>Ga0247727_10004220_pt1 | contig 30720 bp, 22 predicted proteins | sample WisWelCaveWW1625_FD_202498 | JGI IMG/M metagenome (GOLD analysis project Ga0247727, IMG submission 202498) | Biofilm microbial communities from Wishing Well Cave, Virginia, United States - WW16-25 | ecosystem: Environmental > Aquatic > Deep subsurface > Groundwater > Cave microbial mat | place... | reverse complement strand
CTGCGCTCGGGATGACGCCGACTGCGCTCGGGATGACACCGGCTGCGCTCGGGATGACACCGGCTGCGCTCGGGATGACACCGGCTGCGCTCGGGATGACGCCGACTACGCTCGGGATGACACCGGCTGCGCTCGGGATGACACCGGCGCCGGCTGAGCCCCCACCCACGCTCCACCACCCTGACAGGCAGGAATGCCTGTGTTACCAGGTCACCCGCAGGCCGAACTGTACCACCCGGGCGTCGCGGGTGCCGGTGACCACCGCGAAGCTGTTGGCGCCAGGGTTCACCCCGGCGGTGGTTGTCGTCAGGCTGGCGCCGACGGTGGTGAAGGAGGGGTGGTTGAAGGCGTTGAAGAATTCGGCGCGAAACTGGGCGCGGAGCGCCTCGGTGACCGCGAAGTTCTTGAACAGCGAGAGGTCCCACTTGTGGACGCCGGGGCCGCGCAGGCTGTTGCGGCCCATGTTGCCGAAGGCGCCGCTGGCCGGTCTCGCGAAGGCGCTGCGGTTGAACCATTCCTCGACCGTCCGGGGGCCGGGGGTGGCGGCGATGACGTCGGGGCGCTGGTTCTGGGTGGCGCCGATGCCGGCCACGTCCTGGCTCATCACCACGTCGAAGGGCCGGCCCGTCCAGAAGCGCAGGATGCCGCTCATCTGCCAGCCGTTGAGCGGGAGCCGCAGGGACCGCAGGCGGCCCCGCGCCAGGCGCGGCAGGTTCCAGATGTAGTTGCCGGTCAGCACGTGGGTGCGGTCGAAGTCAGAGGGGCCACGCTCGGCGTGGGCGTTGCGGCTGTCGGGCGGGACGTCGGAGCCGCCGCGGTCGCTGGAGGCGTTGTCGATGCTCTTCGCAAAAGTATAAGCAATACCGAAGCCGAGGCCTTTCGAGAAGCGGCGGTTGAGGCTCCATTGCAGGGAGTGGTAGGTGCTCAGGGCGGTCGGCTGGCGCTCGGTGATGGTTCCCCAGCCGGCGTACGGCCGCAGGGAGTTGAGGTGCACGCCGCGGGCGGCGGCCTCCCCGGGCGGCGGACTGTTGATGTTCAGCGGCCGGAACAGGTGAACGCCGTGGGAGCCGACATAGCTGACGCCCACCAGCGTCTGGCGACCGAGGTCCTGCTGGACGCCGAGGCCCCACTGCTGGATGGTGGGGGCCGCCATGGGCGTGCCCAGCGCCGTCAAAGTGGGCGGGTTCTGGGGAGCCTCCGCCCCGCCGCCCGGGTTGCGGAACAGCGGCTCCTGAATGGTCACCGAGCGCGCGAAGGGGGTGTTGTCGAAGGCGCTGTTGATGAAGGTGCCGATCAGCGGGCGGGTGTAATTGATACCGTAGCCGCCCCGCAGCGCCGTCTTGCGCTTCCCGAAAAGGTCGTAGGCGAACCCGAAGCGCGGCCCGACCAGGTTGGTGTTGTTTTCCGTCACCCGCCGGCCATAGGGGGAGTTCTTCCCCGCCAGAATCACACCGTTCAAAGGATCGCCGCTTCCCGGCGCGGCGCGGCCCGTAACCGGATCGATGCGCGGGGCGCGGGCCGGGTCCCAGGCCCGCGGCAGGAAGTTGGTCAGCACGTCGCGGGTATCGTAGGGATTGAAGTAGTTCGACCAGCGCACCCCCAGGTTCAGGGTCAGGCGCGGGGTGGCCCGGACGTCGTCCTGGACGAAGGCCTCCAACATCCCGAAGCGGGCGTGGGAAACCACGAACCGCTCCGCCTCGCTATAGCTGAAGGGCAGGCCCAGCAGCATGTTGGCCACCGGGTTTCGCGAGAAGCCGGTGTTGAACGTGAAGGACCCGTTGGTGTTCGGCCCGGTGGGGTTCTCGCGGTTGCCGCCGTAGGAGTAGACGCCCCCGAACTTCCAGACGTGTCGCCCGGCGATCCTGGTGACGTTGTTCGAGAACTCCAGGTTGAAGAGCTGCTTCAGCCATACCCGCGATACGTTGAGGGCCGCAAAACCCGAGCCCAGGTTGATGGTGGGGATGACGTCGCCGTCGTTCTCCGGGAAGATCTCCGGGATGTCGATGCCCAGCGACCGGCGGGTAGCCAGCTCGGCCACCGGCATCTGGGTGATCTCGCGGCCGGCGTAGGTGAAGGTGAACTCGTTGAGCAGGTCCTGGCGGAAGATCCGGGTCAGGTTGACCGTGAGATTCTTGCCGGGGCGGGTGGCGCGGGTGGCCGAGATGCCGGGGAAGCGCGTGCCGATGGCGGTGAGCGAGGAGCCGCCATAGGGATTCATAATGAACGCGCTGTCCTGGGCCCAGCGGCCGTAGATCTTCCAGTCTTGCGAGAAATGGTGATCGAGCCGGACCATCTCCTCGCGCCAGTTCTGGCGGCTGGGAGCGGCGGAAGTGAAGTTCACCGCGCCCGGGCCGCGGAAGTTGGGCGCCGGGTAAAGAGGAAGAAGCTTGACGGCGTTGGAATCCATGCGCGAGCGGGGGATGATGCCGCCCGGAAAGCCGGCCAGGGTGGCGGGGTCGAGGACCGGATCGTCCCCCGTCTCGAACTGGCCATCCCGGCCGGGGCCGCGCCCGCTGAAGTCACCGTCGCGCTCGACCGGCGCCGGCACGGTGGTGTTCACGGCCTCGCCCCGGGCGCTCAGTCGGTTGAAGTGCTGGGCGAAAAAGAAGAAGGTCCTCCGGCGGTCGCGGTTGTACCACGGCAAGGCCACCGGCCCGCCGATGGTGTAGCCGAAGTCGTGATACTTCAGGGGCAGCACCTGGTGGGAGAAGTAGTCGCGGGCGTCCAGGGCGTCGTTGCGGACGAACTCGAACAGCGACCCGTGGAAGTTGCGGGCGCCGCCGCGGGTGACGACATTCACCTGGGCGAAGCCGCCGCGGCCGTACTCGGCCGCGAAGGTGGAGGTCAGCACCTTGAACTCGGCGATGGTCTCCACCGAGGTGAAGGTGTTGAGCGATCCGGAGCCGACGATGACGTCGGAGTTATTGCCGCCGTCGATGTTGAAGTTGGCCGCCGAGTTGCGCGCCCCGTTGATGTAGAGAGCCGGGTTGGTGTTGGGGTCGACGCGGTCGGGCATGTCGGAGCTGACCCCGGGCAGCAGCTCCAGCAGCGTCATGAAGGAGCGGCCGTTCAGCTGCAGCTCCCGCACCTGCTCGCCCGAGATCAGGCCGCTCTGCTCGGAGTTCTCCAGTTGCACCTGGGGGGCGTCGGCGGTGACCGACACCTCCTGCACCACGTCGCCGACCTCCAGGGCCAGGTCGATGCTGAGGTGGTCGCCCACGTGGAGCTCGATCCCGGCGCGGGTGCTCTTCTTGAAACCCGCCCGCAGGGCCGAGAGCTGGTAGGCGCCGATGGGGAGCGCCGTGAATACATAGGCCCCCTCCGGCCCGGTGACGGCGCGGCGAACCGCGCCGGTGGCGGCGTGGGTGGCGGCCAGCTCCACCTCCGCGACCGGAAGGCCGCTGCGGTCCTTCACCTGGACCGTGATGCTGCCGGCGGCGTCCTGGGCGGGGGCCGGGGAAAGGAGACACAAGACAGCAGACAGGAGACAGAAGGCAACAGGCAGCGAGCGCACCACCGCCATGATAGCACCGCGACCGCAAGGCCCGAGGCTCACATGGATCGGATCGGGTGACGGGGATTGCGCCCCGCCACCCCCTCCCACACCACCGGGCATGCGGTTTTCCGAATCCGGCGGTTGAACCCCGCGGCTCATGAGGCCGCCAGATCTGATGGCAGTAGGAATCCGTTTCGGCGCAGGGTGCGGTTGTCCAAGGCCGTTTGCAGCGTGCCGGTTTTGGCTAAGTGCCACGCGCCTCGACTACTTCGCGCCACTCTCAACCTCCGGCCCATCCTGCCGAGTCGTCGTAGCGCCTTCTCCCGCCCTCCCGGACCATGCCACTGAATCCAGCCCCGGATCGACTCCAACACACGCGGCCGCTGCCTGTTCACTGCTGACATAGATGTTACACTGCGTGGCGCGAGGCAGCCAGCCAGGGGGCCGGCTGCGGTCCAGGGGACCGCCCCGCCCGGGTCAGCCCGCGGCTTTCAGAATGTAGAAATTCCAGAGGCCGGGGTGGCCTACGGCGGCCCCGGCCGAGGTTGTGGGTTGTGGATCGTGGGCTCCGGGCTCTCTGGTTTACCCCAGCTGCACCGGCGGAGCCGGAGGCGGCAGGTCCCGGGCTTCCACCACGCTTTGGAATCCAGCGTTCTTGTGGCTGCTGTCGCAGAAGGGCTTGTTTTGGGAGTGGCCACAACGGCACAACGAGAAGGCGACGCGGCCGCCCAGGCCGAATTCCTTGCCGGCAGCGTCGCAAAGGGTGACGGGAACCTCGACCCGCAAGGGGCCGTTAGGCAGTACGGTGATCTTCATGGATTCGGTCCTCTCAGGCAGGGCGGGCCAGAGCTTGAACGTTATACTCCGCCAGGCCAAGTTTCCCGAGCAGCCAGATCACGGGCCAGGCCGGATCGATTTCCATTTTCAGGGCCTTCATGCGCGCCGACAGCGGAAACTCGTGGTGGTTGTTATGCAGGCCCTCGCCGGCCGTGATCAGGGCTACCCACTGTAAGTTCGTCGCCTTGTTGTCAAAGTTACGGTAGCCGATCTTGTGGCACACGCTGTTGACCATGGCGTTGAGGAAAACGTAGATGCCGGCGTGCAGGAACCAGCCGGCTACCCCCAGCACCGCGCCCGTGAAGAAGCCGGTCGGCAGCGACAGCCCGAAGGCCACCGCCAGCAGCGCTGCGCCCACGTACGGCCCCAGTTTGCCGGCGTGCGGGCGGCGGTCGATCCAGTCGTTCTTCCAGTTGGGGGTGTAGCGGCGAAGGGTCTCCGGGTTTCGGATCTCCCGCTTGTACATCAGGACGTTGAGGAACAGCACCTTCCAGAGGCCCTCGAGGTAGGGGCTGTGCGGATCGCCTTCCTTATCGGAGAACTGGTGGTGTTTGCGGTGCACCGCGGCCCACTCGCGGGGTACGATCCCGGTGGCCAGAACCAGCTCCAGATGCATCAGGAAAGCCACCACCGGATGCAGCCTGAGGGCCTGGTGCGTGACCATGCGGTGCAGGTAGACGGTGGTGCAGAGGTTAGAAAGCTGGGCCAGGCACCAGATGGCGGCCACAGCCCACAGCGCGGCGGATAGGGTCATCGTCGCCTATACTCCAGAGGTTTAGATTCACTGCTCTACAACTACTGCGACTCATCCACCGGAGCAGCGAACCCGGCAGACAGACCTTTTAGGATAGCACGAATCAGATCAGATGCCTTTGGTCAGAAATCCGCCGTCGACCGGCAGGGTGACGCCGGTGATGAAGGAAGCCTCGTCGGAGACCAGGAACACGGCGGCGCCGACCAGTTCCTCCAGCAGGCCGATGCGTCCCATGGGGGTGCGGCGCACAATGGCCTCCAGCCGCTCCGGGATATCCAGCACCCGCGCGTTCAGCGGTGTCCGGAACACCCCCGGGGCGATGGCGTTGACGCGAATGTTGTAGCGCGCCCATTCGACCGCCAGGGTTTCCGACAGCATCCGGACTGCGGATTTGCTGGCGTTGTAGGCCGCCACCTCGGGAAAGCTGACAAAGCTGGTCAGAGAACCGGTATTCAAGATGGCGCCGCGGTTCTGGCGGATCATCTGGCGGCCGAAGACCTGGTTGGCGCGGAAGGTTCCGGTCAGGTTGGTTTCGATCACCCGAATCCAATCCTGGTCGGCCATATCGGCGGAGGCCACTTTGACCAGAATGCCGGAGGTGACCGCCAGGATGTCGACGCGGCCGAATTGGGAGACCACGGCGTCGCAAAGGGCCTCCAGGGAGGCCCGGTCGGTGACGTCCGAGGCCCGGCTCAGGGTTCTGGAACCCACGGCCCCCAGCTCGGCGGCCGTTTGGTCGACCAGGTCCTGCCGCCGGCTGCTGGCCACCACGTCGGCGCCAGCCCGCGCGTAGCCGAGCGCAATAGCCTTGCCGATCCCGCTGGTCCCCCCCAACACCACCGCGACTTTCTCTTTCAGACTCGCCATACTCGTGTCTCCTGTCTCCTTGCTATAGTATCCCCTTATGCGAGTGATGACCTTCTCGGCCGGCGACCGGCCCAGGCCCGGCGTGGTCGCGGGCGGCCGGGTCGTGGATCTCGGCTACCCGGACATGGTTGCCTTCCTCGAGGACGGCGAACGAGGGCGCCAAAAGGCCCGGCAACTGGCGGAGGCGTCCCAGGCGGCCGCGGCCCATCCACTGACGGCGGTCAGGATCCACGCGCCGCTGCCGCGGCCGCCCAAGTTTATCCTGATCGGGCTGAATTACCGCGACCACGCCATCGAGTCCGGCATGGAGATTCCAAAGGCGCCAACGGTCTTTGCCAAGTACTCCAATGCCGTGATCGGCCCCGGCGAGGCCATCCTGCTGCCGGCTGTGTCCAAAGAAGTCGACTACGAGGCCGAGCTGGCCTTCGTGATCGGCCGGAGGGGGCGCAACATTCCGGTGGAGCGCTGGGCCGACCACGTCTTTGGCTACACCATCGTGAACGATGTCAGCGCCCGCGACTTCCAGCGCGCCACCTCCCAGTGGACTATCGGAAAAACCTTCGACACCTTTGGTCCGATGGGACCGGAGCTGGTGAGCGCCGACGAGGTGGGCGATCCTCACCAACTGCGCATCGGCTGCCAGGTCAACGGCCGGGTTTTGCAGGATTCCACCACCGCGCAGCTGATCTTCCGCCTGCCCGAGCTGGTAGCCTACCTCTCCCAGGCCATGACGCTCGAACCGGGCGATATCGTTTCCACCGGCACGCCGCCCGGAGTCGGCTTCGCCCGCAAGCCGCCCATCTTTCTGCAAGACGGGGACGAGGTGGTGGTCACGGTGGAAAAGCTAGGCGAGCTCCGCAACCCGGTCAAGGCGCAGATCTGAGGAGCGGCCTGGCGATCCGTCGCCGCCGCAGCTAAGCCGGCTCGCACCGGGTTCTCCTCAATGTAGCCACCAGTTGCGAACCCGGCGCCAGCATTATAGATTACAGAGCAGCCATTGCTCCCTGACCATGCCCCGCCACCTCCGCAAGCAGCTCGGTCTGATGGACTCGACCATGATCATCATGGGCTCCATGATTGGCAGCGGTATCTTTCTGGCGCCGGCCTTGATCGCCGCCCTCCAGGTGGAGTCTCGGATGGGAGCCGGGAGTTTCGTTCTGGTTTGGGTGGTGGGGGGGCTGCTGACGCTTTGCGCTGCGCTGTCGTTCGGCGAGCTGGCCGCGGCCCTGCCGCGGACCGGCGGCCAGTACGTGTTTCTGCGCGAGGCATTCACGCCGTTCTGGGGATATCTTTACGGCTGGACGCTGTTTACCGTCATTCAGTGCGGCTTCATCGCGGCGGTGGCGGTGGCTTTCGGGAACTACCTGGGCGTGTTTCTCCCTTGGGTCAGCCAGTCCCGCGCCGTGTCCGTCGCCGGCTGGTTTCGGGTCTCAACGGTTCAGATGGCGGCGATTCTGCTGGTCGCGGCGCTCTCGTGGATCAACTCGCGGGGGTTGAGGGCCGGTGCTGCGGTTCAAAACCTGCTGGGATTCGCCAAGATCTCGGCGCTGGCGGGATTGATCGTGTTCGGCCTGGCCAGCGCCAAGGGGAGCTGGTCCCACTTCCAGCCGGTGCTGCCGGAGACGGTGACGGTGGGAGTGGTCTCGGCTTTTGCGGTGGCTTTGTCGAAGGCCCTGTTCGCGTATGACTCCTGGAACGTGGTGACTTTTGTAGCGGAACAGACCCGCGACCCGGCTCGGACTCTGCCCCGGGCGCTGCTGCTTGGCACGCTCGGCGTCACCGTCATCTATACGCTGGCCACTTCCTCGTACCTCTACATGCTGCCGGTGGAGCGGGCAGCGCAGGTTCCGGACCAGCGCATCGCGGCCGAGGTCGCTCAAGTGCTCTTTGGCCCGGTCGGTTTGAGCCTGATTGCCGGGGCAGTCCTGATTTCTACAGCGGGCTGTGATAACGGCCTGATCCTTTCCGGGCCGTGGCTCTACTACACCATGTCCAAAGACGGGCTGTTTTTCAAAGGCGCGGCGCGCGTGGATTCCCAAACGGGGATGCCGGTTCGTTCGCTCCAGTATCAGGCCGTGTGGTCCTCGCTGTTGATCCTTTCGGGCAGCTTTGGATCGCGGGGGGCGCAACTCTACAGCGACTTGCTGACGTTCACGGCCTTCGCGTCGCTGCTGTTCAACGCCTTGACGATCCTGGGACTGTTTGCGCTGCGGAAGCGGAGGCCCCATCTGGAGCGCCCGTACCGCGTGGCCGGCTATCCGTTCGTGCCGCTGCTGTTTGTGGGGGCGGCGATCTTTTTTCTGATCTTTATCGCGGTCGGGGATCCGCGAAACTCGGGATTCGGGCTGCTGGTCACCCTGATCGGCGTGGCGCCATACGCCTACTGGCGGCGGAAGCCCCGCAGCCCGGCCCCGGTTGTGGAGGGGAGCCTCAGATGATTCACAGAATCACGCGCCTGCTGGTGGTCTGGAGCGTGGGTTTAACGGCCAGCTTTGCCCAGGCGGACATCCACTTTCAAACCGATTTCCCGCCGGAGGAGTTCCGGGGGCGCTGGGAGAAGATCTTTGCCCGGATTGGGGAGCGCGCCTTCGCCATCGTCCAGGGCTTCCCGAAGGTGAACGGCTTCCTCTTCCCGCGACAAACCAACGAGTTCTACTATCTGTGCGGCGTGGAAACCCCGCAGTCTTACCTGGTGCTCGACGGCAAGAGCCGCCGGGCGTTTCTGTTTCTGCCGCCGCGGGACGAGAGGCTGGAGGGCAGCGAGGGCCGCCTCCTGTCGGCGGCCGACGCCGAGGCGGCCCGGAAGCTGACCGGCGCCAGCGAGGTGCTCAGCACCGAGGCGCTGACGGTGGAGTGGCTGAGGAAACTCACCAGGGAAACGGGGGCGCTGATCTACACGCCGTTGGCGCCGGCCGAAGGCTATGCGCAGAGCCGCGCCGAGCTGGCGGCAGCCAACGAAGCCATCGCTTCGGACTTCTGGGACGGGCGGGTCTCGCGCGAGGCTCACTTTCTTGCGCTGCTGAGGACGCGGCTGCCGCGGGCCGAAGTGAGCGACCTGACACCGATCCTCGACGAGCTGCGCAGCGTGAAGAGCCCTCGGGAGGTGGCGCTGATCCGCCGGGCGTCCCAGCTTGCCGGGCGGGGCCTGATGGAGGCCATGCGCGCCACCCGGGCAGGCCTCTACGAGTATCACCTCGCCGCCGCCGCCCGATACGTATTCCTGGTTAACGGGGCCCGCCTCGACGCCTACCGCTCCATCACCGCCGCCGGGACCGCCAACATCCGGAATGCGCACTACTACCGGAACCACAGCCCGCTGAAAGACGGCGACCTGGTGCTGATGGACTATGCCCCGGACTACCGCTATTACGTGAGCGACATCGGCCGGATGTGGCCGGTGAGCGGAAAATTCAGCCCCGCGCAGCGCGAGCTGCTGCAGTTCGTTCTGGAGTATCGCAACGCGGTGCTGAAGCGCCTCCGTCCGGGCGTCACGCCGGACCAGATCCTGCAGCAGGCCAGGGTCGCCATGGAACCGGTGTTTCAGAGGACCAGGTTCTCGAAACCGATCTACGAGAAGGCCGCCCGAACGCTGGTCGATACCGGCGGTGGGGTGCTCTCCCATCCCGTGGGCATGGCGGTGCACGACGTTGGGACGTACCGCCACGGCCCGCTGCGGCCCGGCCAGGTTTTCTCGGTGGATCCGCAGATGTGGGTGCCGGAGGAGAACCTGTATCTCCGCTACGAGGACACTGTGGTGGTCACCGAAACCGGTATCGAGAACTTCACCGACTTTTTGCCGGCGGAGCTTGATGACCTGGAAAGGATGGTGCGAGGCGATGGTATCGTCCAAAAATTTCCGCCGACTCGGAACTAGTCTCCTTCTCTGTGTTCTCTGTGGCTCTGTGGCGATACAGGCGCAGGGGACCCGCGAGGATTACGAGCGCGCCGAGCGATTCCTTCCCTCGCGCGGTGACTTGGGACCGGCGCCGGTCAATCCCAACTGGATCGAAAAGCAGGACCGATTCTGGTACCGCAGAGTGACTGCCGGCGAGAGTGAGTTCCTGCTGGTGGACGCCAAGACCGGCCAGCGCCAGCCGCTGTTCGATCACGACAAGCTCGCTGGCGCGCTGACGCGGGCGGCCGGCCGCCCGGTTTCGCCCCGGCGGCTGCCGGAGCGGCTGGAGCTGATCGATAGCGGCGGCGCCATCCGGGTGGAGCTGGACGGCGCCGGCTGGAGGTGCGACCTGGGCGCCTACCAGTGCCGGCCCGGAGGCAGGGTGGCGCCGCGCTTGGGCGCCAGAGGCCCGTCGCCGCCGGAGCCGCGGCTGGAGATTCCCTCCCCGGACGGCAAATGGATCGCCTATCAGAAGGACCATGACCTCTACGCGCGCTCCGTGGCCAGCAACGAGGTCGTGCGCCTGACCCACGATGGAACCCAGCGCTACGACTACTCCGCGACGCTGCCCGGATTGCCCCGCATGATCCAGGAAGGCGCCGCCGACATTCGGGTGGCGCCCTCGGTGCGCTGGGCCCCGGACTCCAGGCGCCTGCTGGCCTACCGGCTCGACCGCCGCTCGGCGAGGCAGTTTACCGTGGTGCAGTCGGTCCCCAAAGCCGGGATTCGTCCGCTGAGCTATACCTATGACTACCCGCTGCCGGGGGAGGTGGGCCTGTCGCGCGCCGAGCCGGTGGTGATTGAGATCGAAACCCGCCAGGTGATCCCCGTCCAGACCGAGCCGCTGGATCTGTTGTACACCGGCGGGCCCAACTTCCAGTGGTTCACCGACAGCCGGCGGCTGTACTTCGTCTATACCAAGCGGGGATACCAGAACGTACAGTTGCGGGAGGTCGACGCCGCTACCGGCGCGGTGCGCCTCTTGGTGGAGGAGCGCTCCGAAACGTTCATCGATCCGGGCATGACCTACTTCCGGATCCTGGAGGAGACCTCGGAGGTGGTTTGGTCCTCGGAACGGGACGGGTGGTGCCACCTGTATTTGTACGATGGAAAAACCGGCCGGCGGAAACAGCAGATCACCAAGGGGCCCTGGGTGGTCCGGGGCATTTCGCGCCTGGACGAGAAGGCCCGCCGGGTCTATTTCACAGCCAGCGGACGGGAGGCGGGGCGAGATCCCTACCTGGTCCACGTTTACCGCGCCGGCCTCGACGGCAGCGACCTGCGGCTGCTCACACCCGAAGACGGCGAGCATGCTCCCAGCTTTTCGCCCACCGGAGAGTACTTCGTGGACGGGTATTCGCGGGTAGACCTGGCGCCGGTGTCGGTTCTGCGTCGCTCCGACGACGGCAGCGTCACGATGGAGTTGGAGCGCTTCGACCCGGCCTCCCTGCTCCAAAGCGGCTGGAAATGGCCGGAGCCGTTCCAGGTCCTGGCCGCCGACGGCAAGACCGATATTTACGGAGTCCTGTTTCGGCCGTCCAACTTGGAGGCCTCCAAGAAGTATCCGGTCATCGAAGACATTTACACCGGGCCGCAGGGATTTCACGCACCCAAGTCCTTTCGGGCCCGCTCGATGATGCAGGCCACCGCGGAACTGGGTTTCCTGGTGGTGGTGCTCGACGGCCGCGGCATGGGGAAGCGCTCCAAGGCGTTCCACGATTTCGCCCACCAGAATCTTGGCGGCGACAGCGTCGGCCTGGCCGACCACATCGCCGGCCTCCGGCAACTGGCGGCGCGCTATCGGTACCTGGACCTGACGCGCGTGGGCGTCTACGGCCACTCGGCCGGCGGCTATGACTCGACGCACGCGGCGCTCAGTCATCCGGAGTTTTACAAGGTGGCGGTCTCCTCGGCCGGCAATCACGACCACCGCATGGACAAGGCCTGGTGGAACGAGCTGTGGATGGGTTTTCCGGTCGGCGAGCATTACCGCCAGCAGTCCAATGTCACCATGGCGCCGAAGCTCGAAGGCAAGCTGTTCCTGATGCACGGGGAGCTCGACGACAACGTGCACCCGGCTTCCACGCTTCAGTTGGTCGATGCGTTGATCAAGGCCAACAAGGACTTTGACCTCCTCATCCTGCCGGGGGAGAACCACGGGGCTGGGGGAAACCGCTACTTCCAGCGCCGCCGGTGGGACTTTTTCGTGAGGCACCTGCTGGGGGTCGAGCCCCCGAAGGGCTACCAGATCCAGGAACCGGAGAGAACCGACCAGAACCCGCCGACCTCCACGCCGTGAATGCGGCCCCGGCCAGGCCCCCTTCCGCAGCGGGTCTGGAGCTTGGTGGATTGCTCGGAATCCTGATAAATTCGGCCGAACAGGAAATCCCTGGCAGCGGGGTGTATTCTGAGAACCGTCGGCACGCCATCGCGATTAGCACGAACTGACGCCGCACTGTCGCCGCCCGTCCAGGCCGTCCAACCCTATTGAATGGCATCCTGTAGACTACCCATTGGTGTCCCTAAGCTGATACGCTGAATCGTAACCCGGGGGTATCCGTATGCTCCGAATTTCGGCCCTCCTTCTCGGCTGCTGCGTGCTGGCGCAGGGCGGCCAACCTTACTGTGACGCGCCGCTCGAGGTCCAGGCCGAATTGCGACGCGCCGCCGCATTGTGGGACCGGCCCGGTCCGAAACAGGCGAGGATCGACGGCACCAGAGCGGTCCTGGAAGCTCTTGTCCGGCGGTTTCCCGACGATATCCAAGCGAACCGCCGCTTCCAGAACGACTCGGAGATCCCGAAAGACGAGCTCATCCGTCGATACAAGGCGCGGCTCGACGCAAAGCCCGATGACCCGTCTCGATCTATTTCTACGCGCTTATCCTGATCCGGAAAGACACGCCCGAGGCAATGCGGCTGTTTGATGTGGCGCTCAAGAAAGATCCCGCGCTGGCGTGGGCGCATATGGCGATGGCCAACGTCTACGCCTTCGGCAAACTCGCGGATGGTGCGAAGGCCACCGGGCACGTGGAGGCGTTCTTCAAGCTGTGCCCGACGTCGTATGACTTCTACACCAACCGGATGCTCGGCTCTCACGGGTCGCCGGAGGTGCAGAAAAAAGTCGCCGCGGCGCTCCGTGAGCGAGTGCAGGCAGAGACGCTTCCGGACTTGCTGAACGTCTGCGAACACTTGTGGAATCTCGAGTTCAAGATCACGCCGCCCGCAGAGCACGCCGGGCTGCGGAAGCGGATCGCCGACGACGTGCGACACCTCCGCGAGCTGACGCCGCAGCCAACGATAGCCAACCTGCGAACCATCCGCGAGGGACTGAACCAGGCCGGCGACCAGGCCGGAGTCACGGCGGTGGAAGATGAGATGGTACGCTTGTTTCCTCAGCTTCAAGAAACGGCACGGATCGTTCAAGAACGCTGGAGAAAGGAGAACCCTTACGCGAAGCCGGGCGAACCCGAGGAGAAGAAACGCCAGCATGCATCGGCCCTGTACGCCGTGACCGCGAAGTGGATCGAACAGTGGCCGTGGGAGCCGGTGGCGCGGGTGGGGCGTCTACAGGCAGCGCGCTCCCTGAAGGATCTGGCGCCGGCGGAGATGAAAGCCGCCGCCGACCAACTGATCCGCTTTCTCCGCAATAACGAGGTGATCTACGGCTTCCAGCCGTTTGCGCATCAGGCCGCCGAGGAGTACCTAAGGCGCGGCATCTTTATCGAGGAGGTTCCGGCGCTGGCTGAAGTTAGGCTGGAAACCGTGCGGGAACGCGTGGCAAGGCGGGAGCCGAGCGACATTGAGCCTCCGGACATTGCCAATCGAAGTGGAGGCGTCCTGCTCGCGGCCGAGATGGGCGCAGTCGAGCTGCTCGCACAGGCGTACACCCGGTTGCAGAAGCCCGAGAAGGCGCCGGAATTGCAGGCTCGCCTCGAAAGAGTGACCCCGCAGGAAGAACGCGAGAAGACCACCAAGATGCGCGTGGCCAGCCGCGTCGCGGAACTGAGCGGTCGCAAAATGGATGCCTTTGTGTATCTCGAGAAAGCGATCGAGCTTTCACCCAAACCGGCCAACGACCCGATGAAGGAGCGGGAGGTTGAGCTTCACGTCGAACTGCGGAGCCTGTGGGCCAGCCTCGGCGGCTCCGAAGAAACATGGCGGCTTCGCAGTGAACGCAAGCCTGCAGTCCTCGAAGCGAAGGCGGACACGGAGTGGGAAGCTCCCGAGAAGATCATCCCTGCCTGGGAACTGACCGACCTCGCAGGCAAACGCTGGACCGCCGATCAACTCGCCGGCAAAACGGTGCTGGTCAACGTTTGGGCAAGCTGGTGCGGTCCTTGTCGCGCGGAGCATCCGCATTTCCAGAAGCTCTACGAGAAGTTGAAGGACCGAACGGACGTCGCGATTGTCAGCTTCAACGTCGACGATCAGATCGGACTGGTGCAGCCCTATATGGAACAGGGCAAGTTCACGTTTCCAGTCTTGCTGGCGAACCGCTTCGTGATGGGAATCTTCGACGGCATCAGCATCCCGCGCAACTGGCTGTTCGACAGCCGGGGCACTCACCGCCTGGAGCAGATCGGGTTCGGCGAATCCTCCTACTGGGAACAGCGAATGACCGCGGCGTTGGAAACCGTTCAGCGCCGCTAGAATAAGAGAAAGTGTCCACCTTCCTCGAGGTCGAAACCACTTCCGCTTAGTGATGGACCCAACACGCGAAGATCGCCACGCTGTTACCGCCGAGAGCAATCGCCTCTTGCGGGAATGGACGGATTGGTTCGACCCGCGCGTTGATGAGATAAACGCCCGAATCCGGCGAATCACGGGTGATCGCTAACGGCTGGCCTAACTGCCTCCGCACCCTAGTCAAGGAGGGTGAATCCGATGAGCGAAGAAGACCGTGCTGTTCTAAATGAAGCTTACCAGAAGATCATGGATCGCACTGGGGCGGTGTTCCGCCGGACCGGGAAAGGTGCTCCACCGGGGCCGGGTAGAGCGGTGGGCGGACGGAATCGGGGGTCCAGCCGAGCAACAGCTCGATCGCCGGACCGCAAATGCGCCCCTGGCAAGGCCCCATTCCGCAGCGGGTCTGGAGCTTGGCGGATTTCCAGGAATCCTGATGCTGAATTCGGCCGAAGGGGACATCCTCGCAGCGGCAGACGATGGTCTCGGCCGTGACCAGGTCCTTCAGCTCCGGGCGCAGAACGAAGGCTTGGTCGAGCCGGACCTGGAACCGGCGAGCGGTGTTGCGGGCCCCGAACCGCCGGCGCGCTTTGTCAAGTTGCCCGGCGGCCGCGTAACCGGCGATCTGGCCTTCGATAAGCGCCCCCTCCACTCCGCCGATTCCCGTCGGCTCGCCGGCCGAGTAGACGCCGGCCAGGGAGGTCTGCTGCCATTCATTGACCTCCACGAAACTATGACGCACGGCGCATCCGAGCAACAGGGCAAGCTCCAGGTTCGGGACCAGGCCGAAACCGCAGGCCAGGTAGTCGCAAGATTCGCGCCAGGTCTTCCCACGACAGTGAAGCACCACGCTTTCGATTTTGCCGTTGCCCTCAGCCAGGACGGGCCAGCATCCGGCCCGGTAAGGGACCCCTCGCAGTCCCCATTGCAGTTGGGCGGCCTGAAGCAGCTTGGCCGGCTGGCGGGTGAGAGCCAAGCCGAAGCGGGCCAGCCTGCTCCAGGAGGCCTGCTCAGCGATCCCTGCGATATCCGCGCCCTGCTTGCGCAGGTACGCCGCCACCGCTAGCAGCAGCGGGCCGGCGCCCGCCACTACCGCGCGTTTGCCCGCCACCGGCAGGCCGGCTTTGACCAGCGCCTGGAGGCCGCCTGCGCCCATGACGTTGGGCAAGGTCCAACCGGGAAAGGGAAGAAACCGCTCCCGCGCCCCGGTCGCCAGGATCAGCTTCTCGTAACGAATCTCGAATGAGGAATCGGCGGATTCGGCAAGGAGCACGCCTGCCGATGGCTGGTCAATGACGCGCGTTTCCGGGAACAGTTCCACTCCGGCTCGCCGGAAGCGGTCCAGCCAGGGCCGCGCCTGGCGTGAACTGGGGTTGGCCGCCTCACCGCGCCAGATCTGGCCGCCGGGAACCGGATTATCGTCTACCTGGCATATCCGGCGGCCGCTTTCAGCGGCGGCACAGGCGGCGGCGATTCCCGCCGGTCCGGCGCCCACGATCAGCAGGTCACAGTGATGGCTAGGCATCTGTGGTAACTTCCATCCCTGGGCGGGACATTGTCTGGCAGCTTCGACAATGCGGCGCGCCGTCGATGGTGACGCGGCACTCGAAACAGATTCCCATCCCGCAAAGCGGGCCGCGAGGCTCGCCGCCAACCGATCGCCGGAAGGCCGGTTCGCCGGCCAGCAGAATCGCGACCGCCACGCTGGCGCCGGCGGGAACCCTGACCGGTCTGCCGTTCACCGTCAGGCGGATCAGTTCAGGCATGTTTCAGACATGGACCGGCGCCCGGATTCGGGAGGGCAGATACGGCGCCGGGTCGATGGCAGGCTGGCGCCCCGTGATCAGGTCGGCCAGCAGTTGCGCCGTCCCCAGCGAGGTCGTGATGCCCAGGCCTTCATGTCCCGTAGCCAGATACAGGTTCCGGCGACCCGGGCAGGGACCGATCAGCGGCAGCTTGTCGTCGGTGGCGGCGCGGAACCCCGTCCAGGTGCGGATCACCGAGAGCGACGCCAGGGCCGGCAGGTAGTCGATGGCGCGCTGCAACATGCGCCGCAGGATCGTCGAGTCTACGGAGGCATGGGTGACGCCGAACTGTCGAGAGGAGCCGATCAAGACCTGTCCGGTCTGGCGCGGCTGCACGTTGAAAGCCACCGATTCGCTCGCCGAGCCGTGAGCGCTCTTCAGGTAGCCGAGCTCCACCAGTTGGCGCCGGACGAAACCCGGATAGCGATCGGTAATCGCCAGGTGGCCCTTGCGCGGCCGCACCCCGAGGGCGGGCAACAGCTCGGCGGCCCAGGCGCCGGTGGCGCACACCGTCAGCCCCGCCGAAACCGTCGAGCCGCCCGCCAGCCGAACCCCGTCGTCCCGCAGCTCAGCGACCGGCTCCCCGAGCCGCAGGGAGGCGCCGTGCCGGCGGGCCTGCTCCATCAGCCAGCGCGCGGCGCAGGGAGCGTAGATGACGCTGTCATCGGGGAGCAGCAGGGCGCCGGCCAGTCCCGAGCGCAGGTTGGGCTCCGCCTCCCGGAGCGCGGCGGGGTCGAGGACCTCCGCTCTCACGCCGCGACTTGCGTAGAAGGCTGCCTTGCGGTGGACAGCAGCCATCTCCTCGGCGTCGGCCGCCACCCACAAGGTGCCGCACCTCTCGAATTCCACCTCCGGAGGCAGGGACGAAACCACTTGGTCCCACAGGTCGCGGGAGTACCGGGTGAGGGCGAACTCGGCCTCCGAATCGTCCATCACCACGATGTGTCCCATGCCCGCCGCGGTCGCTCCCTGGCCGACCCCGCGGGACTCGATCACCACCACCCGCAGGCCCTCGCGGGAGAGCGCCTCGGCGCAAGCCGCGCCTACGATACCGGCCCCGGCGATGACCACATCGCCCGTCTCGCCCATCAGCAGATCCCTTTCGAGAAGGGATCGCGCCGGTCCAGGATCAAGGTTGCTTCGGCGTTGACGTAGGCCGATCCCTTGATGGAGGGAACGATCCGGTCGCCAGCCCGGCGGAAGGATCCCTCGAAGACGCTCCCGACAATGCTCTCCTGCCGCCAGATCTCGCCCTCGGCGAGTTTGCCGTCGGCGGCCAGGCAGGCCAGCTTGGCGCTGGTGCCGGTTCCGCACGGGGAGCGGTCGTAGGCCTTTCCAGGACATAAAACGAAATTCTTGCTGTGCGCCTCCGGGCGCTCCGGCGGCCCGAACAGTTCGAGGTGGTCGATCTCCTGCCCGCCGGCGCCGGTGATTCCCTGGCGGACCAGCGCCTGGCGAATGCGCCAGGCGCAGTCGGTGAGGCGCTCCACGTTCGAGAGGGCGATCTGCTGCCCGTGGTCGTGGACCAGGAAGAACCAGTTGCCCCCCCAGGCGACATCCCCGGTGACCTTGCCGTAGCCCTCGGCCTCCACGACGAGCTGGCCAGCCAGGCGGTAGCTGGGCACGTTCTCGACCGTCACCTCGCCGGTTTCGTGAAGCACGGCCGTTACGGTCCCCACGGGAGTCTCGACCAGATGCTGGCCGGGCTGGATCCGTCCCAGGTAGGCCAGCGTCACCACCAGCCCGATGGCGCCGTGGCCGCACATCCCCAGGTAGCCGACGTTGTTGAAGAAGATCGCGCCGGCGGCGCAGCGTGGGTCCACCGGCTCGCACAGTAAGGCCCCCACCATGACGTCGGAGCCGCGAGGCTCGTTGACGACCGCAGATCGGAAATCGTCGTGTTCGGAGCGAAAGCGGTCCAAGCGCTCAGCCAGGGTCCCGGGGCCGAGATCCGGGCCGCCGGCGACCACCACCCGAGTCGGTTCGCCGCCGGTATGCGAGTCGATCACCTGCACTCGCCGGACCGCCGCTGGGGTCATAACGGCAGGTTAACGCGCCGCCTGGACAGGCAGCGCCGGGCGGGTTGCCATGGCATGACGGATGATCCGCAGGATCTCGTCGCGCTCCGCGCCCGCCAGCGGCAGCCGCGGCGCTCGCACCATCTCCGATCCCAGGCCGCATTCGGCCATCGCCAGCTTGATGTACTGGACGAGCTTGATCTTGGTATCCAGGTGCAGCAGCGGCGTGTACCAGCGATACAGCTGGCGCGCCTCCTCCCACCGGCCGGCCGCCGCCAGCTCCCAAAGGGCGCCATTCTCTTCGGGGAAGGCGTTGACCAGGCCCGCCACCCAGCCCTGGGCGCCCAGCAGCACGCTCTCCAGCACCAGGTCATCGACGCCGCAGAAAAGTATGTACCGGTCGCCCACCAGGTTCACCAGGTCCGTGATCCGGCGCACGTTTTCCGACGACTCCTTGATCGCCACCAGGGTGGGTTCATCCCCCAGCTCGACAAACATTTCCGGTGTGAGATCGACGTAATAGGAGACCGGGTTGTTGTAGACCATGATCGGCAGGGCCGAGGCGCGCGCCACCGCGCGAAAGTGAGCCATGGCTTCGCGCCCGTCGGCTTTGTAGATCATCGCGGGCAACACCATCAGGCCGTCCACGCCGATCTTCTCGGCGTCCTGGGCGTAACGGCAGGCCAGGGCGGTGGTGTTCTCGGCCACGCCGCTCAGCACCGGAATCCGGCCGCCAACCACCGACCGCATCTCTCGGAGGACGGCGAGCTTCTCGTGGGGTTCCAAGGTTTGGCCCTCCCCGACGCTGCCCAGCAGGATCACGCCGTGGATCCCGGATCGGATCAGCAGGTCCAGGTGCCGCGCCGTCGCCGCCAGGTCCAATGACTGGTCCGGCTGGAACTGCGTGGTGAGGGCCGGGAAAACGCCTTTCCATTTCGCGTTCATGGCTCGCCGTAAACCTCCATTTCGAGGAAAACTCCTTGGCCAGCGGCTGCCGGGTCAGGCTGGCGCGCACCATCTCCACCGGCATCGAGTGGAGCTGAAGAATGGCGTCGTGAAACTGCCGATTGGTCATATGTCCGGAGCCGACCTGCTCCTTGTGCAGCGCGCGAAACTGCAACCCGCCCAGCAGGTAGGCGCACTGGTACAGCGGCGCGTATTGGGTTTCGAAGGAGCGCCGGACTTCCGCCGCCGCGTTTTCCCGTTCGTGGCCCACCTGGTTGACGAGGAAGTCCACGCACTCCGGAGCGGTCATTTTCTCCAGGTGAAAGCTCAGCGAGAAAATGATGCGGGCCGCCCGGTGCGATCTCCAAAACAGCATCCCGATCCGGTTTTCCGGCGACTGCGGGAAACCGAGATCCCATAGCAGCATCTCCCCGTATAAGGCCCAGCCCTCCCCCCAGAAAGGCGTGCTGAACAACCTGCGGTACGGCCGGTGCCGCTCATTCATGAAGCGCTGCAAGTAGTGCCCCGGAATCAACTCATGGAAGACGGTGGCGCGGGAAAAGTGGATGTTGTTTCCTCTCATGCTCATGAGCTTTTGCTCATGGCTCATGCCGTCGGTGGGATAGGAGACGCTGATCACTTCGCCACCGGTGAAGAAGGGGTTGATCCTCTGGCGCTCCGGCGTCATCATCTGCACGCGCCAGGTGTCGCGCGCCAGGGAGGGAACCGTCACCAGGTCCCGCTTCTCGAGGTACTCGATGGCCTCCACGGCCTGGTGGACAATCAAGGCCGGCTGGTCGCCCGCCGGCACGTACTGATTCTTGACGTGCTCGAGGGCCCGCCGCCAGTCGTCCCCCAAGCCCAGGTCGCGCGTCGCCCGCAGCATTTCCGCCTGGCACCAGGCGAACTCCTTCCGGGCCACGGCCAGCAACTCCTCCGGCGTGTAGGGGATCAACTCAGAGGCCAGCTCGCTGAGCAGGGCCTCCCTGCCGATGGGGTCTCCGATGATGGCGTCGCGGTCCTCCTTCTTGACGCCCACCAGCTTTTCCCTCAGCAAAGCCGCGTATTTTTCCAGGCTGGCGTCCACCTGCTTGTGGGGCTGGGCCGCCCACCAGGTAAAGGCGGGATGGTAGCCGTTGTAAAACTGGAACCATTGCCGGAGCGTCGCCCGAAGCCCGTCCACGGCCCGCGCGGCGCGGTTGGCGACCGTCTTGGTGGCCTTCAAATCCTCCGGCCTGGCGGCGCTTCGGACCCGCCGCGAGAGCTCCTCGATTTGTTTGTCCATTTCGACGAGCGTGGCGGCGGCTTTGGCCGGGTCCAAGGGATCGACGCGCTGGCGAGCTTCCTGCAAACCGACGATGGTGGAGGCGAACGGCGCCAGTGTCGACATCTCCTCCCGCCGCTTACGGTTCAGGTCCAGTTGCCGGATTTCCCGCTCCAGCTCGTTCCGGAAAAGGAGGAAATCTACCTGCGCATCCAATCCCAGGCTGGCATAGTTGACCCGGTCGAGCGCCGCCCGCCAGGCGTTATAGAACTGCCGGAAGACCTGGTCGGCCGCCGGCGACAGGGTCAGGTCATGGAAGCGCTGCAAGCTGCCGCGGTCGCTGGCGTACAGCTCCAGCAAGCCGCGCAGGTCCTCGGCCTTGGGGCGCACCAGCGCCGAAACATCCGGCGCCGGGTAGGGGGAGAAAGCCGGACGCTGAAGCTGCGCCGCCACCAGCAGCACTGCCAGGCAAAGGTGTGAGGGCAGGATTTTCACAGTCGGGCAGATGTTATTGTAGACGTGGTCCCCCCCAATTGTCATCCCGAGCGTAGCGAGGGGGTGCTTAACCGTTTTGGGGAGTTTGCCAGGCTGCGAGGCGACGTGGCGCACGCTTCAGCGTGCCGGCGTGGGCTTCAGCCCACGCTGCGTGGTTTCACCGCCGCCCTTCGGCGAGCTGAAGCTCGCCGCTGCACGCTGAAGGAGCTGTGAAAGAATCGCTCAACGACGGCCGCACGCTTCAGCGTGCCGGCGTGGGCTTCAGCCCACGCTGCGTGGTTTCACCGCCGCCCTTCGGCGAGCTGAAGCCTCGCCGCTGCACGCTGAAGGAGCTGTGAAAGAATCGCTCTGCTTCCATTGGCAGCACCCAGATGTCCAACCCGGTACCCGGACTCGATTCCTGAAAAGCGAGCCACTTGCCGTCGGGGGAAAACGCTGTGGGAAGCTGGAGGTTGGTCGAGTTGGTGAGGCGTTCCTCGGCCCCGCTGCCGTCGGCGGGTTTCCAGTAAAGGCCGCTGGCGCTGCCCCTGCTGACCCAAAAGACCACGCGCTTTCCGTCCGGCGTCCAGACAGGATACGCGTCGATGCCGGGCGCGAAGGTCAGCCGCGTCATGGTTTCGCGCGCCATCTCATACACCCATATATCAGCGCTAGACTCCACAATGGTCATGGCGATTCGCCGGCCGTCAGGAGAAATCCGGGCCGTGTAAGCGTGGGAGGCAGTGCGGGTCACCTGGCTGGCTGATCCTCTGCGGTCCACCCAGACCACGGCCTTGGCGCCGCCGGCGAGGCCCCCGGGCACGTACACCAGCCGGCCCGTGCTTGAGAAGCTGAAAAAGCCGGCGGCGGCAAGTTGGTCAGGACCCCTTCCAGGATCGGAACCTGACGGCCGGTAACCTGGAGCCGCGAGAGGTCAAAGGGCGCGGCCAGCAAGCCCCCGGCGCGAGCGCACACCAGGTGCCCGCTTAGAGCATACTGGCCATAGGCGGCGCCCTCCACCAGGGTGCGGCGCTCGCCGGTATCCAGCCGCAGCAGGTCGACGCGGCTGTCATCGGCGGCCCCGCTAAAGGCCGTATACAGGACCGCCTTGCCGCCCGGTAAGATTTGTGGCCAGCGATGGGAGGATTCGCGCGTCTTGGTGTCCGGGGTGGTGAGCGTCTGCCGCCGTTTGCCGGCACGCGCGAGAGACCGCCGCCGGCGGTCCCGGCCGGCGAGAAGATGATAGTGTCGCCGGCGTCCCAACTGGCCCCGCGAGGGGCCGGCGCATCACACAGGCTCAGCGGCGCGCCGCCGCTCAGTTGTACCTTCTTCAGCCTGGCCCCGGCAAAGAAGCCCACCCACTCGCCGTCGGGCGAAAAGAAGGGTCCTTCGGAGTCCTCGGTTCCCGGAATGGGCGCGGCGTCGAGCTGGTCCATACGGCGCTGGAACAGCTGGGTCCGGCCGCCGCGGAGGGCGACGTAGACCAACCGGCTGCCGTCGGGAGAGACGGCCAGCGGCGGCGGAAACTGGCCCGTGGCCAGCCGGTCTCCTGGAGGCAGCGCCACGGTGGCGCGGACCACGGGTCGCGGCGTCGAGCGGGCCCGCCAGAGCTGCCAGCCTACAACCGCCAGCGCCACCGCCAGCACCGCCGCGATCGTCCAAGGTACAGCGCGCCACCGCGACCTCCCTGGCGGCGCGGCGGGGGCCGCCTCCTCGCTGCCTTCGATCCAGGCGTCCCCGATGTCGCGCAGCCGCCGGACCGGATCCTTCTCCAGGCACCGGCGCAGCAGCCGCTCCACGGCCGGGGGCGTGTTGGCCGGCAGCCGGGTCCAGTCCGGCTCGCCTCCCAGGATGGCCATGATGCTGTCGGAAACGGTCTCCCCGCCGAACGCCTGCCGCCCGCTGAGCACCTCGTAGAGCACGCAGCCGAAGGCCCAGATGTCGGTGCGTTTGTCGGTCTTGCGGCCGCGGGCCTGCTCCGGCGACATATAAGCAGCAGTACCCATAATCACCCCCGCCCGGGTGGGCAAGGCGCTCAGCGTGGGTGACTGTGAGGACTCCGCCCCCTCCGGCTCGTCGGAGAACGCCTTGGCCAAACCGAAATCCAGCACCTTGACCTTGCCCTCCGGCGTGATCTTGATGTTGGCGGGCTTTAGGTCCCGGTGAACGACGCCTTTGCCGTGGGCTTCCTCCATGGCCTCGGCGATCTGGCGGGCCAGCGGCATGGCCTGCTCGGCCGGCAGCGGCCCCCTCAGGGTTTCGCCCGGGACGTACTCCAGAACGAGGAACCGCAGCCCCTCGAATTCCTCCAGGCCGTATAGCAGCAATATTAGTGTGATTGAGCGCCGCCAGTAGCTGGGCCTCGCGCTCGAAGCGGGCGATGCGCTCCTTGTCTCGGGCGAAGGCCGCCGGCAGGACCTTGATGGCCACGTCGCGGTTCAGCGGCTGTCGCGGGCGCGATAGACCTCCCCCATCCCGCCCGCCCCGAGCTTCTCGACGACGTGGTAGTGTCCCAGCGCGCGGCCGATCATGAGGAAATGCTACCACGGCTATGCTGTGGCGCGCCCTTCAGCGCGCCGCGGCGAGCTTCCGCTCGCCGAACTGCGGGGCCAACACCCCGCGTTGGCTGAAGCCTGGGGCGGCCTCACCCGGGCCGGCGCCCAAACTGAACAACGACCGGCTTTCCCTCGAAGACCACGCGCCGCGTCGTTCCTTCGGGCGCCAGCCGGACCTCGATGATGCGGCGCGGCGGCAGCATCTTGGAGTCACCGGCGAGGCTCAGAGTCAGCCGGCGGTCCCGATCGCTCCAGCGGCACCCCAGGCCCATCCACTCGCCTTTGGTGAAGTTGAACGTCGTGCCGTCATCCTCGTAGAGTTGGAACTCGCCGTCGGCCCCCGGGTAGACATGGAGTGTCAGTGGACCATCCACTTTCTCGGTCGTGTATTGCTTGAGGGGACCCATGGGGAGGATGGCGCCGGCGCGCACGTAAAGCGGGGTGATCTCCAGATTCACCTGGCGGGTAACCAGGCGGCCTCCTTCCAGGCGAGCGTCGGTCCAAAAGTCGTACCAGACGCCGCGCGGGAGGTAGAGGTTACGCGAGGTTGCGCCCGGTTCGGTCACCGGCGCCACCAACACGTCGCGGCCCCACAGGAACTGGTCGCCGCGCTCCACCGCTTTCGGATCCTCCGGGTAGTGCAGCCACAGGGCCCGCATCATCGGGAGTCCGGTGCGGTGCGTCTCGGCGGCCGTCGAGTAAATGTAGGGCAGCATCCGGTAGCGTAGTTCCAGGTACTTGCGGCAGATCGGCTCGACCGCGGGATTCCGCAGGTCTTGGAGCGTGATGGGGGTCTTCTGGCCGGGCCGGTGGTCCATCTCGTCCGGGCCGAGGAGGCCGGTGTTCCATCCCCACGGCAGGCGCGTGTACCAGGTCCGGCCGTGAGAACGAAACAGCGGGCTGAAGGCGCCCAGCTGGAACCAGCGGACGTGCAGCTCGCCTTTGTACTCCTGGGTGGGATAGAACCCGCCGATGTCCATGCCCCAGAACGGTATGCCGCTCAGCCCGGTGTTGAGGGCCATGGGAACATGGTTCCGCAACGTCTCCCACCTGGACTCCACGTCGCCCGACCACAGCCAGCCGCCCAGACGCTGCATGCCCGCGTAGCCGGTGCGGTGCAAAGCGAAGGGCCGCTGATTGGGATGGTCGAGCTGGGATCCCTCCCAGTACATCCGGATCCGGGCCAGGCGCGATTCCAGGCTCAGGTCCTCGGCCGCGTCCGGCCACCAGCCGTCAACACCCAGGCGCGAAACCGGCTGGTGCCTGGACCAATAGTGGACCGCCCCGTAGACATCTTCCGGCGGCGTGGAGGGGTCGCTCACGCTGCCATAAAGGCCTGGGGGCGGGTAGGTCGCATGCAGGATCACGCGGAAGTTCAGGCTGCGCAGTTGCCGGATCTGCGCCGCCGGCTCGGAAAAGACCTTGGAGTTGAAGGTGTAGGAGTCGTGGCCCGTATTCCACCCCGAAGGGCACCACCCGGTGCCGAGATAGATCAGCGCGTCGCACGGCAGCTTCTTCTCGCGAAAGGTGTTGGCGACTCCCAACACTTCCGAGAAGTCTCGGAGGGTCCGGTGTGACTGGATATATCCCAGCGCCCAAAGCGGGGGCAAGGAAGGAAATCCCGTCAGGTTGGCGTACTCCCTGAGAATCTCAACCGGCTTGCCGGAAACCACAAACAGATCCAGCGGCAGCACCGGGTCAGGGGAGTTGGGCAGGAACCGGCCCTCGGTTCCGGCCAGGTCAATGGTTCCGAGCGGTTGATGCACCAACAGCGCCCAGCCAGAGGCGCTGATCAACCAGGGGATCGGCAACCGGCCGCCGTGCGTCGCCAGTCGGTATCCGCCATGGGTGTTTCTGGCCGGGTAGTCGTGCCCGCGCCGGTCGAACTGAGGTCCTCCCTGGCCGAGACCGAAGATCGGGGCTGTGCCCACGGAAAACGCCAGGGCCCCGGTTTCCCGGTTGACACGGAGGTCCTGAATGAGGCGGCCATCCGGCCCTTCGAGTCGAACGGCCAGCGGATCGGAGCTGAGCGTGACGGACATCCCGGCCACCGACGCCTGGCGCGGCGGACCGATGGAGCGAGCCCGAACCACCGGGGCCGGCCACGCCCGCCTTGGCAGCACCGGCTCATCTTTCAGGGGCTGCGGGGCGCCTGCCGCGTCGAGCGGCGCGATGGCGATCCTGGCCACCCCACCGCCCGCCGGGCCCACGCTAACCTCCACCGCCCGGCCGGCGACCGTGATCGGCGCCGACTTCAGCAGAGGCGTCGGCTCTTGAGCCGATACCAGGCTTTGCGCCGACAGGATCCCGATGAACCAGCAAGATGGATTTCGCAAGCTGAACAAACGAAATCCCCAAAACGTCTGCTTCACAGATCCCATGGCGTTGGATTATAGCTGAAACGCTCCGCCACCCACCAATCAACCCCCGAGGCGCTCCGCCACCACCTTGGCCTGCGTGAACAGCAGCAGGTAATCCCGCCCCCCGGCCTTGGAATCGGTGCCGCTCATATTGAAGCCTCCGAAGGGATGCGCGCCCACCAGGGCCCCGGTGCACTTGCGGTTCAAGTAGAGGTTGCCGACAAAAAAGTCGCGGCCGGCCCGGTCGAGCTTGGCGCGGTCCCGCGTGAAGACGCCGCCGGTCAGGCCATATTCGCTGTCATTGGCCAGCTCCAGGGCGTGATCGAAGTCCCGGGCCCGGGTCACGGCCAACACCGGACCGAAAATCTCCTCCTGGAAGATGCGCGCCGAGTGGTCCACGTCGGCGATGATGGTCGGCTCCAGGAAATAGCCGTCGCTGCCGGTTCGGCTGCCGCCGGCCACCAGCCGGCCCTCCTGCCGGCCCGCCTCGATGTAGCCGAGGATCGATTTCAGGGCCCGCTCGTTGATGACCGGTCCCATGTAGTGATTGGGATCCTCGGCCGGTCCGACAGCCAGACGGCGGGCTTTCTCCACCAGTTGTTCGAGGAACCGGTCGTAGACGTCATCGACTACGATGGCCCGCGAGCAGGCCGAGCATTTCTGGCCCTGGAAGCCGAAAGCCGAGGCCAGCACGCCGTCGACGGCTTTCTCCAGGTCGCAGTCGGAGTCGACCACAATGGCGTCCTTGCCGCCCATCTCGGCCACCACCCGCTTGATCCAGCGCTGCCCCGGCTGGTGACGGGCGGCGCGCTCGTTGATTCGCAACCCCACCTCCTTCGAGCCGGTGAAGGCCACGAAGCGGGTGAGGGGATGATCCACCAGGGCATCCCCGATGGCCCCGCCGCTGCCGGGGACCAGCGAAAGCGCCTCGGGCGGGCAGCCGGCCTCCAGCAGCGCCTCGACCAGCGTGGCGGCGATGGTGGGCGAGTCGCTGGAGGGTTTCAACACCACCGTGTTCCCCGCCGCCAGCGCCGCCGTGGTCATGCCGGCGGCGATGGCCAGCGGGAAATTCCACGGCGGAATGACCACGCCGGCGCCCAGGGGCAGGTAGTACAGAGCGTTGTTCTCGCCGGCCACGCCGGTCAGGGCCTGAGGTTCGGCCAGGCGCAAGGCCTCGCGGGCGTAGAACTCGCAGAAGTCGATGGCCTCGGCGGTGTCGGCGTCGGCCTCCGGCCAGGTCTTGCCGACCTCGTAGATCATCCAGGCCGAGAACTCGTGCCGGCGCTGGCGCAGGATCCGCGCCGCGGCAAACAGCACCTCGGCGCGCCCGGCGGCCGCCACGGCGCTCCACTGTGGAAAGTAGCCGTGGGCCTGCTCTACCGCCCGCCGGGCCAGGGCGGCATCGGCCGCTGAGTGTATACCTACGACCTGGGAAGGCCGCGACGGGTTGGTGGAGCGCAGCTCCTCGGTGGTGGCCACCGGGCGGCCGCCAATCCGCAGCGGATACCGCGCGCCGAGCTGGCCGGCCACCCGCGCCAGGGCGGCCTCCATGGCGGCGCGTTCGGCGGGCTGCGAAAAATCCGTGAGGGGCTGGTTACGAAAGTCGGGCACGGCCACGTTCGAATAGGTCCGCGGCATCCTCGGCCAGCCCCTTGCCGCGCTCGTACAGATCGCGGCCCTTGGAGTAGACCTCCTTGCCGGTTTCGGTCAGGAAATCGCGGCCCTCGGCGCCCTTTTCGCCAAGGTATTGACGAAGCTCGCGGCCGGACTTGGGGGCCAGCAGCAGCGCCAGGGCCGCCCCCACGCAGGCGCCCGCCATGAACCACACCAAACGATCCGCCGTGCTGTTCTCTTCAGCCATGATGGGATCTCCTCTTGTCATCATACCCTGACTGCTGCCGCTCCCGTGCGGCCACCAGCTCATCGGCGACCCGCGCGGTCTCGACTATGGCCGCCACGTCATGCACCCGGACGATGTGCGCCCCGGCCAGGATGGCCGCCGTCACCGTCGCTGCCGTGCCCCACACCCGGTCTTCCGGCCGCTCCTGGCGGCCCAGGAACGACTTGCGGGAGGTTCCGACCAGAATGGGCTGCTCCAGGGCGGCCAGCCTCCCCAGCCCCGCCAGGATGTCGTAGTTTTGGTCTCCGCGCTTGCCGAAACCGAGGCCCGGGTCGATCACCATGCGCCGGCGATCGATGCCATGGTGTCGGGCGCGCCCCAGGGCCGCCTCCAGGTCGCGCCCGATGGCGCTGGTCACGTCGGGCAGCGGCTTCAGTTGCGCCCAGGTCTCCGGCGACCCCCGCATGTGCATGAGCACCAGCCCGGCATCCCGGCGATTGATGACGCCGGCCAGCCCCGGGTCGAAGGTGAGACCGCTGACGTCGTTGATGATCTCGGCCCCCAGCTCCAGGGCCCGTTCCGCCACCTCGGCCTTATAGGTGTCGACGGAAATGGGGATGTCCAGCTTGTTGCGGAGACGTTTCAACACCGGCGCGATGCGGTCCAGCTCCTCGCCGGCCGGGATCCGCCGGGACCCGGGACGCGTCGACTCGCCGCCGATGTCGATCAGGTCGGCCCCCTGCTGCTGGATCTGGAGCGCCCGGGCGAAGGCGGCGTCAGGGTCCAGGTACCGGCCGCCGTCGGTGAAGGAGTCCGGCGTGACGTTCAGGATACCCATCACCAGGGTCCGGTTTCCCAGGATCAGGGTGCGGCTGGCAAGCTTCCACTCGTGGCGCCGTCGGGTCAAGGTCGGAACTCCGCTCGCTTCACAGTGTAGCGTTCCAGCCGCTCGCGGTTCACGTCAAAGCCGCTGCCCGGCCCCGCCGGCAGGTGGAGCCAGCCCGCCGCATCGATGGCCAGAGGGGGGTCGACCAGGTCGTCCGGATACCAGCGCTCGGAAGCCTCCACGTCGGTCGGGAAGGTGAAGCCGGGCAGGGTGGCCAGGTGCAGCCCCTGGGCGGAGGCGATGCCCAGCTCCGGCATGGTCCCCAGCCAGCAAGGGAGCCCGGCGTCTCGCGCCCGGTCGTGCATCCGGCGGGCGGCCTCGAGACCTCCCACCCGCTGGATCTTGATATTGATGATGCGCGCGGAGCCCAGCGCGATGATCCGCTCCAGAGCCTCCAGCGACTCCGCCGACTCGTCGGCGCAGACCGGCGTCCGCACCTGCCGCTGCAATTCCGCCGCCTCCTCCAGAGCCTCCCGGCCCAGTGGCTGCTCATACATCATCAGGCCGAAACGGTCCAGCTCCTGAAACACCGCCAGGTCCCGCAGCGAGTAAGCGGCGTTGGCGTCCACCATCAGGTCGATGGGGCCGAAGCGCTCCCGAACGGCCCTCACCGGCTGGAGGTCCCATCCCGGCTGGATCTTGATCTTCACCCGCCGGTAACCGGCCGCCAGCTGCCGCCCGACGCGTTCCAGAAGCTCCTCGACGGTATCATGAATGCCGATAGCCACCCCCGAGGGGATCGGCCGCGGACTCGATCCCAACCGCTGCCACAGCGGCTGGCCGGCCCGCCGGCAGGCCAGGTCCCAGCGCGCCCCGTCCAGGCCGGCGCTGGCGAAAGGCTCGTTCGGCGGTATGGGAACGCCCTGCCCCGCGCCCGCCAGGGCCTCCCAGGATGACTCCGGGGTCTCGACCGAGTAGAACGACCCCGCCATCGGGGAGGCCTCCCCGAAGCCGGTGCAGCCGCCCGCCCGGACCTCCACCACGATGCTGTCCTTGACCGCCACCGAGCCATTGGAGATCCGGAACGGCTCGTGGAAGGGGATCTGCACCCAGTGGAGGATCATCTGCATGCCGGGTCGTCAGGGGGTGGACGCCGCGTCTCAAGCGGGGTGGTCCGCAGACTTATGATGCCATAAGAGTCCCGTACAATAGGAGTGTGGGAAGAAAACAGTCCAGCGGCGCCACGATCCGGAGAAAGGGCAGCGCGAATGCTGCTCGTGGTCAGGCTGCCAAGCCCACCCGGGCGCGGCGCAACGGTAGAGTTTCGTCGACTCGCGAGCCGGCGCCGGAAACAACCGTTGATACTTCCGACAACGCTCTGATCGCTCTGCTAAGGCGGCTCAGGGCGACATCAGATCCCAAGGAGATTCGTCAGCTCTCCCACCAGATCGAGCGTGTAGTCTTCCACAAACAGTTCGAGTGCCTAGGATCCGGAAGCCGCCACCGCGGGCGATCATGGATCACTTGGTTGAACGATATCGTGATGGGCGCATTGCGATAGGCGACTTCCTTGAACTCAAGCACTGGCTGGAATCTGATCCTGACGTGCCCGAGGGCACGTGGTTTAAGCGCTTCAAGAATTTCATTCTGGTTGGGCAGGGAGAGATGCCGAAGACTTTTCTGACGCCGGGTATGGCTCCCAAAGGACAGGAAGTAAAGTGACCGAGACGCGAAGTCGTTCCGATGTGGTGTCCCCGCCAGGCGGGCGGCCAAATTGGACCCCCTTGCGAACACTCCGCTACGAGTAGTTATCCATACTCAAAGCCGGCGGCGGCGAAGACGCGCTCGGGCCTGCCGGCCGCCATCTCGGGCCGCAGCGCCTGAAATCTCGTGCGTCATGCCGCAAAGGCCGACGAGGGCAGTCGGCCGCGGACCAGGGGGGGCCGCCCAAACTTCCTTCCGACTTTCCGACTGGGGTGCGCGTCTTGAAAATGATGGCTAGGCCGCCTGGGCCTCCCAGAAGTCTTCGAATTCGCCGCTGAGGCGGCAGCAGCGAAGAGCGATGATTCGGTTGGCGCCTTCGACCGTCCAAAACATTCC
>Ga0247727_10004219_pt1 | contig 30724 bp, 35 predicted proteins | sample WisWelCaveWW1625_FD_202498 | JGI IMG/M metagenome (GOLD analysis project Ga0247727, IMG submission 202498) | Biofilm microbial communities from Wishing Well Cave, Virginia, United States - WW16-25 | ecosystem: Environmental > Aquatic > Deep subsurface > Groundwater > Cave microbial mat | place... | reverse complement strand
GAAAAAGTTATTCTAAACATGGGACGTCTCCTTTTGCTCTGGGTTGCTAGCCTTTTGCCTAAGGATAAGGCGTCCCCATTATTTTTCAAAGTGCAAAATTCCAATTCTATTTCTCAAGATCTATAGTTTTGAAGAACAGATTTATATGCCTACCGGTAATGTCATCTCGTTGGATGAATACGGGCAAGCTATTATTGATGAACTGCAACAGAACAAGGCATGTTTCATAGATGACGTGGGGACGGACGCGCGCGCAACAGAATTAGATCGAAAGCTAGCAGAGTCGGGATTGCACGCCTGGTTATACCTTCCGCTTCTTTATCAGGGACAGTTGATCGGCGCGCTGAACCTGGCGCGCGGCGCCGGGAAAACTTTCAATCATACCGACGCTGAGATTGCCTACGATATTGCCAACCAGCTGGCAATCGCCATTCAGCAAACGCGCCTGAATGACGCGCTGCACAAAGAATTGGAGGATCGAAAACAAATCGAAGCCAGCCTGCGGCAGCGCGAATCCATGCTGGAAGCAGTGACCTTTGCCGCCGAACAATTCCTCAAAACCTCTAATTGGCGCGCCAACATGGATATCGTCCTTGCGAGTTTGGGGAAGACGATCACTGCCACACATTCTTATCTTTTTGAGCATACCCTGGAGGCAGAGGATATGGAGACTTCATCTCTGCGTTACGAGTGGACCGCACCAGGCTACCTCAGTTCGCTGAATGACCCGGTGTATCAGGCGCGCCCGATTCGAAAGGATGCAGGCACCACAAACGAAATTTTGAGGCGGGGCGAAACATTCATTGGCACCGCATCCACGTTTCCGCCCATCGAAAAAGGACGCCTGAACAAACTAGGGATCAAAGCCATGATGGAAGCGCCAGTATTTGTCAACGGACATTGGTGGGGTACGATCGGGGTTGATGACATGAAAAAAGAGCGGGACTGGTCGCCAGCCGAAGTAGATGTCATCCGTTTAGCCGCCAATGTGCTGGGCGCCGCCATCAAACGCCAGATGGACGAAAATGCCTTACAAAACGAATTGGCTGAACGTAAACGGCTTGAGCGTGAATTGCAGGAAGAGCGCGATTTTGCATTCCAGATCATCAATACCATGGGGCAGGGTCTTACCTTAACGGATGAAGAAGGTCGCTTCGTGTTGGTCAACCCGGCCTATGCGCGCCTCATGGGCTATGAGCCGCAAGAATTGATTGGCAAAAGTCCGAATGAGGTCACTCTTCCGGAAAGCCAGAAAACATTGGAGCAAGCCCGCACCGACCGTCAACGAGGCAGAACCACCACCTATGAAAGTCAACTCAGGCGCAAGGATGGTAGCATCGTTCATGTTCTGATCACTGGCTTACCGCGTTTGAAGGATGGGAAATTCGCGGGAACAATTGCATCCATCACCGACTTGACCGAGATCAAACGAGCAGAGGAGGAACGCGAAAAACTTATCGCAGAACTTACATCCAAAAATACCGAATTGGAACAGTTCACCTACACGGTTTCGCATGACCTGAAATCTCCGCTCGTAACGATCAACGGTTTCATCGGGTATCTCGAACAGGACGCGGCTTCAGGTAACACCGAACGACTCAAAGGCGACGTACAAAGAATCCAGGACGCCGTGAACAAAATGCAGCGCCTTCTGAATGAATTGCTCGAGCTTTCACGCGTGGGCAGGTTGATGAACCCGCCTCAGGTCATCCCATTCGAACAACTGGTGCGCGAAGCGTTGGACCTTGTGCATGGAAGCCTCACCGCGCGCGGCGTTAACGTGCAAACCCAGCCGAATATGCCGCGTGTGATGGGTGATAAACCGCGTCTCGTTGAAGTCATGCAAAACCTGCTGGATAATGCCGCGAAATATATGGGAGATCAACCGAATCCACACGTTGAGATCGGGCAGGCGGGAGAGGAAGACGGCAAGCCGATTCTTTATGTGAAAGATAATGGCATCGGCATTGCCCCTGAACATCACGAACGCATCTTTGGTCTCTTCAACAAATTGGATGCGAAGAGTGAAGGCACGGGAGTGGGGCTGGCTCTCGTAAAACGAATCGTTGAAGTTCACGGAGGCAGGATCTGGGTCCAGAGTGAAGTGGGATTGGGATCCACCTTCCTCTTTACCCTTCCGACTCAGCCGGGTCCTGATTCCGTTATATAATCAGTAGATCACGAAAACGTAGTAACGACTTTAGTCGTTCGGGCAAAAAGCGACTAAAGTCGCCACTACGAAATCCTTTCGTGGAGTACTGATAATACGTCATCTCATCTGAGGAGGAGTACGTTATGAAGCGAGCCGTCAGTATTAGCATTGGTTCATCGAAACGAAACAAAGCAGTGGAAGTGACCCTGCTTGGCGAAAAAGTCAGCATTGAACGGATCGGCACAGACGGAGACATGGAAGCCGCCGCGTTGAGGTACAAGGAACTCGATGGCACAGTGGATGCCTTCGGCGTGGGCGGCGCAGACCTGGGCGCGTTGGTGGATGGGAAGTGGTTTCCGCTTTATTCCGTCCAACCCATGGTGCGTTTCGTAAAGAAAACGCCTTTGGTGGATGGCGGGGGATTGAAGAACACACTCGAAAACAAAGCCCCCGCATTTTTGGATCAGAAGATTGGCGATTACATCAATTCGCGCGGACGCAAAGTCCTGGTCGCCCTCGGCATGGATCGCTGGGGACTCTCGAAAAGTTTTGTAGAAGCCGGTTACGAAACCATCTTCGGTGATTTTATGTTTGGTTTGGATCTCCCGATTGCCATTCGTAAGATCAGTCAACTGAAAACACTGGGCAACCTGCTGATGCCCATCGTGGGTCGCGTACCCTTTGCGTGGATTTATCCCACTGGTGAAAAGCAGGAAAAACGCACACCGAAATGGGGAAAATATTACGCGTGGGCAACCGTGATTGCAGGCGATTGCCATTACATTAAACGATTTATGCCTGATGATCTGCAAGGCAAAGTCATTGTCACTAACACTACTACGCCCGAAGATGTGGAGACCTTCCGTAAAGCGGGCGTAAAATATCTCGTCACAACCACGCCCGTGATAGATGGGCGCTCGTTTGGGACGAACATGATGGAAGCCGCGCTCGTCGCCGTCTCTGGCAAGGGACGCCCGCTCACCTGGCCCGAACTCACTGAAATGCTCGATAAACTCGGCTTCGAGCCGCAATTGCAGGAATTGAATTAAGTAACCAAGTACACAAAGAAACAAGAAGACAGGTACACAAGTACACAGGGAAACAAGGAAACAGGTAAACAAGTCTTGGCAACTTGTATACGTATGTACCTGTCTACGTGTGTACTTACCCCCACAAGGAGAGCAAACAACCATGGACGCAATCGTAACTGCTGGTGGAATACCAAACCCTGAAGACCCGTTATATTCCTTTCTCAAAGGGGATGCAAAGGCATTGGTGGATGTAGCGGGCAAGCCCATGATCCAATGGGTGCTGGACGCGCTGGGCGATGCAAAGCACGTGAAGAACGTGATCGTGATCGGGCTTTCACCGAAAAATACTTTAACTTGCAAGAAACCGCTTCATTACATTTCCAATCAGGGACGCATGCTCTCCAATATTGTGGCGGGCGTGAAAAGATCGCTTGAGTTGGACAAGAAGAGCAAATACGTGTTGATCGTCTCCTCCGATATCCCCGCGCTCAAAGCGCACATGGTGGATTGGCTCGTGGAAGAATCCATGCAAACGAAGGACGATCTGTACTACGGCGTTTGCGCGCGCGAAGTAATGGAAAAGCGATTCCCCGAATCAAAACGCACCTACACCAAACTCAAGGATATGCATGTTTGCGGGTCTGATATCAACGTCGCTCACGTCCGCATGGCAACCGAGCACTTGGATATGTGGGAGCAGTTGATCGGCAACCGCAAGAGTCCACTTAAACAGGCAGGCATCATCGGGTTTGGTACCGCCTTTTCCCTGCTTACCGGCGGCTTAACTCTTGAGGACGCCGTCACACGCGTAAGTCAGCGCATAGGCATTAAGGCGCGCGCGATCCAATGGCAATATGCCGAACCCTGCATGGATGTGGATAAACCTCACCAACTCGAAATCCTGCGCGCCGACCTTGCGAAGGCGCAACGCAACCCCGCTCGTCTCGCTGAAAGATTCCAAAGAAACGAGCGGGGCAAAGCCTCCGCGAAACCAAAAACTGCGGCAAAGAAAATGAAGAAAACGACCGCCGCGACAATGAAGAAGAAATCAGGCGCGGTGAAAAAAGTTGCCGCGTTGAAAGTAGCGCGCACGAAATTCAAACCCAAGGCAACCCCTCGTCGAAGATGAACCTCCGTTCTGTCCTCGAATGGGATGCCCGTCTCTCCGATCAAATGCGCGTGGCTGAAAAGCCAGGCGCATTGCGCGTTCTTGCTGTTGTTTTCGCACACTCGGGAGACTCATGGCTTTGGGGCCCGGCGTTGATCGGGTTGTGGTATGTGGGGGATTCGTTTTGGAAGGAATGGGCGGTCGTGCAGTTTGGTGGCATCACTGTGCTGGCGGCTCTAGTGATGAGTATCAAGTTCATCGTGCGGAGGAGGCGTCCTGAAGGCGAGTGGGGGAGCATCTATCGCAACACCGATCCACATTCGTTTCCGTCAGGTCACGCCGCGCGATCCTTTTTGATCGCTGTCCTTGCCACCGGTCTTGGACCTTCGTGGCTTGCAATTGTTTTATGGATCTGGTCGCCGCTGGTTGCGCTCGCGCGCGTAGCGATGGGCGTGCATTATGTTTCGGATATCGTCGCGGGCGCGGTGTTTGGTATCGTGATCGCGCTGGTGGGTTTGCAAATATACGAGCCGTTGCTGATGTGGGTTTCAAGTTTGATTGGCTTTCCCCTTTGGTAATGTAACTGTGCTCAAGCCGCCGTCCTCGGCGGCGTCCCGCAGGGATGCTTCGCGAAGGACGCCGCCGAGAGCGAAGTTATTGCCCTTTCCTCACCGTCGCCGCGTGTTCTTCGATGTGCGCGAGACTTTTTTCAACCCAGGTCTGTAACGTAAATCCGCTTCCGAGCGTGGCGTGACGCGACTCGCGCGCCCATGCTTCAACGGGCAACCCTCGCAACATCTCAGCCAGAGACTCAACGCTTTCAACAAACCCATCCATCATTTCACTTAGCGATTCGTTTGCGTTGTAATGCTCGGCAGTATATTGATCGCCGTCGAAACTTTGGAATTCGGGGTTGTCCTCGCTCGCTGTCCGTTTCGCGCGCAAGCCGTATACCATTTTATCCACGTCGCGCGTGTGCGCGGCGACCTGATGCGCATTCCATCCGCCCTCTTCCAGCGGCGCGAACGGGTCTTTCACGGCAAAGCATTCTGTGCGAAAATTCATTGCCCCGGCGATAAGCCTTTTGATCAACTGCGCTCGATATTCATTCAACTCTTTCATGGCGCCTCCGTCTCAAGCAAAGAAAAAATTCTTTCGACGATTGTATCCCCCGCATCCTCAACTGCATAGACTCGGATTCCATGCGGGTTTAATTCCAGCGCGGCTTGGCGGGATAATTCCTCCAAACCTTTCATGCTGGATAGAAAAGCCGCTTCGTTCTCAGCCGGAACCTGTTTCGTCGTAAAAAGATTGATGATCACCCCCGAACCTTTTTCTCTCATCACGCGCCCAACGGACTGGGTCATCAAAAACGCGCCCGTGAGATTGACGTCGAGCACGCGATGCCAATCCCACTCGTCCATGTCGAGCAACGCGGCGTGAGGTTCGACAGCCGCGTGATTGATCAATACATCAATTCGTCCAAAGTCATCCTCCACTTGATTGACAATTCGTTGCACACCCACTTTTTTTGCCACATCTTCCACGTATGCTTTGATTTTTCATCTCCGTTAGCAACGAGCGAATCCAAATTAATCGGTGAAATGTCATTTGCCGCGACGAATGCCCCGCGCCCGGCAAAGGCTTGCGCGAGGGCGCGCCCGCGTCCCCTGCCCGCGCCGGTGATGAGGATGACTTTGTCTTTGAGGGTGTTCATACTATGGGCTTGTTCTCTGTAGCGCGACATTTATGTCGCTTTTGGCTGACCAGCGACATAAATGTCGCATTACAAGTACATCTGCGCAAGGTGAAGTTATTCACATACCGGAGCCTGGTCGCTGTTTTCGTAGGCATTCAACGGCAAGCCCAAATAAGGGGAAGGGTCGAGGGTGTTTTCGATCTCGAGTTCATTTTTGAATTGACCAGCGCCGTCATCTTCGACGATTGAAAAATGCAAATGCAAACCGACCGGGTTGTTCGGGTCGCCGGAGTAATCTCCCTGATAACCAAGCAAGACACCTGCTTCGATCAGTTTTTCGGATGTGCCAGCCGGGAATTCGTCAGAGATGAATGAATTGCCGTAGCGATCTGCCATGTGGGTGTAATACAGCCAGATCTGTTGACCCGGGTTGAGGGGATCGCTTGGCACGCGGACGATGACGGCGGACTTCCATTCGGGGAGGCGTGTTAAATAGCCCGGGTACGCGGAGATGACGCGGGTGATTCCAACGTCTGTGCCTGCGAAGATGTCTATTCCCTGGTGGGTGTGGCGCAGACCGAACGAGTCGCCCCAGAGGAAGCCGGCGAAGCCATCGGTGGGGAAAAGAAACGGGGCGGAGCCGCATTGGGAACCGGCGACCAGCTTCCAGTCCGGGTGAGAGGCGGGGTTATTTATCCAGGCGCGAAATTTAATGATACGTCCGGCATTCGGTTGGTAGGCGTAGTAGGCAGTCAGCGCGGCTGTGACGATGATCACGCCCGCAATGGAAAGCATGAGGAAGCGTTTTGGCATTGGGCAGGATTATACCGTTGTAACCTTTTAGTCCTCAGGAAGCCTTAATATTCTTGCCTTTTTGTGCGAGAGTACTATAATGGAAGGGTATCGAAAAGGCAAACCCGCCGTGAGGCGGGGACGCAAAGTCATGGATCTCCCAGTTTGATGCGTACAGGCTGGGAGGCCGCCAGACCGCCGAAGTTTTTTTTTCTTCGGCGGTTTTTTGTTAATAAGACGGAGGTTTCTGAACAAATTCAACAATCGCTTTCCCCCCCTTTTCATGCATCACATATTCTTAAGAGGAGATAAGATCATGTATCGAAAGACTTTCAGTATTCTTTCGCTGATGTTGGTTCTGGCAGTGGCGCTTTCAGTGGTTGCGCCGGTTGCCGCCCAACCCAGTGTGAAATCGAAGGGTGGTATTCTTGAAGCAAGTCCGAATGGGGTATATGTTGTTCAAATGATCAACGACCCGGTGGTTGCATATAAGGGCGACATCAAAGGTTTGAAAGCAACTGCGCCGAAGAACGGTCAAAAGATTAATCCGAATGGCACAGATGTCGTCTCATACGTTGCGTATCTCGACGGCAAGCAGAATGAAGCTTTGAATAAAGTTGGGGGCCAAAAGATTTATAGCTACTACTATAGCTTCAATGGTTTTGCCGCGAAGATGAGCCTCGAACAAGCCAACAAAATGGCTGGCGTTGACGGCGTTTTGGTAGTCAGCCCCGATCAACTTTACTCAGTGGATACATCCTCCACTCCAACCTTCCTTGGGCTGGATGCTCCCGGCGGCTTATGGTCGCAACTCGGCGGCATTGGCAAAGGCGGCGAGGATGTTGTGATCGGTGTCATTGACTCCGGTATCTGGCCCGAGAGCCTCAGCTTCTCGGATCGCACCGGTGAGAACGGCAATGCGACCAAAGATGGCAAGCTGGATTACCAGCAAATTCCCGGCTGGCATGGCAAGTGCACGCCCGGTGAAGAATTCAATGCCTCCATGTGTAACCAGAAACTGATCGGTGGACAACACTTCAATGCCGCGTGGGGCGGCGATGCGGCTGTAGAAGCCCAGCGACCTTGGGAGTATATGTCTGTCCGCGATTACAACGGTCATGGAACGCATACTTCATCCACGGCCGGTGGAAATTATGGCGTCGCGGCGACCGGTCCTGCGGCTGTATTTGGAAACGTCAGCGGTATTGCTCCGCGCGCTCGTATTTCGATGTACAAAGCTTTATGGTCAACCCAGGACGGTTCGACAGCCAGCGGTTTTGGCGCTGATCTCGTTGCGGCGATTGACCAGGCTGTTGCAGACGGCGTGGATGTGATCAACTACTCGATCAGCGGCACAACCATCAACTTCCTGGATGGCGCTGAAGTCGCCTTCCTGTTCGCGGCGGATGCGGGTGTGTTTGTTGCGGCATCGGCTGGTAACAGCGGTCCTGCAACCGGAACTGTTGCCCACCCCAGCCCGTGGATTACTACTGTCGCGGCTGGTACGCATAACCGTGATGGACAAGGCTCAGTGACTTTGGGCAATAGCGTAACCTACTTCGGTTCTTCCGTCGCAACTGCGGTTGGTCCCGCTCCTTTAGTGGATTCGTTTACCGCGGTCCTGCTTCCTGCGACTGTAGGCGATGCCGCACTTTGCGTACCCGGCTCACTTGACCCAACGATTGTGATGAACAAGATCGTGGTTTGTGACCGCGGCGTGATTGCTCGCGTGGATAAGAGCCGCGCTGTGCAAATGGCTGGTGGTGTTGGCATGATTTTAGTGAATACTGCCGCCAGTTCGTTGAATGCGGATTTCCACTTCGTTCCAACTGTCCATCTTTCACATCTTGACCGTCCGGCTGTCAAGGCTTACGCGGCTACCGCTGGCGCTACAGCCACAATCAATTCGTCAACAGTAATTTACACTGCTCCGGCGCCATTTACAGCCGCGTTTTCATCCCGTGGTCCGTTGACTGCTGGCGGCGGCGATTTGCTCAAGCCTGACGTGATCGCCCCCGGACAGGATATTCTCGCCGCAGTTTCACCTGTGACCGCGGCTGGCCGCGATTTCAATTTGCTCAGCGGCACTTCCATGTCCAGCCCGCATGTTGCTGGCTTGGCGGCTCTGCTCAAGGATTTGCATCCCACCTGGTCACCGATGATGATCAAGTCTGCGTTGATGACGTCTGCTGGCGATGTGCTGGATGGGCCCAACACCCTTTCGGCAGTCATCTTCCGCCAGGGCGCTGGTCACGTCCGCCCGAACTCCGCGGCTGATCCTGGTTTGGTCTATAACCATGGGTTCAATGACTGGCTCGCCTTCCTGTGCGGCACAACGACTGGCGTAAACCCCGCAAGTTGTGCGGCATTGGCTGGCTTGGGCTATTCGTTTGACCCAAGCAATCTCAACGGCGCTTCCATCGCCATTGGCGATTTGCCCGGAACCCAAACCGTTACCCGCAAGGTGACGAATGTCGGCAGCGGACCAGCCACATACACTTCTTCAGTAACTGGTATGGCTGGCTTCACTGTAACCGTTGCTCCGTCCTTCTTCTCCATCAACCCTGGGCAGACGCAGACATACACTGTCACATTCACCAGAACAACCGCTGCGCTTAACGCCTACACAGGCGGCCAGCTTACATGGAGCGATGGCACTCACACTGTCCGCTCGCCTCTGGTTGTTCGCCCTGTGGCTCTCGGCGCGCCTTCATCGGTCTCAAGCGCTGGCGGCGCGATTAACTACAACGTGCTCTTTGGATATTCGGGCCCGTTCACAGCCTCGGCTCGCGGACTCGTCCCGGCGGCTCTTACCCCCGGTACTGTTGCTGATGACCCAACCGATGGCGCTTGTAACCTCGCGACTCCGAATGCCCAGTTGATCCCGGTGGTTATCCCTGCTGGAATGACCTATGCACGCTTCTCATTGTTCGATGCCGATGTTACTCCGGGCAGCGACATTGATCTGTGCGTGTTCCTGGGAGCAACATTCGTAGGCGGCAGTGGCTCCGGCACATCAGCTGAAGAAGTCAATATTGTTCCGGTCCCCGCGGGTGGCACCTACACAGTTGTTGTCCAGGGCTGGGGAGTTCCTGGCTCCAGTCCGTTCGTACTGCACACCTGGGTGCTTGGCTCAACAGCGGCTGGTAATATGGCAGTCACTGCTCCTGCCTCCGCAATACTCGGTACATCCGGGACCATCAATCTAACGTTCTCAGGGTTAACACCTGGCGTGAAGTATCTTGGTAGTGTCGCCTACAGCGGCTCACCGAGCATGCCCAACCCGACCATCGTTCGTGTTAATCCGTAAATGCAAAGATAGGTAGTAAAATCAGGCTGGCAGAATTTCTGTCAGCCTGATTCATTGAAATCATTATTCGCCTCCTTTATTTGTTGTAACTGACGGTTTGTTTCAGCGTCTTGATGAAGTGAGCAAACATCAATAACCATCATTGGGAAGGAGGTGCCTCGGTAAATTCTGCAGGTATTGATCGTTTCAAGATAGTTCAAAACCTAGAGGAGATAATGTCATGCGTAAAAAAATGCTTTTTGCTCTATTTTCAGTGATCGTGATTCTCGCGGTGGCTATAAGCCCGGTAGGTGCGGTTACGGATGGTGAATTGGATGGTGAAGATCATCCCTATGTAGTGCTTTTGTTAATGGAAGTAGATGGCGCCCCGGCATTTCGATGCAGTGGAACCCTACTTTCTGCAACAGTTCTATTGACCGCTGGACATTGCACCAATGGCTTTCCAGACTTTGAATTTAGTGGCATGAGGGTCTTCACGGAATCGGATGTTGATAACGGTAATAATAATTATCCGTTTGCCGGCCCGAACAGTGTCGAAGCAGTTTCATGGGCCGCGCATCCACTGTATGAAACCGCTCCCTTCTTCGTCCATGATGTTGGCGTTGTGATCCTCGAAGCGCCTGGAGTAGTTTTGACTGAGTATGGGACCCTCCCATCTGTAGATCAACTCGATGCTCTCAAAACAAAACGTGGTCAACAAAACCAATCCTTTACTGCGGTGGGTTATGGTCTTCAGCAGATCAATCCAGTACATGTCCAAGCCGATAGAGTCCGTATGGTTGCACATCCCAAACTGAACCAAATCAATGGAGGCATTGTAGGCGATTTCTCCCTGCTGTTGTCAAACAACCATTCAACAGGTGGCACCTGCTTCGGCGACTCGGGCGGTCCCAACTTCATCGGCGATTCCAATGTTGTCGGCGGGGTGACATCCTTTGGGCTCAATGGCAATTGCGCCGGTACCGGTGGTGTATTCCGTGTAGATAGACAGAATGTCCTGGATTTTATATACACATATTACACTCCGTAAATGAGTTTGCCGTAAAAGGGGTGGCGTTAAATCAGTTAAAGGGTTGCCAGCTGGCAACCCTTTTCTTACACAATATTTGTACAGTACATTCGAACCGCGAAGCCCGCGCACAAGCGCGGGTTTTGTTGCCGCCTGTAACGTGTATAATTCATCCAATCTTTATCTTGGAGAAAAATTGTGCGTCAAAGAGTAGTGATTCTTTTTGTTTTGATTACAATGATTCTGGGTGCGTGTGGTTCATCTGAGCCAGCTGCGACATCCACGCCCGTCCCAACAGAAACTCCCATCATCCCGCCAACGCTTACTGCGACAGCAACGATACCGCTTGCGATACTCGCCCTGCCCGCAAACCTGGATGCCGAAACATCGAACCTGTACCAAAAAACTGTCTACGACCTGACGCAAGCCTCCGGGTTTCGGTTTCAAGTGCGGAACTCACTCACGCCCGCAGATATGACTGAGCCTGGCTTGAAAATTGTGATAGCGCTCCCGCCGAACCCGGGCATTGCCGCGCTTGCCGCGTCTGCGCCGCAGGTCCAATTCCTCGCGATCAACATTCCCAGCTTAACGGCGGGCGGGAATTTGAGTGTGCTTGGCGATAATACGCAGTCTGATATTGCCGCGTTTCTTGCGGGCTACACAGCCGCGCTCATCACCGATGATTATCGCATCGGTATGTTGATTCCCAAGGATAACCCCGATGCTCTGCGCGGGTTGAATGCCTATGCCAACGGTATGAAGTTTTATTGCGGTATCTGCCGCCCATACTTTTACCTGCCGTGGACGTTCCCTCAATACATCGAAATTCCCGCGGACGAAAAAGAGGAAAACTACGATGCCTATGCCGATATCCTTATTTTGCAATTTAAAGCGCGCGCGATTTTTCTTCACCCGGGCATTGCCATTTCTGACCTGGTAACATATATTGGAACGACCGGCGTATACATGATCGGAACGATAACCCCTGAACAACGCCCCGCGGGTTGGGTGATGACGATTCAACCGGATGTGATCAAAGCGATTCAAAACGCGTGGCCCCAACTGGTCAGCGGACAAGGTGGAGTCACGATTCAATCTCCCCTTGGCTTGAGCGACGTGGACCCAAGCCTTCTCTCCCCCGGGAAGTTGCGCCTCGTTCAGCAGACCCTCGACGATTTGCAAAAAGGATTAATAAGTGTTTCTCAATAATTAAATCCAAACCTCTCGTATATTCACGAGGGGTTTGGATTTCGAAGGGGGACGAACAGAAAAGGAGGAGGAAATGAAACCCTACACAGTTACATTCATTATGGAAGGCGCTCGTTCACTTCGTTGACCATGCCCAAGCCATGCCATCGCTTTGACGACCAGCACAGCCGCGTTCACGGGTTTGACAAGGCATTCATCGGCGCCAGCCTGGTTGGCTTCAACAACTTCCTGAACGGTGTCTGCTGTAACAAGCATCAGGATGGGTCCGCGGCTGGATTGGCGCAAACCGCTTAGCAGGGTCGTGCGTTCGCTTTTGGAGAGTTGCATATCCACCAGCATCAGGGAGGGGGCAACCAGCCTTGCAGATTGCAAGGCGTTATGGATATTCGATTCGGAAAGGACAATGCAATTCCGTTGGCTGAAGAGGGTTTCCCACACCGCAACGATATGCAGTTGATCGGAGACGATCAACACTGTGTGGAGGGGGAGGGTATCAATATCTGTTTTCCAGGCAACCATGAGAACTGCCTTTCAATCTATTAACTTGACGGGAAATAACCCAGCATGTTACACTCGCGGCGTACAAAATTCTCAAGAAAGGAGGCGCACGACCCATGGCAATGTACTCTGTTACGACCTTTGGAAAGTCATTCAGCGCGTTGAAAGGTGCTGTTGATTCTCGTAGTGCGCCTGTTCGTCGTTAATTTACACGAAGTGTACTTAACAGCCACGGGCGTCGCCTGTGGCTGTTTTTATTTCCCCTCACCCTGCCCTCTCCCATAGGGAGAGGGTGAAATGGAGAAAACCATGTTTGATATGGCAACCCAATTATTTGAAGGCCAGGATGTTCGCTTTGGTCCTATTGACCACGAAAAAGACCCGGAGATCGAATCCAAATGGACGCACGACGCCGAGTTCATGCGATTGTATGATGTCGCGCCTGCGCGACCGATGTCTGCCGCGCTGCTCAAAAAGCAGTACGAGAAACTCGAGAAGCAGATCGAAGAGGAGAAAAACCTGTATTATTTCACCATCCGTGCGAAGGCAGACGACAGGTTGATCGGGAAAGCCCTGATCCAGTGGATCGAGTGGACAAATGGCAATGCCTGGATTCAACTTGGCATTGGCTCTGCGGAGGATCGTCGCAAGGGATATGGTTCTCAGGCTTTGCGTATGTTGATACGGTTCGCGTTCGCGGAGTTGAATCTCTTTCGAGTCAGCGCGCGCGTACCCGAATACAACACTGCGGCGATTGCTCTGTTCAAGAAGCTGGGTTTCGTGGAGGAGGTACGCCGCCGACAAGCACTCGACCGCGACGGTAGACGTTGGGATCTCATTGTCTTCGGGTTGTTAAACTCTGATTGGCAGAATCAGGTTAGGGCGTAGGAGGAAGCGATGAGAAATCTATTTCGCGGCGAACTTGTCCGCCTCACAGCCGAAGAACCTGGCTCGCGCGCAAAGGTTGAAGTCCACTGGCAACGCGATACCGAATTTCACCGCCTTGCCGATAGTGACCCCGCCGGAATGGAGTCGGAGAAGAAACTCAAGGAATGGTTTGAGAAACGGAATGAAGAAGGATTCAAGCCGGAGCGTTATTCCTTTTCTGTCCGCACTTTGGATGAAGATAAACTGATCGGTTTCTTTGGGTTGTGGCTGGATTTGATTCATAATGAAGCCTGGGTTGGCATTGGCATCGGCGAGCGCGAGTTCTGGGGAAAAGGCTATGGCACCGACATGATGAAGTTGTGCCTGCAATATGCGTTTACCGAATTGAACGTGTATCGTGTTTCGCTGGGTTTGCACGCATACAACCCGCGTGCCCTGCGTTCATACGAGAAGGCAGGTTTTCGTCTCGAGGGATGCACGCGCGGAGATGTTGCGCGCGAAGGGCGGCGCCACGATTCGCTTTGGATGGGCATTTTGCGCGAAGAATGGATACAGATGCAAAATGGAGACAGCAAATGAACGATATTTTTTCGGGAAAGTCGGTTCGCCTTTCAGCAGTTGACCCCGATGATTTCAGCAGGATGTTCACGCGCTGGAGTCAGGATTCGGAATACATGCGCCTGCTTAATGGAAATGCGATACGGCTGAACTCGATTGCCGCCAATAAAAAATGGATGGAAAAGGAACTGGAAGGACCGTCGTCTGGTTTGTACTTTTTTAGCATCCGCTCTCTCGCAGACGATCAATTGATCGGAGAGATCGTCCTCGATGTTTCGAACTGGACCAGCCGCGACGCGTTCGTTGGACTCAGCCTTGGCGAGCGCGAAAACTGGGGCAGGGGTTATGGCACAGATGTGATGAACGTGCTGTTGCGATTTGCATTTACTGAAGTGAACCTGCGACGCGTAACCCTGGTGGTCTTTGAATACAACCCGCGCGCGATCCGTTCCTACGAAAAAGCAGGCTTCCGCCATGAAGGACGCTATAGAAAATTCTTAAACCGCGAAGGGCGCCGATGGGATATGTTGCTCATGGGAATCCAGCGCGAAGAATGGATGGAGCAAAATATGGAGAGTCATCAGTGAAGGCGCGCTCATACGAAGGACTGCACGATTTACATGCCATGCTTGATCTCCTGTCTGATGGACGTAAGGCGAAGAACGGCACTTATTATGTCCATCGCGGCGACTTGCAATGGTGGCTTTTCTACACCGATACGCCGCAGGAAATATGGCAGTCCAACATTCGTTTATGGATGGAAGACGATCGCCTGATTGGCTGGAGTTTGCTTTCACCTTTTGATGGATATGCCTTCGATGTCTTTGCAGATCCACTCTTGCGCGGTACAGCTCACGAACATGATATGCTCGCCTGGACTGTGGAGCAAATGTACGCGTATGAATATATTCATAATGTATGGGTTGCGGAAGATGACGAGGCGCGCATACGCTGGCTTGAAAAGAATGGATTTTCGCCCGAAGAAGAGCACATGCTCCTCTTCAAACACCTTTTATCCGGGCCGTTGGATGGGCCGCCGTTACCGGAAGGATTCCACGCCCGGGCCTCGCGCGGCGCAGAAGACGCGCAACTGCGCGCAACCGCCTCGCACGCGGCGTTTGGTTCGACCAAACCCTTTGACGAATACTGGGCACGCATGTTGCGATTTATGCAATCGCCGGTCTATGTCAAGGAACAGGATATTCTGGTTACTGCACCAGATGGACAGGTGACCGCGTTTTGCTGTATCTGGACGGATGAACTGAACAGGATCGGTCACTTTGAGCCGGTTGGCACCCACCCCGATTTTCAGCGAAGAGGACTCGGGAAGAGTCTGCTTTTCGAAGGCTTGCGCAGGCTCAAGTCTGAGGGCATGAACGAGGCGTGTGTTTGCACAAATCACGATAACCCAGCCGCGATCCATTTATATGAATCAGTTGGGTTTCAAAAAGTAAAACGATTATTGACATACAAGAAAAAGAGGCCAACATGAACGCAACACTTGAAAGACAACAAATACTTTCACTCCCCGCAGGCCATACTGCGCGCGGCGGACGGATTGAAGATTACAAGATCGCTTTTGACCTGCTGAATATTTACGCACAGCATCTGCACGGACGCGATGATTTGAACGACCCTGAGTTAATTCGACTCGATTGGCAGAACGATGGCTTTAATCCTGAAACGGATATTCGCATGGTCTTCGCGCCGGATAACACCCTCATTGCTTTTGTGGAATGTTGGATGACCCAGGAGCCGTCTGTGCACCCGTGGATTTTCGGCTGTGTGCATCCCGATCATTGGGGCAGGGGCATAGGCAGTCACATCATTGCGTGGGCGGAGGATCACGCGCGCCTCGCGCTGGAAAAATGCGCGCCTGACCTGCGCGTTGCGCCGCGTACGGGCGCGGAGTCGCATAATAAAACAGGTATTGCCCTGTTTGAAAATCTGGGATGGAAGCACATCCGCTCGTTCTATCGCATGGTGGCAGATTTGGATTCTGTTCCCGAAGTTCCGTCATTCCCTGAGGGAATCACGGTCCGCCCCTACAACCCTGAAACAGAAACCGAAGAGGTGTACCGCACCGTTGTTGATACGTTCAAAGACCACTTTGGATTCATCGTCCCGCCGTTTGAAAAAGGCCTGGCAGATTTCAAGCATAACTTCATTGAAGAACCCGGGTACGACCCGCGCTTCTGGTTTGTTGCCATGGACGGAAATGAAATGGCAGCCATGTGCATTTGCCGCCGTGAAGACGCGGAGGATACTGAATCGGGATGGGTGAGTGAATTAGGCGTGCGCCGCGCCTGGCGCAAACGCGGGCTGGGATATGCCCTGCTCAAACATGCGTTTGCCGCGTTCCATGCCGATGGAAAAAAGCGCGCCGGGTTGGGTGTGGATGCGGACAGTCTCACCGGCGCGTTGAAGTTATACGAGCGCGCAGGCATGAGAGTTCTTCGCCAGTTCAATCAGTACGAAAAGGAAATGCGCCCTGGTAAAGAATTGGCTGTAGAATCGTTATAGACTATACTTTATGTCATGCTGAGCGGAGCGAAGCATCTCGTTGTTACCCAGGATTGAGGCTCTTCGATTTCGCTCACATCGTCCCGATGTCCTTCGGGAGTGTGACACTTCTTAAGGAGGTTTCCCCATGAACATCAAATGTTCCTTTTGCCAGATGCCCTACACCCTCAGCCGTGTTGAAATGCTCGATGCCCTGCAGGAAATGGAAGCGGGAAAACTGAATCATTACGATGCGCACTGCCCGCGTTGCAGACGCGCCACGCCTGTTCAACGCCAGCGCATGCAACTATTCTTTCCCAACTGGAGGGATGCGCTAAAACAGTTTGAAGCGGAGATGACCGCGCACCCGCAACAGGAAGCGCCTCTTCCGAAGCCGGAAGTTGATTCGGTTGCCCAAACAGAATCCAAGCCCGAGCCGTCTCCTGCGAAAGAGAAGCCCGCGCCTAAAAAGGAAACTGCAAAGAAAGCAAAGCCTGCCGCGTCACCGAAGGCAAAGGCTCAAGCGAAGAAGAAAAAATAAATGAGCATACGCGCTGTTTACTTCGACCTGGGCGGGGTTATCGTCCGCACCGAATATCAAGCCCCGCGTCAAACACTTGCCGAACGCTTTGGCATGGACTATGAAGACATCGAGAAGATCGTCTTTGGCAGTTCATCTGCCGCGCGCGCGTCGGTTGGGCAGATCACGGAAGAGGAACACTGGCACGCTGTAATGAAGGTACTCAAACAACCTGCCAGTGAGTACGAGCGCATTCGTGACGAATTCTTCGGCGGCGATATCATTGACCGCGAACTTCTCGAATTCATAAGCTCGCTCAAACCGAAATACAAAGTGGGTCTCATCAGCAACGCGTGGAGCGGACTGCGCGCCTACATCGAGCGCGACAAGTTTGCCGACGTGTTCGACCACATGACCATCTCGGCAGAGGTGGGCGCGGCAAAACCATCAGCGAAGATCTATCAATTCGCGCTGGATCAGCTCAAAATCCAGCCAAAAGAGGCGGTGTTCGTGGATGATACGCTTGTCAATATCGAGGCATGTGAAAAAATCGGCATGAAAGGAATCCGATTCAAAGATCCCGACTCCGCTTTACAACAACTAAAAACCTTACTCTAGGCGACTGTCCTATTATTGGGCGGTCACTGATAGGACAAAAATGTTAACTCAAACGAAAACCATTTTGCGCGACCTGGGCAACGGCCTGGTGTTGCGCTGCGCGACGCCCGAAGACGCGGACGCGCTTTCTGAATTCAACGGCGAGATCCATGCCGAAAACGAGGCGGACAAAAAGCGCCTCGCCGCATGGACCCGCGACCTGCTCACGCGGCCGCACCCGACTCTCAAACCAGATGACTTCACGATTGTTGAAGAGACATCCACTGGGCGCATTGTCTCATCCTTGAACCTGATCCCACAAACATGGATTTACGAAGGGATTCAGTTCGGCGTTGGGCGACCTGAACTGGTTGGCACATTGCCTGAATTTCGCGGCCGCGGGCTTGTGCGTATTCAATTCGATGAAATCCACAAGTGGTGCGTTGACCGCGGATATGTTGTGCAAGTCATAACAGGCATTCCATATTTCTATCGCCAGTTCGGTTATGAGATGGCGCTCGATCTTGCAGGACGCCGCTTCGGTTATGAAGCGCATGTCCCCAAATTGAAAGAAGGCGAGGAAGAGAAATATCACATTCGTCTCACAACGGACGCGGATCTGACTTTCATCGCTGAATTGTATGATCGCGCGATCCAACGTCATGCGATTGCCTGTGTGCGCACGCCCGAAGTTTTCAAATATGAATTGGATGGTCAAAGCGAAGACAACATCAACCGCTATCTGATGCTGGTCATCGAAGATAAAGCGGGCGAGCGGGTCGGATATTTTCAGCATCCTGATTACATCAGCATGACGGGTATGACCACGCTCTGGTATGAACTCAAGCCCAATGTATCATGGCTGGATGTGACTCCGAGCGTCGTACGTTATCTTTGGAACAAAGGACAGGAATACGCAAAGCGCGATGGAAAAAACTGCGTGTCGTTTGGTTTTATGCTTGGCGTGAAGCATCCTGTCTATGGAGCGTTGGGAGATAGTCTGCCATCCGTTCGAGACCCGTATGCTTCTTATATGCGCGTGCCTGATTTGCCAGGATTCCTGAATCATATCAAGCCCGCGCTTGAAAAGCGACTGGCTGAGTCAATTGCGCCTGGGCACAGCCGAGAGATCAAGATCAGTTTTTATCGCGACGGTCTGCGAATCGTCATCGAAAAAGGCAGGATTACAACCATCGAACATTGGATGCCTTCACCAAAAGGAGAAGGTGACATTGCGTTCCCCGATCTCACATTCCTGCAGGTGGTATTCGGCTATCGCAGTTACGACGAGTTGTGCGCCGCCTTCGCGGATTGCTGGTCTGACCATGAAGATGTACGTATCTTGATCAACATCCTCTTCCCGAAAAAGGTTTCGGATGTGTTTGCAATAGAATAACCCAGTGAGCAGAGAATAGATGGCTAGAGATTAATCCCTGGGGACATACTAATCTCTGGTCTCTTCTCTCTAATGTCTTCCATCATGAAAAAGTTACCTCCAACCACAGTCTATCTCTTTATTGAGTTCAGCGCGTCGGCGTTCTCCTCGATGATGTTCGTTGTCACATCGTTGTACGAAGCGACTGTTGCGGGGTTAACGCCAGTCCAATTAATTCTTGTCGGCACGACGCTTGAAGTTTCAGCCTTCCTTTTTGAAGTGCCGACGGGCATCGTTGCCGATGTATATTCGCGCAGATTATCCATCATCATCGGTTATTTGCTGATGGGTGTTGGTTTTCTCGTCGAAGGTTTCTTCCCGTTCTTTGTCACAATCCTGCTCGCGCAAGTGATCTGGGGTTTGGGCTACACCTTCACAAGCGGTGCATCGCAGGCATGGATCACCGATGAGATCGGTGAAGAGGACGCCAACAAATTATTTCTTCGCGCAACACAGTTTGGTTTGTTCGCGTCGTTGATTGGTATGGGACTCGCCATATTCATCGGCGCGAATAATGTTGCGTTGCCAATCCAGGTCGGCGCGATCGGCGTGATCTTGATCGGCATCACGCTCATCGTTATCATGCCCGAAACAGGATTTCATCCTGCGCCGCGCGAAGATCGTAACACGTGGGGACACATGTGGCACACATTCAAACAAGGCGCAAATGCCGTACGCGCGAAACCGCGCCTGATGAGCATTATCGGCGTCGGTTTGTTTTATGGAATCTACAGCGAAGGCTTTGATCGGTTGTGGGTCAAGCATCTGCTCGATACATTCGAGTTGCCCGTCATCTTTGGAAGTAATCAGGTGGCGTTCTTCGCCGTTTTACGCATTGTTGCAACGGTCATCACCATTTTCGCGGTACGCTTCGTTGCGAAACGCGTGGATACGGGTAGCCCGCTTGCGATTGGACGCGCGATGTTGATCGTCACAGGACTCATTTCCGTTTCATTGATTGGATTCGCCCTCTCGCCGCTTCTCCTCCTCAGCCTCGGCTTGTATCTATCCATTGACGTTTTGCGCGACATCGCAAATCCCCTGCAAACCGCGTGGGTCAACCAAAAACTGGATTCCAAAGTACGCGCGACAGTTCACTCGATGTTTGGTCAGGTGGATGCCATCGGTCAAATGTTGGGCGGACCCATCGTGGCGGTGATAGCCGCGGTCAGCTCGGCTGTCGCGTCACTTGTGACATCGGGCATGCTCCTCGCTCCCGCGCTAATCTTCGTAAACCGCGCCAACGCTCAAACAGAATCCCCTCTCCTCGCGAAGCATCCTGAAAGGGCTGAGGGAGAGGGGCAGGGGTGAGGGTGAAACGCGCGAAAGGGCGGACACACGGGTCCGCCCCTACGCATTCATTTCGGTTTCCATTTCATCCTCATGTACACCCCTCCTCTTTCCAATTCATCCAGCATTTGATTCAACTGTTTTAGTTTTGTCTATTCACGTTTAGCGCGTCTGGCGATCCAGCCGATGTAATCATTTTGTTGATAGGGCGGACGCGCGCGATACGCATCCATCAACCCGCGTTGATTCAGGGCATCGCGGATGTAATCGGGTATGGGGTAGCGCGGGCGCGGGGGCATGGTTATTTCAACGTGCAAAGCGCCTGTCGTATCTCGCCAAGATGATACGCGGTATGCACCACAATCGACAGCGCGCCGCCGATGGTATCTTCGTTCCACATTGGGTTTTCGTGGAAGAGTTTGTCCATGCGCTGATAAGCTTCACGCAGTTTGCTCTTGAGATCTTCCCACTCCTCAGGCGTGACCTTTTCCACTGTGCTCCAGATCAAACCCCAATCGCGCGGGCTGGTGTCGTTTTGCAAAGCATAGCGTTCAAACGACTCGATATAGAACGTCACATGCGCGACCTGCGCGGCGAGTGAGGCGCACTTGCCTCCAACAGGGACCGAAGCCTCCTGGGCAGAAACAGTTTCAAGCGTCTGAAAGAGAGACGTGTTCTTGTCCAGATAAATACCGATGGGATTCTCGAACGTCTCTCCCATCAAATCATACAAATTTTTTGCGAAATCCTGTTCGATGGTCATAAATTTATCCTGCTCCTTCGTATGCGGATTTGATCCACGCGATCAACTCGGCATCCACTTCCTTAGCGTCTGTCAACGGGACAACGTAATTGCACATACTGCCCGAAGGCTGTTCGAGCAGGCGGGCGCTTTTCTTCAAGCCTTTGATGTTGATGCCCACTTCAAAGCGCGTGTTGGTTTTTGGACCGATCATCGCGAATTGTTTCTTCCGCCGCAAACTGACATAGCCCTTCTTCGGCGCGATCTCGAACTCGCCAAACTTGACGATGTGCTTCATCAACGCTTCGTGAATGGGGCGCTGGCTGGCTTTTGTGCCAGAATAAATTTCATCCAGCACTGCATCCGATGATTTGCCTTCCGCGGCGCGCGTGCCGTCTGATTCGAAGACCGCATGTACCAATGCATTTGCGTCACCGTGACCAAGCCCAAGTTTGTCCATGAGCATGTCGCAGATCTCGCCGTGTTTCGACAGTCCGCTTTTCTTGACGAAGGCAGATAGCTCTTTCAGCGACATGCCTGTTTTCTTTTGGATGTTGGCAAGTTGGGTTTGAACGGCTTTATCGAGGGAACTCATCATGGGGTCATCTCCTTGGGTGAAAGATCGGTTTTGCAGATTATAGAACATACTTTCTAAAAACGCAACACCTGAATTAATACTTCCGAAGTCTGTCAGACTTCGGAAGTCATTACGTGTGTCAACAACTTTTCCAATTGACTTTCCAGATGTTTACGCGCTCTCATGGCAATAGGGACACTCAAAAATCTTCGGAGACTGGACTCATCCTTATCTTTTTTATACCAATCTCGAAACACCTCGATGACCCCCACCGCTTCGCCTTCGGACCGTTGAACTGTCACGCCCATCCCAGCCTCAACCTCCCCCTCAGCGATGACGCGGCAATACAAGCCAGGTTTCTCGGCATAACGAAACCGCTTCACAAACTGCGGATCGCCCATCCGCGTTGCCAGCGTGGAGCAAGGGATGCGCGGCGCGCTCACTTCAAGGATCACCGAGCCAAGTTGCAAACGATCCCCGATGTTGAATTGCGCGCTTTCCAGATCGCTGATCGTCAGGTTGTCTCCGAAGGTTCCAGGCGCGAGTTCTTTTCCCAACTCACGCGACCACCACGCGTAATCCGCCGCGCCGTAGACGTAGATTGCCTGATCGGGTCCGCCATGATGCTTTGGACTTCCAATGAAATCTTCAACGATGCCCAGTGTCGTAATTTTCACAGAATCAGAAACAGGAAGTTTGTAAATGCCTGTCGTTTCCAGCTTCTCGCCATTTTGCTGTGTTCGCTTTTGTCCGATATTGATGCTGATCAGATTCATTTATTTTTCCTGTCTTGCATTTGCTTGATTGTAACAAAATCAAAACCTTCTGCCTTGATTGGTGGCGCAATCAACTCAACAATTTGCGCGGCTTTTGACCCGTGACCATGCCCATCGTGCAAAACAATGACCGAACCCGGGACGGATGAATCCAGCACTTGTCGGACTGTCCAGCTCAAGGGTTGCAGAAAATGAGGGGGGATGCAATTCCACATCACGAGACGATACCCCCACTCTGTCAGCATGGTTTTTGTCTTTGCCGTAAAGAATCCATACGGCGGGCGGACATCTCGAATCGTTTCAGGTGAAATACCGCAGGCATTCGCAATCAACTCCCTTGTGTGATCGAGATGCTTACGAAGCAAATCAGGTTTTTCAAATGGAAAAGGGATGTGGCGATAACAATGAATTCCGACCTGATGCCCGCCATCGTGAACTTGCTTTACAAGATTCGGGTTGCGTTCCAGATCTTTTCCGATCAGGAAAAAAGTTGCTTGAATTTTATGCTTTGCCAAAACTTCAAGAACTCTGGGCGTGTCGCGCGGATGCGGACCGTCGTCAAAGGTCAGCGCGATCTCGCAGCGCGAAGAGTCTCCCTGCCAAAGCACATCGGGATGGCGTGTTTGCATCCACGCGTAGGTGCGGAGGAGAACACGATGCAGTGCAACTGCATCGTGAACAGTATTGGGTCTCAGCTCACATCCCTGCCTTCCCATTCATTCATAAACTGATCGAGAAACTGTACCATGACCTCATGCCTCTGCTCTGCGATCCGTTTGGCGGTGGTTGTGTTCATTTTGTCTTTGAGCAAAAGCAATTTTTCGTGGAAGTGATTGATGGTCGCGCTTTTGCTGTTTTTGTATTCTTCGAAGTTGGCGTGAAGTTGTGGGGGAGAGTCGGGGTCGTACAACGGTCTCTTGGCGTAGCCGCCATACGCGAAGGCGCGGGCGATACCGATGGCGCCGATGGCATCGAGACGGTCGGCATCCTGCACGATGAAGCCTTCGAGCGAGTCCATTTTGTTTTCTGCGCCCGCGCCTTTGTAGGAGATATGCTGGACAATGCGGCACACGGCGTCAGCGATGGAAGGGTCGAGGGAAAACGAATCAAGCCAGGCTTTGGCGCGAAGCGGGGTTTCATCCGCTGAGTCGTTGAATTTCCAGTCATCCAAATCATGGAGGAGTGCCGCGAGTTGCACAATGAAGGAATCCGCCCGCTCCGCGTCGTGCTCGCAGATCGTGATGGCGTTCTTCCACACGCGATAAATATGCCACCAATCATGACCGGACGAATCGCCGGAGAATTCCTGTTTGATGTAGTCGGCGGTTTTTTGAATGAGGGTTAGTTTGTCCATGCGCCTATTGTGCCACAAATATATCCCGCTGCGTTGATTCGTTACCATGTGCGCCCCCTTGCCTGCATTGACATGATTACAAAGAGACCAGTAGATTGCGGACTGGTCTCTTTGTAATTTAGATTTTAGTTTATCTTATTTATCGTTAGCATTACATCGTTTCAGATCATCCAGCGATTGCCTCAACCCCTACTTCCGCGTGGACGCCCATCGAGCGCACTTGCTCAAGCGGACGAACGGGTCGCATAGGTACAGCAAATGGCTGTGATATATGCGACTCGAGGATACCCAAGATGCCGGCATCAACATGCTCATCAAATTTGCGGGCAAACAAATCCGGGCTTGCCATTAGGAAATTTGCATCTTGGGACGTGAAGTCTCTTGGGCGCAACTTTATTGTTCCCATGGGTACCCAATCAATTGTCCGTTTGTCATCGTTCACGATGGTAGCCTTATAACTCGTGTTCATAATTACCGTTTGAAAGAATCCCTCATCCGCGATGAACGTGTGCCGATAGAATTCCTTGAAGCGTTCCACCTCAGGGCTGTGGGACAAAAATTCACAGAACTTGCGGCTCAAGATCATCCATTGATTTCCAATGAAGGGAGTCACATCTTGTAGAAATGGACGCTTCATAATGGGTTCAGTGATAATCTCATTGCCAGAGTCGGTCACGTAGTTCTCGATTCGATGGAGCGTATCAGGACGGACCTGGGTCTGATTCGCCACCTTGAGGAAATCCTTCCCGATATGATGGCTCAGAAAATTTTGGATGTACGTTTGCGATTTTAGCGGGAAATCCTGCGCGCTCAGGTTGATGAAGAATTCCCATTTCAAGCCCATCTTCAACAGTTCCTGAATGCCGCGCAACTCGGCGTCTACTAAACTGTAGCCTCCCCAAAGCGCTTTTTCGCTCTTCAACAGGGACGCGTTGGGATAACCTGCCAGAAAGTCCTGTATCTCCTTTTGCAATTCAACGCCCGACCTTTTATCCACGTGGATCAGATAATGGTTGGCAGGGTGATAGATTGCCTTGAACAACCTTTTGAATTGATTGGGATAACGATGGACGAGAATAAGATATGCGATCATGATTTAGATCTCCTAAGGTCTGCATCTCTTCACACGCCAACGGGGAACCGACCCAACTGGGAATCCAGTAGAGACAAACCTCCCCCGGGTTGAGAAGATGCCAAAAATTAATTACTTGAAGCGAAGATGTTTTTCAATAGAATGAGCGCACGGTATTGCGAAAAATTATCCCCTAGGATCGCGCCTTAACTTCTTCTTGTTGCCGCAGACTGAGGCAATGAATGATAACGAAAGAACATTCCCGTTAATGCAACGGTATGCATTTCGTCTATTTCCAAAACTACAAATGACACAAGGAAAATCAGCCAGCAAGATTGTGTACCCCCAAATCTTTTGAACGAGTGGCTCACATACAGACCGACTGTACGAACTTGATAAAAAGAGTATAGCACACATTCGGTTAATAATCCCCGCCCGTGGGGATACCCTGACGGGCACACGCAAAACCCACAGGCTATTCCTGCGAAGCCCGCTTATTTACAGTGAGCGGTTATCGTTAATAGTGGCGAGCTTACCAAGATGCAGGTCATTTTTGGTTTTCATGTATAATTCCAGCAATGAGCGAGATATTCCAGAAAATTCTCAAACTGATCGAGCAAAAACAAGTACAAATATCCGCTCATGGATATGATGAACTGGCTGATGACAATATATTCGTTCGCGATGTTCTGGCAAGTGTAGCGGACGCAACCATCGTTGAAGATTACCCCGATTATGGCAAAGGTCCCTGCGTGTTGGTTTTGCAAAAAGACAGGCAAGGTAAACCAGTACATATTCTCTGGGGTATCCCGAAAAATGCTACATTCCCTGCTGTGTTGATAACGGCTTACAGACCTGACCCTACTCGCTGGTCGGATGATTTTACAAGGAGAAAGAAATGACCAAAAAACAGACTTCCAAACTGGTTCACGTAGACGAATACGTCGCTGAAGTTGACGTGGAATTGATGTACACAGACGATGAATGGTCTCCCTATTTATCAGTGAACGATGCGATAAAACTGGATGATGTCCGTGAAGCGTTGAGACAAAAGGATTTTGCGACCGCGACCAAGCTAGCCCGCGTTTTTAAACTGTCGCCGCTGGCAGTGTAAAAAGCATCGACTCACAAATATTCAACCCGACGATAAAATACTCGTCGGGCTTTGTTTTTCACGGACGCGAGTCCCCTCTCCCTTTGGAAGAGGGCTAGGGTGAGGGTGATTAAACCCACGGGCTATTCCTACGAAGCCTGCTGAACCAGACACCCCCTCTCCATTTGGAGAGGGCTGGGGTGAAGTCGGCTTTGTACGCGTAGCGCGGGAGATCATCCATCGCTCGAGAAAAGAAAGGAATAAAAGTTAGTAGCTCAATCTGCATCTGGCTTCACGAACTGAAAGTAGCCGAAGGCAAGCGCTAGTGTGAGGTGTACTGGGATGACAATGCTGAGGGCGACGCCGTTAAACAGCCATGCACCCGTATGAATCAATACGAAGGTCAAATGAAGAATAAAAAAGGAAAGGCGAACCTGGCGGCGAAACGAACTGTCGGTTGCGCGGGCGGCAAACCAAGCCACTAACCCAATGGACAGCATGAAACCTCCTGAATTATTTGCAAGCTGAAGAAATTCTGGATTATCAGTAGTGAATCCCTGACGCTCCAAAACGATTGCAGGCGCAAGGATGAGAGCCAGAGAACCAACGACAAGCAGAATAGCATTCACGTAAAAGAGGTTTCTGAGATTCATTTTGTTTTTCTCCGATGGCGAAAAATTTGATTATGGGTTTTGCAGATAACATTTCCATTCGTAATTTTCAACACCGTGCTTGATATGACGATAGGATAGTATTGCCCTCGTCTTCAACACCCGCGCATTTTCCTACACCTCATCCCCGCCCGTGGACAAAACCCACGGGCTTTTCCTACGAAGTCCACTCACAGCGGATAATTCTCTCGATTTATACAGCAGGAACATTTTATCTTTGCTCAAGATAGGGCGTCATTGTTTGGAGAGGCCCATCATCCCAACTAATTGTAGCTTTACAATCACCTAGTGCAAATTCTGCTTGGTTTTGACTGAGATCACTGCCAACAGTTACTCTTGCGGCTGTTTTTTGTGAAGGGTGGATCGTGTCAAGCACTGTACCTCCATCGCTTAGATTCTTTAACCCAGTCACGCGCAAAGTTACTTCACCAGGAAAGAGTTGAGCATCCGAAGAGACTATGAAGGGTTGTGTAAAAGTATTGGGATCGTCAATGCGAAAATTAGGACAATCAGCACTGATTGTGTACTCATGAACCCCAATATCCCAGAAACCATCTGGAAATCCATACTCAGATGAAGCAGCCCAATTCTGCGATTCTGGGGTAGTCAAGTTTAGTGTCGGAGTTAGAATGGCTGGTGTTGAAGTCGGTGGTGTGTTGAACCGAGCACCTTCTCGAATAAACCGCGCAACAATCACCCCACCTACTATCGTGATGAATAGACCAACTAGAATATCTCGGATTGTATTTTTCATCTCTTACTTTCTCCCAAACAAAATCAAAGCCCGTATCGTTAGTCATATTTTATGAACTCGATAAATTATTATACTCCTCACATCAGACTTTCATTAACCTCCCCACTCGTCCAGTTGCCAATTTAGTCTTCTTGTCTTATAGTCCACTTGTCGGCTGGATAATTCTCCAATTCTCTAATCTCCAATCTCCAGTCTCAAATTACCAATTACTCTTTTCAGGAGACTAACATATGTTCCACGGCGGCGGCTGGTTTCAATACATGCGTTCGGGTGACGAAAAGCCCAAGGTAACAAGAGAACTTTTACTGCGTGTCCTTACCTACGCGCGCGGATACTGGTGGCATATCGCGGGCATGCTCGTGACAATTTTGCTGACCACGGGCTTGTCCCTGCTCACGCCGCTCATCTTCCGCAATATGATTGATGTGGTGCTTCCCGCGAAGGACACGAATCGTCTGATTTGGCTCGGTGTGGGGTTGCTTGCCATCCCTGCTATCACGGGGGGAATCAATGTCATTCAGCGGCGGTTGAATGCGGCGGTGGGTGAGGGTGTTATTTACGATTTACGTTCAACATTATTTGCGCGACTGCAACGCATGTCATTGCGGTTCTTTACCAATACAAAAACAGGCGAGTTGATGTCCCGCCTCAACAATGACGTGGTCGGCGCGCAGAACGCCATCAGCAATACCATTGTCAACATCGTGACCAATCTCATCGAAGCGATTGCGTTGCTGGCGGTCATGCTCACGCTCGAATGGCGGCTGACCGTCGTCAGTGTGCTTATTCTGCCGCTCTTTATTATCGCCGCGCAAAGGCTCGGCATCGTCCTGCGCGATATTGCCCGCAAAGCAATGGACATGAACGCGCAGATGAACGCGCATATGAACGAGACTCTTAACATCGGCGGCGCGCTTCTCGTCAAACTTTTTGGTCGCGCCAACGAAGAGGAAAAACGTTTCCGTGAACGCGCCGCGGGCGTGCGCGATATCGGCATTCGACGCGCAGTGATCGGCTCGACCTTCTTCGTCATCTTTGGTTTGGTCAGCGCGATCGGTTCGGCGCTTGTGTATGGTCTCGGCGGTTATTTCGTCATCACCGATGTTTTCACCATCGGCACCATCGTTGCGTTCAGTTCGTATCTCGGCAATCTCTATGGCACACTGCAAGGTCTCGCGGGCGCGCCCGTTGAATTTTCAACCAGCATGGTTTCGTTCGAGCGCGTGTTTGAAATCATTGATCTGCCACAAGACATCATTGAAAAAGAATCTGCCATCGTATTGCGTGATGCAAAAGGCGAACTCGAATTTGATAACGTGAACTTCAACTATCACGTGGATGAATCCAAACTTCTCAAAGATGTCAAACGTTATGGACGAATGGAAGACGTGGGCGCGGTCTTGTCTTTGGCAGGAAAAGGCAACGGGAAGAAAAAGGATGAAGAGCCCGCATCAGACTCAGGGGAGTCTGACGCGACATCCCAGGCTAGAGAGGTCGCTTTAGAGGGAGTCTCCTTTATCGCGCGTCCTGGACAGTTAATCGCATTAGTCGGTCCCTCAGGCGCGGGCAAAACGACGATGACGTATCTCATCCCAAGATTATATGATCCCACCGACGGAGTCATCCGCATTGACGGGCATGATCTGCGCGATCTGACGCTCGATTCGCTCGCCGCCGCGATCGGCATGGTGACGCAGGAGACGTATCTCTTCCACGATACCATCCGCACGAATCTGACGTATGCAAAAATGGACGCGACGCAGGCGGAGATCGAAGCCGCGGCGCGCGCCGCGAACATCCATCAGTTCATCATGGACCTACCCGATGGCTACGACACGATCGTGGGCGAGCGCGGCTACCGTTTGAGCGGCGGCGAAAAACAACGCATCGCGCTGGCGCGTGTAATTTTGAAAAACCCGCGCATTCTCGTACTCGATGAAGCCACGAGTTCGCTTGATAGCGAATCCGAAGCGCTGATTCAAGACGCATTGAAGCGCGTCATGGCAGGCAGGACGAGCATTGTGATTGCTCACAGATTGAGTACGATACTTGCCGCTGATTTAATTTTAGTGATGGATAGAGGAAAGATTGTCGAAAGAGGAACGCACGAGGAGTTGCTCGCGATGGGCGGGTTATATAGTCAGTTGTATGAAACGCAGTTTCGAGGGGAGAGGGTGTAGTCGGCATGTCATTGCGAGACGGCGTTCTCCCGAAGGGGTCGAAGCAATCTCCTCGCATGATAGGGGATTGCTTCGCAACGAACGCTCGCAATGACATCCTGTCAAATATGCTATACTTTGAGCATAAGCAAGGAGAAAGATATGACTAAATTAGAGTTGGCTTTCGCTGAAATCGAGAAACTTCCTCCCACCGAACAAAATGAGTTCGTGGCATGGATTCTGGAAGAATTACATTCCGAACAACGCTGGGCGAAATTGTTTGCCAAGTCTGGTGATATTTTATCGAGTCTCGCAGATGAAGCCCTGGCAGACCATAAGGCGAAGAAAACCAAAAAACTTGACCCCGAAACTTTATGAACTCCCACATCAACGACAAGTTTCGGAAAGCCTTTGCAGAATTGCCTGCCGACGTTCAAAATCAAGCGCGGCAGGCATATCGTCTTTTTATAGAGAACCCTCACCACCCAAGTTTACGCTTCAAATCCATTCATCCAACCCGCCCCGTTTATTCAGTCCGTATCGGATTAAATTATCGCGCTGTCGGTATCCGCGAAGATGATGACATCATCTGGTATTGGATTGGTTCTCATACAGAGTATGATAAGTTGATTCGGCAATCCAGGAAATAATCCCTTGTGACAGATTTGATTCTGGTGATGGATCGAGGAAGAATTGTCGAACGCGGCACACATGAGGAGTTGATTGCGCTCAATGGATTGTATGCTCAACTGTATGAAACACAATTCAATAGAGAAAGAGTTTAAGCCCCACCCGTCCTAACTAGTTCGTGGTGCAAAACTCAAAAAAGGCGGTCAGGTGCCAGGTTTTCATGAGGGTTTTGCACCAAAGTAAGTTTTTGGTTTTCTGTACTTTAACAAACGAATAGCTCCAAGGGGTTAGGTTCGTC
>Ga0247727_10004218_pt1 | contig 30724 bp, 27 predicted proteins | sample WisWelCaveWW1625_FD_202498 | JGI IMG/M metagenome (GOLD analysis project Ga0247727, IMG submission 202498) | Biofilm microbial communities from Wishing Well Cave, Virginia, United States - WW16-25 | ecosystem: Environmental > Aquatic > Deep subsurface > Groundwater > Cave microbial mat | place... | reverse complement strand
AAACCAAATTAAACAAAAATCACCAAAAGTTCAAGTGTTTGGCGAAAAAAGTAAATGTTTTTCTTCGGCAGAATTTCGAGATTCGACATCATGAATGAGTTTCTTTCATTGAATGAAATCGAGATAATTCTCCCGATGGATGGTTTGAAAACCGGCTTCAGGATAAGCTGACAACCATTCTTTGGGAGGCTTGGCCTCCATCTTTTGCCATTTCATTTCGTATCCAAAAAGCTTGCCGTCGCGTTCTTCAATCAAATCAATTTCCTTTTGGTCGTAGGTGCGCCAGAAATAAAACTGCGTCAATTGCCGCGTGTATTCCTGCTTTTTCATCCGCTCCGTGATCGCATAATTTTCCCACAGTTCTCCCGTGTCGTTGCGCAGCGGCAGTGGATTGAAATTTCCGATCAGAGAGTTGCGAATGCCGTTATCGTAAAAATAATAGCGGCGGCTTTTGCTGATCTCCTTGCGCAAGTTTCGGCTGAATCCGCCCAATGCATAAATCACGAACACCTTTTCCAGCAAATCGAGATAGCGTTCCACCGTGTTTTTGCTCATGCCCAATTGCGTCCCCAACTCGTTCAGCGAAGCCTCTTTGCCGATTTGAAAGGCAAGGAGTTGCAGGAGTTGCACAAGTTTATTTGAATGCCGCACGCCTTCCAGAGCCAAAATATCTTTGAGCAAATATGAATTGACCAGCTCGCGCAAATATTCCTGTCGTTGCGTGTTGCCGGACATGGTGACCACTTCGGGATAAGCGCCATAGAGCAGTCGCGATTCAAGATTGGCCTCGGTTTCATGGCGTTTTTCAATTTGCGAAATTTCCATCTGCGCTAATGGAAACTGCTTCAGCACATACGCGCGGCCGGTCAAGGGTTGGCCAATATCTTTCGCCAGATCGAATGATGAAGAACCCGTCGCAACGACCTTGACGCTGGAAATGTGATCGACAATGAGCTTAAGATTCAAGCCGATTTGGGCGATATATTGCGCCTCATCAACCACGAGCAGGGAATGGTTCCCGACAAAGTCTTTCAGTTTTTGGATGGATTGGCTTTCCAAATACTGCCGAACGACAATATCATCGCCATTAACCAGCAGAACGCGATTGGCTTCCGAGGGGTTTTCCTGGATATACTGCTCAATAAATTTTTTTATTAAAGTCGTCTTGCCGACTCGCCTCGCCCCATAGAGCACAACTACTTTGCCGGGGGCTAACAACTGATTAAGGTTGTCAAGTTGTCGTTGGGGAATGTACATTGACCTTATTTTCGATAAATTCGTCACCAAACTGACAAAAATTACAAAAATATTGTCAGAAAGGCAAGATTTTTAGTTGCAACGACCGCGATAATTTTCATGAAACAAGCTTCTTTCGCGAGGCCGATTTTTTTCGGCCTTTTCCAAATCGCTGCTTGACCTCATTTAATGAAAGCCCGCCGCGTTTGTCATAGCGCGCGCGCGCTTTATCCAGCATCGCCATGAAATCCGGATTTTGAGAGAGAGAGAGTACTTCCAAATCACCTTCATCCAAATGAATCAGGGCAAAAAAAGTTTTGCCCTTATGTCGAAGAACAACGAAATCTTTGCGAGCTAGTTCAACCAGCTCGACTAAGTTTATTGAGGAATTTTGCACTGAAACGGTCGTCATGTTTTATACTCCTTTCCACCAATGACTAAACGATTCCCAACTTTTAAGCCGATGGCCAAGATTACAACTTTATTTTGGATTTCATCCACATCATAAAATGCACGAAAATTACCAATGCTCAGTTGCCATTTCGCTAATGGATTGGGACGAAGCTGCTTGCGGTGTCGTGTACTTACATGCGGCTGATGAATGAGTTGCTTTTCGATTCCAGCTAAAATTGCGGTGCGTTCACGTGCCGTCAATGCATCAAGGTGATCAACAGCTTCGTCTTCAAATTTTACCTGAAACGCCACATTCAATACCCTCCCAATCGGGCCGATTGGGGCTATGACTTCACCACCGCGCGGCCAGGATAAACCGCCGACTCGCCGAGCATTTCTTCGATGCGCAGCAGTTGATTGTATTTGCAAATACGATCGGTGCGCGAAGCGCTGCCGGTTTTGATTTGGCCGGCGTTCGTCGCGACGGCAATATCCGCAATCGTCGTGTCTTCGGTTTCGCCGGAGCGATGCGAAATCACTGCCGTGTAACCGGCGCGGTGCGCCATTTCAATCGCTGCCAGCGTTTCTGTCAACGAGCCGATTTGATTGACTTTCACAAGAATCGAATTGCCGACGCCTTGACTGATGCCCTTTTGCAAACGCTTCGTATTCGTCACAAACAGATCGTCGCCGACGAGTTGCAGCGCGCCGCCGTGAAGCTCGGTAAATTTTTTCCAGCCGTCCCAATCATCTTCCGCCAAGCCGTCCTCAATCGAAACGATGGGATATTTGCTCTTCAAATTGGCGTAATAATCGATCATCTCTTCCGAGCTCAAGCTGCGATTCTCGGATTTCAAATCATATTTCTTCGTTGGCTTGTTATAAAATTCGCTCGAAGCCGGATCGAGCGCGATTAAAATATCTTCGCCCGCTTTATAGCCCGCGGCTTCAACGGCTTGCATGATCACTTGCAGCGCTTCTTCGTTGGATTTTAAATCAGGAGCGAAACCGCCTTCATCGCCGACGGCGGTGTTGTAGCCTTTTTTCTTGAGCACGCTTTTGAGATGATGAAAAATTTCGGCGCCCATTCGCAGCGCCTCGGCGAAAGATTTCGCGCCGACCGGCATCACCATAAATTCCTGCAAGTCGACGTTGTTATCCGCGTGCGCGCCGCCGTTGAGAATGTTCATCATCGGCACCGGCAACGTGCGCGCATTGACGCCGCCGAGATATTGAAACAGCGGCAGGCTGCTGGCTTGCGCCGCGGCTTTGCAAACCGCCAGCGACACGCCGAGGATCGCATTCGCGCCCAATTTGCCTTTGTTCTCCGTGCCGTCCAATTCGAGCATGGCTTGATCGATGGCAACCTGCTCGCGCGCTTCCATGCCGACGACTTCCGGCGCGATGATTTCATTCACATTTTTCACCGCTTGCAACACGCCTTTGCCGAGATAGCGTTTTGGGTCTTTATCGCGCAGCTCGAGCGCCTCATGCTCGCCGGTCGAAGCGCCGCTCGGCACGGCGGCGCGCCCAACAATGCCGCTTTCCAAAATCACCTCGACTTCGACCGTGGGATTGCCGCGCGAATCCAAAATCTCGCGGGCATGAACTTCGACAATTGATGGCATGACTGGTCCTTTTCTGGTAAAAATAAAAATTTGAACGCAAATAACGCCGGGCAAGTAAAGTTAGCCGTGGTTTAATTTTCGAGAAGAGTCATCTGCTCGTCGATTTGTTTTTGAGGAAGATCGCGGGGGACTCTTTCAATGCGTGGGTCGTAAGAATCAAAATTAAGTATGCTCTCAGCGAGACGCTTTTCCGTCAATTCAATATAAGCTTGATTAATGTCGATACCTATCCACTTTCGACCCAATATATCTGCAACTTTGCATGTAGTGCCGCTCCCTACAAATGGATCTAAAACCAAGTCTCCGGGATTAGAACTGGCTTTAATCATTCTTTCGATTAAAGCTTCGGGTTTTTGAGTTGGGTGTTTTTGGCGTTCCTCGCTGCAATAATGAACGTGGGAAAATTGCCAAACATCTCCGGGGTTGGCGCCTTGCATATTATTTCTGACACGATAATATTTCTGAGGAATTCGGACGTCATCTAAATTAAAAATATAATTATCAGTTTTTGTAAAATACAGAATGTCTTCATGCCTTGGTGAAAATCCAACTTTTCTCCCCATGCCTTGTGTATAGTGCCAGGTAATCCAACCATTGAAATTCAAATGTAATTCGTCTTCAAGAAAAAGGAAAAGTTTTGAAATAAACCTAACCCCCATGAATATATAAATTGTTCCGGTTGGCTTCAATAATCTCGCGGCTTGTCCAAGCCATTTGCGTGTAAAGTCCTCGTATTCATGCCATGCTTTTAAATCCCGATTGTTGCCATAATCCTTGCCCAAGTTGTAAGGCGGATCTGCGACAATAAGATCAACGGAAGAATCATCGAATTTTGTGAGTTCGCTGCAAGCGTCTCCACAAATCAACTTATTTTTCGTTTTCATTCCTTTTCCTTTATCCATTGATTCTGTCTTGCGAGCTTCAGCCATACATCTTTGCCTTTTGAGCGAATATATTTTTCGTCAAGCATTTGAATAAACTCCCAAGCCGTCCTTTTTTCTAAATCGACATAATGGATGTCGCGAATTTGCAGCTGGCCCGTTCCCAATGCCGGATTATAATTCAAGTCTGCCGAAGAGATAAATTTTAGGTCATATTCTGAATGAGATACCACCTCCATGATCCCCTTTGTCATACCCGCAACTTCGTCTTTTTCACCATAAACGCGATGCTTCAACGACAGGACGATAAAAATATAATCCGGATCATCAAGATACTCATTCCTGATTCGTTGATAAGAAGTAATATTGGGGCTTTTTCCAGAAGTTTTAATATCTTCGGCCGTTGCCTTTACATCAACATTGGCAGAGATATAGCCGGAAGAATTATTCTGCCGTTTAAATTGCAAAATAATGTCGAATGGATCAAGTCGTTTTCCAGCTTGAACGTTTATGAGTTCATACAAATTATTTGAATCTTCGCGAATCGTTTCAAATTGCTCGTGCGCCCAAGCTTCTACAAACGGCCCGGCGACTTTATTGATATTTTCAAGAGGAAGGCCGAGCTTAAGATTTGTATGAATAAAAATGAGATTTTTTCCCGAGTCAATGGCTTGTTGCATGATTTGCGAAATCCGTTCGAGCACATATGCAGATTGTTCGGGATAATCCGGGCTTTCTTGTGGGATTTTATATCTGATTTTCTTGTTCATTTGCGCTCTGCAAAAAATCTCAATTAAACTTCAACCGTTTCCACTTTAATCAAATTCGTCGTGCTCTGCGCGCTCGGCGGCAAACCGGCGGTGATCACCACCGTATCGCCGCGCCTGACAAAGCCGTGCTTCAGCGCCTCCTCTTTGCAGCGGGCGATCAAAGCATCGGAATTATTGGCGTCATCGTTCAGCGCAATCGGATGAACGCCCCAGACCAGCGCCAGCGCACGGTAGGTTTCCAGCCGATGGCACAACGCGACGATGAGCGGCCGCGGACGATAGCGCGCCACCATTCTGGCCGTTGCGCCGGAACGCGTTGGCGTCAAGATCGCCGTGACCTGTAAATCCTTCGCAATGTTGACGGCGGCATGGCTCACCGCGGCGGCAGCGGCGACTTTTCCAGCAAGGATTTCCGTCGGCAGCCCCTCGCGCGGCTTCAACTCGATTTCCGTGGTGCGCAAAATTTTGTCCATCACCTGCACGGCCTGCACGGGATATTTTCCAATCGTCGTTTCTTCCGAAAGCATGACGGCGTCCGTGCCATCGAGGACGGCATTGGCGACGTCATTGGCCTCGGCGCGCGTCGGCCGCGGCTCGTCCACCATGGATTTCAACATTTGCGTTGCGGTGATCACCGGCTTGCCGGCGCGATTGCATTTTTTAATCAACGATTTTTGCACCAGCGGCACGCGCTCCAGCGGCGTTTCAACCGCGAGATCGCCGCGCGCGATCATGATGCCGTCTGCCGCTGCAATGATGGCGTCGATATTTTCCAGCGCCTCATGTTTTTCAACTTTGGCAATGAGCGGCACGCTGCGGTGATGAGCCGCCATCGCTTCTTTGGCGAGCTGAATATCATCCGGCCTCTGCACGAACGACAGCGCCACGAAATCGACGCCGGCCTCCAATCCGAATGCCAAATCGATTTTATCTTTTTCGGTGAGGGCGGGAATTTGGAGAGAAGTCCGCGGCAAATTAATCCCCTTGTGGGAGTCGAGCGCGCCGCCATCAATAACGCGGCAGTGCAGATCGGTCTCGTTTTTGTCGATCACTTGCAGTTGAATCGAACCATCGGCAAGCAGAATGTTTTCACCGATATTGACCCGCGCCGGCAAATCGCGATAAGTGACCGAAACTGTCTGGGCATCTCCCGGCACCGCCCGATTGGTGAGAATAAAAATATCCCCGGATTTCAAAACGGCGGGGATCGCCATCAGACCGGTGCGCAATTTCGGGCCGCTGAGATCCTGCAAGATAGCGATGGGAAGATCCTTGCGCCGGGCAATTTCACGCACGTGCTGGATGCGCTGGCGGTGCTCTTCGTGCGAGCCGTGCGAGAAATTGAGGCGCGCGACGTTCATGCCGGCGTCCATCAACGCCGCCAGCATCTCCGGAGAATCGGTGGCGGGACCGATCGTGCAAACGATTTTTGTGCGGCGTAAAATTGTCATGATGATTAATCAGGGAAGGGAATGCCCTCAAAGATTTTGCTTACAGGCAATTCAAATCCCGGCAAAAGTTCAGGAGCCGTTAAAACGTCGGTTACTTTATGTCTGCTCTCCGCAGTGAACACCAGAACTTCTTGATTATGGGGAATAATCAGCCATACGATCTGAACGTTTTGTTCAAGGTAAGCATCAATTTTGTCCAGCACCTCTGAAAGTTGGTCTTCAGGAGAAAAAATTTCTATTGCCAAATCAGGCGCGATTGGCGGAAATTGGCGCAGGTCTTTGGGCATACGATCTTTTTTGACAAATGCTATATCGGGAACACGTGACTCTCTCGGGCGATCCGGCCAAAGCTTAAAGTTGGTCTCGGTCATCACGTATCCGATTGGATTTTGCTCTAAATAGAAATCAAGTTTAGCCGCAACTTTTCCCTGTATTATTCCATGCTCCGGGCTAGCCATTTTGAAAACCACCTTTCCATTATACAGTTCAGCCGAATAAGGAAGCGACATTCTTTCCAGCTCATCGACGGTCACATCGGTGCGCTGTTCGATGGGAATAGTTCGATCAGCAACAGCTTGATAGAATTCGCCTGGCGGCGTTTCTACCGACAAGGTATCAATAACCTCGGCCATTTTTTCACCTGCAAAATTTTAAGTGTTGACAAAACCCAATTCGCTTTATACAAAGATCAATATTAAGAAAGGCCTTCAAAAATTTTGTCTACTGGTAATTCAAACCCCGGCAACAGCTCAGGCGCAGTCAAAATGTCGCGAACGCGTTGCCCCTCCATTTGCTTTTCCATGATCGTCCAGACCATCACTTCGCGGAGTCTGCGCGAGTCAACGATCAACCAAACCATTCGTGCGCCTTGCTCGAGATAATCTTCGATTCTGGATATAACGCCGGAAAATGTGTCTTGCGGAGTGGTGATTTCAGCAATCACATCCGGAGTTATCATCGGAAAGCGGCGCGCCTCTTTCGGCAATCGCTCGCGTTTGATAAAAGCGACATCGGGAATCCGTAGATCTTTGGGGCGATCCGGCCAAAGTTGAAATCCGGTTTCCGTGGTCACGGCGCCGATATGATTGCGCTGCAAATAAAATTTCAACGCCGATTTCAGATTGCTTTTGATGATATCACGTTTTGGCGAAATATTTTTGAACACTACCTTTCCATTGTAAAGTTCAGTCGGATGAGGAAGCGACATTCTTTCCAGCTCATCGACGGTCACATCGGTGCGCTGTTCGATGGGAATAGTTTGACCAGCAGCTTGATGGAATCCGCCTGGCGGCGTTTCTACCGACAGGGTATCAATGACTTCGGCCATTTTTTCACCTACAAAATTTAAATGTTGACTCAATTCGCTTTATGCAAAGATAAATGAAAAAAGCCGGAAAAGCAAGTTCCGGCTTAAATAATAACCCGCAAAAACGCATTGCATTTTTTACTTCGCGATTCGGTGCGTTGTCGCCTCATAAATGCGGCGTCACTTTTCTTCAACTCGCTTAATTTTTCCTCGCAAATTCAAGCGATAATGCCTGCCTTTCCACCGCACGGTAGTGGGCAAAAGCACGGCCGGCGCAAAAAGAAAGCTGTAGAGAAAAAAATAAACTTCAAAAACCGGAAAAACCAATAGAAGGTCTTTGCGGCCAAGCCGTCGCGCGCTTTGCCAGAGCAGCAAAAAATCCGCGCTCATCAAAATCATCAGACAAACTAAAGCAAGTTGGAATGAAATAACCCACGCCGCTAAACACGCCAAATGCCCGAAAAAGGCAATAGCCATGACGAGCTTTGTCATTATGCCGGCTTCTTTTCCGCCTGCCGCCCAACGTTGGCGCTGCTCGTAAAATTCGCGCCAACTTTGCGCCGGCGCGCTCGTGATCGCAAGCTGCGGGTCGATCGGGAAAATGACGCGCCAGGCGGTTTGCCCGGCGATCGCGCGCATGAGCGCAAAATCTTCGATGATGCTGAAACCGATTTTTTGATAACCGCCGACGGCGTCGTAAGCGGCGCGTCGAAACGCAAAATTGTTGCCGATGATTGACAGCGGTTTGCCGAGTCCGTTGGCGCCCGCGCCCACGGCGAGCAAATACATCCAATCCAGTGTTTGCAGCCTGGCAAATAGCGAGCTCTTTTTATCGCGCGATGAAAGCAGCGTGAACCCGCCGGCCAGGCCAACTTCCGGCGTAAAATAACCGGCCATTTGCGGAATCCAGCTCGGCGGCGCTTCACAATCCGCATCCGTCATCAGAATAATTTCGCCGCGCGCGTGCGCGAGGCCCTGACATAACGCGCTGGCTTTTCCCGACATGTTTTCGAGACGTTGGCGGAGGGCGATGACGCGCACCTGGGGATATTGGCGCGCAAAGTTTTCCGCCAACTCACGCGTTCCATCCGTTGAACGATCATCAATAACTATAATTTCAAATCGATCGGCAGGATATGGCGAGCGCAGCAGCGATCCTAAACAAGCCGGCAGATGCTTTTCTTCATTGCGCGCCGCGATGAGAACGCTAATCAGCGGCTGGCCGGAAAAACGTCCGTAGCGTTGGCGCCGCATGCCGCAAAAGAGAATTAACGACGAAAGAACATAAAGCGCGATGATTGCCGCAATAATAAACGATAAAACATTCATGACACAACCGCTTCGGCCATTTCCGCGTTCTGCCGCGCCGTGAATTTCTCGCCGCGCCAACTGAATTTGGCAAATTGTCCGCGCGCTGCAAAATAGACGACGTAAAACGGATGGAGCAGCGCAGCGATTGGAAAAACCGCTAAAAGTTTTTCTTCGCCGAAAAGTTTCGCGGCGCGCCGCAAATAAAGATACTCGTTAAACGCTTTCAGCAAAAGGATGGCGGCGGTTGGAATAAAAAATTTCCCTCCGGCAAAAAAAATAGCGACGATTCCGGCGCCGATCGACAAATTGAGCAAATAAATCAGCGCGAGCGACAACGTTAAAGCCGGCGCGTAATGCAAGCTTTTTGAAGCGTAGCGCGTCCGCTGTGCATGAAATTCTTTCCACGAAGCGGGCGGCCGCACCGGCGCGTGAGCCGCGGGGTGAGCCGCGTAACCAATTTCACCGATTTGAGCCTTTCGCATTTTATGCAGCAATAAATCATCATCGCCGGAAATCCAATGCGCGATGCCGTCAAATCCGCCGATGCGAAAATAAGCGTCGCGGCGATACGCCAAATTGCTGCCGACACCGGTCAAAGGCCGGCCAATCCCGCTGCCGCCGGCGGCGACGGCGGCATGAGAAAAATATTCGAGCGCGAGGATTTTTTGCCAAAAATTTTGGCGCGGAAAATACGGCGAGTAACCGCACACCATCACGACCTGCGGCTTGAAAGCGCGCGCCATTTCATGAATCCATAACGGCCCCGGCTCGGCGTCGGCGTCGGTGAGCAGGATAATTTCTCCGCTGGTGCGCCGAATCGCCGCGTCGATGGCGCGTTTTTTCGGCGCGAAACCGGGAACCGTGTCATCGATGCGAAGAGACGCGGCGTTGGAATGCGCGGCGACAAACGCTTCGATGATCTCGCCGGTTCGATCCCTCGAACGATCATCGACCAGACAGATCTCGAGTTTATCGGCAGGATATTGCTGTCGAACCAGCGCGCGCAGAAATCGTGGCAGCCGACGCTCCTCGTTTTTTGCGCAAACAATCAGCGCCATGGTTGGCATCATCCGTCGGGCATCGTCCGTTGTCTGTTGCTCGTTGCCGTTAACGCCTGGCAACAGACGACGATCAAGCGGCAACCGGCCGAAAGCAGTATTTCCAGGACGGCGCAGGCCGAAGCCGAGCCAAAACAGAAGCCCGAGATAGAAAAGGGTGAGAGTGAATAACAGCGCTACCATAACGCTGTCATTCCGAAGAAATCTTTTTGCAATTCAAGACGATGCCGGGATAGAAAAAAGATGCTTCCGGAATGACGTTTCCTTTACTTTATATAAGTTGGAAATTAAAAATCCGCCCGTATTGAAAATGCGGCACGGCGTTGAGTTTTGGCCGCCGCAGGAATAAAATCGGCGTTGCGCCGCCGTTCCCACGCCAGCTCTAATCTTAAATAAATATCGCGCCGCAGTTGATCTTCCAATTCAAATTGCCAAAACGTCGAGTTGATCGTCGTGCCTTTTAAAAAACCTTTGCTGCCGCCGTCTTCAGGACGATGCGCCCGAAAAAGATCGCCGCGGCCCTTGCGTTGAAAAGAGAATTGCGCCACAAAACGCAAATCGCGATGCGGCTGAAACGCCGCTTGCACGGTGAAACGATCCGCGTTTGGGCCAAACCGGCTGCCGAGCCCTTCGCCGTCCTGCTCGTAAACGTCGGCCGAATCATCGTGGGTGTAGACGAACGGGTCGATGCGGGCGTATTCCAAGCGCAGCTCGCCGGCACGCCAGCCAAACGGCTGCGCCCAGTACCAGCCGCCGAGATAAGCCAGCTTGTTTCCCCAGTACGCGCCGATGGGGAATTCCAGGCTGAGATCATCAATAAAAATTTCGCCGTAAAATTTTGCGCCGCGAAACGGAAACGCGGTGAAGTCGATGGTGAGCGTGTTGTTGTCTTTATCGCCGAGCAAATGTTCGGCGGCGTGATAGAGCATGAGGGGATTGAGATATTCAAATTCGGCGCCGCGGTTGCCGTAAATCACCGATTCGCCGATGCCGATGAAGAGCCGCGGATGCGCCGCGATTTCAAGACGATGGGCTGCGAGAAATTTTCGCTGCGTCGCGCGCAGCCTGGCATGAACAAAAGTGAAGCGAAATTTTTGCCAGCGCCGGTCCAATTTAATCAAATCAAACGGCTGGTTATCTCGTGATAATGTGAGCGGCGTCAGCGGGCTGGCATTCCACGCGTGCTGATTGCGGCCGGCTTCCAGTTCAAACCACGGCAGTCGCAGGCGAAAATAGGCGATGGCTTTTTCGCGAAACGCCGAAGCGCCGGAGAGCACGACGGGCATGCCGGCGCCCGGCGTCAATATTTCCAAACTATCATCCGTGCCGCGCTCGAGAATGTTGCTCAAATCCACCGCTGCCAGCAAGCGCGGCTGCAAGGCCGCGCGCATTCGAATGCCGGCACGGGTTTGCGAGATATTGGCGTCGCCGCTCGCAAAATCGCCGCGGCGAAACTCGAACCGCTGCCGGGCAAACAGATCGGCGAAAAGCTGGGTGTCAAATTCTTCGTAGCGGATGAAATGTCTTTCCGCGCCGCGCTGAACCTGGGCTCCAATCGGCGGATCGGTAAATTCGGCAAGATATTGCTCCAACAAATTTTGATCGGCCGGTGAAAGTGAAAGTCGGCTCGCTCCGGCTTCCGTCAAAATTTTTTGAACTTGATTGCGGTCGAGCGGCAGCACGTGTAAATCAAGCGCGTGGGTTGGCAGCAACGCAATTATTTTTTCCAGAAAAAAATAAACCGGATGTTCGAGGGGAACGGCGGCTGCGGCAGCGAGCGAGGCAGCGGATTTGTTTGACTGGGCGAAAGCTGAAAAATCAAAAGCGAGCAAAAAAACGCTAAACACTAAGATTGAGTGAATCGGCATCAAATGCCCAATGTCATTAAGGATTCCTCCGGAATGACATTTTTTCCGGAGGGTCGAATATTTAGCGCCGAGCATCATTTTTATACAAACAACCCAATACCTTGATTGCAATTCCGGCACATTTCAATCGTCTGGCGATCATTCAACAATGTATGGCGAAAGCCCGAATATTTTTCCGATTCCCAGATCGACGCGAAGCTCGCCGTGCGAATATCGCCCGTTTTATGATGCCCATTTTTATCAAAGCAACACGGCACGACGCTGCCGTCCCAATTCACCAGCGTGGTGAGCCACGGCCGCGGGCATGCGCCTTTGCCGCCGCCTTTCACGGTAAAATTCTCCGCGGTTAAATGATAACGGCGAAATCCTTCTGCGGCGGGCAGCCATTCCTGCGCTTCCGCGAAGGTTTCAACTTGCACGGTTTTTTTCAGCAGACGATCAACGCCCAGCTCAACGGCCAATTTCTCCATCGCCGCGAGCTCGTGTTCGTTGTGTTTCATGACGATGAATTGCATATAAATGTAAGGCGTTTTGCGGCGCAATCTTTTTTTGGCGGCAACTAAATGGCGCGTGCCGGCCAACACTTTTTCCAACGAGCCGCCGGCGCGATAGCGGCGGTAGGTTTCCTGCGTCGCGCCGTCCACCGAAATGATGATCGTATCGAGTCCGCTGCTCACCGTCGCTTCGGCGATTTTCTCGTCAAAATAATGCGCGTTGCTGCTCGTGGTGACGTACAGGCCGCGCTGTTTGGCGTAGGCGACAAATTGGTTGAACTGGCGATTGAGATACGGCTCGCCTTGATGAAAGAGCACGAGGTAAATGGCGCGGTCCGCCAGCTCGTCGATAAGACGTTTATAAGTTGGAAAATCCATCAGACCGTTGGGTCGAGCCATCGAACCGTTGCCGGTGACGCACAATGGACAGCGCAAGTTGCAAATATTCGTCGGCTCGACGGTGAGAATCGGCGCGACGCCCCAAACGATATTTTTTTTGGTGATGGCCGAGAGCAGAAATGACGCGAGCACCTGGCCGGCGTTCCAAATTCGTTGCGGCGTCAAACTTTTGGCGAGTTGTGAAAAAGAAACTTCTTTGCCGATCCCCAGATCTATTTTTTTAAATGACCATCTTTTTTGTCCTGGCAAAACGGCGACGGGCAGCGGCCCGGTGGCGGCATGATCCACAACGGGCAGAAAAATCGGGGAGGCGTTCATCAGATTCCAAAAAAATTTGCTTATTTATTGATACAATAAATATTTTTCTCGCTTCAGCCGGTAGCCGGCCAAATCCTTTTCCCATGCGGCCATTATCGTTTCCGGCGACTCGCCGTGCAGCAATCGCAGCCGCACCTGATCCGTTCCCATGGCGCGGTCAAAACTCGTCACGCGCTCGGGATTGAAAATCTGTTGCTCGGGATACAATTTGAGCAACGCGGCGAGAATGTGCAATTGTACCGGCATCGGCTGAAACTCGCGAAGGCTTAACAAATGAATTTGTACGCCGCCGAGCTGCTTATCTTTATTGGCAAAATAATACGGGCGAAAATACAACGGCCGAAACCGCACGCCGCCAAGTTGGCGCTGATTCAATTCGGCAGCCAAGCGATCCGGCTCAATCCAGGTTTGGCCGATAAGCTCGAACGGCAGCGTGTATCCGACGCCCTCGGAGAGCGACTGCAATTCGCCAATGCAGCCGGTAGCGGCGATATGAAAAACTGTTTCCGCATGCGGCACGTGCGGCGAGGTGAGCACCCACGGCAAACCGGCATCAGCAAAAATCATGTCGCGCCGCCAGCCCTCCATTGGCACGACGAGCAAATTTGCACGAATGCCAAATTCTTCATTAAAAAATTTTGCCAGCTCACCGACGGTGAGTCCGTAAATATAAGGAATCGGATAAAGCCCGATGCCGGATTTAAAACGCTCATCCAACACCGGGCCTTCGATTAAATTGCCGCCGAGCGGATTGGGACGATCCAAAACGATAAACGGAATTTTCGCATTCGCCGCGCCCTGCATCGCCAGCGCCATGGTGTAAATGTAAGTGTACGCGCGCGAGCCGATATCTTGAATATCGTAAATGAGCGCATCGATATCCTTCAGCATCTCCGGCGTTGGCGGCGCAAATGGGCCGTTGTACAATGAATAAATCGGAATGCCGGTTTTGCGGTCGACGGCATGGCCGACTTTTTCACCGGCAAATGCGTCGCCGCGCACGCCGTGCTCCGGGCCGAACAGCGCCGTCAAACGAACGCCGGGCAGATTATACAAAACATCGATCGTCGAAGTCAAATCTGCCGTCACGCCGGTCGGGTTGGTGATGAGACCGACGCGCTTGCCTTGAATAAGATGCCGGTGTGTGTTGATGAGAATTTCCACGCCGGGTTTCACTTGCGGGAAAATCAATTTCGGAAAAATTCCAACAACTAGAAGCGCAGCGCCAAAAAGAGTTTTTCTCATCATCTCAATTGGGTTTAAAAGCCACGGCCGATTTCTGCATGTTTCCATAATTCTGGCCGTTTGTCGATATCCGCACTTGCTTTTGCTCTGACTTGAGATAAGCATAAGGGTCGTGATCGAGCGCCTCTTTGGGAAGCCATTCCCACAGCGGCCCTAATTCCCGCCGAATCCGTTCGACATAGAACTGCGGAATCCGGGTGGTTTCCTGCTCGAAAAAACGCCGCAACTCCAGGTCCGTGTCAAGGCGTTGGCGCATGGCGGTATGGTATTTAATTCTGCCAAATCCTTCCGAAGACACGGCGCGCACAAAATTCATCCACTTCGGAATCGTGTCTCCGGTCGCTTTATGGCGGTTGAAAATCGTTTTCCAGGAAAAGCTAAACCGGCTCAAGTCAACTAAACGATCGTAGAACTCGGGCCAGGCGTAATGCTTCGGCTTCACATTCATCGCATGATTGTTGTTCAGAAAGTGAAACGGGAAAGGGATCAAACGATTGTCGCGTTGATACTCGAGATTGAGCTGCGCGGCCTGGCCAAATGCCGAGAGCAGTGAATAGGCCGGAAACGCGCCGGGCGCCATTTTCATAAATTCTTTGGTGAGCTCGAACGGCTCCGGCCCTTCATCGACGTCGAGCCCGAGCACGAAATTAGTTTGCACGTAGGGAATATATTTCATGATCATGTTGATGTGATCGGCGACTTGCTTGACTTTTTCCATTCCCTGTTTGGCGCCGGTTTTTGATTTGTTGCCGAGATCGTACCATGACTCGATTCCGGGCAATATGGCTTTGAAGCCGTTTCGCTGTAATCTCTTCAAGTTGGGCTCGGCCAATAACGACAAACTGCTCTCAGCGATAAAATCGATGCGATTGGGAGGAACCGCCTCCTCGATGGCGCCCATAATATCATTGAAACGCACGCCAAAATTGGGATCGTGCCAGCCGACGCGAGGCCGATCAAACGTTTGCAGCAGAAATCTCAGGTCATCTTTGATGACGTCTAATTCTAAAGGTTGATACGGAACCGCCGCATCGATGCAAAAGCTGCAGGTATAGGGACATCCCAGACTGCCGAGCATCGGAACGATCTTGATAACCGGGGCCTTGCGCAGCGTTGGTTCGATGAACTTCCAGCGCTCGCGCACGCCGGGGAGCGTCACCGGCTGCTCTGCCGCTTCGAGCCGAGCCCCGATTGGCCGGTGCTGCGAACAGTCGCTGAGAACGTCACGAACAACGGTTTTGTCGGTAAAGCCGAGAACGTAATCGAAATACTTTTGCGCATCCTGCGGGTAACATCGCGCGTGGGGGCCTCCGAGCGCTGTAACCGCTCCTTTCATTCGGAACATGTTGCTGAGGGCGTAGGCCAATTGTCCAGCCTGGGTGAACGCGCCGATGAAGACAAGATCGACATTGTCCGGCAACTCTTCGATTAAATTTTCCAACCCGGTATAACACACCAGATGAACCTCGTGCCCTTCTTCTTCGCACCAATGCGCCACGACCTGGGGCATGATGCTCGCCAGATTCGCGTGCATGACACGTGCGTACAAGGCTTTGGTCGGGGCTTTGGTAACGAGGTCGATAACGCCGATACGAAGTTTGCGCATATTTCTTCCTTGGAATATGGGTGAGATACGTTTCTCGCCAAGCCGCTCCCAATGCCTGGGATGGTACGGTGAGCGAGCAGAAAATAGGGTTTGATGAGAACTTCGACCGGGTTTCGCTTATCCCTTCGTTTAACATCTATTATGAACTTTTGCATTTTTTAACATAGCCATTACAATCCAAAAATGATGGATTTCTATCTTGTTACCCAACTTGCTGCCAATCCGGTAATGGAATGATCGGCACCTTGAAACCCCTTTTGAAATATCTTCCTCAAGCGGTTCAAGTGTTTCACTCTTCTTCCAAACACAAATATCTGCGATTGCACCGCTGCAAAGCTCCGAAATCCAGCCGTTGATTTCTCGATGCCAGTCACGCATGGAACGTTCCTGCACATATCCAATCATTACGACTAAATTCAAATCTGCGCCGTGAATTCCCAGTTTAAATCGCTGCATTCCACCACTTCTATAATCTTTCCCGCCGGTCACATATTCCTTCTCGCGATCTTGCGAGGGTGCGGGAAGGCGCTTGCATTCAAGAACAAGAATCGGATCGTAAATCGTGTAACGTCTTGCTTCGATAACCATGCTCTCAACAGGTTTTGCGGATAAATCGACGCTGCTACGGCCCGATTGAAGCTCTTCGTGCTTAAAACGAACCATCGGAAACACATTACTGGCGCGCGAAGCCAGGAAATCGCAAAGTTGTGAATTTAACTTGCGTTCGGAATCTTCAAGAGGTCGATGAGGATCGTCACGCCATGCCGGCAATTGCTCACGCACAAATTCGATCGTTTTTAAAGCAAGATTATCCTGCTCAACAAGGCCGGAGGTGATTCGACCGGTAACTTGTTTTTCCTTATGCTCGCTTTGCATGGTTTAGTACCCCTGCCGCCATAGATCAACAAGCGTCTCGTCGGCATCACGGATCGCTGTTGAGCGTATCCAATATCTTAAACGGTCCGGTTTGACAAGCAACAAGACGTTCTCGGAATAGAAGCGCAACACGCGAAGGGTTCGAAGGTATGCATGTTTCTTTTCATCATAGATAAGTTTTCGTAACTCGTCTTCATCCTGTTCTTCGAGCCAAGCGAGATTGGGCTGTTCCCCAAAATAAAATGGCTGGCAGGTCAATCCGTTGAGGAAAACAGGATTGGTTGCTTTTAAGTTGCCGTATACGCTGCCAAGCATGCGGACGAACATACTGGAATACTCTCGAAGGTCGTCGATACCCGCTGCTGTTCTTAATAATTCTGAATTCTGTCCGAGACGTACATATTCAGTCATATATTTTAGGACATCTTCGCATAAGGCCTGCTCCCAAAATGAGAAGGAAAGGTCACTCAAATTTTCGGGGTATGGTAATACATCAATATCATCTTTATAGTATGCCGTGGCTCTAACTACCATCGATTCCGCGGCGTGTAAAATACAGCAGAATTTGTAGATGTCATGCTTGTTATAAATAGTCCCGTAAAATTCGCGGAGCTTATTAGCCTGAGATTGGGGTGCATGAATGCCAACAATTTTATTACGGTATGCAAGAAACCCCTCGTCCCAATAATCGAGAGGAAGAGACTCAATTTTCCTGATCAGAACAAGTGGCGGACTATAACGATCTTCTGTATATGGAGACCGGAATAGTGCTTCTTCAACAGTTTGTATCTTAGTTTTATCTATACCTGCATCTGTCAAAGCAGTCGTTGGGAGAAGAGGCTTTCCCGTGAGAAATGTGGCTGGTACTCGTCTCCCTGTTTTTGCTGCTATGTACCCCTCGCCGTAGTCCCACCCGTCTTCCTTCTCCTTCTTCTTCACATATTCTGCTAGCGTACGCATATCCCGAAGGCGTTGTGACATGCCGAGCAACCGTCCACCGCCAAGAAGGTTTGCACGCCACACATAAGAATCGGTTTCGGCCTGTTTCTGGGAAACGCGGTGACGGTCATAATGGTCGAGTTCAAAGCAAATTCGTTCGTGAACGCTTACTGTTCGCCGGAAGGTCCAGTGAGCAATCCAATGATCCTCCGAGGGAGCATCAGCATAAACAAACACGGCAATCGTTTTGGGGTCTGCCTCGTACAGGTTACGAATCGAAGTGAAGTCAAGAACTGTATCTACTTTATGTTTTCTAAGAAGTGTAGTCCGAAAGACTTGAGTATTACGATTGTAAAGCAAACCAGAAGGTTGAATCAAACAAACTCGACCACCGGGACGAAGAATGGCCAGGGCTTGTTCAAGGAACAAATAAGCCGTTTGATTGTCCGGAAGCGATCCGCGACTATTATCTTGCCTTTGTGTGATTTGATTAACTTCTGCTCCGGCGGTTGAGAGCTTGGATTCGAAAGGCGGATTTCCGATAACGACGTCAAACCCCTCTTTAAAAATAGTGGGTTCACCTTTCTGAGAATCGAGAAGAACGCGAAAAAAATCCGCCTTAAAAAGATTAGATTCACGGAGTCGATAGAATTTTAAGTCACGCCAGATAACCTCCGGCTGTAATGCATCACAAATAGCTAAAGACAAACTAAATGCTGTCAGGTTGATGGCGTTTGTATCCAATTCAATTCCGTAAAGGCTGCGCTTGAGAAGCATCTTGAGTGTATCAACGTCAGGGCGCTGCCAGCCATTTCGGCTACGCCAGAAGTTGACCAATCTTCGGAACGCGCCAACAAGAAAGACCCCCGATCCGCAAGCCGGGTCTAAAACACGTTCTTCGCCTTTAAGTTTATCGTACGGCATAACGTAATCCAGAAGCAATGCGGCAAGAAAGGGAGGTGTATAAATAGCGCCGTGACCACCTTGAACAAAATGCTGATAAAGATGGCTGATGATTTCAACGGGCAAATGCTCGAAGGAGAACTGCTCCCAGAGGTATAACTGCCTATTCAGCATTCTTGCACCAACAAGATCGGCAAAGCGCTTGAGAATCATTTTCGTAAGCTTCTGCCGTCCGTTATTTGGCAGGGTGAAGATATCGCCGTTGAATTTGCGTTCGAGGGAACCCAAAAGCTGCTCGACTTCTTCGGGTTCACCACCTTGCAGGACATCGATAAATTTTTTTGCCCCTTTATGGAATCTGCCGAACCAACCTTCATTGGGAAAAACGTGGCGATCCTCCAAATACTTAATCAACACCATGAGCAAAAGCAGACGACGCAGAATCGGGTTATTCTCACCATCAAGGTCTTTATCTGTTTCAACGACGGCCTGGATCAGCGACTGATGTGCCGCCTTATCGTGGTCTGCTAACTTTCTATTGTCAGGGTCTTCCCAGAATGTCCCGTCGGCGAGGCGCAGCGCTGAAAACTTTTGTAATTCCCGATTGATTTCGCCGGCAGTTTGCAACGCCTTTGCAGGCCTATATTGGCATTCTTCGTCTCCAGCCTTCCAAAAATCCGGCCCTCGCGCACAAGTCAACACATCGATTCGACCAGGCCAGGCAACGTAAAGCAAGGTTGCAATGCCTTGCAACCAAACCTGTTGGTGAAGTTTTGCTAATGCCTTTTCATCAAGCCGTTCATCAGAGTTGTCCACAACATAAGCTAAAATTAGGGACGAGCGCCCGTCAGAGAAACGTCGAAAGAATACGAAATCAATGCGCTTAAACGATTTAACCTCAAAGACCGCTGCTTGTTCGCCGACGCTGAGATCACCTGTATCAGTGCTGCGTACTGCGGCCAAGCCTTGAGTAGGTTTGCCATCAGAGCTAATGAAGTCAACGAATTGAAAGGAACTGTTAACCATGTATCCCGTCACAGTCAAGAAAACGAGAGGATTTAACTATGCTACTTCCTTTTTATAGCGCCAGAAAACGCGGCTGACGCGCGCGCCGGCGTATTGTGAATAAAAACGATACGGCCCGACCCACGGGATGACTGCGAAGCGATGGCCCTGCGCTTTGATATCCCGCAAACAGCGCAGGAGCAAAACTCCGCCCACGCCTTTGCCTTGCAGCGCCGGATCGGTACCCATCGGTCCGAACCAGCCGGTGTTGAAATTGTTGCTGTCGTAAGCCGAAAAACCGATCACGCGATTTTGCTGCACCGCTACATGCAGCGAGATCGGATAATTGAGCAGCGTGCGATCGATCTCCGGAATCCAGGCTTTCCAGTGGCGTTCGAGCAAACGCCTCAAATCCTCGCGGTCGCCCATGATCGCGCGGCGAATCTCGATACCTTTAGCCCGCAATTGTTCCTCCATCATCGTCGTGTTGAAATCGCGGCTGGACAAATCGACTTCGAGATTCATGGTTTCCGCAAAACGTTTATAGCCGTGATGCTCGAAAAAAATCACCGCCTCGGTGTAGCGCGGATCGAGGCCCGGCTGCAAATAATTCGGATTGCTGTCAATCGCGCGAATGTGCGAAACGCCGGCATGCCACAACGCCGATTCGAGGCGCTGCAAGAGCTGCGTGCCGATGCCCCGTCGCTGCGCCGCCGGATCGACCGCCAGCAATTTCACAAAACCGACTTTATCGTCGTTGCTGTGGCGCGCCAGGCCCATCATAAAACCGACGGCACGATTTTGCTCTTCCGCAAGCAACGCCCATTCCGGCTGGTAATCGGGATCGTCGAACACCTTCTCTTCAAACAGTTCCGGCGTCATCTGATCAAAACGAGCGCTGCGATTCCACAGCGCCAGTACCATCTCCATGTCGTTATCGTTCAATTGTCGTATCGTCATCGCGTGTCCTCGCGTTGAAAATTCCTCGTTTCAATTTCCGTATAAGAACCGGTTCGGCGCAAAAGCGTTCGCGAGCGCTCATTGAAAATGAGTTTCGTCGGAAAGACCATTGGCTCGATAACCGGCGCCAACTCGATCATCGATTTCTCGCCGGAGGAGGCCAGGCCCAACGACTTGCCGGAAGCCCATTCGATGCGCTCCAACTCGGCGGTTTGCGCGTTGATCCACAGGCTGCCCGTGCGGCCATTTGCCAGAAATCGCAGCACGTAATTTTTTGCGCCCGCGCGGCCCGCGGTTTCGCCGTCGATGATCATTTGCGCTTTGGAATCCTTTTTAAAATAAAAGGTGCCGGCTAAATGAAAATCGTAAGAAAAAAAGAGCGTTTGACGAATCGAGTCATCGCCGGCAAGACGCACGGCCATTCGATCAAAGAGTCGTTGCGAAGCGGATTGGCCAGGCGCCGGCGGGGCAAATAGGCAGGCGCCGGCCAGAATCAGAATGAACGGAACTGTTCGATTTCCGGCAAATCGGTGAGCGTGATGAGAAAATTTTTGCAAAATTGAGCCTTTATTGATGGGATCAGTTTTGAGCTGAATTTCCGCCGTCCATCGTCATTCCTCTAACAGGGTCCCGCCGCCGGCTCGACGACGGCGCTCATCGAGCCTTTGCAGCGCGGAATACGCCAGTCCGAGCCGTAAGCGTGAATTTGGTCGCGCTTCAACTCGGCGCGTTCTTTCGTGGTGGTATCCACGATCACGCGGCCGGCGCCGTCGACTTCACAGGCCATGAGAAACGCGCGCTCGCGGCTGTGGCCGAAAAGTTTGATCAACATTTCGATGACGTAATCATAGCTGTGATCATCATCATCCAACAGGACGACGTGATAGCGCGGAATCGTGATGGTGCGCGCGCGCTTCTGAATACGCGGCCGGCGTTCTCGAACGGGAATGACGACTTCAGACATAAATCGAACTTTTCGCGCGATACGAATCAAATTAAACCATAAATCCTGGCGTTGCGGGATGAGCGGCAAACCATAAATATGCCGAACAACCGCAGGCAGAAAATAATAAAAGATTATGGAAATTACAACGAGAAAATTTTTAATTCTGTTGGCGGGAAATCATTAGAGTGGAATCTGTGCAAAAAAAGCAAAAAATTTTTCGCCGAGAAACACCGAAGGCGCCGAGAATCGCCGAAAAGGATTTAAAAGAATTCGGCGACACTCGGTGGTTTCGGCGAAGTTCGGCGGATAAATTTTTCCTGTTTGGTTGCGGCTCGTCGTTGTGACGTTAAGGCAGGAAAATCAATATCGCGATTACGATAGCAATCATTGCGGTTGATAAAGCGCGCTGAGTTTTTGGAGGGGTTGCCCTTTTAAATAGCCATGAACATTGAGACGGATCGGATCATGGCGTTGATAAAATCTTTGATATAATTCGGCCAGCGGGCGCAAATTGAAACAAACTTTTTCCTGCAGCAGCGCTTCGCAGAGATCGCCGTTGGCGTTGTGCTGAAAATAAAGATTGGCCTGCACCGGAAAAGATTCGAGAAATACGGACGGGCTCATGAACAAGGCGTAAGCGTGCTGCTTGCAGCCGCCGCCGTGAGAAATCTCTATCGTCAAGGTGTCGTCATTAATTGTCATTGCCTTCAAATCAAAACCATCCAATTGCAGCGAATCGGCCGGCGCATCGGTAATTTTAACGGGCTGGCAGGAATTACTCGGATTCGGCTCGATGCCATTTGGGCTGCAAGCGATCAATCCAACCAACAACAGAAGGGACGGCATAAATAGATCGAATTTTAAATAGATCATTTCCCTCTTGAAAATTGAATCATTCTTAAAGCCTCGACCGGCCTCCGGGGAGGCCGGTCGATTTTATTCTGCAGGGCAGGCGCGCGGCGCCCTTACAGTCCATTTGATATTACCGCATCAACAACATTTTGCCGCGCAACGTCACCGTCGCGCTTTCCAAACGATACAGATACAAACCGGTGCTTGATTCGCGCCCAACTTTGCTGCGGCCGTTCCAATTGAGACGATGCACGCCCGCATTCAACACGCCGTCGTGCAGCACCGCAACTTCTTCGCCGAGCAGATTAAAAATGCGAATCTTGACGCGCATCGTTGCCGGCAAGCCGAAGGCGATTTGCGTTTCCGGATTGAATGGATTGGGATAATTGCCGTACAGCTCGACGGTCTGCGGAATTGCTGCGTTCATTTGATCATCAATGCCGGTGATCGTTTTCGGATCGAGCACGAAATTGATTTCGATTTTGCCGAGACTGAGATCGGCCGGTTTGGCTTCGGCAAAACGATTGGCGTCGTCGTTATATTTGCTGTTGAAAGCCGTATGGCTCGCGAGCAGGCGATATTTTCCCGCCGCCACGCCGGTGATTTCATAAAAACCTTCGGAATTGGTCCGGCCAAAAGCCACCGGCTGTCGATTATCGTTGAGCACATACACATACGCATTCGCCACGCCTTTTTTGCCTGCTGCGCTGACTTTGCCAATCACGCTGACGCCGTTGCCCGCGCGCGGATCCACACCGTCTTTGAGGCGATAATAAATCTGCTGCAAAGTAAAATTAATATTCGGCGTCGGTTTTTGCTGATCGACATGCACCACCCTGGCTTCTGCTGGATCGAAAACATTATCATAAAATTCGCCGATATATCCGGGCGCAAAACTCAACACATAATATTCGCCACTCGGCAAGCCGGTCATTTTGTAACTGCCATCGGGATTCGTAACCGCCGTAAAAAACATTTCGGATTGCGGCCACACGAGAGGCACGATGGTCGGACGCGCAATCACGATGGCGAGGGGAATCAGTGAGTCATTAAATTCACCTGTAACACTGCCGGAAATAACACCATTACCTTCGTTGCGCGGTGTCAGTCCGAAATGCGCTTTTACTGAATCGCCGCCAATGACTTTGATCAACGTCGCTTGCTCCGGCACCACCGCATTTTCAAAATACTCGAACGCGCCGTTGGCATGAACCGAAAGCAGATATTCGCCTTCCGGCAACAGCTCGAGACGATACTCGCCGCGCTCGTTGGTCGTGGCGTTCCAATTCCAAAACGCAATCGGCGCGCCGCTGCAATAATCGCGTTTCAACGGCGAGACTTCGACATACGCCCGTGAAATCGGCGCGCCGTCCGCCTCCGAGGTGACGCGGCCGAAAATGCTGCCGTAGCGCGGCCGCAGCTTGAGCTTGAAATCGATGCTGCCGACTTTTTCCGATTCTTTCACTTCGACCGGCGTGGCGGCTTCACGCGCCCCGGCATTTTGATGCCATTGCTCGCCGAAACGAATATCCTCCCAGTACTGCGCGTGCACGATGTATTTGCCGGCCGGCAGTTTGCCAATATAATATTGGCCGAAGCTATCGGTGCTCGCATTGGCCCACACTTTCCACAGCGGTTTGGCCGGATCATCCGCCGGCGTCACTTCGATAAACGCGCCGGCGAGCGGGCGGCCATCATCAGCCATCACTTTGCCGTAAATGACACTGTTGCCTTTCACAATCGGCAATTTAAAATCGATAAACTGCAGCTCGATATTTTTTCGCACCGCGAGCGGTCTGGCGCTGTCCGGCGTTGAAACGTTCGGATACCAGCGCTCCGCATACTGCCAGCCGTTGTACGCGCTCGCGGAAACAATATAATTTCCGGCCGGCGCTTCGAGGCGATAGCGTCCGGCGGAATCCGTTTGCGCATAAATCCAAAAGCGCGGTTTCAAAGATAATGAATCCGCTCCGCCGGCCCACGAATAAGCCTGCACCGAAGCTTCCGGCAGCGGATCGCCTTTCAAATCCGTGACCGCGCCGCTGATCGCGCCGGCAAGGCGCGGCAGATCGAGGATGAAATCGATGTTGGCGATACTCTGTTCCTCTTTCACCGCGATCGCGGTGGCGGAATCGGGTGTGCCAACATTTTTGTGCCAGCGTTTAGCATAAGCCCACGGCGTCCACGCTTCGGCGGAGATGATATAATCGCCGCTCGCCAAACCGGAAATTTTGTACGTGCCGTCTTTTTCGGTCAATGCGATGCCAAAACCTTTGTCGGCTGACGAATCGGGTTTCGCAAAATAACCTTGAATGATCGCGGCCATAATCGGATTGCCTTCTTGATCCGAAACCTTGCCGGCAATCATGCCGCCGGCATTGAGAACGAAATCGATATTGGGCGTTTCGTTCGGCTCGTTCACAGCAACCAATTTGGCATTAACCGATGATCGAGCATTATCATAAAACTCGGTGAGGTAACCATCGGCCCAAACCTGCACGATATAGCTGCCGGTTTTCAACGCTTCGAGGCGATACGTGCCGTCTCGCGCGGTGGCGGCGTTGGCGAAAGTAAACGGACTGTCCTTTGAATAAGCGCTGACACTCGCATTCGCAATCGGCAAGCCGGCAGCATTCGTCACTTTGCCGGCGATGACGCCCGTGCCGGGCGCAATCTTTTGCAGCTTGAAATCAATGCCGGCCGTCGTGTCGGCGTCCGCAACGTAAACCCATCTGGCTTTCTCAATGGTCGCCGCTTGATGATAATACTGCGCCTCGTAATCATCGGCCTGCGCCACGACATAAAAATTTCCGGGCAGAAGATTCTCGATGAGATAACTGCCGTCGGGATTCACATAAGCAAATCCCTTCGAAGGCGTCGAGCTGGAATCCGCGGTGTAGGCAATGACGATCGCTTTAATCCGGCTCAAGGGCGTGCCGTCACCTGTCGTGACCGTGCCGGCAATGGCCTGCAAACCCGGCGTGTTGACGCGCGCAGATATTTTCGCGATAGCCGGACCGTGATTTTGTGATTGGTGCAAAGGCCGCGCAATTTCCACGGCGCGATAAAGCTGAATGAGGTGAGAGCTGGGCGCCGCAGCGGATTTTCGAACATTGGATGCAAGCGCCGAGTTGATGAATGATCGAGGATAACCGAACCACACAACGATTACGGCTGCTATTCCGACGACGGCGAATCTTCTCATAAATGAATCTCCCTGAAATAATCTGATCTATTGACGTTTATTTTGCAGCCTCCGACCTCGGACTTTCCGGCTTCGGACTATTTCACGCCGGGCAATTTGCGCACATCGACGAACTCATTCATCAAAATAATGCCGGAGGCGTCGCTGCCGAAATGGCGGCGCTCGACGAGCAAACGAAACTCGTTTTCATGCAACGGGCTGACGAGCATCTCGACGTCGAAAAATTCGGCGCGAACATGAACGCAGGTGTTTTTCATGTCGAATTGAATGAGCAGCCGTCCGAAGCTTTCCTCCACTTTCGCCTCCGGCTGCGGCTCGCAACCGTCGGTCTTCACCACGACGCGCAGCATTCTCAGAGCTTGATCGAACCGCAATCGCAGCGAATCCGGCACGGGCTGATAGCCGGACTGATCGTGCGACGTCGCTTTGACGGCAACGACGCTGGTTTTAATATTTTCATAAAGCGAAGTTTGCTCCGGCGAACAACCTGCCAGCCAGAAATTTGAAATGAATAACAGAAAGGCGGCGCTCAAAAAAAACGGCTTGATTGAATTTTTCATGTTTTTAAGGTTTTCGTACTTTTCAAACACTCTCTCAGCGAATACCCGTGTCGAAATGAAGCGTCACTGGCGTCATGCCTTCGGGCTGCACTTCGACTTCTTTCCGCTGTTGCTCCGGAGCCATGAGCGGCGCCGAGCTGTCCGGAACGACGGTATATAAACCGGGATCGAGAATAACAGTGAACTCGCCCCGCGTATCGCTGCGAAAGCGGTTGACTTCGCGATCATTTTTTAAAACAATAAACAAAGCGTTAAAAGGCGCGTCACAGGGTTCGTTGTCTTTGCAAACCGGCGTGATGGGCCCGCGTATAACCTGACCCTGCAGGCCGGTGTCGAGCGCGTTATTCGGCGCCGGCGTGCAGCTCAATAACATGGCGGCGACAACAAGAGAAAAAAGTGTTTTCATAACAGTGCTTCCACAGTTTCAGTTATCCTCTCGCATGTCATTCTGGAAGAATCCTTTTTCTCACGAGCACTGTGCTCGATGTAAAAAAGATTTTCTTCACTTCGACTTGTTTTCCTGCTTGTCTGCGATAGAAGTGCGTCGTCACCTGGAAGAAGAAACAACAAATCGTTTCAACTGCGTGGCGCAGATCAACCGATTGCCAAAGCCGTTTCTGAATCCGTATGTTTTGATGCGAGGATCGGCGCTGCTTAATTCAACGGTAAGCCGCGGTCCGATCGGATCGAGACAGAGATAATCCAATGGGAACCACGCTTCCGTCACGCCAATGCCGGAATTGCACAAGACCTGCAAAAGCGAATCGTGATTGGCAGGCTGGTTGCCAAAATAAGCGAACGTTCGTGTCGTGTCGGATAAAATTCGCTGCGGCAGTTCGCTTTTCGGGATTACCGACGTGGTAATGTTGCAAGAATCAAATTTTGTTCCCGGCGTGCAGGAAGTGAAAACGTAAAAGGACAAAATCAGGGCGGCTGCGATTGAAAATGTATGCTTCATGTTCATGAGCTTATATAAACCCGATCTTATTTCGTTATGACAACGCGACGCAGCGCCGAATATCCGCCCGGCCGGGCGACGAGCTGGCCGCCGAGCCAAAATTCTCCTTCGAGCAAATCGCCTTTATTGCTGCGGCCGTCCCACTCCGCCGAATACGTGCGGCTTTCGCCGGGCTGCAGCGTTTCACTGATGACGATAGCAATAAAAGCCTTGTCATTGGCCCAATTCCACAGCAAAGATTGCGAAGAAATCCGGCTTGACAGCGTTCCAATCGAGGCCGCAAAGAAATCAAATTTCTGCCCGCCGGTTTGCAGAGTCAGCGGCGCATCGCTGCGATTGGTGGCCGTGAGCGTCAGCGTGATTTGATCGCCGTGGCGCAATTGTTCGGCGCTCGTTTTAAATTCGAGCGACAGGCCGTTGAGCGGTCTGGTGAGATTCAGCAAATTGTCGACGATAATCCGCAGCTCCGGCGGCGCGGCGAGATAATCGGTATCGACCTGCTTGCGCGCGCCGTTGTAATGAAAGATGAGGCGATAATTGAACGCGTCCGCCACGTTCGGAGCAAAATACTGCGGATGCAGGTGGAGAAAATCCTTCTCGATAAAAAGCGCGATCAGCCGGTTCAGCTCTTCGATGGACAGCACCGTTTCGATCTGGCCGGTTTGTCCGCGCCGATCGATAAATTGCACGAAGCGATTGGCGTCCACCAGCAACTGCTGATTCACCCCGGCAAAACCGCCGGTGATTTGCATTTCAATTACCGTGTTGCCGGAAGGGCCGTCGAGGTTCTGTTGATTTTTTTCGTTTTCATTGGGTGAAAACAGATTGGTGTTGGCGCAGCTCCAGATAAAGGCGACGAATACAAAAATGGCAAAAAAAGTTTTCATGGTTCAATGACGAATGAGTGAATGTTACTTTATCATTTTATTTTAAACATCACAAACGAATTTCCACCCCCGCAAAATACAGCGTTTTACGATAAAAGATGCCAGGTACGGTTGATTCATTGTCATAAAATGCTATCCGTGAGACCAAAGAAATTTCCGCCGACAAATCGCGGCTGAGATCCACCACCAAAAAGTTGCTCTGCTCGCGTTCGGTGTCGAGATCGCGCAGATTGAGCCGCGACAGATCGTCGCGATAATTTTTATTTTGCAGCAAGCCGGCAGCGCGCAGCATCCAGCGCCGCGCCGGCCGAAATCCCAGCAAGCCGCTCACCCGCCAGCGGTTGAAATCATAGCCAAAACTATTGGAGCGATTGAGCTGCGCCTCGAGCGCCATCTGCATCACGATTTTGCGGCCGTACGTCATCGCCGCTCTCACCGTCGTGAGCGCATCGCGCTGCGTGGTTGATCTGGGAAACAAGCCGCGCCCGGCATATTCAAACGCGCGGCGTTGATAGCTCAACGCGCGTCGGTTGAGTGTCACCTCGATCGAGCTGTTTGTTGATAATCGCCGCCGCAAAGCAACCTCGACGCCGTTAAAAGTAAAATCATAACGATCGGTCGCCGCATAATCAAGCTGTCCGGTTTCACCGCTCAAATCCGCCACGAAGTTATGCGGCAAAAAGAAACTCGCCATCAGGCTGCCGGAAGTCGCGCCGTAATCGGCCGCATTTTCAAGATAGAATTTGAGCGCGGCGCTGCCTTTCGCCGAAATATGCAGCCACGATTTCATGTTAACGCCGGCCTGTCCGTGCAGATCGTGGCTCAACTTGTTTTCATTGCCATAGCCGGGATACGTTTGCAGCGCCGCGGAATAGTTGTGCTGAATCTGCCAGCGTGGCGAGCGCCGGTCGCCGCGCGTGTTCAACAGAAATCGCGCCGAGCCGCTCGTCGTCCGCCGCGCGCTCGATTCATAAATATTGCTGTCGTATTCCCATCCGCCCTGAAAGCGGTGCGACAGATTCCATTTCGGGCGTCCGGCATCCGTGTCATTGTAACGTTGCTGCCAAATCATCGTTATCGGCAAACTCGGTTTCAGCCGAGCCGTTATCGCTTGACCATGAATAACGTTTGCCAGCCCAACTATCGCGATGCAGGTCGCAAGCCGCGTTTTCATTTATTGAGGCTTCTCCCCCGCTGGCTTGCCAATCAACTTTTCAATTTCGAGGGCGCGACGACCGAGACTGTCAGCCTGTGCCTGTCGCTGCTTTTTCTGCTGCTCTAATTTTCCGCGCCACCGCTCCAAATCTTCAAATGACAACTCGTCGAGCTCAGCCGGCCAGTTTTGATAAATTGGCAATGAATTCGCCAGATTAGAAGATTCCGCGTCCGCGCCTAATCCGGCGCCGCGATCGGGACCAGGGGCATTCGCGGCCTTTTCGTTAGACGGACTCGACAGGCTTTCGCGATTCGGATCGAGCAGCGACAAATCCATCACCAGATCGGCGACGCGCCGGCGCACCTGGGTTTCGTCGCGAATATTCGCAATTTTTACCTCGAGGCGTTTCACATCGCGGCGCAGCCGATCGGCTTGATCGCGCAGAAAATCGGTTTTGCGGCGCAGCGTCTCGGGCGTGTCATCCGGCTGCGCTTCAACTTGATAAATGATGATTGCCGGCGGCGGCTGCTCCAGCCATTCCTGGCAACGCCGCTGCCATTTGCGGCATTGCATCAGCTCTGCCGCCGCTTGCTCGCGTTGGCTGACGTTCTTGCTGCGTTTTAATTCTTCGCTCTGCTTAACCAGACGGCTGATGTCATCATTCAGGATTTTGAGCAAAGCTTCAGCTTTTTGGCGAAGCAAATGATCAAGACGTTGCTCGCGCGCCTGCAGCGCTTGCATGCTGTCCGCCAATGTTTGCGAAAAACGCAGCGCTGCATCCAGCCCGCGCTCCTGCAAAAGCGAAGGCGCGCGCTGTTTGCGCCCCTGAATGTCTCTGGCAAGGCTATCCGCTTGCAGCGAAAGAAGTTGTTGCTGCCGATGCAGGCGCTCCAAATTGGTGGACAAGTTTTCCATCTCGCCTTGCAGCTTGCTGCGCTCCGGTGTTTGCGCCGGCAGCGACGAGCCAATGATCATGAAGAGCAACGCGATTTTATTAATCGTTCGCATGCGTTTTTCGTTCGTTGAAAATGCTGAATGACTTTTATTGATTATATTTTACAAATTCCATTCCACAATTATTCCGCGTTTGTTTTTATATAAAGCTTTAACGGAAAAATCCGAGGGTAATTGATCGGTTGCGGAAGGGTGAACAGAACATACCACGGTTTGACATGCGCGAGCGAAGCATGAACGAAGCCGTTTTTTATTTCAAACGTGAGCTGCCTGACATTCCAACGCGTCTTCATCAACAGGCGCAGGTTTTGGATGCCGACATCCGTGCCGCTGGGATCGAGCATTTGAAAAAGATTGGACGCCACCTTATTTTCAATTTTGGTAATGTTCAAGTGGCCGGCTAAATTGTTCACGACCCCTTCGAGTTTTTCCGTCGACGTTCCCAAACCGCTCAACGCGAAATTGGCCGAAAGGCGCGACCGCTTGCCGCTGAGCCGGCGAAAATACGAAACATCAATCGACGAGATTTGCATCGTGGCGGCGTAGCCAATAGAATCCG
>Ga0247727_10004217_pt1 | contig 30733 bp, 27 predicted proteins | sample WisWelCaveWW1625_FD_202498 | JGI IMG/M metagenome (GOLD analysis project Ga0247727, IMG submission 202498) | Biofilm microbial communities from Wishing Well Cave, Virginia, United States - WW16-25 | ecosystem: Environmental > Aquatic > Deep subsurface > Groundwater > Cave microbial mat | place... | reverse complement strand
CGTACGGCGTGGGTGTGCAGTCGTATCGCATACGAATGCGTTCTAAGTGGATACGAGTGTAAAAGCTGTGGATTAGCTGTGGAACGACGATGTCCTACGGCTTGCCTTTGCCTTTGGAGGCTGGAGAGCTCGGCGCCTTGCTCGCCGCCTGTTTGGACTGCTCGCTTTGTTGCCGCTGTACCTTTTCGCTCTGTTCAGCCATCACGAGTTTCTGCTCGAACTGCGTCACCAGCGCATTCGCCGCGCCCTTGAGCAGTTCGAACATCTGCTGGTCGAGGGCACCGGCCAGCAGTTTGGCGTCGTCCAGTAACGGTCGGACGTCCTTGGTCGAGTACACTTGATTGATGCGGTTTTGAATCGCTTCCAGCCGCGCGATCTGCTCGGCGCGGAGGCGTAACTCGCTGGCCGAGAGCCGATTGTTCCGCGTCAACTCAAATCTCAACCCGTGCCTGATGATGAGCCTATTCTCGGCGGTGGGTTGCTCGGTCCGGGCCGCGCGCTCGTACTTGAGCAGCCACGGCTCGCGCCCGCCGACCCAGTGCTTCTGCTTGAATTCGCTCAGATGGTAAGGCATCGCGGCCTGATACGCTTCGAACGGCATGAATGGCAGCTTGGCGTCAACGGTCGATTCGATCGCCGTCGCGCTCTGACCTCCGGCTTGCTCCTGCCCGGTCACGCGGTAGCGCGTGCGGCAGTCCTCGATGCGCAGACCCGAAACTTCCACGCGCTCCTGCCAGGGCCATTCGGTTCCCGTCGTCAAATTGCCCGCGAGCGCGGGTATGAACCAGTCGGTCTGCAACTGCGACACCCGCGCGGGCATCACGGTTTGCGCGGGTCGCGGAAAACCGCGCGTGCCGTCGCGGCCGAGGTTCAGCGTCTGCACATGGAAGTCCTGGCCCACCGGCGCCGCCGCGCCGCCCGGTCCCGGCGCGGGCGCCAGCGACTCGCGCACGTTGCGCAGCACGGCCACGCGGTAGCCATCAGCGGTCTTCTCAAGCACGACCTGCGCCAGCGTGATGAAGTACTTCGTGTCCGGCGTTTTGTTCTCGCCCCATTGACTGGCGAAGGTGACCTCGCCCTCGTACTCGGTCTCGAAGCCCGGCGACATGGTCAAGCCCAAACCCGACTTCGCCGCCGCCGGCGGCGCCGACTTGTTGCAGCCGCTGACGAGGAGAACGAAAAAGATCGAAACGATGACGAGACGATTCAAAAGACTAACCTCCTGGGAATGTAGTTTCATCCTAACTGCCGCCGGGTGTCCGGTAAAGGCACGGCCCTTGCGTTGACGGTTACGCGGCGGAATGCTATGTGAAATCCGGGGAAGGTGAATGAAATGCGAACCATTGCCATCGACGAGGAACTATTTGATGAAGCCAGCAAGTGGGCATCGCGCAGCGGCTTTGACACGCTGGATAGGTTTGTGTTCAGCGCGGTTGAAGAGAAGATACTGCAGGCCAAGCGCGAAGCGTTGGCTCGATCCGGCGATTTTATCTGCAATAGAATGGATGAGTTGGGGATAACCGAGGAAGAAATCCTCGGAGATTTCGAACGCTTTCGCACGGAACTATATCGCAACGAACGATTCACGCCCCGCTTCTGAGACCTGCGGTCATCAATGACCAACACCATCGTCGTCGATGCCAACGTGCTCTTGGCAGCGTTGCTTGGCGGTCGAGCCAAAGACTTGTTTGCTTCCAAGTCGTTCCGATTCGTGACCACAGAGAGCACCGTCTGGGAAGCAACCAAGTACACCCATTTCATTGCTTCCAAGTTGAATCTTGCCGAAGAGCAAGTCTTGCAACGGCTGCCTGAACTGCCGATCTTGACTGTTCATCCGCCGAGTTGCTCGCTCTAGTGATGGCAACCGGATGCCCGCTTTGGAGCAACGACCGCGACTTCGAGGGTATTCCGGGAGTGACCCTGCTGAAGACGACGGACATGCTTGCACGAACGCACTAAGCCTAACCTCCTTGAAATCGAACGGCGATGGTAATAAGGGTGCTCACTGCCTATTCAACAACTTGCCGATATCGAGATTGCCCAGGTCGCCGAGGCCACTCTTACCGCCGCCGAACTTGCCCATGATGTCGTTAGGATTGAACTTCTTTGAACCGCCACACACCGCGCAGACCAAACGGCCCGAGCTTTTGCACGAGGGACAGGTGCCACTGGGCGTATCCATTCCGCAGAGTTCGCAGCTTTCGCCCCGGTGATCCGCGCAGGTGTAGCGTCCGCTGCGGCAGATATCCTGTCCGCCCCCGCGGCCCAGCACCATGCCGAGCGAGGTGCCAAGCGCAGTGGCGGAATTGGCAGTGGGCCCCGGGCAGTCGAACCACCCGCGTCCTGCGCAAATCGGGCAACCCATCGTGCCGCTGCCCGCGCCTCCGCCCTGCCCCTTCCCGCGCTGACCCGGTCCGGGGCCGGCCGCCGGGCCGGTGTTCTGCTGATTGCCGCCCTGCTGCGGCGAGGCCTGCGCGCCGGCGTTGTTCGGCTGCGACGAGGGCCCGGCCTGCTGCGCGTTGGCGCCCTGATTCATCATCGCCGAGTTGTTCTGCTGCTGATTGGCATTGCCCGTCGGCTGCGGCGCCTGCGGCGGCAGAGCTTCATTGATGGACGAGGCCGACGGCATCGGCGTGCGGTTCTGCGGATTCGGACGGAGCGCCTTCGCCACTTCCGGGGAACGATTGGCCACCACTGTGCGTTGCGGCGGGTTCGGCACTTCCTTCGTGCCGAGACTGCCCAGCCACTGCGGTAGAAACGCCATCGCCACAATCGCCAGCGAGGCGACCACCACGGCTACTTTGAAGAGCGTAGGTGAACCGGAGGCTTTGGAAGGCGCCGCCGCGGAGCCGCGGGAATTCGGAGACGGTGCGGCGCCGACATTCTCCGAGCCGCCGCGTCCCCCGGTCGCCGGGTCCCCGGAACCCGAGTTCCAGCTCATCTGCTGCAACTCGCGTTTGGCCTCGGCGTTGAGCGGGTCGTGTTGCAACGCCTGCTCGAACGCGCGGCGCGCGTCGTCGGTGCGATGCTGGCGCTGATGAATCTGGCCGAGTTGCTGGTAGCCGGCGGCGTCATCGGGCCGCAGGTCGGTGTAGCGCCGCGCGGCCTGCTCGGCCTCGTCGAGGCGATCGAGCCGTTGGCAGCTCGCGGCAATCAGCCGCTGTGCCTGCGCGTGGCTCGGGTTGGAGGTCGCCACTTCGCGCAGCAAGGTCAAAGCACGGCCGAAATTGCCGCTGTCGAATTCGGAAACCGCTTGCGCGAAGGTGTCCATCAGGTCCTCAGTATAACGTCTGCCATTGTTTCCATCGCCCCCGATGGTTAAGCTACGATTTGACGAGGTGAGAGCGAATGGCGACGTATGGCTATGAACGACTGGTCGGACTGGTGCAGGAAGACCTCGAAGCTCGGCTGCATGAAATGTTGAATCGCAAGGACGCCGACGGCAATCCCGCGCCGGCCACGGTGGACGATCTGCGCCAGGTCATCGACGCGCTGCTGGACGGGGTCGGCCAGCTCGATGGCTGGGTGCAGCGCAACGCAGGTTAGCGCGGTCGATGGAAATCGAACGCCAGCTCGATGTCCTGATCCGGGCGCGCTACCCGATCATCTACATCGTCTCCTACGAGGAAGACCGGGTCACTGCCTGCCTGCACGGCATCGCCCAGCGCTGGAACAAGAAGCTGCATGTCTGGTCGGTGGTGCGCGGGATGGTGCCGTTCGAGAAGGGCGGCGCCGACACCGCCACTCGCGACCCCGGCAAAGCGCTGGAGTTTGTCGAGTCGAGCCAGTCGCCCGGACTCTTCGTCTTCCGCGACTTCGACGCCTACCTGAGCGAGCCGCGCCTGCAACGCCATCTGCGCGAACTGGCCTCGTCACTCAAGGTGAGCCACAAGACCCTGATCATCGTGGCGCCGACGCTCAAGCTGCCCTGCTCGCTGGAGAAAGACGTGACCGTGGTCGATTTCCAGTTGCCGACCTTTGCCGAACTCAACGCATTGCTCGACCAGATGGTGGCCGAGGTGCGGGACAATCCGAGCGTGCGCATCGATTTGCCGGGCGACACGAAAGAGGAACTGGTCAAAGCAGCGCTGGGCCTGACGCGCACCGAAGCCGAGAACGCCTTTGCCAAAGCGCTGGTGCTCGATTCCGCGCTCGACGCGTCGGACATCGACGTCATCCTGAGCGAGAAGCAGCAGGTCATCCGCAAAACCGGGCTGCTGGAATACTACGAGGCCGACGAGCAGTGGGGCGAAGTCGGAGGGCTTGAATTGCTGAAGGAGTGGCTGCTGAAGCGGCGGCTAGCGTTCAACGAGCGCGCCCGCGAGTTCGGCCTGCCGCAGCCCAAAGGCATTCTGCTGCTCGGAGTGCAGGGCTGCGGCAAGAGTCTCGTCGCCAAAGCGGTGGCCGGGCTGTGGCGGTTGCCGCTGTTGCGGCTCGACCTCGGCAGCGTGTTTAGCGGACTGGTGGGCTCGTCGGAGGAGAACATGCGCCGCGCCATTCGCACCGCGGAGGGCGTGTCACCTTGCATCTTGTGGCTCGACGAATTGGAGAAGGGTCTGAGCGGCATGACCGGCGGCCACAGCGACGGTGGCACCGCCGCGCGCGTCTTCGGCAGCTTCCTCACCTGGCTGCAAGAGAAGACCGCGCCGGTGTTCGTGATCGCGACCGCCAACAATGTCCACCAGCTTCCGCCCGAGGTGCTGCGCAAGGGACGCTTTGACGAGATCTTTTTTGTGGACTTGCCCGGCGAAGGTGAGCGCGCGGAGATCTTCCGCATTCACCTGCGCAAGCGGAAGCGCGATCCGAACCGCTTCGACCTGGAGGGGCTGGTGGCCACCAGCCAGGGCTTCAGCGGCGCGGAGATCGAGCAGGCGGTCATCGCCGGCCTCTACGATGCGTTCGAGCAAGACCGCGACCTCGCTACCGCCGATGTGCAGAACGCGCTGACCCAAACCATCCCCCTGTCCAAAATGATGAGCGAAGAGATCGACGCGCTGGTGCGCTGGGCCCGCCACCGCGCGCGCGCCGCCTCGGCGACCGAGGTGGCTGGAACCGTTGGCGCGCGCAGGTTGGAGTTTGGCGAACCGGTCAGGTACAACGAAGGCTCATGAAACGCGTTCGGGAGTTTGAGCTCCGCGACGAACTCGGTCGCGGACCGCACAGCGTCGTCTACCACGGGCAGGGGGTTCACAACGAACGCCCGGCCGTGGTCAAGCGACTGTTCGGGCGGTTGCCGGAGTCGTCCACCAAGCGGAAGCGGGTGGATAGCGTGGTGAGCCGGCTACAGATGGGTGGTCATGCCGACCTCGTGCCGAACCCGTTCATCTTCTGGCACGAGGACGAGTTGTATCTCACCCGCGACCCAACGGGCGGTAAGCGTCTCAGCGAATGCGAGCCCGAGCCGCGTTCGCCCCAACAGGTCGAACGTCTCGTTGCCCCGCTGCTTCCCGCGCTGGAATCGCTGCAAAACGCGCGACTGGTTCACGGCAATTTGTGTCCCGACAATATCCTATTCGCGGCCGACGGGCGCACTCGCCTGCTCGATCCCGCTTGCGCGCTGCTCTCGCGCGACCTTGATCACGGAACGGCGACGCCGACGCCCTCGCACTATGTCGCGCCGGAAATCAACGACGGCCTCGACCACACCGACAGCGCCGAGGTCTTTTCGCTGGCGCGGCTGCTTTCGCAGTTGTTCGGCGCGGGACCACCCTCCTCGGAAGCCGTGACCGAGGCAGCCAACGCCGCGCCCGCAACCTCGACCCGCTTTTCCTTTCTCGAAGTCCGCAAATTGACGGCCGGCGCCGCGAGTCTGCCCCCGTTTCCCCGGAGCGTGCCGGAACCGCTGCAGTGGCTGCTGCGCCAGGCGCAATCACCCGAGGCCGCGCGGCGACCGGGAAGTCTGCGCGAGTTTTGGGGAGAGTTCACGCTGGCCGTGGAACTCGCGCGCGGACTGCTGCGCGCCTCGGCGGACGGCGGCCTCGCGACGTCGCGCGGCCTGATCCACTGTCGCCATTGCGGACGCACCGCGCCCGCCTCCGCCCGCGCCTGCCTGGGCTGCGGCAAACCGCTGCGCGTGCCGTATCCGCGGGTGAAGCCGCCCTTCTACGCCGCACGAAAACCGGGCGGCAAGACGTACTTCCATGATTACGCCGATTGGCTGATGGAGCGCGGCAAAACCGGCGACGCGTCGCGCATTTATGCGCGCGCGGCCAGCGATGTAGACTCGCCCGAACTGCTGCGGAGCCTGGGGTTTGCGCAAATGACGCTGGGCAATTTCATTGTCGCGCAGTCGGCGCTCGCCTGTGTGCTGCACTCCCAACCCGACGACGAAACCACGCGCCTCGCGCTGGCGCAGACGCTCGTGGGACGCGGCAACCTCGGCGGCGCCATGCGCCACTATCAGACTCTGCAACGCAGCAAGGACCGCACCCTCGCCGCCGCTGCCACCGTGGGCCTGGCCGCGACCATGGCCATGCAGCGCCGCCTGCCGGAAGTGCCCACCCTGCTGGCGGAGTTGCTGCGCGAACACCCCTATCACGCCAACGCCAGTTACTTGCTCGGAGAGGCCTATCGGCTGCAAGGGAAAACCGAGGCCGCCGAGCAGGCGCTGCTGCGCGCATTGCAACTCGAACCGTGCCACGAAGCCGCCGCCACCGCGCTCGGCGAGCTTCGTGACTCCCGCCGCGCCTACCCCGACCAACTGAAGCGCGCGCTGTTCTACGTGTGACCGGTGTGGAGCAGAAATCAGGAAAGGAAAACCGATCATCATAATTTGTCACGAATTTCCCGGAGTCGATGCCCCATGAAACTCTTCAAGCTCCTGCTCCTGCTGGCGGTTGCCTCGCCCTCGTGCTTCGGCCACAACATGACCATAGAGCTCTTCAACGCGCGAAGAACCCCGTACTTAAAAAAGAGCGGGGTTCAACTTCCCATCATCGCGATCGTCAAAGTGAACGGCAACCGTCTGGACAATACCGTCGGGTTTGAGTGGACTGTGACCAGCAATGATCCCGGTTGTGGACTTGGCGGAATTCAGTCTCCGACGGCAACCGATGAGTGTGGTGTCACGCAGCAAACCGTCTTTGGAATTGATGTGACTGGAATCTGCGCCGTCAAGTGCAAGTGGACCGACCCGACCGACCCAAACCACACTCACATGGGAGAAACGCAAGTTACGCTTGTCGATTGCGTGCCAACCACCGCAGCGCCGCCCCCAAAGGATGATTGCGTGGCGGAAATCACACCCATGCGCTGCAACATCTACATCAAGTACCTGCCCGACACCGGGCCGCTTGGACGCCAACGAATGAGCGGCGAGTTGGGCGTTTTCTTCACCGGGGCGATCGGTCGATGGAACGAGTCTCCGAATCAAACTCAAATCCGATTCTTCAGGGATGACGCATCAATGACACCCAACATCACCGTCAGAGATGTCTGTCACGTCAATGATGATACCCGGTTCGCCGAAACTCTCTGTCCCGCGCCGCCACCTGGAGATTCGCTCAAAGCCTGGATCGAAATCAACACTTGGTCGACGTTCGGAGACTGCGAAGATCACCAATCCGGCTGGTGCCAATTCGATCGCCCGCGCGATTTCGATGCAAACACCCAAATGCTGGCCCATGAGCTTGGTCACACACTCGGCCTGATGCACGTTTTCCCTGCCTTCGGTTGCATCATGGACGCGACCCCGATGTCATGGTATGAGTGCGGGACAGGATCGCCGGCCGCGATCGAGATAACGACTCTGAATGCACTCTATCCCGGCACAGCCTGAACTGGCTGAGCATGGCCGTGCGCCATGCGAGAGAATCAAGGAAGGTTAACCCGATGAAACTGAGTATCGCTCTGATTCCTGTTGCAATCGTCTTTGTGGCCTGCGCTACCACGAGGTCACAACCCAAGCCGACGAACACGATCACCCTCGAAGCAGTGTCCACGGCTTTGAGCCGTGCTGAAAGCATCAGCTTCTTTCAACGCTCGCAGGAACGGCGAACTTACGTCGGCAAGATCGCGAAAACTGCACCAGCATTCGCCGAACTACAGAGAATCCTGCAACAGGGTGCGAGCGTCCATCGCGAAGTTGATCTGACGTCGACCCATGAATTCAGCTTCATGTTGCCAGCAACGCTGTGGCTGTGTCGCTATGACGCGCTCACGCAGCTTATGCACGTGCAGGCCATTGACGGCGTGGATCGGCAACGAAATCTCACGCTAAAGTTATCGGAGAGTATTTCAGAAATCTGGAACGAGGCACGGCCAGTCCTGCCGCGGTCGTTCGCAGCCAAACCGAAAGTGGTATCGCAAGCTCAGTGGGCACCGCTTCCCTTGAATCTGGACGAGTTGGTACGCGAGAGTTCTCACATCTTCACCGGAGTGCCCATCGACATCTTTCGCAACGATTCGATGGTGGATATCATAGAGGAACACCCGAACTGGCAGGTCATCGTCTTTGAAGTGTTTGTGGACGAGTATTTCAAGGACACGACTCGACTGCGGCTGCCCGTCCATAAGCAGTACCAGGGCGGTGGCTATTTGGCCGGAGGATTCGTGCGCGAGTATGACCCATTGATGGTCATTGGTCGGCGGTACTTCTTCTTCTCGAAACCTCCCAACGGGGAGTTCTCCTGGACTCCGAAGGGACGCGCGCGCGATGCCTACCTTGACGAATTGATAGCTGCGCATCCCCTATCGCGCACCCCTATCATTGACGGTTACACTGCGCTGGCTAATCCTGCCTTACTGCCGTACTACACATTTCTGGACGGCAAGATCACGCTGGTTAACCGTCCCGAGCGCGACCTCGAGAAAGACATCCGCGCAGCGATCAAACGGACAGAGCGCAAGAAGTAAAGCAAATCGATTCAACGCAGCTCCCGCGCGCGCACACTCCGCACTTCGACGTCGGTCATCGGATCGTGCGCCTGCAATTGGATCGTGCCAGCGGCTACGCGCGCGCCCAGGCGCGGATTCTCGTGCGGCGGGCGCGGATCGGACCAGTCGGTTTGCTGCATGCCGTTGACCCACGTTGCCAGCTTCGGACCGTGGGCGACGACAGTCATGGTGAACCATTCGTGATCGGGGCTTACCAGCCGCCGCGCGTTCTGCCGGTCGTCGATCGCTCCGGTACACCAGCGCGCCGGCTTTGAGGGATCGCCGCCTTCGCAACGGTTGTAGACCTGCGCCTCGTAGCCTTGAATGAACGCGCCGGGGATGCTGCGAAAAAACAGGCCGCTGTTCGCGTAACGCGCGCGCGTTCGCACTTCGACTTGCAACACCAGCTCGCCCAACTGCCCACCCTGATACTCCAGCGCACCGGGCCCCCCGACGATTCGGAGCGTGCCCTCGGCGACCTCGAACTTCGGCCGCCTATCGGCGGCGAGCATCGGCTGGTCAATGCGTTTCCAGTCGGCCAGGTCTTTGCCGTTGAAAAGAGCTTTGAGTCGCATCGGGCGAAGTTGCAGTTTCCGCAGCGAGAGGCCCTCGCCGAGGGCAATGGCCGTCGCCGATCCGTTGACTCGACGCGCGAAGCGGCCCGTGCGGAGGTGAAAGTCTCGTCCGCCAATCCGAATGCTTCCGCCGCGTTCAACCTCGGCGCGCAGCTCGTACGCGTCGAATGCTGCAGTGGTGAGACCGCCGCGCAAGTGTCCGTTCTCCACGCGCGCGCCCTCCCAGCCAAACGTCGTCGCGCCGTCGAACAAGCTGATCCAACCCGCAGAGGAGTCCGTGGCCGTCAGGCCGTGACCGAACTCCGCGCGCTCGAGGTCGCTGTCCACAGTTGTAAGTCCGAGCGCTGCCAGGAGCAACCCAATTCCGAAAAAACTAACTCGCATCACCACTCCGCATTTGCAACCACGGCATCAGGCCATCAGGTTCCAACTTCGGTCGCTCGACTTCGCGCGGAGCGCCGCGGCTGGCGAACACCCGTTCCGCGGCCCGATAGCCGCTGATCACCGCGCCTTCCATCGTCGGCGGCCAGCCGGTGTTGGTCCAGTCGCCGGCCAGGAAGAAGTTGGCAAGCGGCGTCTGCTGATCGGGCCGCAGCGCTTCGCTCTCGGGCGTGCAGGCAAACGTCGCACGCGGCTCTTTGATGACGACGGCGCGCGTGACCTTCGCCTCGCGCGCACGCGGAAAGGCCTCGCGCACGTCGGCCAGCGCGACCTCGATGATTTCGCTGCGCGTCTTGTCGATTAGCGCGCGCGCCGCGCTCACGACGAGACCGAGGTAGTCGCCGTTTCCCCCCGTCTCCGCGTCCCCGCGTCCCCGCGTCGTGAAATTCCTTGACTTGTTAAACATCCACTGTACCGTCCGCCCCGTCAGCGCGGCGTGGTCGAGGTCGGTGACTTCGCGGTCGAACCAAACATGCACCGCCACGATGGGCGAGTGTTCCAGTCGTCGCAGATTGGCGAAGCAGACATGCTGCTCGACTAAATCCGATGGCACCAGACGGAGCAGCACCTCGAACGGCACGGCGGCGATGATGGAGTCAGCTTCTATCGTGGAACCGTCCATCAGCCGCACACCGTTGGCGCGGTCGCCATTGAAGATGAACTCGCGCACGGGTACGTCGAGCTGTACTGTGCCGCAGCGCTGCGCGACGAACGCAACCGCGGGGTCATAGAGTTCATGTAACGGCCGCGTCGGCAGGCCCATCTCGTACGAGTGGCGTGTTGCCATGAAGCCCTCGACGAACACCTGCCGAGCGTACTGAAACGCGACGCGATCCACTTCCTCATTCAGCGCGCTGACAATGACCGGCGCCCAAAAATGTTCGATGACGCGCGCGGATTGACGATGGCAGCGCAGCCATTCGCCGAAGGTTAAGTGGAGGGTTGGATGGCTGGATTGCTGGACGAGCTTCAACAGCGCGTCCGCCACGAGCATCCGCTCGCCCAGCGACAACAGTCGGAAGCCGAGCAACGCCGGCGCCAGGTGTAGCGGCGCAGGCAAGGGGGCGCCGCCGAGTTGGGCCGTGGTGCCGTCGGGATTGATAAACTGGAACGAATCGTAGAATCGCAATTGGTCGGAAACGCCGAGCCGTGCGTACAGATCGAGCAGGTTGGTGCAGCACCGCATCAGCACATGCTGACAGTTGTCCACGGCCTCGCCGGTGTCGTCGTCCACAAACGAGGAGGCGCGGCCACCCAGAACCGCGCGGCGTTCGAGTAGCGTCACCGCAAAGTCGTCGGCCAGTGCCACCGCCGCCGCCAGCCCGGCCAGTCCCCCCCCGACGATCAGCACCCGACCGCGGCCGATCACGCCTGCGGCCACTCGATGCGATCCCGTTTCCACCACGCCGTCGCGAGTACTACCAACTTCTGAGCCTTCGGCAACGAGACGCGCTGTGTGACGACGTCGTAGTTCGACGCGACGATGCGTTCCAGCAGCTCGCGATAAATCGTCGTCATCGCCCACAGCGCTGCGCGACTGTCGGCGTCGATGAGGCCGAGCAGCGGTTTGGCCTGCTCGTAGTAATTACGCGCGCGATTTGCCTCGAACTGCATGAGCTCGACGAAGCGACGATCACGTGAACCCTGCGCGATGCCTTCGCGCACAAACGCCTTAGTATCGGCGAAGCCGAACCGGCGCAGGTCCTCGAGCGGCAGGTACACGCGTCCGCGCTCGGCGTCCTCGCGCACGTCGCGCAGAATGTTGGTCAACTGGAACGCGATGCCGTTCCATTCGGCGAGCTGCCTTGCCTTCTCGTCGCTGAAGCCGAACACGTGAATGCACACCAGCCCGACGATTGACGCGACGCGGTAGCAGTAGCGATACAACTCGTCAAACGTCTCGTAGGAGTTGATGGTCAGGTCCATCTCGACGCCGTCGATGAGCTCGTGGAAGTGCGCGTGTGGAATGCGGTAACGATCGACCGCATCCCGGAACGCGGGCACCAGCACGTCGGCCTCGCCGGCCAACTCGAACGCCGCTGCGTCGCCGCTCAACGCGGCGGCGAGCGTGGCGCGCCACTGCGCCATCAGCGCCGGCTTGTCATCGACGCCCGCCCTGGCGGGCGCGTCGTCTTCATCCGAGTAATCGTCGCTGCGTCGCATAAAGGCATAGACCGCGCACAGCGCGTCGCGCTTGGGCTTCGGCAGCACGCGGATGCCGAAGTAGAAGTTGCGCGCCAGCGATGCCGTGGTGATGCGGCAGTAGTCGTAGGAGGCGGCGAGGCACGCGGGATTCATGGTCACGGCCGGAACGATATGACCGCAACGACGGCTCGTGCGATGTCATCCATTACCGGGACTGACAACTCGCCAAGTTTCTCCACGAATCTGCGCGTGTCCACGCAACGCAACTGCAGTGCATCGGTTGCGGACGGTTTGCTCAAACCGTTGGCGTCATCGGGGTCTACCCGAACGAGCCAGAAGCTATTCTGGAAATCACCCTTCCATTCCGTCAACGGGGCAACGAGCTTGAGTGGCAGGCGACCTACCGCATCCCTGCTCAACACAACAGCCGGTCGCGTCTTTTTGATTTCAGCGCCGATTGCGGGATCGAGGCTGACTCGCCACACCTCGCCTCGGCGTGGCGCAGGGCTATCCATTTTCGTAATCCGTTAGCGAAGCAGCGTCCCACTCTCGCCATTCGAGATCATTCTCGTAGAAGTCAGCCAGGCGCTCCGCCTGCTCGGCCAGTACGCGGTCTTGCTCTTCTCTGGGAAGCTTGAGAAACCCCTGGCGATCGATCTCGCCATCGGGCTTGATGATTCCGCTGCAGACAGACTGCGCCCCATAGGCAATCCATGCCCTTGCGGTGTCTTCCGCCGTGGCGCCCGTGCGAGCCGCAACCTCAGCAAGACCCGCGTACGTTTCGTCGGGCAACTCAATGTTCAGCACTCGGCTCATCGTCATCACCCCGTAAATGGTAACACACGCGACAGCATCAACCGAACCTTCCCCCACTTGCCGAGCGCCGGCCGCTTGCTCAACACGTCATAGCCCTGGCGTTCGATGAGATCAAGCATTGTCATCCCACCGCGGTTGAACAACTCAATGTCGCGCCGCACACGGCCATCGAGCAGGTCGCACAGTTTTAGGCCCTCGCGAAACAGCGCGCGCGTGCGCTCGACCTCGAACTGCATCACCCGCGCGAAGCGATCGCTGAACTCGCGCTCCGCGATCTCGTCGACGGTCACGCCGAAGCGACGCAAATCTTCGAGCGGAATGTACATGCGATTCTTCTGCCAGTCGACCGTCACATCCTGCCAGAAGTTGGTGAGCTGCAAAGCGGTGCAAGTCGCGTCGGAGAGTCGCTGGCGTTCTTCATCGCGATGGCCGCAGAGATACAACACGAGCCGCCCGACTGGGTTCGCCGAGTTGTCGCAATAGCCCAATAAGTCCTCATAGGTCTCATAACGTCCTACCGTCTGATCTTGAATGAACGCGGTGAGAAGCTTGTCGAACGGCTCCATCGGAATCTCGAACGCGCGAATCGTGTCGAGCAGCGCGACGAATACGGGATGACGCGGCTCGTCCGCGTAGCACGCGTGCAACTCGTCGCGCCACCAGTTCAGGAGTTCGAGCGCAAGCCGCGGGTCGCCGACCTCGTCGCCGAGGTCGTCCGACCAGCGACAGTAGGCATACACATTGAAGAAATGCTGGCGCTTGTCCTTGGGCAGGAACCACGAGACGACGGTGAAGTTCTCATAATGCCCGCGAGCGATGCCCTGCGTGTACGCGCGGGCTTCGTCGAGCGACACCTTCGCGCCAGGCGTGTAGTGGTAGTACGACGGGAATCTGGCGAGGAGGTCGGCGGTCATGACAATCAGACGGTTTTGGTTTGAAGACCGATCTGTCTTCCGATAAGTTCGAAGTGCCGGTCGCGATGCAAGAGCGTGTACCCGTTGTCGCGGGCAACGCGTGCGATGACCACCTCCGTGAGCGGTACGGTGATTCCCTTTAGTCGCAGCTCATAAGCGTCGCGCGCTGCGATCTGCCAGGTTGCGGCGGATAGCTCGCACCAGTGGTAGGCTTCAAATTCCTCGCGCATCTGTTCGTACTCGTTCTCGTCACGAGCGCCTCCCAGCACTTCCAGAACCACCGGCCCCACCGTGGCCACGCGCCGCTCAACCAGCAGTTCACGAACGCGAGCAGCCACCTCGGTCGGAGTGCCTCGTCGATAACACAGGACCCAGATCGAGGAATCGACCAGCACGTACGGATCAGCCAAGATTGCGCAGCCTCAACAGTTCCTTCAGCGTCAAGTTCACCCGATCGGTGCCAATGCGGCGGCTGGCGCGCTCAATCCGCCGGGCGCGAACAAACTCTCGTAAGGCCACGTCCACTGCCTCCCTCTTGGTACGCACCTGCGCAAGTTCCCGCGCCTGTTCCAGGAGTTTCTCATCGATGTCAAAAGTCGACCGCATCGTATGCTTACCTCACGCATCTATTCTGACCTGATTCGGGCATACGTCAATCACATTACAGCCATGGGTCGATCGCCACCTTCACGCAGCGTCTCTCCAGCAATCCACCGTTGAGCAGGTAGGGCAACTCGGCGAGTGGCGCCTCTTCCGTAATCAGCAGGTCTGTTCTGATGGATCGCCTTGTTAGCAGATTGAGGGCCTTACGCACGTGTTCGGGTGTGTGATGAAAACTTGCCTTGAGCGTAAGTTCGCCGTAGTGCATTCTGGTTGTAGCCAGGTCGATCTTGGTGTCAGCCGGACAGCCGCCGAAGAGATTGACCGTTCCTCCGTGACGGACGAGCGCAATTGCCGCTTCCCACATTTTGGGCACGCCGTACGCTTCCACGACAACGTCTGCCCCTCTCCGGCTCTCTGTGAGATCGAGGACGGCTTCAACAATGTTCATTCTGTCAGACCGATAGATCACTTTGGCTCCCATTTCATCTGCAATGGGCCGACCATAGAATCCTCCGACACTGATAACACGAGCGCCGCAATGAAGCGCCACAGCGGCGAACATCAGACCGATGGCTCCGACTCCGAGAACCGCGACTGTGTCCTCAGCATGAATGCCCGAGTCCTCCACACCCTTCACCACGCACGCCAGCGGCTCGACCAGCGCAGCGTCGCGCAGCGATAGCGAGTCCGGCACGTGCAGCAAGTTCTTCTCGACGATGCGCGCGGGCACTTTGATGAACTGGGCATACGCGCCGTTCAGGAACAGCAGGTCTTCGCACAACTCCTGCTGGCCGCGCCGGCAGAAGAAGCACTCGTCGCACGGCGCGGAGTTCGCGCCGACGACACGGTCGCCGGGCTGGAAGCCGGAAACGCCGTCGCCGACTTCATCGACGACGCCCGCCCATTCGTGACCGAACAGCGCGGGCGGCTGAATCATCTTCGCGTGGTAGCCGCGCTTGAAGACCTTCACGTCGGTGCCGCAGGTCAGCGCGCGGTCGATACGGACAAGCACCTCGCCCGGCCCGACTTCGGGAATTGGGCGCTCTTCGATGCGGACATCGTTGGCGCCGTAGAGGACGGCGGCGGTCATCGTATGCATGGAATGGAATTCACCACGGAGACGCGGAGATCACGGAGATTCTCATAAACTAAGAAAGACCATTCGATGCCTCTCCGTGTTCTCCATCCGTGGTGAATTACGGTGTTACCACCACCTTCAACGAACTCGCGCTCGGATTGCTGGCCACGGCAATGGCGTGGCCGATTTCGTCGAGCGGAAAGCGGTGAGTAATGAGGTCAGCCACCTTCACCCTGCCCGTGAACACCACCTCTGCTGCGCGCACCTGCAAATCATACGACGCGCTATAAGCGCCGAAAAGCCGCTTGTCGAGGACACACAGGTTACCGACCTCGACTTCCGCGCGAGTGCCGACTTGTGTATGCGCGAACAGCACGATGCGCGCGCCGGGTCGCGTGGCCTCGATGGCCTGCTCGAGCGCCGACGGATGATCGGTCGCGAGCATCGCCACGTCGGCGCCGCGGCCTTCGGTCAGTTGGCGCGCAAAGCACGCTACGTCATCGTTTGGCATCAGCGCCTCCGCGCCAAAGACCCGAGCGCGCGCAAGCCGTTCTGCAATCGGATCGATCGCAACCACGCGGATGTCATCAAGTGTGAGCAGTTGATCCAACGCCAGCCCCATCGCACCTTGACCGAACACCAGCGCAACGTCGCCTTCGCGCACGCGCGCGTACTGCACCGCTTTCAGGCAGCAGTTAACCGGCTCGACGAATGTCGCTTCTTCGAACGACACGTCGTCGGGAATCCGCACGAGTCCGCGCTCGACAATCCAGTCCCTCGCCAGCACGAACTCGGCGAAGCCGCCGCCGCTGGGCTCGAAGCCCGCCGTCGTTCCCGTCTCCTTGAACTGCGGACACTGAGCGTAGAACTTGCGTTCGCAGTAGAAGCATTTGAGGCACGGGATGTGGTGATGAACAACGACGCGATCACCAACTTGCCAACTGACTCCTTCGCCAACCTCGGCGATGACGCCCGCCGTCTCGTGGCCGAATACGCGCGGCGGTTCGAGCTTGCCGTCGTGAATCTTCTTCAGGTCGGTGGGACAGACGCCGCAGGCATGGACGCGGATGAGCACCTCGCCCGGGCCGACGGACGGAATCGGAAGGTCCTCGACGCGCACGTCGTCGCGGCCATGGTAGACGGCGGCATTCACGCTTCGTCAATCTCCACTTGCAACCGTATCTCGCGTAAGACGGTTGCCACGCGCTTGCATTCATCCTTGTCGCCGGTGAACGCCACGGCGCGGCCCTCGGTGTGCGCCTCGTACGTGATCTCGGCGGCGCGCTCTTCGCTGTAGCCCGTCGCTTTTTGAACCTGCAGCACGACTTCATCGAACGAATGGTAGTCGTCGTTGTAGAGAATGACGTTCCACGGCGTGGCGAGATCGGGCGTCAGATCTGATTCGAGAGTCTCATCGACGGTTGGCAGGGTTTGCACAGGCACTGCGATCACCTTAGTAGGTCGGGCGTCCCGCCCGACGATTGCAATAACTCATGTCGGGCGGGACGCCCGGCCTACATGATTGTAACGTAACGCCCGACCTACATCATTGTACGGTCTCACGGCGCCAGATTCAACGGAAGCTGATCGGCCTTCGTGGCGGCGCGCGGCGGCCGCACGCGCAGGTCGACCGAGTGCGAATGATTCACGCGCACAAAGTAGAGCAGCGCCTCCTTCACCGAATGCTTGGCGGCGCGCGCCGCGGCGGCGTAGTCGCGCAGTTGCGACTCATAATGCGCGAGCAGCTCGCGCGGAAGCGTCGCGAAATCGTCGGTCTTCCAGTCGACAATGAGCAGGCCGTCGCCTTCCTCGGCGATGACATCGATGACACCATCGATCAGCCCCTCCCCTTCATCGAAAACGAACGGCACTTCGCAGCAAACGCGGCGCGCCGCGCGGAGGCGAGTGAACAAGGCCGATTGCAGTGTCGCCGTGACCAATTCGGTCGCCGCAGTCATTTCGCTATCGGAAGCCGCTGAATCGCACGCGGCTTGCGCGACCGCAGCTTTGGCGTCGAGAAAGGATTGACTGCACGAAAACTCCAGCGCGCGATGGACAAGAATGCCGAAGCGTCGGCCGCGCGGAGTCGCGTCGGCCCGGTCAGCATCGGCCAGCGCGGCCGCCGCCTCGTGCTCGCTGGGCGAGCGCACTTGCGCGCCCTGGCCCGCGTATTCGATTGACTCACGCAGCTTTGAAAGCCATTGCTCGCGGTCGGCGAGCAGCGCCTTCGCGTCACGATTCATCGGAGCGTCGGGGTCGAGCGACAGGCGGAAGCGACGTTCGGAGACGGGCCACTGGCCCGCAGGCACGAGTTGCACTGTGTCGAACGCGCGCCATAAGTGGCTCGTCTCCATGAAGCGCGCGCCCGCGGAGGGCAACGGCGGGTGAAGCATCTGCTGAAAGGACTTCACCTCGTCGCGCCAGAACATCGGCAGCACGAGGGTGTGCTTTGCGCGCGTCAACGCAACGTACAACATGCGCTTGGCCTCGGCGTCGCGCCTCTGCTGGTCCCACTCGCGCGCCGCGCGGCTGCCGGCAGTTGCCACTCCGCTCGTGAGGACGTGCATCCGTTGCATCGCGCGGTCAACCAGAATCGTGTCGGCCTTGTCCTGGCCGGGGTTGTCGAGGTCGGCGATGATGACCATCTCGAACTCGAGACCCTTCGCCTTGTGAATCGTCATCACCTGCACGAAGTCGTCCTGCGGATCGCCGACGGGCGACTCGGCCTCTTCTTCTTCGCGCGCGACCTCGCGCTCGCGCAACCACGACGCAAATGCGCGGAATGTCATCGGCCCGGCCTGCTCCAGCGCGCGCGCGGAGTCGAGCACTTTCATCAAGTTGGCGACGCGCTGCTCGCCTTGCGGCTTGAGCGCGAAGGTCACGAGCGCCTTGGTCTCGTCGAACAGTCGCTGCAGCGTGAGCGCGATGGGCTGGCGATTGCGCGCGGCGTGCAGCTCGCGCAAGAGCGCGAACGCCGCCGCCATCGCGTCGACGGGTGAGGTCGGCTCGTGCAGGTAGTTGAACGTGCGCACGCGGCCGGTCGTGGTCGGGTCGTCTTCGGTCACGCGGTCGCGCAGTGCGACGTGGCGCAGCAAGTCTTCGTCCGACACGCCGAACAGGGCCGAGCGCAGCGTCGCGACGACGGCCACTTCGTCCTCCGGACATTCGATCGCGGTCGCGGCGGCAATGAGCGTCTTAATTTCCAGTCGCTCGAAGAACAACTTACCGCCCGCAATCCGATACGGGACGCCGCACGTGCGCAGCGCGTCCTCGTACTGCTCGAGCCCGGTGTAGTAGCGCGTGACGATGGCGATGTCCCGGTAGCGCAGCGGCTCGTCGCTCGACGTGGGCCATCGCTCCGACACCGCGCGCTGGATGAACTTGCCGAGGCAAACGCCCTCGCGAAAACGCGACGCCTCCTTCTCGCCTTTCACCGCCTGATCTTCCGGCACGCGCGGCGGGTAGAGCAGCACCACCTCGCCACCAATGGAATCGGCCTTCGGCCCCGGGTCGAGCGGAATGTACTCGGGCTGATACGCGCCGTCGCGCGGCGGCACGATGATCGGCGCGCAAACCGCATTGACGAAGTCGACGACGCGACGCCCCGAGCGATAGTTTTCGCTGATGCGCAGCACCTCCAGGCGGTCGCGGCACTCCTGATAGATTTCAATGTCGGCGCGGCGGAAGCGGTAGATGCTTTGCTTCGGATCGCCGACGAGGAACAGCCGCCCCGGCGCAACGCCCACCTTGCGCCAGTCACTCATGTCGTCCGCACCTTCGCATTGCGCAAGGAAGAAGACGATTTCAGCTTGTAACGGGTCGGTGTCCTGGAACTCATCGACGAGAATGAATCGGAACTTGTCTTTGAAGTACCGGCGCGCTTCGGGACTGTTGCGCAACAGGTCGCGCGTGCGGACCAGCAAGTCGTGGAAATCGAGCTCGGCGCGCTCGTCCTTCATGCGCTGGAACGTTTGCAGAAACGAGCGCCCGGCCTCGAGCAAGCGTGCCGCGATGTTGTGGTTGAGGTCGCCCAGGAGGTCGGGGATGAGCACGCTCTTGATTTCAACGAAGAGTTCACGCAGACGGAGTAGATTGCCCTGGTCCCAATACGTTTTGTGGCCAGCGCCATCACCGCCGCTGAGATTGATTGTTCGCAGCACTGTGCGCGCGTCTGTGGCGCTTCCACTCAATGCCTGGCGTGAAGCGTCCAGAAAGCTCCGCGATAGACGATCCGCCTTGTCTTCCTTGTCCGGCCTTCGAAATCCCGTGCGGCACTCTTCGACGGCCTGCACCATCGCTTCGAGTCGCGGCTTCGCTTCGCGCCACAATTCGTCCTCGTCACGCACCACCGGCGCCATCCCCGGCTCCTCGAGCACTTCGCGGAGCCCGGTCAACGACTTGAACAGTTTGCTGACACTGTCGCCGCGACCAAACGGTTCGAGCGGCAAGCCAGCGCGCATGGCAGCGACGACTTTCTGCGCGTCTTCGCAACTCGCGTTGGCAAGCGTCGCATCGCGCCATGTCTCCCACGCTTCGGTCAGCCGCAGCGACTGCGTGAGAATCGGCGCCGTGCGTGCTTGCGGGTCGAGCTTCGCCTCCACCGGCCGCTCGCGCAGCAGCCCGCCGCAGAACGCGTGAATCGTGCTGACCTGCGCGCGGTCGAGTCCGCGCAGTGCGTCGGCGAGGCGTTGCTGCTCTTCGGCTTCGACGGTGCGCTCAAAGCCTCCCTTGCCGATGAGGCCCTCGCGCAATGCGCGCTCAATCTCCTCGCGCAGCTTCGCGTTCAGTTCGCCCGCCGCCTTCTCGGTGAACGTAATGGCGACGATTTCGTCGATGCGCGCCTTGCCCTTGCACAGCACATTGAGCAGCCGCGCCATCAGCAGCGTCGTCTTCCCCGTGCCGGCGGCCGCTTCGACGAGGAACGAATGCTCGAGGTCCTCGGCCGCGCGCTTGCGGTCGGCAGCGTCGCTCATGCCTTCGCCTTCAGCGCCGCAAACTCGCTCGCGAACTCGTCCCCGCTCTTCAGCTCGAACAGCGGTTCTTGCATGCTCATGCACAATCGCCGGTAGTCGCAAAACTTGCAGTTGTCGCCTTGCTTGCCTGGATGCTGCGCGAACAGCCCGCGCTCCGCATTCTCGACGACCACGCTCACCGTCTCGGCCAACACGCGCTGCGTTGCCGCCCAGTCTTCGACGACCAGCGGTTTCTTCGCCCGCTCTTCCGCGGCCAGTGGCAGGTAGCGCGCGCCCTCGATGCGTTTCCCCAGCGACGTGACCACGGCCAGCGCATACACGCCGGCCTGCAACGCTTCGCCGCCGTAGAAGTTGGGCTTGCTGGCGTCGGGCACCGTGCGCGACTTGTAGTCGGTCACGTGTGCGGAAGTTCCGTCTGGCGACAGGTCAATGCGGTCCATCCGGCCGATGAACCGGACCATTCTACCGTTCGGCAATGCGAGCTGCGGGCCGGTCTCGTCACCAAACTTCTTCTCGAACCATTCGGGACGATGCGTCTGCTGCCAATTGATTTCCTTCTCGGCGAATCGCTGGAGTTGGTGCAGGATAGTTTCGCGTTCGAGCTGCCAAACCGCGTCGAGACCGGTGCCGCCCCGCCTGGCGAAGTGGTCGAGGTGCGCGTCGGCGAACTCGCGCAGCCGTTGCGGAAAGTCTGTGCCCGCGGGTAGACGGCCTTCGTCCTTTTCGCGCTGGAAGAACGTGGCCAGCAGGTCGTGCATCATGTTGCCCTGGTCGAGCGGCGACGGCTTGATCAACGTCTCCGGCTCGTCGAGCGGATCTATGCGCAGCACGTGCTTGAGGAAGAACTTGAACGGACACTTCGCCCAGTGCTCGAGGCGACTCGCACTGATGGGCGCGTCGAACCGCAGCGCGCGACGCAGCAGCTCCAGCGTCTCGCGCCCGGCGAGGCGGCCGTCGAACGGCGTGTATTCGCGCGTCGTCCAGCGCAGCTGCTCGCAACGCGCTGCGTTGCGGAAATGCGGCCACTTCAGATATGCGACGAGCGCATTCGCATGATTCGCCTCGACCGCGTTCAGCGCGCGCGCCAGATCGTACTCGACGGTGTCGAGCGCCGAGGTCGCATCATCTTTCGGCGCGAGGTCGCTGAGACGCACGCGCTCGACGAACGGCTGCCACGCCTCCAATCGCTCGTAGTCCGCCCGCTCGCCGGTGACGGCCTCCATGACGTGGAGCAGGTAACTCGACGGCAACCGCTCGCGCCCATTCTCCGCTTCGATGCGCGGGAACGTTAGCACGACGCGCTCGCGCGCCGCGCCCACGGCAAGGCGGAACAACATTTTCTCTTCGGCCGCGCGCGCCGACTTTACGGACACGCGCACCGCGAGCTTTAGCTCATCGGCGGCATGTTGCAAATGGCGTCGCTCGGCGTCGAGCAGAATCGAATCCTGCGCGGGACTTTGTGGAAACGATTTCTCGACGAGTCCCGACACGATGACGACATCGAACGGCACGCCGCGCGCGCGCAGCACCCCGGCGATGGTCGGTTGATTCTGCTCGAACTCGCCGCAGCGCGCTGTCGCCCCGCGCAGCGCGTCGACGCACAGCCGCGCGAAGAGGCGCGCCTCCGGCGCCGCGCCGATTCCGTCCAGCAACCGCAATCCCTCCACGGCGCCCAGCACGCGCTGGCTTTCTTCGCTCGCCGCGATGAACTCGCTGGCAGCGCGCAGCGCGGCGTTGACGAGTTTCGTCCACGTCGACGCCTTCTCGACATTTCCGAGCAACGCGAATAGCTTGCCGATGAACTTGCGCAGCAGCTCGACCTCGCCCGGGTCGATACGGCGCTCGTCGGCATCGCGGCGGCGATTGCGGTCTGCGAGCAGCGACGGCAGCCCATTCAGTCCCCGTTGCCACCCCTCGCGGCCGCCGACAATCTTCGCGCGAATCGTCAACGCATCCCACAGCGCGGTCGGCCACCCCTCCCCCGTCCCCTCCCCGACGCGGGAAGGGGGGACCAAGTCCGTCGTCGTCACGAACTCCATCACCGCACGCCGCGAGTAATCGCTTTCGATGATGCGCAGCAGCAGCAGGAACGAGCGACCCGCCGGCGTCTCGGCGAGCGGCACGCCGTCGGCCACGAACGGCGTGAGGCCGACGCCTGCGCACACTTCGCGCAGGAGCCGTGAGTAGGGCGCGCCGTCATGCAGCAGAATGCCGACGCGCCGGCCGTGTAGGTCGGGCATCCCTGTCCGACTCCCGCCCTCTCCGGCGACGCGCAACACCTGGCGGATAATTTCGCGCGCTTCGCGCGTCTCGCCGGGAACAGATAACACCTTGAGGGGGTGAGGGGGTGGCAGGGTGACAGGGTGAGACGGCGATTCCGCGAAGAGGTTGCGTTTGAGATGCGCAAGTCCGCCAACGTCATTCGTTGCTAACTTCTCCGGTCGCTCGATAACGAATCCCGCGACGCTCAACTGCTCCAACGCGGTAGCCGCAAACGCAAACGCCGGCGTTTCCTCGTGCGGGAAGTAGACGGTGGTGTCGCGTCCCTCGGCGCAGGCCAGCAAGAGTCGCAATTGCAACTGATTGAAGTCGTACAGCCCGTAGACGATGAAGGCCAGCGCGCCGCGCCACAGCGGCAGCTCGCCCACGTGCGCGGCGGCCAGCGCCAGCGCGTCATCGTCGTCGATGAACCCGGCCTTCGACTTCGCGACCTCGTACCGCTCCCACACACGCGCAAACGAGTCTACTTTCTTGCGCGTCAACTCGCCCCACTTCGCTCTGCGCGCAGTTTGCACGAACTGCTCGCGCGACATGCCCGCCTGTTTCAAGTCCGCAATCGTCGCCGCCAGCGCCCGATGGAGACCGGGTCGGTCGACCAGGTCCTCAAAGTAGAAACCGGCACCACTCAATTGCTCACAGGCTTGCTGGATGAGCAACTCGCCGGCGAACGGCGGTAGCACCGGCTGCCCAGCTTGTGCGTTTGCCTCCCTCACGAAGTCAACGAAGGTCACAAACCGCACGTTGAGATGATTCACGTCTCGCCGCGCCAGCGTGCGCGCGAGATGCAACCGCAACAGATTCGTGGGGACGAGGACGACAATGGGCGCCAGCCGATCGTGCTCGCGCAGCCCCCGAATGTGTTCGATGAATCGTTCCTCGAGGAGCGGGAAGTCGGCAGCGACGAGGCGGCGCTGAGGCATGTCGTGAAGTGTGGCACGAACAGCAAAGACACAATGGGACGCTTGAGCGTCCCGTTGTGTCGGTCGTTGGAGTGTTCGTTAGGACGAACGGGTACGTCGCGTTCGGCTGGGCGGCTTGGCGGGTTTCGGCGGCTCGGTGGGCGTGGACTTGGCGGCGGCCCGGCCGCGTCGAACGCCTGGCTTGGCCGCTGGCTCGGCAGAAGCCCCCTCTGGTGCTGTGTCGGCTTTCGCCACCGCGCGGGTCGGGCCGCGCCGTGCGCGGGTCGCAGGCTTGGCTTCGGGTTCCGGGGAAGGTGCCTCGGGCTCCGATTGCTTCGGCAATTCGACCGGGCTGAGCCAGTCCACTTCGCCGGTGGACTTGATCGCCGGCGGCATCGCTACCGCGTCGCCCAGAATCCAATCGTCCAACATACGGCGTTCGTCATCGGTGAGTTCGAGCTGCGCATCGTTGCAAACGCTCTGAATGCTGTCGCGGAAGCTGCGCTTCATCGCCGCGGCCTGGTCGCCGCCTTCGGGCTGGAAGCGGTAGCCTGAGTAGCGGATGCCGTCGAGAATTGTCAGGATATTACGCCGCGACACCGACTGGCCCACTTCCAGGCACTTGTCGCGCAGAGCTTTGGAAGTGTTGGTGATGTGGTAGTGATTCGTCTTCAGATAGTCTTCGAGCTGCGCGAACACCAGCGCATACTTGGCTGGTGATAAAACGGGAGCGCTGGTCACCTGGTTGATGCGACGCGCAAAGGCGGCGAGTTCTATGGGCAGTTCGTCGTCTACGGGTGCAGCCTCGGCGGGGGCTTCCACCGGAAGCGCGGAGTCTGGAGGCGTTTTCGAGGACGAGGCAACGGCGGTTGGCGGTCCGGCCTGGGGATGCCGCTGCGGATCGAACAAATACGCCGGCGGCGGCGACAGCTTTAGGCCGAAGCTCGGCGATTGCAGCGCAGCCAGCAACTTCTGGAAGGTGCCCGCGCCGGCCCAGCGCGACCGTAGCACCTTCGGTCCGAGCGCGCGACGAACCGCTTGGGCGGCGGTGGAAAGCAGCACAGGACTCTGGGCGGCGGCGATCAGCCGTTCCACCTCGGCGATGATCTCCTGGAGCAGCTCGCTGGCGACTTCGGCGGCGCGGGGCTTCGGTCGCTCGGTGTCCGCCGCCTCATGCACCACACGTCGAGCCGTCGGATGCCCGGCTTCGAGCGCTTCGACTAACGCATCTTCGGTGATGACGCGATCGCACGAGGCTTTGTAGGCCTCCGCGGCGGGGCCGATGGCGAACACCACCGTGCGGCGATCGTGCGCGCGGAGCCGCAGCAGCACCGGCGCGAAGTCGGAGTCGCACGACAGGAGGATGAACTCATCGAATCGCGTTTTGTGTTCGAGCGAGTCGAGCACGTCCATCACCATATAGATGTCGGCCGAATTCTTTCCCTGCGCGGTGACGGGTGGGCAATCAATCACCGAAAAAGCCGAGCGAGTGAAATAGGGACGGTACTTGCCGAAGGCCCGCGGGTTGAGGTAGCAGCGTCGGATGAGGACGGCCCGTTTTTCCAGCGGGCCGTGCCCGTCGTCCTCGGTCGGCATGCCCTGCTCAATCCACCGGAGCCAGCGGTTGGGCTCGGAGGCGAACAACTCGGCGGCGCCGGAGTCGATTTTCTTCAGACCCAGGTAGATATTATCGAAGTCAACAAACAGTGCGCACTTGACGCGGACTTCCTTGTCCGACGTGTCGTTCATGAGTTCTTCCTTTGTGATCGAGTTAGAACGCCTTCATCATTTCAAACTCAAGGCGATTGCGGTCCGCGAGACCGACACCGGTGAAGAACGGATTCGTGGTGCGGGTCATCACGCCGCGCAGCGTGAGGCTGAAATCGTGACGAAGGTCGTAGCTCGCGCGGATACGTAGATTGCTCTGGCGAGACACGGCCGCGCGGCCCGTGCCCTGATCCAGCAACTCCCAACCGCCACCCAGTGACAGCTTGCGGAACGGCATGAAGTTCACGTCGAACCGCATCGCGTTCAGGCCCTGGCCGAGATCGTTGGTAGTGGTGAGAAAGTATCCCAACGGCTGGCCGTTGCGAAACCACGATTCGGTTTCACCACCCGGCGGCAGGAAGGTCAGGTAAGCGCGTGGGTTGACGCTGGCAAACTCCGCCCGCGCATTAAACCGTTGCGGCGCGCGCGGATGGAACAACTGCGCGCCCATCAAGTAGCCGAGGCGCTGGTTCTGGGTTTCGCCCGGGTTGACGACCAGGTCGTCGAGCATGACTTCGCTGTACAGTCGGAAGCCCTTCGGCGAGGACGCCTCCGCGTAGGTCGTGAAGAGCGTGTTGGTGCGGTTGTCACCGAAGCCGCCGCCCAACAGCATCGGGAGGGGCAGGTTGGCGGCGACGAAGCGGCCGGGCCGCAGGCTGCCGTCGAACTGCATCACCATTTCCGAGGCGCCGAAGCGCACGGTGGGGGAGGCCGTGAACTCGCCGCGATGCACGTGCAGTGTGCGCCGTGGGTCGCGGCCGACGAGGCTGGAAAAGCCCTCGAAGGCGAAATCGCCGCGCCGCACGCGCGTCTGGAAATAGTCGAAGCCACCGGCGGCATCGCCCAGTCCCAACGTGCCGAACTGTCCGGGGCCGTACCAGAACTCGCGGCGTCCGGCCTCCAGCTCAACCGGTCCCAGGCGATGACTCAACGAGGCATTGCGAACCAGGCCCTTCGCGTTCGAGGAACGTCGGGTGCCGTCGAGTTGTCCGAAGAAGCCAAGCCGGCCGAACTGGCCGAACAGGTTGAGGCGCCCCTCGCCGGCGAGACCCGATTCCGGCGGCACCGGCTCGCTGCGCGGATCCGGTCCGGCGTTGCCCAGCCTGGTCCCGCGCAGTTGTGCCATGCCGCTGACTCCGAGCGGCGCATTGCGGGTTCGCTGCTCCAGTTGCGAAGCAATCGCCAGCGTGTCGAGGCCGAGGGCGCGCACGTCACCGGTGAACTCGCCGACGAGCTGCCGCAGGGCGTTGGCATTGGAGGCGCTGAGCGAGTCGTCGCGGAATCCGTTGGTCAGCGCTTCGCGAATCAACTCGGCCACCTGGGCGCGCGTGAACATCACGTCGTCGCCCGGGCGGCGGCGCAGCACGGTGTTCTGGTGCAGCATTCTCGCGGGTACGCTGCGCACCAGGCCGCTGGCGGCGAGTTGCGCCAGCAGGACATACGCGCGGTCACCGGGCGCGACGGAATGCTGGGCCGGCGGCCGGGTCGGCACCGTGGTGCGAGGAACCTCGGACGGAGCGGCGGTGTGTGGCAAGGCCCGCGGTGTTCGGGTGACGAGCGCGGCATCTCCCACTTGTACGGCCTGTCCCGGCGCATAGGCAACGACGGTCGCCTCGGTCAGTTTCGGCCCGACGCGCTCGACCCGCGCGTCGGCTACCGCGGTCGGCCCGCGTTGCACTTTCAAGAGCGAGCCCGGTCGCACGCCCTCGGGTTCACCGGCCAGGGCCACGGCGTGGTTGCGCACGGAAGCCACCGTCAATCCGCTGATGATCGTAGCCGGGCCGGTGGACCTCGCCGGCGGCGGCAGCGCGGTGACCTTAGGCCGGGCGTCGACGGTGAGGCGCACGGTATCGCCCACCGTCACGACTTCCACGGCCTGCGGCTCAACGAGTTGCCCCACCGCGGTTTCGATGGACACGCTGATCACACGTGCGCGCGCAATGACCACCCCACCCTTCAGCACGGCCAGCAGCGCACCCCGCGTCAAACCGTCCGTCGCCCCGAAGCCGAGGCGAACGGTGGTCCCCTTCATTGCGGTGATACTTCCCTCGGGGGCGTCGTCTGCCAGTGCGGCAGCCAACGCAACGCCAAGTAGCAAAACTACTGACACGCGCATACTCGGCTCAGTGTGACGCACATACCTTGTAGCGAGGGAAATCGGCGGACGGGGTCGAACCACTGGACGACAATAACTGGCAAGGAGGTGAATCCATGCTTAAGAGAATCCTCATCCTGGCGCTGGCGGCGCTGCTGAGTGGGCTCGCCGTGGCGGCCGACAAGTCCACCGCAAAGCCAGCCCCTGCCGCGCCCGTTCCCACCGCCAAACCAGCAGCCAAGCCTGCGGCCAAGGCCTCGACCGCGAAGAAGAAGAAGGGAAAGAAGAAGCGCTCCAAAGGCGCGGGCGGCGGCATGAAGTGATGAAAGGAACAGTAATCCGAAGCGCGTGTCGCTTCGATCAACACAACAACAGCCCGGCGGAAACCTCCGCCGGGCTGTTGGCATTTTTGGTTCGGGGAACGGAGGCCGGTTACGGTTTGATCGTGACGAGCTTTGTGCGGCCATCGCGCTTTACCAGAACCATCACATCCTTGCTACCCGCGGCCTTGACTGCCTGCTCAAAATCGGCGGCGGCCGCGATCGGTTGCCGGTTTACTTCCTTCACGACATCGCCGACTTCGATGGTGGCGGCGGCGGCGGCGGAGCCGTCTTCCACCAGACTCACCAACGCGCCTTTTTCGTCCTGGCCGAGCTTGTAATACTCACGCGCGGCCGGATCGAGATTCTGTACGCCCATGCCACGCCATGCGGCTTTGGTTGAGACGGGCTTTCGCGCAGCCGGAGGCTTCGGGGCGTCAGGCGCGGGCTTGGGGGTCTGGGACTTCTCCGGCGCGGGCTGCGCTTCGGGCTTGGGTGGCTGCGCTTCGCTCAGGTCGGCGAGCGTCGCTGTCAGTTCCAGCGGTTTGCCGGCGCGAATCATGCTGAGCGTCACTTTGTCGCCGGCGACGCGTTTGCGCACTTCCGCCTGTAGTTCCTCCGGTCCCGTTACCTCCTTGCCGTCGATTTTCTGGATCACGTCTTCCTTCTGAATGCCGGCCTTGTCGGCCGGGCTGTCTTTGGTAACTTCGTAAACGACCACGCCCTTGTTGGCCTTGACCTTGTCGATCAGGTCCGGCGTCAACTCCATGAGTTTTATCCCCAGCAGTCCACGGCTGACTTTGCCGTGGCTGATGAGCCGATCGGCTACCTGTTTCGCCTCGTTGATCGGAATGGCGAAGCCAAATCCGCTGTTGGTATCCCCGCCGAAAACACCGCCATCACGCGAGATCATCGTGTTGACGCCGATCACCTCTCCCCGCAGGTTGCACAGTGGCCCGCCGCTGTTGCCGAACGTTATGTGCGCGTCGGTCTGGATGAGCGAGCTACGGCCGGGGCTATTGGGTATGGCGCCCTGCGTGCGATTCGTCCCGCTCACAATACCCAAGCTCACGGTACCCTTCATCCCCATTGGGGTGCCCACGGCGACGGCGAATTGGCCGACGCGGATTTTCTCGGAATCACCCAGCGTCGAGACCGCGAGCGGTTGACCGGTCTCGGCCTTGATGACGGCGAGATCGCCCTGCGCATCCTGACCGACCAGTTTCGCCTTGTGCACGGTGCCGTCGGATAGCCGCACGCCCAGTGCTTCTGCGCTGCGCACCACATGCGCATTGGTCAGGATGTGGCCGTCGGCGCGAATCACGAACCCGGAGCCGACGCCGTTGAATCGCGGCTCAGGCTGCTCCGCTTGGGGTTGCGGCGCGCCCTCGGGCGTCTCCTCGTTGGGATAACGGAAGAAGTACCGCTGCTGCCCCTTGCCGCGTGGCCCCTGAAAGAAGTCGCGAAACTGCGGCGGGATACTCTTGAAGAACTCGTCATCGCCAAAACCCTGGGGAGTACCTCCCGGTCGCAGTGCCATCAGCTTCTGCTTCACCAAGATCGTTACCACTGACTTGCCAACCTGGTCGGCCACCGCTTCAAACGACTGCTCCAGCGAGGAGATCGAACCGTTGAGTGGCCGGCTGAGCGGTGCTCGCGCCTCGGGCGGCGACAATGCCGCCGCCGTATTCTGTTTGGCTTGCGTGAGCCCCACCGAGAGCAGTGCGCTCAGCGCCAGCAACGCAATGGCAATGCTGAGCTGGTAGCTCACCTTTCCGTTGACCTTCATACCGTCACCTCGTAATGAGTTGTGGTCGGATGGTTAATCCGACCAGCGATATTGACGCCGGGGGCGTCCGAGGGTAACGGCGGGTTCGTGTCATACTGGGGATTTGGGGATGAACTGATGGAGATGTGGCGATGAGACCCACGGGTTCCGCGATGACCCGCCTGAGTTCCCGATTACCAGCGCTGGTTGCCAATGGCAGCCGCGGCTTGATTCCCTTCCTCACCGCCGGCGATCCCGACCTCGAAGTCACTGCGCGCCTGGTCCGCGAGTTCGAGCGCCTCGGCGTGGCCGCGATCGAGTTGGGCGTGCCGTTCACGGATCCCCTCGCCGACGGTCCGACGATTCAGGCCTCGAGTGAGCGCGCGCTCGCGTCCGGCACGACGCTGGAGCGGGTCTTCCAACTGGTCGCCAACCTGCGTGCCGATCAGCCAACCAATCCACCCGCCAGCGTGCCGATTGTCTTGATGACCTACTACAATCCGATGCTGCAATACGGCCTCGAGCGTTTCGCGGCGCGCTGCGCCGAGTGCGGCGTCGACGGGATCATCGCCACCGACCTGCCGCCCGAGGAAGCCGCGCCGTGGGTGCACGCGGCGCGCCAACACGAAGTAGACACGGTCTTCCTGCTGGCGCCCACCAGCACCGACGAGCGCGTGCGCAACGTCGGCCGGCTGGCGACTGGATTTGTCTACTGCGTCGCCCGGCTCGGCGTGACCGGCGTGCGGCAAACCGTACCGGCCGACCTCGGCGCGCTCATCGATCGCATCCGACCGCACACCGACCAGCCGATTGCCGCCGGTTTTGGTTTTTCGACGCCGGAACAGATTCGGCAGGTGTTGGCCGAGACCAATCTCAACGCCGTGGTGGTCGGCAGCGCCATCGTCCAGCGCATGACCGAAGTGGAGGTCCGCACCGACGCCGGCCTGCGCGCGGTGTGCGATTTCGTGCGTACTTTGCAGGCCGCGACCGCCGACTGACAGATGTCGAACGTTCGCAGCTACACCACCGACGCCATCGTCTTGCGCAACCGGCCGCTGGGTGAGAAGGACCGCATCGTCTCGTTGCTGTCGCGCGAACACGGGAAGATTCCGACCGTGGCCAAGGGCGCGCGGCGTCCCGGCAGCCGGCTGGCCGCGCCCACGCAGCCGTTCGCTTTTGCGCAGT
>Ga0247727_10004216_pt1 | contig 30737 bp, 17 predicted proteins | sample WisWelCaveWW1625_FD_202498 | JGI IMG/M metagenome (GOLD analysis project Ga0247727, IMG submission 202498) | Biofilm microbial communities from Wishing Well Cave, Virginia, United States - WW16-25 | ecosystem: Environmental > Aquatic > Deep subsurface > Groundwater > Cave microbial mat | place... | reverse complement strand
CCATCTGCGCGACATCTGGCCCAGCCAGCGCGAAATCCATGAGGCGATGGCCTGCATCGCCTCCGAAATGTTCCGACAGATCTATTTCGACGTGTTCAAGGGCGACGAGCCCTGGAGGGACCTCAGCGTCCCCGAGGGCAAGCTGTACTCGTTCGACGCCCGTTCGACGTACATCAAGATGCCGCCTTACTTCGAAGAGATGAAGGAGGTCCGCGATCGGGTCGGCGACCTCGTGAACGCGCGGGTGCTCGCCGTCCTGGGCGACAGCGTGACGACCGACCACATCTCCCCTGCCGGCTCGATCGCGCCGGATTCGCCGGCGGGCCGCTACCTGGCTGAACGCGGAGTGGCGGAGGCCGAATTCAACCAGTACGGCGCGCGACGCGGCAACCACGAGCTGATGATGCGCGGAACGTTCGCGAACATTCGCCTTCGAAACCACCTCGTCCCGGGGGTCGAGGGCGGATTCACTCTGCACCTGCCGGATGAGCAGCAGATGACCATCTTCGAGGCGAGCGAGCGCTACCGGATCGAGCGGGTGCCGCTGATCGTTCTCGCGGGCAAGGAGTACGGCTCGGGCAGCTCGCGCGACTGGGCGGCCAAGGGTCCGATGCTCCTTGGGATCCGAGCGGTCATCGCCGAGAGCTTCGAACGCATCCATCGCTCGAACCTGATCGGCATGGGAATCCTGCCGCTGCAGTTCAAGGCGGGTGAAAACGTTCTGTCCCTCGGCCTGACGGGCAGAGAGAGCTATTCCGTCGAGGGATTGCGCGACGCAGCGGCCAGGGAGGCATCGGTGACGGCAGCGGCCGAGGACGGCTCGAAGAAGACCTTCTCGGCTCTGATGCGCCTCGACACTCCCAAGGAGGTCGAGTACTTCCGGCACGGCGGCATCCTGAACTACGTGCTGCGCCGGACGGCGTAAGGGGACCGCGGAGGGTGGGTTGCGCTTCAGCCACGTGGCTATATTATCTATGCCAGATGGCAGGCAGCCGACCCGTCGCGGAGATCCGACATGACTCGATTGAAGACCCCGGCCCGGGGCACTCCCCCACGGACTCAGGAGTCGTTCCTCGACCTCCTGGGCATCGGCAAGGGTCTGTTCGCCAAGGTGGTCCGCGAGATCCAGGCAGGCCTGCCGTTCCAGACTCTCGAGCACTTCCAGCAGAAAACGGCGCTGTCCACACAGGAGGTCTGCGACGTCGTCCAGATCCCGGCGCGGACGCTCCACCGTCGCAAGCTTGAGGGACAGCTCCAGCCCGACGAATCCGATCGTCTGGCGCGCGCCGCGCGGGTCTTCGCCCTGGCGCTCGCCCTGTTCGAAGGCGACCGCGACAGCACCCATCGCTGGCTGACGACTCCGCAGCGGGCTCTCGGCGGCGCGACGCCCCTCAAGGTCGCCAACACCGACGTCGGAGTCAAGGAGATCGAGAACCTGATCCTGCGCACCGAGCACGGCGTGTTCTCATGACCGCCACTGCCTGGCGCCTCGTCAAGAGGAAACACCTCCGCTCGGCGTTCGACGGCGAAGGCGCGCGGGCGACGGGAGGCCGGTGGAACAGCGCCGGCACGCCCATGGTTTATCTCTCCCAGCATCTGTCGCTGGCCGTGCTCGAGATCCTGGTTCATCTGAGTGACACGCAGACTCTGCGGCACTACATGGCGGTGCCCGTCCGCTTCGAAAACAAGCACCTCTCTACTCTCGATGCAAGGCGCCTTCCCGAAGGCTGGAGGACTTCACCCGCGTCGCAGCGCACGAAGGCGCTCGGCGACCAGTGGGTCGCCCACCAGAGGAGCGCCGTTCTCAAGGTCCCGAGCGCCGTGATCCCGATCGAGTTCAATTACCTGCTCAATCCACGGCACCCCGACTTCAAATCGATCGAAATCGAGCCGGCATCACCGCTCGACCTCGACCCCCGCCTCTAGAAATCGCCCGGATCATCACGAACGATCCGGGCCCGTCGCCACCGATTTTGGGCTCCAGAACTGGGTCTCACTCGACGGCCGCGTGGCCAGGGCTTCATGCTGCCGACCTCTTTCGATTCGATGGAAAGCGACCGGAGCAAGGTGCAGACGTTGCTCGACCCCAAAAGGCATGACCACGGCAATGCGCGACGGCGATTGGAAGCTGGTGCTTACGGGTGCCCGGTCCGAGCTTTTCGAGTGGACAAGGACCCGGAGGTGCAGGAGCATGTCGCCGCCCTTCCGCAGGAGAAGCTCGACCTGCGATCGAAAGAGCGCGGAAGATCAAGCTTGCGCCGAACGACGAACAGCACGGACAAGAAGTGGATCCGTCGCCTGACACCGAGCGGCATCCTGATCGTGATCTTCCTCCTTGGCTTTCTGGGTGAGCCGGAGAACAGCGTATGGCTCAACAAGAGCCACTTGTGGAGCGAGGGCGATCCCTACTACGCGAACGCCGATCAACGGTTTGTCGCCAACCCGCTCTTGATCTGGAAGGGGAGACCGGGTCACCGAGGCAGGAGCGAGTACGAGTTCGGCAGAGTCGACAATGAATTCCAGCACAACTCCCTGGGACTGCGGGATGACGAGATCAAAGCGCGGAAGCCCAAGGATGTGCTGCGGGTGCTCAACCTGGGCGATTCCGCGACCTGGGGATTGAACCTGCTCGATCGCAAGGACACCTACTCCGATCAGATGGAAGCGCTTGCCGAAGCCGACGACAGACGGATCGATGTGATCAACGGAGGAACGATCGGCTACAGCAGCCTGCAGTGCGCGCGCTTTCTGCAGCACTGGATCCGCGAGCTGAGTCCCGACGTGGTGACGGTTTACGTGGGAAACAACGATCCCATGCCATCCGGCATGAAGGACGTCGATCGCACGCCGGAACGGCTCGTCGCACTGCGCAGCGCATTGTCGCGCAACTTCTTCTACCTCCTGCTCAACAAGGCCGTCCTGAGCTGCTTCTCCGGGACAGGCGCGGAGCGTTCCGCGGGGCTGAAGCAGGAGCTCGATTCCGGCGAACGCGAGCAGTTCTTCGGGAGCAAGACGAAGTTCTACGACACGCTCGCGCGCGTCTCACCCGACCAGTACGAGCAAAACCTGCGTGAGATCGTGCGCATCGCTGGTGCCCATGGTGCTCGCGTCATCCTGCTCAAGGTTCCCATGAACCTTCCCTGGCCGCCCATCAATCGACCCTCCATCGCCAATGCATTCTCCGCGGACGGCTACTGGTGTCCCGTGCAGGTCAAACCGGGGTACCTGAAGCGCGCGCACGCGGGCTCCGCGCCGGATCCGGATGCGCTGATGGGACATCCGTACCTCTGCAGGATCAGCCTCGAGGAGGCTCGCACCGCGTTTCAGCACCTTGAGATCCTTCAGGAGACCACTCTCAAGCGTATCTCTCGAACGGCAACCGAGGAGGTCGGCGATCCGAAGGGGGTCGTGCGCGCCACCCACAACTGGGGCGTATGGTGTCTTCTGAGGGGTGAGGTCGAAGAGGCCGGCTCCTGGTTCGAAAAAGCCCTGGAACGGGCGGCCCGGGCACCGGGAATGCTGCCTGCTGACGAAGGCCGGATTCACTACTCCCTCGGCATCGTGCGGCTCATGCAAGAAAGGGACGATGAAGCGTTCCGGCACATGAAGAGCATGCGCGAGCGCTGGCCTTTCGCGATGAGCCCTGATTACGAGGAGCGATTCGATCGCGTGCGGCGCGAGCTCGGGGTCGAGTGGATCGATCTGCCGCTTTTGTTCGCGGAGGCGGACCCGAAGTTTCGTGGCTCCACGCTCATCCACGATTGGGTGCACCCGAACGCCGCGGGCAATCGCGTGATCGCGGAAGCCCTCCTGCGAGAGCTCTCGAAGAGTCCACCGCCTTAGGGTCCGCATCCGCGTTCGCCCTCGATCGACCTCGACGGGCGTCTGCTGAGGTTGCCGTCAGCGACTCAAACGCTGGAGCAGGTCGCGCGCCGGCTTGAAACCAGGATCCAGGTCGATGGAACGATGGAGCAGCTTGCGCGCCTGCTCAGGATCCTGCTTCTTCTCCGCGAGCAGGAACGCGAGGCGATAGCACGCCTTGGCGGACTGGTCCTGGAGCTCGAGAGCCCGGCGGTAGTGGGCGATGGCCCCGTCAATGTCTTCATGTTCGAACAGATCCTCGGCGATCATGCACAACGCCTGATGGCAGTGACCGCGCACCATCGGGTGCAGGTCCGCCGAGGTCAAGAGGAACTCCTCGAGATACTTCGAGGCCTCCGCGGCCCCTTCCTCGTCCAGGTAACGCATCGTCAGGTCGGCGAAGGTGCTGAGTCCCGGCACGCCGTACTTGCGACCCGGGAACGGGAGAGCCGCGTCGAACCACTGCTCCGGCTTGAGCCCGAGCAACCGCGAATCAGCGATCACCTGGTCGACGCTCACCTGGCCCTTGTACAGCACGACCAGACGTCCCGCGCCGTCGAGCAGAAAGCTCGTCGGGATCGGCAGCGGCGGATGGCGATGGAACTGCGCCTTGTAGAAGGCGATCACCCGGTTCATCCACTCCTCTTTCGCCATGCCGCTCGCGAACGGGAACTTCAGCTCATCGATCAGCTTGTTCGCCTGCTCGGCGCTGGAGGAGTCTCCGTTCAGTCCGTCGACGCTGAGCGCCACGACCTCCACGCCGGCGGCGCGCAGATCCATTGAGCGAGCGGCGAAGTCGGAAAGCTCGGTGCGGCATGGCCCGCACCAGCTCGCGAACACGTTGATCAGCACCGGCTTGCCGACGAGCTCCATGAACGGGTGCTCGACGCCGTCGAAGCCGACGTAGTTCGTCCGCGGCAAGGGGAAGCGGGTCGCGAGCACCGAGCGCGACTGCGTGCTCGTCGTCGCCTCGGGCAACGGCGAAGGCTTCAGGCTCACGCTGCGATCCTTCGACCAGGACTTTGCGACGCCGGTGCCCTGCTCGAGGAGGTAGCGGCGATGAATCCCGACGCCTGCGAAGGTCTCGGTCCCGCCCGCGGGCCAGCGAACCACGACCGAATGGATTCGGGGACTCTTGCCAAGCCCGAAATGCACCCATTTGCCCGCCTGGGACAGGAATCCCTCCCCTGCTCGCAGGGTCTTGATCAGCCGTTGCCCGCCGTCGCCTTCGAGGACCACCTCGACTCGCGCCCCGATGGCGTCTCGATTGGTCGACTTCCCGTCACCCTGGAGCTTGAATGCCACGAAGGCGTTGCCGGACTCGGTCTCGTTCCGCAGAAAGCGCACCTGCGGGCCCGTTCGATTCGTCACCCACAGGTCGAGATCTCCGTCCTGGTCCCAGTCGACGGGCGCTCCTCCGCGGCCATCGTCGAAGTAGTCGATGCCGCTCACGATCGACACGTCCGCGAATCGGCCCGTGCCGGTGTTGAGATGGACGCACTTGCGCTCGTGTCCGCTCCACGACATCCCCTCGCTCAGCAGACGCTCGAACCGGTCGACCGATTTGAGGTATTCCTTCGGATCCTCGGTACCGTCGATCGTCAGCGGAGATTGCGACAGAACCTGTCGCCACCAGAAACTTCACAAGTCGTCGTTGAGGGTGTTCGTCAGGTAGCCGTTGCACACCATGACGTCCTCGAAGCCGTCGTTGTTCATGTCGACGAAGAACGACGACCAGGCCCACCTTCCGAAGGTGGTCCCGGTCTCGACGCTCGTGTCCGCGAACTTTCCGCCGCCCAGGTTCTGGAACATCGAGTTGCCGCGGGCGAGGTAGCGCAGCTGCTCCTTGGCGGCGTCGGCGAGATCCGACTTGAACATCCTCTGGTAGGTGACGCGATTGCCGGCGGCCGAGAACATGTTCCCGACGTAGAGATCCATCCGTCCGTCGCGGTTGTAATCGCCGAAGGAGGCCGACATCCCGAACGACTGGTCCTCGACTCCGGCTTCCGCGGCAACGTCCTTGAACCTGCCGCCGTCGTTCCGGTACAGGTTGTTGCGTCCGAAATCGTTGGCGACGTACAGGTCCATGTCGCCGTCGTCGTCATAGTCTTCGAAGACCGCGGCGTAGCTGTAGCGGTGGTTGTTCTCGGAGAGGTTGACCTCGTCCGTGACGTCGCTGAACTCCCATTCGCCGGCCGTGATGTCGTTGCGGAACAGGATGTTGCGGCCGCCGTTGTTGGCGTCGTGGAGGGGAAGAGGGTGTGCCAGGTGACCCGGGTGCATCTTCTCGGGATAGAACACGCAGCCGTACACGTCGAGGTCGGCATCGTGGTCGAAGTCGGCGGCGGCGAGGGACATCGTCGGCCTCACCAGCTTGACTTGAAGCCTGCGCTCGAACGTTCCTTTGCCGTCGTTGGACAGGAACATCAGGCCGTGGCTGGCGTTCAGCACCAGGTCCTGATCGCCATCGTTGTCGAGGTCGAGGAACAGGGCGGCGTGCGCCTGCTCCAGCCAGTCGACTCCCGCCGCGGCCGAGACCTCCCTGGCCGAGCCGTCCGGATTCTGCAGAAACAGACGATCGGGCAGGCCGCCGGGCTGGCACAGAAAAACGTCGTCGAGCCCGTCCGCGTCGACGTCGCCGATGGCGAGTCCATGGTGCCCGCGAGTGTCATACCCGATACGAAAATCCATCCGCTCCAGCCACTGCTCCGTGCCGATCGCGAGCTGCGATTCGAAGCAATCGTTGCCTCCCAGGACCGCGCGCGTGCAGTCCGTGAACAGAGTCTGGCAGTCGCTCCTCGCGACGACTTCCTCGTAGTCGGTGACGTGAATCGACTGGAGCCTTGGCGACTCGTCCCCGTCGGCATCGGCCCATTCGCACAGCCACACCGACGTCTGCTGCACCGCTCCGCCCTCGACCCGGCCGCCGGTCTCGAGGCGCAGCTCGGTCGTCCTCGGCATCGAGTCGATCCCGACGTGGATCGTCTTGAATTTGGCTCGGATCTCACTGCCGTCCTTGTACGGGGACACGAGCTCGGCGATGGCCGCCTGGAAGTCGTGCACCTTCTTCCGCGCCGGCTGGTTCTTCGCGCGAAACACCTTCACGGCGTCGTCCGCGAACACTTCCACGAGCTCGGGCCGCAGCGGCGTGCAGGCGAAATCGTCGGCGAGGAGCCCCTCCGCTTTCGCCGCATCGATGGACGAAGGTTTGGAAAGCAGGCTCGTGATCTGCTTCAGACGTTTGTCCACTCTGCGGCTGTAGACCTCGGACTCCCAGCCATCCTTCTTCGGATCGTCCTCGACCTGCGGCTTGAAAAGCGTGGGGGTCGCTTGAGGCTCTACCTTCTTGGTCTTCTCTTCGGGCGGCGAGTGACCTCTGGCCGCGCCCGCGGCCGGAACAAGGCAGGTCAAAGCGCACAGAATCAAACGCTGAAAACTGATGCGGGACGGTGTGTTCATGGGCTCATTCCTTCCGAGTCGGGAGCTTTTCAGCTCTCAATTCTCGGACCGACCCGAGAATAGCACGGATCGATGATCGGAGACCGCATGCGGTCACTCATTCGAGAGGCTCTCCAAAGCTCCATCCCGGTGGAGAGAGTCAAAAACTCCCGACCCTGGGACTCGACGACCTCGTTCTCATCCGTCCCGTCTGCGACCTCGACTCAGGAGACCGAGTCCGGAGCGTCGGGCCGCGAGCCATCGAGGGAGGTCTGCACAGCTCAGGGCGACCGGCTTCCTCCCACGTCAACCGTTCTCAAAGCGGCCTGGGCCGCGCTCACCGTGAGTCTGTCGGGATGCACCAGCAGCTTCGTCCATCCGCCCATCCGCGTCGAGGAACCGGCCCGGGTTTTCATCGCCGACTACATCGGCAGCCTGCACGTCGGCCTGGTGTGCGAATGCTCGGACGGTGACTACGTCGAGTTCGGGTTCGGCGAGTGGGAATGGTACGCGCGCGGCAACAATCAATGTCATCGAGTGATTCCGGCGTTACTCTGGCCGACGGCCGGTACGCTCGGACGGCGCCAGGTGTTCCTGAACGGCGATCGTCCGCTTCCGGAATCGCTCTTCAGCTATGCCGTCCTCCAGGAGGTCAGCGTCGAGCGCGCCGCGCTCGAGCGCCTGGTCATCGAGCTGAACTCCCGGTTCGAGCGATCACTCCCCGCGACCAGCAATCCGTCCCATCCCCTCGAGTTCGTCCCGGAATCCCGCTCCTACCATCTGTTGCGGATGTGCAGCGACGAGGTCGCACGCTGGCTGCGAGAGCTTGGTTGCAAAGTGTCGTTCTCACCGATTCGCCTGAGACTGCGCGCCCCCCGTCATTCCCGCGAAAGCGGGAACCCAGGCCCCTAACGCGACCTCCGCCCCTAGTGGTCTGATGCAGAGATACGGCACCTTTTGCTCCGGATCTTCGAACCGCAGGCTTCGTTGCGCCTTCTCGGCAGGTTTCTCTTCAACCTGCATCGGCAGCGCGCCTCGCCTGCGGTCCGTATCTCTCGGCGGAAAAGGCACCTAATCTCTGCATCAGACCACTAACTCCGTCATCCCTACGACCCCTCCCTGTCATTCCCGCGCCCCGTCATTCCCGCGAAAGCGGGAACCCAGGCCCCTGACGTGGCCTTCGAGCAGGCGATAGTCTCGTTCGCCATGGTCAGGACTCTTGAGAGCACTCACCATTGCCTGTTGGATGCGTCTCCGCGCCTCGAGAGCAGCGAGGCTGTGAGATCCTTCGAGCTCACTCCCGAGCAGGTCGCGAGCTTTCACGAGAACGGCTACGTCGCGGGCCTGAAGATCCTGGAGCCCTCACAGCTCGAGGAGTCTCGCCGCCGCCTCGATTCCATTCGCACGCGGTTGATGGAGGTCGAGCCGCTGCTGCACGAGGTCGAAGCGGAATACCTCCACCGTCCCGACGAGGTCGTGCTGCACTTCCTGGGGGCCTGGCGCATCGACGAGTGGTTCCACGACCTCGTGTTCAGTCCGCGCGTCACGGTGCCCCTCGCGCAGTGCCTCACCGTCCGGCGCCTGCGCTTCTGGCATGACCAGGTGTTCTACAAACCACCGCGCCATCCGGGAGTCGTCCCCTGGCACCAGGACTACTCGTACTGGACCCGGGCCACTCCCGCCGGCCACATCACCTTGAACCTCGTTCTCGACGACACCGACCTGCGCAACGGCTGCCTGCACTTCATTCCGGGCAGCCATCGATGGGGACTGTTCCCGAAGGTCGGATTCGGCGGCGACATGGACCAGATCCTCCAACATCTTCCGGAGACGCAGCGCCGCAAGTTCCGGCCGGTGCCCGTGCCGCTCAAGGCGGGCGAGGCATCGATCCACCATTCCCACACGATCCACGGCTCGTTCTCGAACTTCTCGGCACGCCCGCGGCGTGCCGTCGTCCTCAATTACATGAACGCCGAGACGCGCTGCGGCGACGGCCACAGCCCGCTGCTGCGCGGCGTTCCTCTCATTCCCGAGGACGCACGCATCGAAGGCGACTTCTTCCCCATCGCACTCGACCTCGACTCCCTTTCACCGTGAGCGAGCAGAGCCCACCTCCGAGCCCCCGCCCGTGCAGGATTCATCGCCTCGAGACCGACTCATGGAACTGACCTCGTGCGCAATCTGCTGCTAGCTGCCGCGATCTCGATTCTCCCCTTCCCAAGGGAGGAGCCACCGATCGTCCGCATGCTGGTGCCGGGGTTCCGAGTGCGCGAGCTGCCGGTGCGGCTCCTCAACGTCAACAATCTGCGGTTCGCCCCGGACGACCGCCTGACGGCGCTGACCTACGACGGGGAAGTGCATTTGCTTTCAGATAGCGACGGCGACGGGCTCGAGGAATCGGATTGCCTGTTCTTCAGCGAGCCGCGGCTGACCGTGCCGGTCGGCATGCAGTGGGCGCCCGAGGGGCTGTACGTCTCCTCGCATGGCAAGGTGTCGCTGCTGCGGGACGTCGACGGCGACTTTCGGGCCGACCAGGAGGAGATCATCGCCTGCGGCTGGCCGCCGACCGAAGTCGGCACCAACGGCGTCGATGCGACCGCGGTGACTCGCGACCTTGAAGGAAACATCTACTTCGGCCTCCTCGTCGCCGACTACTCCAACGCCTACCAACTTCGCGAAGGCGTTGCCCACTACGACTTGAAGAGTCCGCGCGGCACGATCCAGAGATGGTCACCGAAGACTCGCAATCTCGAAACGCTCGCCACCGGCATCCGCGTGCCGTACACGCTGGCGTTCAACCGCCTCGGCGATTTGTTCGTCACCGATCAGGAAGGCGAGACCTGGATGCCGGGCGGCAATCCGCTCGACGAGCTGAACCACGTGATCGCGGGACGCAACTACGGGTTTCCGCCGCGCCATGAGCAGTACCTGCAAGGTCTCATCAGCGAGCCTCCCGTCGTGACTTTCGGCCCGCAGCACCAGTCGGCGTGCGGGTTCCTGTTCAACGAAGGGGGCGGCGATCAAAAGAGCTTCGGCCCGGCCTCCTTTGAAGGCGACGCCATCGTCACGGGTGAATCGCGCGGCAAGCTGTGGCGGGTGCGCCTGGCCAGAACGGATGCCGGTTACGTCGGCAAGGAGTCTTTGATCGCGCGACTGTCGATGCTGGCGACCGACGTCGCCCTCTCGAAGGATGGCGCGCTGTACGTCTGCTGCCACAGCGGTTCGCCGGACTGGGGAACCGGCCCGAAGGGTCCGGGAAAACTGTTCAAGATCGAATGGATCGACACGGAAGCTCCGCAGCCGCTGATCACGTGGCCGGAAGGACCGTTCGAAGTCCGGGTGGCGTTCGATCGGCCTCTCGACCCGCGGATCGTCGAAGCCGCCGCCGGCGGCACGATCGAGCTCGGCCCGTTCGTGTCGGCCGCGGACCGCTTCGAGATCCTGAAGCCTCCGTATCAGTCGGTGCGCGAACAGGAGTCCTCGGCGCGCGGCACGCTCGACATCGAAAGCGCGAAGCTGCTCGCCGGCGGCAGGACACTTTCGATCACGACCGGGCCGCATCCGCAGTCGGTCCGCTACGCGCTGACTCTGCCGGCCGCGGTGGATTCCGAGGGCAAGTCCGCCGGCGAGATCGATCTGTGCTACGACCTGCACGGCATCCAGGCAGCATTCAGCCCGGCCGACGGCAGCGAGCGCGTCTCGCTGTGGATGCCCCACGTCGACCTCGGCGTGGTGGATGCATTCTGCGGTCAGAGCGCGCTGCATCGCGATTTCCTCCGGCTTGTTCGCCAGGACGGCCTGCTCGAGTTTCGCGGGCAATGGCTGCTGCCCGCGGAGGAATGCACCGTGGAGGCTCGTGCCAATGGTCGGCTGAAGGTCTCGCTCGGCCGAGAACGCGCCGGGTCCGCCGAGTCCGACAATGATCAGGCGAAGGTCTGGGTGACGGCGAGCGGGCCGGACCGTCTGGTGCCGTTCTCGATTCAATTGGAGACGTCCAAGGATCGAGCGCCGGAGCTGAGCCTCTGCTTTTCTACTCGGCTCGACCCCACGCGAAGGCCGGTCCCTCTCGATCAGCTCCTCGTTCCCTGGGCGCCGGCGCTGCCGACCTCGCCCGGGCGGGCCCCGGCTCCGACGGACCTCGCCGGCGGAGACTACGAGCGCGGTCGCGATCTCTACTTCAACGACAAGCTAAGGTGCGCCGCCTGTCACGTCCTGCGAGGCGAGGGAAAGGGTGCCGGTCCCGATCTTTCCGACTTGAGATTCCGCAGCGTCGCGGCGATTCGCCAGGACATCGATGAGCCCAACGTCTCGATCCATCCTGACTTCGTGTCGTTCCGTGTCTCCATGCAGGACGGGCAGGAGCACGAAGGTCTGGTCGAAAGCCTGGAAAGCGGTCAACTCCGCGTCACGCGAGCGGACAGCTCGTCGATCATGCTCGAGCGCGCCAACGTGACCAAGATTCGCGCGAGCTCGGTGTCGATGATGCCCGCGGGTCTGCTCCAGGGTGCGAGCGAGGCGCAGGTGCGCGACCTTCTCACTTTCGTGTGCAATGCGCCGCCCGAGCGTTCGCGGGAGGAAGTGGAGGCGGCGGTTCGTTCGGGCGCCAAGGTAGCCGAGGACGATGCGCCGGCGGGGCTCGCGTCGAAGGGTGATGCTTCCGGATCGTCGAGAAAGTCTGCCACGGTGATCCTGGTCGCCGGCCCGCAGGATCATGGACCCCTGCAGCACGACTATCCGACCTGGCAGAGCGATTGGGCGGAGCTCTTGTCCCCTTCCCGGGCGCTGTCGGTCGAAAATGCCTGGGAGTGGCCGGAGCCGGAGCAGCTCGCGAGCGCGGATGTGCTCGTGTTCTACTTCTGGAATCACGACTGGAGCTCGCGGCGGCTGCGCGAGCTCAACGAGCACCTGAAGAAGGGCGGCGGCGCGGTGTTCATTCATTCGGCCTGCATCGCCGACCAGAGGCCAGAGGTACTCGCCGGGAGCATCGGCCTGTCGGCCCAGCCGGGACGGACCGGCTATCTGCATGCTCCGTTCGAGCTGCGGTTCCTTCCCGACCATCCGCTCGCGAACGGATTCACTTCCCTTCACCTGCTCGATGAGCCGTACTGGCCGATGATCGGGGAGGAGGCTAGGGTCGACGTGGTCGCGACCGCGCACATCGAAGGCAAGGCGCGACCATTGATGTGGACACTCGAGCAGGATGGCGGCCGGGTCTTCGTCAGCATCCCCGGCCACTACACCTGGACGCTGCGCGACCCCCTCGTCCGCCTCCTCTTCCTGCGCGCCCTCGCCTGGGCAGCGCGCATGGAGACTTCCTCGCTCGACTCACTCGTCACACCGCCCGGCTAAGGCGCGAAGCGCCTTGGAGTGCGGTGCGAAGCACCGCTTTGGTTCGCGAACGATACGACACGCGCGCCTGCCCCTACCCCCTTTTCGCGCAAGGAGAGCGCGGGGCACTCCACAGGCCAGCTCTCATCTTCAGATGGATGCTCCATCGACTGGCGCGTGCTTCGTGGGCGTCAGGAGAGCAAATATTTTCGGGATTCTTCGTTCGGTCTCTGACCTCAGCCGCATTCTCTGCTCGTGATCGGGCAGGCCCTGCCTCCGCCACTCCTCGGAGGCCGGACATGCACCGCGCGAACCTGCGTCCGCGTTCGGGCGGAGAAAGACCATTGGGCCGAGGAAGACCCCATGAAAGCAAGACATCGCTTCGTTTCAGCTCAGCGTCCTGGTGCGAGCCGCCCATCGTCGCTGGCGGCGTCCAGGCAGACCTCTACCAGTATCTCCTCCACAAGGAAAGGTGAAAGGCAATGAATTCGTTCGCAAGACTTGGGGCGGCCGCAGTGATCTGCTGTGCCATGGCGAGTTCCGCATTCGCAGACTTCACCGTCACCATCGATGCCACGGCGTTGACCGCGCCCAGGTTTCAGATCTTCCGGGCGGGCCCCACGATCGGCCCGCTGGCCTCGTCGACGGTGCAGACCCTCTCTCTGGCCGAGAGTGACTACTACCAGTTTCATGTCGCAGCCGGCGGCTTCTCCTTCATCTTCTCGATCGACGCAAATGGATTCGTCCAGTACGACCCGGGCCATGAGGACTTCCTGGACGGCGCGGGTACCAGCCTGTTGACGGTTGTCGGGTTTGAGTTCACCGTGGATGCGACCGCTCTGACGGCCCCGCTCTTCGTGATCGACGGGACCAAAGAGCATTCCGGCATACTTGTATGTACCTCCAGCCCGGAGGCGATCCGGGGGATTCCCGGGGAATACATCTTTCGTGATAGTGCCGTCGGCTACGCCTTCATCTTCGAGATCGACTACGACGGATTCGTCCGGTACAACCCAGGCCATGAGGACTTCCTGGACGGAGCCGGTACCAGTCTGCTGACCGTTGTCGGGTTTGATTTCACCGTGGATGCGACCGCGCTGACCGCCCCGCTCTTCGTGATCAACGGGACCAAGGCGCATTCCGGCATACTTGTAAGTACCTCTAGCCCGGAGATGATCAGGGGGATTCCTGGGGAGTACATCTTTCGGGATAGTGCCGTCGGCTACGCCTTCATCTTCGAGATCGACCACGACGGATTCGTCCGGTACAACCCAGGCCATGAGGACTTCCTGGACGGAGCCGGTACCAGTCTGCTGACCGTTGTCGGGTTTGATTTCACCGTAGATGCGATGGCTCTGACCGCCAAGCGCTTTGTGATCAACGGGACCAAAGAGCATTCCGGCATACTTGTAAATACCTCGAGCCTGGAGGCGATCAGAGGGATTCCCGGGGAATACATCTTTCGTGATAGTGCCGTCGGCTACGCCTTCATCTTCGAGATCGACTACGACGGATTCGTCCGGTACAACCCAGGCCATGAGGACTTCCTGGACGGAGCGGGTACGAGGGCGCTGACCGTTGTCGGGTTTGACTTCACCGTGGATGCGACCGCTTTGAACCCCCTTGGCGTCAAAGTCGACGGGACCAAGGAGGCCTCCCATTTATTTGATAGTCCCACAATCCCGCTGGCGATCAGGGGGATTCCCGGGGATTATCTCTTTGTTGAAACTGCGTCCAACGCCTTCGTGTTTTCGCTCGACTACGACGGACACATCCATTACGTCCCTGGGCACGAAGACTTCCTGGATGGCGAAAACACGACGACGCTTACGGTCATCGGCTTCGAGATCACCATCGATGTGCGCAGTGTTGCTTCGATGTCTTCTATTAACGTCTATGGCTACTTCGGTGCCGCGGACTCGAGCGTCGTCCAATGCATCCACACCATTCCTGGAGCTACCGTGTTGAATCACGTTCTTTACATCCAGTGGGACGGTGACGGCAATCTGCACTCCTTGCCGCCGGTGCTCAACGCAGAGCCGCTCACCGGGAACGGGACTCCGAATCTGCTCCTGGGAATGAACACACCTCCAACCGCTGATGCCGGGGTGAACATCGCGATCCTGCCTTCGGAGCAGAATACGACCGTTCTGGCGGGCATGACGGCGGACGTGGATTGCGATTACCTGACCTATCGGTGGTACGAGGAGGTCTTCGGCGACGTCTTGGTGTTCGGTCCCGACTTTGCGCTCGACGGCCAGGCTCCGCTCGAACTCGCGACGTTGTCCGCTCTCTCTGTCGGTGACCACACGTTCCGACTGGAAATCTCGGATCCGTTCGGCACCGCCACCGACATCATCGTCGTGACCGTGGAAAGCTCGGTCCCCATGCTCGCCCCGAGCGGCGGTGGCGTTTTCGAGATCGGTCCGTCCAACGATGTCACTCTCTCCGCGACGATCTCGGACAACGACGGCGACCTGGTCTCCTACGAATGGAAGCTCGGAAGCGAGGTGTTGTTCTCCGGCTCGGTGCAGACTTTGACCGGCGGCGAACCGGTCGGCATCCCCGACGAGATCCTGGCGACGACGCTCCTGGGGCTCGGCGATCACACGATCGACCTGGTCGCCAGTGATGGCCAGAATCAATCCTCGGCCTCCATCCAGGTCAGCGTGATGGACACATCGATGCCCACGCTGTCACCCGTTGCAACGCCGATGATGCTGTTTCCGGCGAATCACAACATGGTATTGGTGACCATTCAGGCCAATGCCGACGACAATTCAGGGGGGGTGTTGCTGTCGGTCTCCGTGACCAGCAGCGAGCCTGCGAACTTCGACGGCGACGGAAACACGATCCCGGACACGGAGATCATTTCCGTCAATTCCGTCACGGGGGAAATCCTTCTCAACCTGCGCGCGGAGCGCTCTGGCAAGGGGAACGGACGCACTTACACCGTGACGATCACCGCTACGGACTCGTCTGACAACACTTCCATCGCCGTCTTGACCTTCAGGGCGCCCCACAGCAAGAAAGGCTGAGCACGAAGGAGAGCTTCTCGGAACCCGCGCGGCATCCCCGATGCCGCGCGGGTTCGCGGTGCCACTTTCGTGGTTTGTTTGGTGACATGCTGCTCTTCCTGAAGGCGCGGCAGGCCCCGTGGTTTCTCACTCACGCGACCGGAGGTCTCGATGCGGAATGTGATCGCCCTCGCGCTGACGGCCCTCTTCGGTGGGTCCTTGGTTCTGCTGCTCGTGACCCTCGACCTCGGCTGGACGCCTCCGATCGCCGGCGGAGAGGGCGAGGCTCTGGCGATCCAGGCGGATGACGGGATCGCGGGCGGAGGTGACGGCGACCATCAATGGCGTGCCACTCGAGATGCGACCGTGCGGGTGGCCTCGGGAGCAACCCAACCCGCCGAGCGCGTCGAGCTTGCGGATGCGTCCCAGGTGACGGATCGGTTGATCCTCGAAGGCACGATCGAGTTCGAGCTTCCCGCGGCGGCGGCCGGTGCCGCGATCATCCTGAACATCGAGCCGCTCGCGATCTTCTCAGCAGGACGTGAGCATCGCCGCTCGGTTGCGCGCGGGGAGATGCGAACGGGTGAGTACGCGGGCATCTTGGAGTGGAGCGCGGGTGAAGTCCTTCCCGGTCGCTATGCGGTCGAGGTGGAGCCCTTCCAGCATCGCGAGGTGGTCGAAGTCTGGGCCCAGACCGACGGGCCAGTGCGGATCGTCATCGCAGAGCTCGCGGAGGTGCGGATTTCTGCGATCGACCGGGCGTCGCGAATGCCCGTCATGCTGTCGAGCCTCGCCTGGCAGGCGAAGCTTCCGCGGGGCGTGAACCGCCAGCCTTTCCGCTCTGCGTTCCTCGACGAAACGACCGGCTCGTTCAACTTCCTGGCCGCAGGGGGAGAGATCACCGTGGTCTACTCGTGCGATGGAGTGCGGCGCCAGTACGAGACCCTCGAGTTGCTGTCCGGTCCAAATGAATTCTGCCTCGAGGTCACCGTTCAGCCGGTGATCCGGGTCAGCCTCCTCGACGGGAACACCCTGATTGCGATCCACCACCCGGGCGCGGTCGATGCCCGCGCGGCCGACGGCAGCGGCCAGAAGAGCGTGGCAATTCTGAGCGCGGGAATGGCCGACATCTACGTGACGGGCCCGGGCCGCTACCAAGTCACCGTCACCGCGATCCCCGGGCTTGCGGAGATTGCTCCGCAGGAGATCGATGTCCCGGCCCGCGGCATGGTCGAGTTGGCCATCCCTGTTGCGCGCGGGCCTTGAGGCCGCGCGGCCCCGTGGGATTCATCCCAATGCCGAGGGCCGCTACTCGCTTTTCCACAGCCGGATGGTCAGGTCTTGCGATGCGGTCGCGATTGTCTTTCCGTCCGGACTGAATTTCACCGCCCATAGCGCTTCGAGGTGGCCGTGCAGCGTTGCAACAAGCTGACGTGTCTTGACATCCCACAGTCGGAGCGTTCGATCCAGGGACCCTGTTGCCAGCCGCTTTCCGTCGGGACTGAACGCGACGTCGCGAACCTGCATGGAGTGCCCGCGCAGCACGGCGATCTCCTGCATGTTGCGCAGGTCCCAAATCCGAACCGTTGAGTCGCCACACGCGCTTGCCAGGAGATCCTCTTCCGGGCTGAACGCGGCGCTGAAGACATCTCCCCCATCCGACTTGAGCACAGCGATCGTCTCGAACGAGCGTGAATTCCAAAGATGAATGGTTCCGCCTTCGGAAGTCAGCGCGAGGACCTTTCCATCGGGACTGACTGCCAGCCCGCCCGCGAGGCCGGCGTCCCCCTCGAGAGTTCTGACAATGCTTCGTGATGCCACGTCCACAATGTGCACCCGTTCCGTTCCTGCGTGTTTCTCGCCGGCTGCGGCAGTCGTGCCCGCTCGAGGGATGACAGACACGGCAAGTCGATCACCCTCGGGAAAAACGGCCAACGCGCGAACTTCACCGTCTACTGGAATCTGAGCGAGTTCCTCGCCGTTCGATACATTCCAGAAACGGACCGTGCGGTCTCCGCCGCCCGAGACGATCATGCGACCATCCGGACTGAAAACCGCAACACGGACTCGAAAGCGTTCGTCGTGCCCCCTCAATACGCGGAGCGCAACGCCGGAGACGACGTCCCAGATACGGACCGTACTGTCCGCCGATGGCAGATCTCCACCGCTGGATGCCAGGAGGCTTCCGTCCGGGCTGAATGCGACACCGTACACAAAGGACCCGTGGCCGCGCAACGTGCAGACGTCGGTTTGCCCTGCGTCCCAGATCTTGACCAGGCCATCGGAATACGCGCCCGATGCAATGGATTTCCCGTCGCGGCTCAATGCCGTACACACCAGGTCGGTCTCGTGACCAAGATGGACGGAGAGGCACTCGAGACGATCCGAATCCCACGTCCGAACGGACGTTCCGGGCCCGGCAGAGACGAGCAGCGAACCATCCTCGTTGAAGGCCAACTCGCCGAACACGCCTTCCGGATTGTCGACCCGCCGTGACTCACCCGAACGCCAGTTCCACAGCCGCAGGCTTTCTTTCTGGAAAGTAAGCGCGATGAGGCTTCCTTCAGGATGAAAGGCAAGCGTGTGCGCACTCCTGCGATCGAGCGGGAGCACCGCCGCGACGCTCCAGTTCTCGACTTCGAAGATCTGCATCTGCAGTCCGCAGTTGGCGGCCAACCACCGGGCATCGCGAGTGAGAGCGATCCAGGTCACGGGCCCCTCGACGACGATCGTCCTCTCCAACTCACCGCGCGCAACGTCCCATGTCCTGATCGTCCCGTCCAGCCCCGCCGAATAGCACCAGCGGCCATCCGGGCTCCATTGCACTGCCATGACCTGGTCCGCATGGCCGCGCAAGATCGAGATCTCATCGCCGTCAGTTACATTCCAGATCTTGAGGGTGTGATCGTAGGAGGCCGACGCGAGCCTGGTGCCATCCGGGCTGAACGCCACGTCCGAGACAACATCTTCATGCGCGCGGAGGCGGCGGATTTCCTGGCCCTCCACTGGATTCCACAGACCAATCGTCTGGTCATCGCCGCATGAGGCGAGGAGGTCCTCCACCGGGCTCCAGCAAACCGCGTTGACGGTGCCATCGTGCGCGCGGAGGGTGCGCAGACTCCGATCGAGGCGTTTCTCGAGGTGCTCCCACTCCCACCCGCGAAGGTCATCCGGAGCAACCATGAGGCGCTGCCTCGCGATGACGACGTCCTGAGAGCGGATTGCCGCCTCCGCTGCCGCGATGTTGGCTACGTAGGAGGCCCAGCGCGCGATGGCACCCTGAGTGCGTGCCTCCACGAAAAAGATCCAACCAACCACGGCGCCGATCATGGCGGTGAGAAACACGGCAGCGAGACCGAAGACGAGCACCTTGTTGCGTTGCGTGAATTTTGCAAGTTGGTAGAGCGTGCTTGGAGGCCGCGCCACGATCGGCTGGTCGGAGAGATTGCGCTCGATGTCCTCGGCGAAGGCGGCTGCGGACGAGTACCGACGCGAGCGGTCCTTCTCGAGGGATTTGGTGAGGATCGTTTCGATGTCGCCGCGAAGGGCCCGCTTGATCGAGCTCGGCGGGGTCGGCTCCTCGTCGCGAATGATGCGCGCAGCCTCCGGCACGGGCTTGCGTAGAACCTCGTACGGCAACCGACCGGTGAGCAGCTCGTAGGCGATCACCCCGATCGCGTAGACGTCGGAGCGAGCGTCCACATCTTCCGGATCACCCTCAAGTTGTTCCGGGCTCATGTAGGCGATGGTGCCGATCAGGTCTCCAGCCCCGGTCGCGAGTGTGGCGGTCTGACGATCCGAATCAGTCGCACGCGCGACGCCGAAGTCAAGAACCTTTGGCTGACCGCGATCGTCCACCAGAATGTTGCCGGGCTTCAAGTCGCGATGGACCACGCCCTTCTCGTGGGCATGCTGGATCGCTTCGCAGACTCGAGCGATCAGGCGCAGTCGTTCTCTCGTAGAGAGCGACCTGGCGTCTGCGTACTCCGTCAGCGTCGTGCCGGTCACGAGCTCCATTGCGAAGTAGGGCTGCTCGCCGACTTCGGTGATCGCCGTGCCGGCCTCATAGATGCGGGCAATTCCCGGATGCTCGAGCCGGCCCAGCAAATGGACTTCGCGCGCGAAGCGACGCCTCGTCGACGCCGAAATCATTCCATGCCGGATGAGCTTCAACGCCACCGTGCGGTGAGGTTCATTCTGGACGGCCTGATACACGGTCCCCATGCCGCCCGATGCAATGACGTCGACCACCGCAAAGGACCCGATCTGCGTGCCTTTGGCGAGATCAGGCGGGGGACTCGCCGCGAATTCGATCAGGGCCTGGCGTCGCGACGCGGTGTTGTATTCCCCCGCCTTGCACTCTGCCGCCAACAATACTTCCACCTGGCGCCGCAGCTCGCCGTCCTGGCCGCACGTCTTGTCGAGAAATCCCGTTCGCTCATCGGCGGGAAGGTCGAAGGCCTGCTCGAGAATACTCCTCACCATTTGCCAGCGCCGGCCATCCATCGAGTCTCTTCCAAATTCCTACCCGGGCTTCAGTTCCGCATCTGCCCCCCTCATGTTCGCGTAGAGCCAGGCACGCGCGGTGCGACAAGCAAGCTCCAGCGAACGCAGCGGCATCTCCATCAGTTGAGCCGCCTCCGGGCACGTGAGGCCCCCGAAGTATCGCAGCTCGACGATCCGGCTTAGCTGCTGGTCCACCTGAGCGAGCTTTGTCAAGGCCTCATCCAACGCAAGAAGGTCGAGAACAGGCGGGCCTTTTGCTTCGACATCCGTCAGCTTGCGACACTTACACGGAGAGATCTTCCGCCGCGCTTATCGGCCCGCTTTCTGCGCGCGTGGTCCACCAGCACCGAGCGCATCGCCTTGCTCGCCACGAACAAGAACTCCTTGCGGCCAGGCCAATGCGCGGACTTCTGTTGGATGAGCCTGAGATAGGCCTCGTTCACCAGCGCCGTGGGCTGCAGCGTGTGGTTCGCGGGTTGTTTCGCCATCTCGATTTCGGCCAGACGGTGAAGCTCGGGATAGAGAAGCGGGATCAACTGGTCGGCGGCGGCCTGATCCCCAGCGCACAAACGCTGCAGCAGTTCGGTCGGGCGATGGTTGGATTCGGTGGTCACGCGCGGAAGACCCCAAGCAACAGAACCAGGCTGCGGTCAGATTCTGGTGTGGACGCAGCCGCTTGACAATGACTCACTGAAGGCTCGTTCAGCGGCGCCAGGGCCGGCCTGGGACCCGGCTCCTTATTCGGTTCACTATCGCGCTTCGCTGCCGACTTGCGCTCGGCGTGATCGACGAGAATCTGCCGCATCAGGTCGCCGCCACGGCGAGGAAGTGCGCACGGTCCGTCCACCTTGCAGTGGTGATCGACCATCTTAAGATAGGCCTCGGGGACGAGTGTACCACGCTTCCTGGACTTGCGCGGGTCCTCGCTCATCGGGACCACGATCTCGGCACCCGACCATTGAACGCAGGCCGACTCAGGAGTCCCGCGTTCGTCGTACCAAGGACTGACTGGACTTGAGTGCGGCGCGCGCGAAAGCCCGGTCGACCACCGACAGATCGCGCCTCTCGAGCAGCGAGGTGAGCAACTCGCGGCCGTTCTCGCCACCCGCCGTTCCGATCGCCTGGATCGCGAGACGACGACTCGTCGCGTCGGAATCCGCGAGCAGAGGCTCGAGCAATCCCAGCACCGCGGCATCACGACAGCAACCCAATGCCAGGATGATCTCGTGTCGAAGCCGCGCTCGCTCGCTCCCTAGTAATCCGCACAACTCGGGGTCTCTCGCGACGTCGACCATCCGCCCCAGCGAGCGCAGGGCATTGGCGGCGACCAGGTCCTCCTTGGATTCCAACACCAGCGACCGCAACTGCGCAACCTTCGACCGATCCCTGATCTTGCTCAAATCGTGGACGTCATGAAGTTCGTTGCCAGAGGAGCTGAGGATTGATTCCTCTTCCAGTCGACCGCTTGCGAGTGGCGGCGGGTCCGTCGCCCTGCCTTCTTCCGAAGGCAGGGCGTGGACGTCGGATTCCTCTTGCGTCGGAGGAATCACGAGGACGGCGGTCGCGGCGAGAACGCTGATCACCAACAAAAGACTGGCAAGCATCGGCAAGCGCATGGCTCAGTATCCGACGACCTTGATGCTGTCGTCACCGATCAGCGCGCCTCCGGCCGCGACCAGAGTGATCACCACGTTCTTGTTGGGGTCGATCTTGCCGTTCGCTATTCCCGCGCGGATGGACCCGATCAACGCCTGTCGGTCGAACTTGATGATGGTGTCCGGGACGCCATCGCCGTCCTCGTCGCCGATCTGTCCGTAGCCCGGGATCACCGGGACCGGGCTTCCCCCCGCCACCCGCAGTTCCAGACCGTGCAACTCCGGCGGAACCAATTGCGCGACATTCACTCCCTCGACCAGCACGGAGACTCTGTTCTCTCCGGACTTCGACTTCAGGTTGAGAGTGCGTGGACGCACGGAGATCGAGAGATTGTCGACCACCACGATGATCGAACAAGAGGTTGCATTCCCTGCGAGATCCCTCGCGATCACGGTCACGACGAGGTCACCGTCGAGTCGCGTCGTGGTGTCGAAGCTGGCGCTGAACTCGGTGTTGGAAGAAACCCCGAGAGACGCCTTGTCCACTTGAATCTCGAGAGTGTCGAGATTCGAATCGACTGCGGACGCAACAATCAAGAGCGTGCCCGAGACGATCTCGCCCTCGGAGGGTTTGAGGATCGTCTTTTCCGGCGCCGTGTTGTCCACGACGACCTGGATGCTGGTGATCGAGACATTGCCTGCCCAGTCGACGCCACTGGCCGTGAGAGTCATTTCACCGTCCAGAAACCCGGTGGTGTCCACGATCCCGGTGCGCAGGTCGGAGTAGACCGGCACTTCGTACTTGATCGACCCGTCCGCCGGCATTCCTCCAGCAGACAGAGCCACTCCCAGGAGGCCCGAGCCTGCGTCGAATGCCGAGACTTCGAACGCGAGCGCGCCGCCCACCACCGCGTTGCTCACGGGAGACAGGATCTTGATGACGGGTGCAGTGTTGTCGACCAGGACCTTCGCGCTCACCGTGGAGCGATTGCCTTTGTGATCGATCGCCGCCGCCAAGAAGCTGTGCGGCCCATCGATCAGAGTCGTGGTATCGAAGACGATCTCGAACGGCTCCGCAGGCAGCGCCTTGGGCAGCGAGTCGTCCACGGACAGCTCGACTTGTTGGACGCCGCTTCCGGGTGAGGGGTCCGACGCGGTGGCATGCAGGTCGATCGTCCCGCTCACCGCGGAGCCATCGAGCGGAGAGTCGAGCACCAACTTCGGAGCCGTGGTGTCATACACGACAGCGATCGACGCGGAGCCGGCTCGGCCGACCGCGTCCTTGGCACCCACCGTCACCGTGTTCGAGCCTTCGGCAAGCGCCACCGCGCCCGTCACCAAGCCGCCTCCCGCGGAAAGCGAGCCCTCCACACCGGAGGGTGTCGAAGTCACGACGGTCGCGCTGAGATCGTTGACCGTCGCCACCACGGCCACCGGTGAGTCGCCGGGTCCGAAGCAGGCCCCGTTGCTCGGGGAATCGATCTTGACGATCGGAGCATCCAGGTCCAGCGATACGGCGTGCTTGACGAGCGACTGGTTGTTCGCGGCGTCGACTGCAACCAGATCGATGACGTTGACTCCGCTGGCAAGGTCGACGACGGCCGTGAATTGTCCGCCCAATGCTGGCACGGAGAACTCCTGGCCTGCGATGAACACGGTCGTCGCGGTTGCATCCTCGACCTCTACCTGCACGCTCACCGGTGAATCGCCCAGTACCGAGCTCGCCGGCGGTGACAGAACCGTGATCACCGGCGCCAGCGTGTCGCGAACGACCTTGATCGACGTGCCTCCGGTGTTGCCGAAGGCGTCGGTTGCGCTCACTGAGAGCAGGTTCGCGCCCTCATAAAGCAGTTCCAACGTCCCCTCGACGGTTCCGCCGCCGGCTGGAAGGCTCACGTTGATCCCGTCCGGAATGGAACTGACCGTGATCTTGCTGGCATCGGCGATCGCAGCCCGCAATGCGACCAGGTTCGTGCCAAAGATTGCACCCTCTGCAGGTATCAGGATCGAAACCGCCGGAGGTGTGGTGTCGGCCGCCGCTCCCGAGATGCGCAGGATGCGTCCTTCGCTGTACGAAGACACGTAGAGAGCATCGTCCGGGCCGAACTCGAGATCCGTGAGGACAGACCCGAATCCAGTTCCCAGGGTGAAGCGCGTTCCAGTCGCGTCGATGCGCAGCAGCTCGCCGGTGGAGACCCGAGCGGTGTAGAGATCAGATCCCCACGTAGCCGAGCCAGGGCCCGCCTCGATGGGAATCAGCGTGGTACCGAGGTTGTCGGCGAACCGCGAGTTGATGACGGTCCCGTCGGAGCCGTGCAATCCGACGATTCCGTTCGTCGCACCGGAGGTGTAGTAGCGATTGAAGACGTCGACCGAGATCCCGTTGGCACTTCCGGACACTGTGTAATGCAGTTGGAGGGATCCGCCGCTCAATACAAACACGTCACCTACATCAACGCCAAATCGGGAATGATTGATCATCACCAGGCGACCATCGCGGTCGAATTTCATGTCCGATGGATTGAGAGTGGCCGTCGAAGGAGGGAATACCGTCGCCAGGCTCTGATCCGGTCGGATGGCAAGGATCTGTCCTGTGGTGAGGGTGTCTCCCACCCCAACCAAGACCGAGCCGGGAACTCCCGATACGGAGCCCGTGGCATCGAACAACACGGAGTCCGGATCGATGATTCCAGGACCGTAGGTCTCAACCGGTTGGCCACCGGGTCCGACGCGATGAATGCGCACGGGGTCAAGACCGGAGGGTCCCGACTCGCCGTTGCCAACGTAGAGGGCGCCGGTCTCGGGATCGAACGACAACTTCTCGCAGGCTGGAACGCACGCGTAGACTTCGGCCGTGAGACCTGGGACGATGGGCAGCGGTTTGCACTTGCCGCAGTGGCTGGCGGCGACCACGGCCTGGATCTCGGCGACCGTCAGGGCACGTGCGTAGATGCTGATCTCGTCGATGGTGGCGTCGGCGAATGGCTGATAATCGAAACGCGGATCCGCGCCGGCGAACACTGGAAATGTGGTGCGAATGTCACCGAGGGCAGGATTGTTCCCGCTGGCGACGACCACTCCATCGAGATACAAGCGCCCAGAGCTGCCTTCGCGAACCAGCGCAACATGGTGCCATTCGCCGGTACCGACCACCGAATCGGACTCCACAAACATGTAGTCACCTTCCGCGTCCAACAATTGGAACTCGAGCTTCCGAGTGGTATCGCCGCGTTGACGGACCCACCAACCGCGGCCGCCACCGACCGCCAGACCCTTCTCAGCCAGCACGTTGTACTTCTGCGAATGCAGCTTGAACCAGAGCTCTACGGTGAGATCACCGGCGATGTCGATCGCGGCCGAATGGCCGAGGTTGACGTAGCCCCCCCCAAGACGGCCCCCTCCAAAACCAAAAGAGCGAAACCCATAGCCGACGTGACCGAGGTCATAGGAAGCTCCTCCGACCAGCGTGCCGGAGGAACCGCCGGTGGAATCCCTTGGATGGTCGTCCCCCGACCACCACGCCCTCAGGTCGGCAGGCGGTTCCAGACATTCCTGAGAGAAGCCTCGCTGTGCCGCGAGCAAGAACACGGAGAGCACCAGCACGCACGTGAAGGAAGGCCGTGAGTTTCCACCGACCATGAATCGTCTCCCTGGGAGAAGGCTTCTCGCGTTTCGGCGGTATCCCGAGAGACTGCGCCCCCAGTGGACCCGCATCCCGGGGATAAACGGGATCGGCAGCAGTTCACCGACAAGAACCTCGGAAATTCCCTGAGCAGGCATTCCGCCTAGGGGGGAGGCATGATGAAGTCGAGGAGGGCCCGCGGTCTCTTGCAGCCGAGCGACCCAGATTGAACGAACACTTCTCTTCCAGCGATCCCAACACCGCCCTGCGCGGAACGTCTTCCGGAGATGCAGACTCCGCGAATCGGCTGATGCAGGTGGTCTACCAGGAACTCCGGGAGCTTGCCGGGGCCTACCTGCGCAACTCGAGCAAGCGCGGCTCCAGTCACACCCTGCAACCGACGGCGTTGGTCCATGAGGCGTATCTGCGCCTGATCGACCAGTCCAACCCCGAGTGGAAGGACCAGGCGCATTTCAAGGCGGTCGCGGCGCGCGCGATGAAGCAGATCCTGATCGATCACGCGGAACGCAAGAACGCGCAAAAGCGCGGCGCGGATCGCAAGCGCGTGACCTTGGATTCCGCAGTGCTTGAAGCGAGTCGACCGGCCCTGGATGTGATCGAGCTGAAGAGTGCCCTCGAGCGCCTCCAGTTGCTGGATGCGCGCAAGGCTCAAGTGGCCGAGGCGCACATCTTCGGGGGAATGAACAGCGAAGAGATCGCCCACGTGATCGGCGTCACCTCCCGAACGGTGGAACGCGATTGGCGCATGGCGAAGGCCTGGTTGTCGAGCGAGCTCTCGCCCGCAGGAAACGGACCTTGAGACCGTGACGCCCGAGGACTTTCAACGACTGGAAGCATTGTTCCACGCCGCGAGCGAGCTGCCCGAAGCCCAACGCGAGGAGTTCGTCGCCCGCGAACTGCCCAGTCCCTCCGAGCTGCGCGACCGGCTGCGCCACCTCTTGATTCACGATCAGCGCCCGAATTCGATGATCGGGCGACCCATGGTAGACATGAATGCGATCATCGCCGGCGCCGACGGATTGACCGATGGCCTCGCGGCCGCAATCCCGGACCACATCGGTGGTTACCGGATTCGCGCGCTGCTGGGTCGCGGCGGCATGGGCATCGTGTACGCGGCCGAGCAATTGAATCCGCGCCGGGATGTCGCGCTCAAGGTCCTGGCCGCGGAGATGCCTTCGCAGTCGATGTTGCGCCGTTTCGAACGTGAGATCGAAGTCCTCGGCCGCTTGCAGCATCCGGCGATCGCCCGGATCTACGAGGCCGGAATCGATTCCGAACGGGGCTCGAAGCCGTACTTCGCGATGGAATGGGTTCGAGGGGTACCGATCGTCGCGCATGCGCGCGATCGCTCGCTCAACGTCCGTGCGCGCCTGTCGCTGCTGGCGAGAGTTTGCGAAGCGGTGCACTATGCTCACCAGCACGGAGTGCTGCACCGCGATCTCAAGCCCGCCAACATCCTGGTGGACGAATTCGGCCAGCCGAAGATTCTCGACTTCGGCATCGCCCGCATCACCGACTTCGACCGTCACGCGGCGACCCAAGCCACCGAGGTCGGAATCCTGCTCGGGACACTCGACTACATGAGTCCCGAACAGGTCTCCTCCAGACCCGATGAGCTCGATGCGCGCGCCGACGTGTACTCCCTGGGTGCCATCGGTTACGAATTGCTGACGGGACACACGCCGAACGATCTGCGCGGAAAATCGGTCGCCAAGGCGGCGCGCTTGATCCTCGAGCAGGAACCGCGATCGCTCCGCAGTTTCGATGCCTCTCTGCGCGGCGACCTCGAAACCATCTTGAACAAAGCACTGGAGAAGGAGAAAGAGCAGCGTTACCCCTCGGCCGAGGCTCTTCAGATGGATCTCGAGCGCCATCTTCACGACGAGCCGATTCTTGCGCGACGCGCGACCACCATGTACCAGGTCTCCAAGTTCGCGCGCCGACATCGCGGCCTGGTAGGAGGGCTTCTGTTCGCCTTCCTGGCTTCGATCTTCTTTGGAATCATCAGCCTGTATTTCGCCGTGGACTCGCGCCGGAGTGAGAGGGAGGCCGAGTGGAGCGCGGGGACCGCCAACCTTGCTCTGGCGGAGCAGGCCATTCGCGGTTACTTGACCGTCGAAGCTCGCGAGCGGCTGGAGAGAGTTCCGCAAGTGTTGCGAGGATGGGCATGGGACCATCTGCATTCCAGGTTGGATCGAAGCGTGCGCACGTTCAGGGGTCATCTGGGCCCGGTCAGCTCGGCCGTCTGGCACCCCAGCAAAAACCTGGTGGCGTCTGGCGCTGAGGACAGGACGATCCGCTTGTGGGACGCATCGACCGGTGACACCGTTGCCGTTCTCCAGGGTCACAAAGCGCTGGTCGGCCGGATGGCCTTCGATCCACGGGGCGAGCTTCTCGCAAGCCCCGGTTCTCACGATCAGACGGTTCGGCTCTGGGACGTGATCGAGATGCGTGAGATCGCGGTCTTGCGGGATCATCACGCATACCTGCATGAAGTCGAGTGGAGCCGTGATGGGGAATGGCTGCTGACTTGCGCTGCCGAACCCCGGGTCTTGCGCTGGAACCGGCACGGGGAACTCCTCCAATCCTGGGATTCCGGTGGCCCGAGGGTAATGAACTTGGAGATCAGTCCAGACGGGACGAGAGTGCTGGTCGGGACCGACTCTGAGATCACTGTCCGCGACGTGAATACCTGGGAGGCATTTCATCACTTGCCGGTCGCCCGGGATTCAGTGAACATGGCGGCATGGCATCCCTCCGGATCATGGCTCGCACTTGGCACTGACTCGGGTTCCATTCGCGCTTGGGCTCCAAGCGCCACTACCCTGGATGCCATCGGGTCCGTCGAAAGAGGTGTGATCGATGTCGAGTTCAGCCTCGATGGCTCACTGCTATTCGTTAGCACCAAGGACCCGGCAGTGCGGGTGTTTGATTGGGAGCAACGCCGCTTGGTCACAGTGCTCTTGGGACACGAGCACCATGTGGACCAGCTCAACGTGAGCGGCGATGGTTCGAAGCTAGTGACCGCTTCCTTCGACGGAACAGCCCGAATATGGGATTCCCGCTGCTCCGATGTCGACACCCTGAAAGTCGATTCCATGGTCCATGAGCTGCGCTTCAGCCCTGACGGAAAGTTTCTGGCCGCTGCGGGCAGCGACCCGGACACCGTGGTCCGGATCTTCGAGGTCGCGAGCCGGAATCTCATTGCCACCTTGCGCGGTCACTCCACCGACTTTCGCATTGCCGCGCTGGCAGTAAGCCCTGGGAGTGAATTCGTCGCCTCGGGCGGGGGTGACGGACAGTTGATTCTGTGGAGCGCCTACGACTGGAAGGCGAAATGGAAGCTCGCGATCGGCCAACCCATCTCCGGCGTCGCATTTCATCCAGGCCAGCGATTCATGGCTTGTAACTATCCCGGGCCGGCAAGCAACCGGACGCTCAATGTTGCCATCGAGGATCGCGGTTGGGTGGATGTCATCGACGTCGAGACCGGTCGCACATTTCGGACGATTGACCTGATCGACGAGCGCGGAATCGAGCTCGCCTTCAGCCCGGACGGCAAGTTGCTGTGCGTCGGCACCTTCGAAGGTGCGGTCGTGATGATCGACACCCGTTCCTGGACCGTCTCCGGCGCGATCCAGTCCGACGCCGGACTGATCGAATGGATTGCATTCGGCAAGGACCCGAACCTGGTCGCGACCGCCGGTCACGATACCTTGCTGCGACTGTGGGATCTGAGCGAACGGCGGATCGTCGCCCGCCTCAAGGGCCACTCCATGACGGCGAGAAGCGTTGATTTCAGCCCCGATGGAAAGTACCTCGCGAGCACATCCAGCGATCAGACCCTGCGGATCTGGGATGTCGACCGGTGCGACGAGATTGTGGCGCTCGACGGTCACGAGAGCCAGGCGATTGCGGTCGGCTGGTCCCCCGACGGACACACCATCGCCACTTCTTCCTGGGATTTCACCATCCGCCTCTGGACCGACGGCAAGGAATGAGAAGGTGGAGGCGATCAGCGGATCGAGGGGAGCCGCCGATCAGGACCGTGGGGAGGCAATGCTTGGCGGGGACCTGTCCATCCCCGAATCGAGGGAAGCGTAGCCCGTCAGCCCCTTGGCACTGAACGCGCCGACGCCTTTTTCCTTGCGGGACGGAGACGCCGTTTGCGTTTCTTGGGTCTCGAGCGCCAACCAGCAGAGCCCCGCTCTGAGGGGGCGTTCCCTCTCCGAGCGCACGCTCAAGAGAGGATTCTGGGATCACCAAGGAGCCTCCCGTGAGTTCCATGTTCACGACGTCCCGCAAGCACGTTGTCCTGGTCGGAGTTCTGGTTTGGTTTGTTGGCGTCGGCAGTGCGCGGGCGCAGCAGTGGGTCACCTACGACGCCTCGCTGAACACGCTGCCCACGGAGCAGTGCTTTTCGCTCTACACCTTTGGAACTCAGCCCAGGGGTGTCGCCGCGCCTGCAGTCGTGGATGGCAGGCTGCACCTCGGACCGACCCCTTCCGACTGCATCCTGAGCTTTCAACGTAGCGACTTCCCGTTGAGCCTCGAGGATGGAGTCACGTTTGGTGCCGAGCTCGAGGTGATCTCGTCCGGGTACGGCACGGTCCCGGGTTCGAACTGGATTCGAGCCGGTTTTGGAATGTACGTCCAGGATGCCGAAGGTCATGGCTACGAAGTCTGGATCGGGGATTCGAAGGTGTGCTTCGCGAACAACTTTTACGAAGTGCTGGGTGACCCAGGGGTTCTGGAGATCAGCGTCGACACCCACGCTTTGCACACGTACGAAGTGACTGCATTCGGTGGCAACGCGACGCTTCGCATCGACGGCGTCGTCCGCGCGACCATCGTGGGCTACGGGCCGAATTACGGAGCCAGCGGCAACGGGATCTGGTCCTTTGGCGACGAGACGGATCACCCTTGGGCTACCAGTGAAATCAACCTCACCCATGCGTGGTGCTCGGGCATCGGCGACTGCGGCTGGGTCGACCTTGGCCCGCGGGTCACCTACGACGCCTCGCTGAACACACTTCCAACGCAGCAGTGCTTTTCGGTTTACACCTTTGGAGCACAGCCCACAGGTGCCGCCGCGCCTTCAGTCGTGGATGGCAGGCTGCACGTCGGGCCGACCCCTTCCGACTGCATCCTGAGCTTTCAGCGCAGCGACTTCCCGCTGAGCTTCGAGGCTGGCGTCACGTTCGGTGCCGAGCTCGAGGTGCTCTCGTCCGGGTACGGCACGGTCCCGGGTTCGAACTGGATTCGAGCCGGTTTTGGAATGTACGTCCAGGATGCCGAAGGTCATGGCTACGAAGTCTGGATCGGGGATTCGAAGGTGTGCTTCGCGAA
>Ga0247727_10004215_pt1 | contig 30749 bp, 29 predicted proteins | sample WisWelCaveWW1625_FD_202498 | JGI IMG/M metagenome (GOLD analysis project Ga0247727, IMG submission 202498) | Biofilm microbial communities from Wishing Well Cave, Virginia, United States - WW16-25 | ecosystem: Environmental > Aquatic > Deep subsurface > Groundwater > Cave microbial mat | place... | reverse complement strand
CTCGATCGAGGTCGTCTTGCCGGCGCCGTTCGGACCGAGCAGCCCGAAACACTCACCGACGGAAACCTCGAGATCGAGGCCGTTCACTGCCTGCACGGGCGGCTTACCCGAGTAGGTCTTGCACAGGTTCGTACAGCGAATCGCGTTTTGCACGCGGGGATTCTAGTGCAGCCGCGGCGATTTCGCGACAAGCGGTGTGTGATTGGGCTGGCGGTTTGTCGCCGCAGCGGAACGATCAGTTCCGTTTCTTGTTCATTGGCGCGTCCGAGCCGCCGATGGGCTGTAGCAGTACTTTCCATCGTTCACGCCTGGCCGCCGTCTGCGATTCGTCGCCTTGCAGGAGATTCTTGACCCTGGGCAAAGTTCCCTCGGTCTTCGCCGGCGCTTTCAATCGGTCCTTATCGGCGAACGCCGGGGCGGCGGAATCCTTCTGATCCGTATCGGGCGGTTCCACCCGCGCGCGGCCGGAAGGACGCTGCGTGAGTTGTTGGTTGGATTTCTCCGGGCCGCCGGCTTCCGACGACTCGATGAGATGCTTTGCTTTGCTGGCCGTGCTGGTTTCGCCGGATTTGTCTCCGGCAAGTCGCTGAACTGGCGCCGCAGCGCCTCGCACTGGTGAGTCGTCCACGTTCTCAGAACGAACGCCACGCTGGCCTGGTGCGGTTTTGGCGAGATCAGGCGCAGGCGCCGTTGCGGCGGACGGGGCGATATCTACGTCCGATTTGCGATCCCGCCCGGAAGCGATCTTTCCCGAACTGCCGGTTGTCTCGCGAGTGTTTCCACTCCGTGCTGGGTCGTCCGGAAGCGAGTTACGGTCCATGACAAGCGATCGGCGAAATTCGATCCCGGCTTCGCCCGCGTCGGCTTCAGCGGACGCCGTGACCGGCTCGATGGCCAAGTCCACGATCGGCGCCGAATTTCGTTCGGTCCAATCATGGACCAGTTCGCCCATTTTCGCGACGTCGGCGTCCTTCGCGAGATAAATCGCGATGGAATCGGCACCGTCGAGTTCGTCCGCGGCACCACTTGGGGGAACGGCGTGCGCCAGGTATTTGGATTCGACGAGAATGCCGCGCAGCTCGTTCTTTTTGTCGGGCTGCGACAAAAGCAATAGCCCGATTTCTTGTTCGCCGCTCTCGGAAACGATTCGAATCGCGACGGGCGACCTGAATTCTTCGACCAGCATTTCGGCTTCGGCTGGCGCCGCGCGGTTGGCGACGCTCTGCTCGTCATCTGGGGAGTTAGCCTGTTGTTTCGCGAGAAGATCTGAAGCGGCGATCGAATCCGTCGGCACGGGGGACAACGCGAAACGAACTTGGTCGCGATTGAACACGCCGCGGCCCATCCACACTGTGAGCACGAGCGTCGCCGCGGCGGCGAGCGAGCCGCCGATCCAGCCGCCCCACGGCCGAGCGCGCCGAAGTGGCTCCACCGGCACCGGCCACAGCAGCGATTCGCGACGCAGCCGGTCAACGACGCTGTCGGCAAAGTCCTGCTCCAGCGCGCGGCGCGGCAACTTACGCAGGAAGCTGCTCGTCGCGTCGAGTTCGCGGAGACGCTGCCGCGCCTCATCGGAATTCTCGAGCAAGCGGTCAACCGCCGCCCGCTCGTCCGGAGACAATTCGCGGTCCAGGTAGGCCGTCAGCAGTTCGTCGTGGCGTTCGTGGTCCATGATTCACACCTTAGCTGTCCGAAACGCAGTGAGGCGTCGTGCCGGTTTACTCCTCCATCAGATGTTTCAGGCGATCTCGCAACTCCAGCCGCGCCCGGTGCAGCCGGCTGCGCACGGTACCGATCGGACAGTTCAATGCCTGGGCAATCGCCTCGTACTTCTGGCCGTCGATTTCCTTCAGCACCAGCACCGCGCGATATTCGGCGGGAAGTCCGTCCAGCGCCTCGCGCACCTGGCGGTCACGTTCGTCTTGTTCCATTCGGCCGCTTGGTTCCGAGTTCGCGGAGTCGTCGGCCGGCTCGAACCCGCCTTGCTCGCGGCCCGAATCAAACGGCACGGTCACGCGATGGCGCCGTTTGTGACTGATCGCGGCATTCACGGCAATGCGGTAAAGCCAGGTGTAAAACGCTGCATCGCCGTGGAACCGGTCAAGCGACCGGTACGCTTGCACGAAACTGTCCTGCACCAAGTCGCGTGCGTCCTCCGCGTTGCCGACGATTCGGTACACCGTGTTGTACAGCCGGTCCTGGTATTTGCGCACCAAATCCGCAAAGGCCTCGGCCCGGCCCTTCAGACACTCCTCAATCAGCCTTGAGTCTTCGGCAGTGTCAGTCACGGCGCTCACACAGTCTGTTGGACGCACGATTCGTCGAGAAGGTTCCCCGCTGTCGAAACATTCGCGATCAAGTCTCTTTCCGCAAGCTATGAGGCCATAACTGGTTGCGGCGAGGCTCTTGATGTGCCTCTCACTCGCGACTCGTGCCGGTCGATCCGCTGGCGGCTGCGGGCGGCGAAACGGTGCTTTCAACTCGCCCAAAAATCATCCGGCCGGCACTCGTCTGAAGAACGCTGGTCACGATCAGCCGCATCTCTTGGCCAATGTATGCACGGCCCTGTTCGGCGACGACCATCGTGCCGTCGTCGAGATAACCAACGCCTTGGCCCGGCTGGTCGCCGGCTTTCGTGATTCGCACGATCATCGGTTCGCCGGGCAAGACAACCGGCTTGAGCGCGTTGGCGATGTCGTTCAGGTTGAGTACGTCGATGCCCTGAACCTTGGCGAGCTTGTTCAGATTGAAGTCGTTGGTGACGATCTTCGCGTCCATGTGTTTCGCGAGAAGCACGAGCCGTTGATCGACGCCACGCACCGTCTGAAACTCCGGCAGTTCCACCTCGCTTGTTTGCAGGTCTACGTTCGCCGACGCCCGAAGCTTGTTGAGCACGTCCAGGCCGCGCCGGCCGCGATTGCGTTTCAGCTTGTCCGCGCTGTCCGCGACCAGTTGCAATTCGTGCAGTACGAAGCCGGGCACGATCAGCGGGTTGTCGAATAGCCGAGTCTCGGTCAAGTCCGCGATGCGGCCGTCGATAATCACGCTCGTGTCGAGCAGCAACGGCCGCGTGCCCTTCATCTCTTTCGAGAATTCGACGTACGGAATGATGAAGCGAAAGTCGCCGCGGGTTTGCAGCAGGAAGCTGACGCACAAGTAGCACGCCGTCGTGTGGACGAGCAAGTTCGTCGCCACGTAAACTTCGTGGCCACCGGTGAGGACTTCCGGCGGCACGGACAGCAGCAGCACAAGAAACGGCGTGACCGCCAGCATGACAAAGAAGCCGAGCAGCAGGCCGACCAGCAGGCCGATGAACACGGCCGAAATCAGCGCGATCTTCTTTTGCTTGAAGATCACGTCGACGCCGATGGCAAAGCAGCCGAGAAAGAGGATACCCACAAAGCTGAGCGTCGTCTTGATCGTGCCGGCCTCGAAACGATACGCCAGAAAGCCCGCAATGCCCGCCAGCACGACCATAAAAACGATGCGCAAAAAGAGCAGAAACATCGCCTGTGTCTCCTCGCCTGCAGCACGGGTGGGTGTGCAGAGCAACGCGGTCAACTACGTCGATGGATCGTTTTCCAGCCGTTCCTTCATCAAGTCATACAAGGATTCGAGCGACTGCACAATCACTCGCGTCTCGGACAGCACCGGCATGAAGTTCGTATCGCCGTTCCAGCGCGGTACGGTGTGCCAGTGCAGATGACCGGGCAGCCCGGCGCCGGCCACGCGTCCCAGATTCAAACCCACGTTGTACCCCTGCGGTTCGAGCACGCGGTCGATCAGCTCGATCATGCTGCGCTGCGTCCTCGCGAGGTCCAGCAACTCGGCGTCCGTCAACTCGGCCAACGTGCCCTTGTGAGCTGCCGGCGCGATCAGCAGATGGCCGTTGTTGTAGGGAAACCGGTTGAGCACGACGACGGTAAGTTCGCCGCGCAACAACACGAGGTTGTCGCGGTCGGCGCGGTCCGCCACGCCGCGGCACAGGAAGCAGCCGCTGTCGGGTTTGTCCTTATTCTGCAGGATGTAGTCCAAGCGCCACGGCGCCCACAACGTTTCGTACGACACGTCCGACTCCGCGAATTCAACCCATCGAGGCGCACCGGAAGCGTCTCACGAAACAACGCCACCGCGTGCCAGCAGAGTGGCATATGCTGTCGGCAGGATCGGCCCCGTTCCGTTCGCTACGACTTCCAACGAGCACGCGGCAAGAACAGCAAAAACAAGAATAAGAAAAATGGAGCGGGCGATGGGATTCGAACCCACGACGTCCAGCTTGGGAAGCTGGCATTCTACCACTGAATTACGCCCGCCCCGATCGTTGGCCTGCCCGAAGCTGCGTGACCCCGTGGAGTCACTGAAAAAATCGCTCGCACAGACGCAACCAGCCGGGGTATTCTCGTTTGCGCCGATCAGGTGTGCAAGCCATCTTTCGAGGCACGCGGCTGTGCAGCGAATTCGAGGGGCAATTAGGCATCAACTCTGCGGTCACGGACGGGAGTCGCCGCGCGGGGCATCTAGTGGTTGGCCTGGCAGAATGATTTCAGCATGCGCCGCGGGCTGAATTGGCGCCGTGCTGGCCGGCGAGACGGGCTGAATCGGAACGCCTACAGACAGAGGTTTGGCCGAGCGATTGCGCAGCGCAAGGTCAACGGGAATCTCGGTCGGCCCCCGCGGGTCACGCACGGACGCCTGTGGGTCCGATGTCGGTGCCGGCGGCTGCTCCAATTTCCGCGGCTCGGTCGAGTAAATCTGATCGTAGACCGAGATGTTCTCCAACTCCGGCGGACACTGCGGTGCGTGGTGCCATTCGATCGCCCGATCGCGGTCGGCCGCCTGCCGCGCGGCACTCGCGTACGCGGCGGGCGTCCACGCGTCTTCGTGAATGTGGATGTTGTTGTACTTGAAGATCGTGCCTTTGGCGGTTTCAAGATTCGACAACGCGATCTGGTATTCGACCTTGTCCTGAATCTCCGTGCGCACGGCGTCCGTGTAGCCGCGCACGGCCACGAGCAAGCGGTCGATCGTGATCTTGCCGTCCTCGAACAGCTCGCGCTGAATGTCGAGTTGTGCCCTCGCGGCCAGTCTCTGTTCGACGCTGGTTTTGAACGCGTTAAATCGCACAACCAGTTCCCGGATGTGTTGTGTCAGCGTGTGTTCGATTTCCTGCCCTTTGGCTTGTAGGATTACCCTGGCCTGTCGCAGTTGATGCAGGGCCTCTTCGAGTTGGGCCGCGGCGCGCCGGTAGCCGATGTCGATCTGGAGTTGGGCGCCGATCGTGTAACTACCAAATTCTCCGTCGCTCAGTGTGCCCTCCGATTCGTCGAGTTCGCCACCGAGGCCCGTCCATTCCTTACGGCCGAAGACATCGAGTCGCGGCAGGAGACCGTTTCGCCGAATAAGCACAACCTGGTTTTGCTCTGCGATCGCGAGCTTGAGTCGCTGGATTTCTGGGTTGTAGGTGAACGCCTCGAGCTTGATGCCGTTCCAATCCCACTCGAACGGAGCGATGTGCGGGTCGTCCGCGGCGATGATTCGCTTGCCGTCGGCCACGGGCAGTCCCAGCAGGCTACGAAGCTGGCCCTCGCGCACCAGCACGCCGACGACCGGCGTGCCCTGGACGAGGTCGGAGCCTGATATCGCAAACTCGCGTTGTCGAGCGAACGCCCAATATTGCACATTCGCCTCGTTCAAGTCGGATGCGTTGCCGGCGCCCTGTTTTAGCTTTTCGTTGATCAACTTGACGACTTCTAGGTTTGCCTTCAACGCCTCGCCCGCCGCCCAATACTGCCACTGTGCTTCGTAGAGTTGCCAGTACGCCTGCTCGACCTGCTGGACGAGGCCGGCCATCGCCGTTTTGAATTGCCACACTTCCTGATCAGCCCGCAACCGTGCGATGACGATCGGCGCGCGATTTACTTCTTGGCCGGCTTGGGCGAGCAGTGGTTGACGAAACGTCGTCGAGACACGCGAGTCATACGCCGCACGAAACGCCCGGTTTGCGGCCGGCACATTGGACAGCGAGTAGTCCGTGTTGAAGCCCACGGTGACTTCGGCGCCATTGCCGAGCAGCTTGCGCAGCGACAGCACGTCGCCGGTGCCCGCCAGCCCGCTGTTGCGCGCGGCGGTCGAACCGAACGTGTCCTGCTTGAAAATGAACGGCGTGCCCGTCGAGACGCCGACCGTGCCGCCGCCCGGCGCAACGTTCGAATTCAACTGAATATCATCTCTGCCCCAGAACAGGTTAAAGATGAACTGCGTGTCGAACCGCGCGAGTTCCTGATTGATTCGCGTTTCAGCCAGCGCCGGATCGAACCGCGTGGCGACGGCGACGGCGACGCCGCCGCGGAGTTGTCGCACGACGCCGGAATTCTGCAGCGCGATCTCGAGCGCCTGCTGCAGCGTCATCGGCCATTTCTCGGCCGCCTCGGGATTCGTTGCCGTAAGAGGCGGCGGCGTGTTCGGGATCTCCAGCGCGACGCCGTGATTGTACGCGCCCACCGTGTTACCAGCCGGCTCGGACAAGTAATATTTCCCAGCCTGATCGTCGTCATCCGAGTCGTCGTGGCGCGTCCAGTGATCCCACCAACAGCCGCCCAGCGCGGGCAGAAACAGAATCAATAGCAGCATTGACGCGATGGGTCCACCGCGTCGACGGTCCGAGCGTTCCGGGCTTGGTACGCCACCAAATTTCATGCTCTGGCTCTATCTGTGGACGCAATGCGGGACGGTCGGGCCGCCGAGACGACGGCCTACATGCGGTGTTATCGGCGAGAATCTTGGTAAGAATTGACATTTCTGCCGGATGATCGCGTTGCATCGACCGTAACAGTTGCAACGAGAATATTGACCCAACCGGGGGCATCTGCTAACGTGACCGCCCTTGTATCCTTTGATCCTGCAACACGTTGGGAGTTTGTCCGGGCGATCGGTGCGGGTCTAGTTCCGCGTCTGCCACGACGAACTTGGGAGGTTTTGGTGCATGACGTAACACTGATTCGCGGCGACGGAACGGGCCCTGAACTCGCCGAGGCGACTCGCCGGGTACTCGATGCGACTGGCGTGAAATTCAACTGGGATGTCCAGGACGCTGGCGTGGACGTGATGGAAAAGGAAGGCACGCCGGTCCCCGATCGCGTGCTTGAATCCGTCCGCCGCACCAAGGTCGCGATCAAAGGACCGATCACCACGCCCGTCGGCACGGGCTTCCGCTCGGTCAACGTCTATCTGCGGCAGGAACTCGGCCTCTACGCCTGCCTGCGACCGTGCAAACAATACCCCGGCGTGCGCACGTTCTTCGACAACGTGAAGGTCGATCTCGTCATCGTCCGCGAGAACACCGAGGACCTCTACGCCGGCATCGAGTTTGAACGCGGCAAGCCGGAGACGGCAGCGGTCATCGACGCCATTAACTCGAAGAGCAAGAGGAAAATCAGCACACAGTCCGCGACGACCGGCGTCAGCATCAAGCCGATCTCGGTCGAAGGCACCGAGCGGATCGTCAAGTTCGCGTTCGACTACGCGCGCGAGAACGGCCGCAAGAAAGTCACGTCCGTACACAAGGCCAACATCATGAAATTGACCGACGGCCTGTGGCTGGAAGTCTCGCGCGAGGTTGCCAAGAAGTATCCCGAGATCGAATTCGAAGACCGAATCGTGGACAACATGTGCATGCAACTCGTTCAGAAGCCGGAACTCTACGACGTGCTCGTGCTGCCGAACCTATACGGCGACATCTTAAGCGACCTCGCGGCCGGATTGGTCGGCGGTCTCGGCGTCGCGCCCGGCGGCAACATCGGACCCGGCGGCGCCGTCTTCGAGGCCACGCACGGCAGCGCCCCGAAATACAAAGGCCAGAACAAAGTCAACCCAACGGCGCTGATCCTCTCCGGCATGCTCATGCTCCGCTACCTCAAAGAGACCACCGCCGCCGAAAAACTGGAACGAGCCGTGGCCTCCGTGATCAAGGCGGGCAAAGACGTCACCTACGACATGAAGCCGCACCGCGACGACCCGACCGCCATCGGCACGTCGCAGATGGCGGACGCGATCATTCGGGCGATGGGATGATCGTCACGTGTGACTGCAAAACTATCGTTGTCGATTCGCAGCGGCGCAGTTAACCTACTTGTTAGAGCATGAACATCGGTTCGTGGAGCAAATCAAGAATGCACGTCGTGAAGTTCGTCTATTGGCAGGAAGGCGTTCACTGGATCGGATTCCTTCAAGACTACCCTGATTACTGGACTCAGGGGAGTTCGCTCGACGACTTGAAGGAACATCTCAAAGATCTTCATCGCGACTTGACCGGCGGGCAGCTTCCCGGCATTCGCAAGGTCGATGAATTAGTCGTCTCATGAAACGCGTTGACCTGATCAGGACGATTGAAGGTTTTGGTTGCGACCTAATTCGCCATGGCGGCCGGCACGACTGGTATCGCAATCCGAACACAGGCACGTGCCCGCCCATTCCGCGACACCGAGAAATCGGTGAGGGGCTGGCGAGACGTATCATTCGAATGTTGAGCAATCCGGAGAGCGAGGCTCCAGAGCCGCCTGCATCCCAATGATTTGGGCCAGTCTAGGCTGACGGTGGTGCCGAAACTCGTTGCGACAAGGTGGAGCCAATGACGGCATGGATGCAGTCTGCTTTTCTGGCCGTTTCATCCGCGCTGATTCAAGCTGCGGACCCTCCGGCTAGTTCACGGAGCGCCGCCCCGCCACCTTTGGCGGACTCGTCGCACGATCGCCTGTCACCCCCGTCTGACGGCGACCATTCGTTTTCCACGCTGTATTCCTACCAATCGCGTTTGCTCGCATTGCACGGCGGCGATTACCGGCACGTGTCGCTTGACGTGAAGGCCGAGCATTTCGAGTGGATGGTTTGGCAGTATCATATGGCACCTTGGCATCAAGTTCACACGCGGGTGCGGCTGCCGTGGCGACTGCGCGATCCAATTGACTTCCGGCCGGGTGCGGATCTTTCAACGTGGAACGGAGCGCTGCTCGCGGCATTGAGCTACAAATACGCCGTGACGCGCGACGACGAGACGCTGCGGCGAATCGAGGAATTGCTCGCCGGCCTGCATTTCTTCCAAGAGGTCACGGGCAAGCCGGGACTCGCGGCGCGGTGCGTCGTGCAAAGTGATGTGCCGGTCGACGAGTGCAAGCATCGATACATCGCGCCAGACGGCACGGTTTACCATTTCCGCGCCAGCCCGGCGAAAGGGACGTACAACCAACTCGTGCTCGGCTACGCGACACTGCTCATGCGGGCCGGCGAGCTGCTCCCGCCGGAGACCGAGCGGCTCGCGCGCGAGGACCTTGCCGCGCTGGCGCTGCACCTGATCGACCACGACTATCACATCCGCGATCTGGACGGCGACAAGTCGCCGTACGGCGATCTCACGCCAAACATCGGCCCGACCGGCGTGCCATTCAACGCGCAGGTCGCCACCATGATCGTCGCCGCGGGCCATTCGTTCCCAACCGAGAACGATCGAAAGCGGCGACGAATCGACCATGAGTTCGAGCGGCTGCGCGAAGGCCATTACTATTACGAACGGCCGTACTTACATGTGATCGACCCGCAGAAGATCGGCGGCGGCCCGTTCCTCAAAGGCATGAACGACCGCAACCACGTCACGAACGCGGCGTTCATCGGGCTGGCCCTCGAAGTCGATCGAGCCCGGCGACGCGACCGCAAGGTCAACAACGAGTTTCTATATCAACTCGGTCAGACGATGGTCGAGAGCATGAACTACCTCGCGCCGTATCACAACAGCCTGTGCAACTTCATGTGGGCCGGCGTGCTGAGCGACCGCGACGTGTTCCGCGCGATCATTCGCGACGACCGCGGCGACACGCGACGCGAAGTCGAGCGGCTCGTCAGCGACGGCGTCGAGCAACTGCGGCGGTTTCCACTCGACCGGTTTCTCTACGCCGGCCATGAACTCGCCGCCGCGCGGCCGCCCTGGGCCGATGAACAGCGACCGGACAGCTATCTCTGGAAAGATACGCCCGACTCCGTTTGGCAAAACACCGGACCGACCGACGGCTCAATGATCTCCGCGATCGATTACCTACACGCGTACTGGCTGATGCGGTTTTTTCGGCTCGACGAACACCGGGCCGTCAACGCCAGCCACGGCGACGTTTTGCGGCTGAGCACGCCATCGCGGACATCGACCGGCGGGCAACGGAAAACGGACGACTGACCACGGACGAACGAAATGAACGCCGCCTTCCACAATCTGGTTTCGGGCCGCGGCACCGGCATCGCGGCGACCGCGCTGCGCGCGATGCTCGCCGGCGCGTCGTTGCCGTATCGAACGGCCGTCTCCGCGCGAAATTGTCTTTTTGACGCCGGCCTGTTCCAAGCCCGTCGCGCGGCGGTGCCGGTCGTTTCGATCGGCAATATCACGCTCGGCGGCACGGGCAAGACGCCGTTTGTTGAATTCGTTTGCCGCTGGTTCCTGACGCGTGGCCGACGCGTCGCGATCTTGAGTCGCGGCTACGGGTCGGATGGCGGACCGAACGACGAGGCCCGCACGTTGGCGACGAACTTGCCGGATGTGCCTCACTATCAGGGAAAGGACCGCGTCGCGCTGGCGGACCGAGCTGCGCGCGACGTGCAGCCCGACGTGCTCGTGCTTGACGACGGCTTTCAGCATCGCCGGCTCGCGCGCGATCTCGACATCGTACTGATCGACTGCACGGAGCCGTTTGGCTACGGCCGGCTATTACCGCGCGGGTTGCTGCGCGAGCCGATCAGCAGCCTCGAGCGTGCTGACTTGATCGTGCTGTCGCGCGCGAATCAGGCCGCACCGGCCGAGCGGCAGCGAATTCGCGAGCGAATCGTCGCCGCCGCCGGCGACAAGCCGATCGTGCTGGCCGAGCATCGGCCGACGGCGTTGCAGTCGGTCGATGGCCGGTCGCTGTCGCTCGACGAATTGCCGGGGCGATCCGTCGCCGCGTTCTGCGCGATCGGCAATCCGCAGGCGTTTTGGCAAACGCTCACCGCACTCGGTTGCCAACTGGTTGGAACACGGGCATTCCGCGATCATCACCTGTACTCACTCACGGATTTGGCCGAGCTTGGCGACTGGACATCGCACTGCGCACCAGAGTTCGTCATCACGACTCAAAAAGACATGGTGAAGATCCCTGTCGCGGCATGGAGTGGCCGCCGGTTATTCGCCCTTCAGATCGAAGCGGCAGTCACCGATCCGGACGGCTACCTGGATCGTTTCCTGTCTCACCTGCTGGTCCCACGCGAGTCCGTTCAGCAGGCGGCCTGAGATAGACGATCGCGGTCGCAGGGCACGGATGAACATGAATCAAACACGGATGAAAGGACCCAACTCTCTGAAATGATCCGTGTTCAATCTGTGTTTCATCCGTGGCAAGAATCAGCGCTATTCAAGTTCAAGCCGCCGCGGCCTGTGCACCATCGCTGTCCCGCATCGATGCGTTGAGGAGCTTCCGGTACAAATTCGGGATCGTCACGCGATGATCGCCGCAGAAATAGTAACTCTGTCCGCCGTCGGCGACCGTGCGCACAAGAATCGTTTTCCACGGCCGGTAGTAATATTGGGGATGTGACTTCGGCGCGGTGCCGTCGCGCGCGTTGGGCGGCAGCGGCACGAGATCGAAAACGGCCGTCGTGAAATGGCAAATCTGCCGGCCCTCTTGCCGCGCCACGTTGCGGGCCATCGACAGCGCCTTTAAGTACACTTCGGGACCAGTCACGGCCGAGCCGATGTTCAAGAACACGCCGCCTTCAAGCTGCGACACGGCCTGGGTGAATATGAGAAAATCCGTGTACGACGCCGCGCCGAATGCCGCGCCGTCGCAATTGCCGTGCTGGTGGATGATGTCGCAGCCGATGCCGACGTGACTCGTCACCGGCACGCGTGCGCGCCAGCCCGCGGCCGCGACGCTCATCGCATGATGGCGAAACTGCCCGCGATGCTGCTCGATGACACGTCCCACGGCCTCGCCCAGCCCCTCGCCGCGCGCGGCCGCGATCCGAACGATGTCGTTCACGACGCCCGTGTCCGACCACATGCCGAAATCGCCCTGCTTGATGTACCGCGCCACGTCCTCGCTCGTCGTCCCCTGGAGCGCAATCTCAAAATCGTGAATGATCCCCGCGCCGTTCGTCGCCACGTGCGTGATGAGGCCGCGTCCGATCAGATCGACGAGAAAACGCGACAGGCCCTGCTTGATCACGTGCGCGCCAATCATCCAGATTACCGGGCGCCCGGCCCGTCGCGCCGCGACGATCGCCGCGACGACCCGTGCGAATTCCGGATGCTCGAACGCCGGCACGGCCGCGTCCAGCGCGAGGCAATCCGCCAAATGCACGTCGTTGCGGCGTTCGGCGAGCGGTCGAAGCTGGATCTTAGTGCGATCGAAGAGTGCGTAGCGACTCATTAATGTATGTTCTCCTGATTTGCGGCGTGCTTATAACACAAGCCGTGAATTCTCGCGAGAGCGTCCGCATGGTCGCGACATCGATAAATCACCGCTCTCGACTCTCAACGCCTTTCAAAACGCATTGACCGTTTTTAGCGATCGGCCTAATCTACGCCCCCCTCCGAAAGGCCGCGATCGTCGGCTACGAGGGCATGGAAGCTCAAACTAAGAGACGGGACGTCGAAATCGGAAGGGAAGCAAAGTGTCTCGCGATCTCACCTCGTTGGTCAATCAACTCGGCTCGCCACGGGTGCTGGTGGTCGGCGACGTCATTCTTGATCGTTACACCTGGGGCGACGCGGAGCGCGTTAGCCAGGAAGCGCCGGTGATTTTGCTTCGCGCGGACAAGCGCGAGCAGCGGCTGGGCGGCGCGGCGAACGTGTGCAACATGCTGCGCGGGCTGGGCGCGCGGACGACGCTGGCCGGCGTGGTCGGTGACGACGCGGACGGCGACCAAGTGCGCGACGAGCTGCGCCGCGCCGAGGTGGGTTGTGCCAGCGTACTCACCGACGCGAGTCGTCCGACGACCGTGAAAGAGCGGTTCATGGGCCGGGCACAGCAGCGGCACCCGCATCAGATTCTGCGTGTGGACAAGGAGGTCCGCGACCCGCTCGCCGAAATGATGGAAGCCAAGGCGATCGCCGCGATCACCGAACAGATTGCCGAGCACGATATCGTGCTCATCTCCGATTACGCCAAAGGCGTTTGCACGCCAAGCCTGCTGGACGAGGTGATTCGCGCGGGGCGGCAGGCCGGAAAGCGCGTGCTCGTCGATCCGATTCGCGGTAACGACTACAGCCGCTATCGCGGCGCCAGCTCGATGACGCCGAATCGGCTGGAGGCGAGCCTTGCGACGGGCGGCAAGATCGAATCGGCCCGTGACGCATTGCCGCTCGCGCGGAAACTCTGCAAAGACCTCGAACTCGAAGCGGGCGTTATCACGCTCGACAAGGAAGGCATGGCGCTCGTGCATCGCGATGGCCGCGAGGCACTCTTTCCGACGCGGCAGAGGCAGGTCTACGACATTACCGGCGCGGGCGACATGGTTCTTGCGGTGATCGGCATGACGCTGGCCGCCGGCGCGGAATACGACGACGCGGTCCGGCTGGCCAACGTCGCGGGCGGCCTGGAAGTGGAAAAGGTCGGCTGCGCGATCGTCACGCGCGACGAAATCCTCGCCGATCTGGGCGGCAACCGCTATCGGGCGGACGGTAAGATACTTGACCGCGAGTCCCTTGCCCGTGAGATAGGCCGCCGCCGCGACGCCGGCCATCGAATCGTTTTCACAAATGGCTGCTTTGACATCCTGCACGCCGGCCACGTCCGCTACTTGCAAGAAGCTCGCACACACGGGGACTGCTTGGTTGTTGCGATCAACAGCGATGCAAGCGTGCAACTGGTCAAAGGCCCGACGCGACCCATCATCCCACAGGCCGACCGGGCCAGCATGCTAGCCGGGCTAGAGGTCGTAGACTTCGTGACCATATTTGACGAATCAACGCCGCACGCGCTGCTGCACCTTCTGCGTCCTGACGTGCTGATCAAGGGCGGCACCTATGGCCACGACGAGGTCGTCGGCTGGGAAGTCGTCGAAGCGTACGGCGGCAAGGTCGTCGTTGGCTGCGAGGTGAAAGGACTGTCGACGACAACAATCATCAACGCGGTGCGCGGCGACCGGGCTGCAGCTTGAGCCACGCAAGTCGTCCGCCAAAAATGCGCCCAATGAAAAAAGACCTATTTCTGATATTGCTGGTCGCTCTGGCGCAGAGCGAGTGGGCGCGTGCGGACGGACTCCCTTTCAAAGGAAACCGCTACGACGGCCCCGTCACGGTCATTCGCATGACGCCGGAGCAAGTCACAAAAACCAGACAAGGGCGGCTCAACGAGAAACCGACTCGAGATATCCAACTGAACCGGATGCAAAAGATGCAACTCCAACGGGCGACCGGGTTCAGTCCAGATACGATCGAAGTCTGGACGTTAGAAGAGGCAGTGGAAACTTGTAGCTGTGAGTTGCTTAACTTCGGGATTTGCATGGGACCGGACTTGATCCAAATTCCTCACAGTTTCCTGGGCGAAACTGACGAGGACCGAGGCAAGTTTGCGTCGCAAGTTCAACGGTCGAATCGCAGACATATGGTGTCCGGCGTACTCGCCGTGCTGGCTTTGTTTTTCATTGGAAGTATCTTTTTGCGGAGTCTCAGAGCAAGACCGCGGTTGGCTTCCGAGGGTCTAGGGGAACTGCGTGCGGCGTCTTGAAACAACACAGCCGACGCCAACTGGAAGTTTCAATGAACATTCTCGTCTTTCTGCCGAACTGGGTTGGCGACGCCGTGATGGCGACGCCGACGCTGCGCGCGCTGAAACGGGGATTTCCGACGGCGCGAATCGTGGGATTGATGCGGCCGATCATTGCCGACGTGCTCGCCGAACTGCCGTATCTCGACGGGCTTTTCACCTGGAACCCGCGGAGCGAAAAGAAGCTGGAGCGAACGTGGCCGGTAATGCGGGCGCTGCGGCGCGAACGATTCGATCTCGCCGTGCTGCTCACGAACTCGCTGCACACGGCCGCCGTGGCGTGGCTGGCGGGGGCGAAGCGACGCGTCGGCTACCGGCGCGATGCACGCGGCTGGTTGCTGACGGACCGGCTGGAGCCGCTCCGCGCGGGGCGGCGATTCAGGCCCAGCCCGGTGATCGATTACTACCTGGAACTCGCGTACTACCTCGGCTGCGCGCGCGAAAGTCGTCAGATGGAATTGGCGACGACGCCGGCGGACGAGCGCGCGGCCGACGCCGTGTGGCGGGCGTGTGGATTTTCCGGCGCCGAGCGCGTGGTGATTCTCAATCCGGGCGCGGCGTTCGGCGCGGCCAAGTGCTGGCCAACCGGACATTTCGGCGAACTGGCCCACCGGCTAGCCGCGATCCCCAACACGCGAGTGCTCGTGCTGTGCGGCCCGAACGAAATGAAACTCGCGCGGGAAGTCCTCAAGCGAGCCGGGCGGCCGGGCGTACACAGCCTCGCGGAATTCCCGGTCTCGATCGGTTTGTCGAAGGCGTGTGTGCGCCGCGCGGACTTGATGATCACGACCGATTCGGGCCCGCGGCATTTCGCCGGCGCGTTCGACGTGCCCGTGATCACGCTCTTCGGTCCAACGCACATCGAATGGAGCGAAACGTATCTGGTCAAGGCGTCCCATCTTCAGAAACAAGTGGCGTGCGGGCCGTGCCAGCTTCGCGAATGTCCGCTCGATCATCGTTGCATGCGCGAGCTGTCGCCGGATCAAGTTTTCAATGCGGCGCTGGCGATGTTCAGGCGATTTCCCCGCCAGCGGCCAGTGCCGTCGGCCGCGTGAGGCGTCACTGAGAATTGAGATTTGAGATTGAAATTCCGTGGCCGCACTCTTCCTCATCAATCCGCGCTACGAAGGCCTGGTGCGACGGCACCGGCTCGATGATTTCGAATTCGTCATGCATCGGCTGATTGGTCGCCGGCCCGGCGGGCACGCCGACCGTGACGTGCGTGGCGTCGATTTCGACGACGACGGCGGCCGCGTTCGACTCTTCGTGAAACGCGAATGGAAGACGTCCGTGCGCGGCCGATTCATGAATTGGCTGGCCGGCTACGGCCGCGCGACGCGATCGCGCCGCGAGTGGTACGTGCTCACGGCGATGCTCGAATCCGGCATCGGCTGCGCGGAGCCGGTCGTGTACGCCGAACGCGGAATCGTGCGGCCACTCGGCTACCTGATCCTGCGCGAAATCGACGGATCGACGCCGCTCAGCGATTTTCTGGCGGACCGGCGCACCGGCATGCCCGTTCGCTCGCGACGGCAACTCGCCGCACATCTCGGTCACGAGGTTGCCCGCATGCACGAAGCGGGGATCACGCATCCCGACTTGTACTCAAAACACATTTTTCTGAGTGACGAGAAATCACAGTGCGGAACGCGGAACGAGAATCGCGGAACGCGCAGCGCGGACTGCGGGACGCGTGACGTGCGGCACGCGCCACCGCGGCTTGAGCACTCCGAGTTGCCGCGCGTGTCGTTTCTCGACCAGCAGCGCGGCAGCATCCGCTGGTCGGTGTCGCTCGCGCGCCGCGCCGTGGACTTGGCTGCCCTCGACTCGACCTTGCCTGCCGACCTGGCCTCGTCCTCGGACCGGCTCACGTTTTTGCAGTCCTACCTCAGTCACGCGCGGCCAGGCTTGAGCGTGCGCGATTTGGTGGCCGCAGTGCGTGAACGGTCCGCGAAGATCAACGACCGCGCAAAGATCCGCGAGATGCGCGAGCTGGCCTCGTCGCCGTCCGCCGTCGCCGTGGTACGTACCTTGAGCAATTCCGCCAAGAGCCTATAATTCCCGCCCGCGCGAAACCAAGCAGTCACACGCGGCGTGCGATTCCCAAGTTCGTCCGCGCGCGGGACGCTCGCCCGGCAAACGTGGCACACGGAAGGTGCCTGCCACCTTGGTGCGAGGAACGTTTTTTCGCGAAGGCTCACGGATGAGCGGCCGATTTCACTGGCGACAAATTGGCTTCTTGCTGCTGCTGGCCGGCACGATGCAGGGCTGGATGGTGGCGCGCAATCGCGTGCCGGCACAAGACGCGGCCGCGTTCATCCAGTTCGCGCGTCAGTTCGAGCACAATTCCATCGCGGATACGCTGCGCCGCAATCCGCAGCATCCGCTGTTTCCGCTTGCCGTGTGGGCCGAGCACTGGTTGTTCGGCGGACTTGTCGGCGATAGTTCGACGTCGTGGTTGCGATCCGCGCAGTGGATGGCCGCGTTGGCTGCCGTGCTGCTCGTCGTGCCGATGTACTTTGCGGGCGTGCGACTCGCGGATCGGTTCTTGGCCACGGGAGCAACGGCGCTCTTCAGCTTGCTGCCTGTCACCGCGCGGCTCGGTGCCGACGCGCTCAGCGACAGCACGTACTTGCTGTTCGTGCTCGTCGGATTCTGGTCCGGCGCGGAGTTCCTGGCGACGCGGCGCGCGCACTGGCTGGCCGTTGCCGGAGTTGGAATTGGATTGGCGTATCTTGCGCGGCCGGAGGCCCTGCTGCTGCCGCTCGCATTCGGTGCGACGTGCGTCGTCGTGCAATGCAGGTCAGCGTGGCGGATCGCTTGGAGAGAACTGGCACTCGCCGCGGTGGGACTCGCGGCGGGAATGCTCGTTGTGGCAGCGCCCTACGTCGTGACCACGGGCAAGTTGACACCGAAAGGTTCGGTGATCCTGTTGCCGGGCGGTCGCGCGTTCGCGGCGGGCCAGGATTCGAACGACGCGCGCGTTCCGATAGCTGGTCTGAGCGACGGACACGTCGTCGCGCGACTGGTCGCACCGCTCGAAGCGGCGTCGGGCGAACGGCTCGATTTTGGCGTGAAGCACCGAACGCCCGCAGAGCGATTCAAGGGATATGGGGCCGCGATCAAGGAGTTGACGCGCGAACTCGTCGAGGGGCTACACTACATTTTCGGTCTGCTCGTCCTCGTCGGAATCAGTCAAGCACGCCGGCAGCCGGCGAATCTCTTCGCAGCGCTGCTTGCGGTCGTGTTTGCGCTGGTGCTCGTTCCGTTTGCGTCGCGGGCGGGCTACATCGCGAGCCGGCACGTGCTTTCGATCGTCTGCATGGGTTCGTTTGTCGCGGCGCGCGGCGGCTGGATGCTGGCTGGCGTTCTGGCGACGACGTGGGGCCGCGCCACGGCGAGACTGCGTGGGCTGGCCTGTTCGGCAGAGTTGTCCAATGACGAAATCGCGCGTCGGCGACTGGCCGGTGTGCTGTTGGCGGCGGCCGGGGTTTTTTGCTTGCCACGAAACGCGGTCGCGCTGCACGCAAGCCGCGAGGCACACGCCGAGGCCGGCAGTTGGCTGGCCGAGCACGCGTCCGCGATGGCCGTCGTGTTGGACAGTCGCGGCTGGACGGCGCTCTATTCGAATCTGCCGTCGTACAACTATCACGGCGCGCGGATCGCCATCGAGGACCCGCGGCTCGAATTCATCGTCGTCGAACGGAGCGAATTCGACGGCGACGAGCCGCGTGCGGCGACGCTGCGATACTTGCTCGGAGCCGCCGGTCAAAAAGAGGCCGAGTTCCGCACTGCGGCCTTTCCGGACGAGACGGTTCAAGTGTTTCGCTGGTTCCCCGAACGATTGGCCGACGCCGTTCGCGGCACGATGCGCGCTCCGTTGGCGAATTGACGCGGAGCCGCTCGACGTGTCGCGAACCGCAGGCTGATTTCGACACAAAACGAGGAGTGAGACGGTGCGAGCGAGTCGTGTTCGTTTACTTGTGACGACGCTCGTGATCGCGACGGTCGCAAGCGTGTGCGTCGCATTCGAGGAACACGTGCTGGTGCAAAACCTGCGCGTGGTCGAGGCGGGTCAAATTTTCCGCGGGGCCGAACAGAAGCCGTGGCCGCTCGGGCGATTGATCCGGCGCCACTCGATTCGCACGGTGCTTTGCCTGGTCGAGCCGGAGCCGAACGAGCGGGCGGTGACCGAATCGCTCGGTGCGATTTGGATGGTCGCGCCGCTCACCAGCGAATCCGCGACGACGACGTTCGACGAACTGGAGCGAGCGGCGTCGATCATCGCGGAGCCGAACAACCGGCCGATCATGTTTCATTGCAAACGAGGCGTCTACCGCAGCAACCTCGTGCAGGGCGTGTTTCGATTGCAGCGTTGCGGCTGGAGTCTGGACGAGACGATCGCGGAACTGCGGCAGTGCGGATTCGATCCGGAGGCGAGCGGCGGCGACGCGAGCTGTGCCGAACTGCTGGCTCGGTACGTTCGCGAGCGACAGGGACCTGACGTGAAGCCATGATGTTCTGGATTCATCCGAAATACCGAACGAACCTGCGGTCGGCGTCGGTCGACGCGTACGACGCGATCACGCGGCTGGAGCCGGCCGACCATTACGTGGAAAAGCAGGGTCGCTCGACGGGCCGGTACGAAATCGTCGAGGGCGGCCGGCGGCTCAGTTTCTTCTTGAAGAAATATCTTGACATGCCGTGGTGGCGGCGCTGGTTCACTCCGATCGCGAATTTTCCAGGCCCGCGCGAATTGGAAAACCTCCGGCGGGCGGAAGGACTTGGCGTGCGCGTGACCGAACCGCTCGCCGCCGGGGCCGACCGCCGGCACGCGTGCAAGAGTTTGCTGGCCGTGCGCGAGTTGGAGGGATACCTTCCGCTGCACGAGTTCATCCCCTCGCGATTCCGCGGCGCGGAGACGAGCGTGACGCGGGCCGTGCGGCGGGCGCTTGCCGAGCGGATCGCCGGCGTCGCGCGAAAGCTGCACTCCGCTCATTTGTATCACTGTGATTTTTACCTGTGCCACTTCTTCATCCGCGAGCTGCCGGAGAATCCGACGGGCTTTGATCTCGTGTTGATCGATCTGACGCGTCTCAAGGAGTCGCACTGGAGTCGCTGGCGCGTGAAGGACCTTGCGCAACTGTTGTTTTCGAGCGATCTGCCGGCAATCACGCGCACGGACCGGCTGCGTTTTTTCAAGCGGTACCTCGGCGTCCGCAAGCTCGACGCAGCCGCGCGGCAGTTGCTGCGGCGCATCGTGTGGAAGGCGTGGTTCTACCGGCGGCACAACGCGGCGGCGTAGACTGTTGAACGGTTGAACGGTTGAACCGTTGAATCAATCGGTCCCGGTCGATTTCAACCGTTCAAAAGAAACTTCGCGGAAGCATTCTCATGAAAATCGCACTCGTGATTCCTAATTTCGATCCGCACGTGGGCGGTGCGGAGCGCTGGACGTGGGATTTCGCGGCGCGGCTGCTGCGGCACGGCCACGCGGTTCACGTCGTTGCGGAATCGTTTGCGCAGGGGACGGGGACGGAAATGCGCGGCGTCGTGCCGCACGTCGTGCCGCGAGTCTTTGGTACGTTTCGTCAGCAGCGGTTCGGTTTTGCCGCAGCCGCCGAAAAGACACTGCGGCGGCTGGACGTGGACGTGATTCACGACATGGGGCACGGCTGGCACTTCAACGTCTTCATGCCGCACGGCGGCACGCGCGGCGGTTCGATGCGGCAGAACGTCGCCCTCTGGCCGGCCGGCATGCGCTGGCTGAAGCACGCCGCGACGACGATCCTGCCGCGCTATCGCACGTTTCGCGAACTCGAACGCCGCCAGTACGTGCCGGACGGCTCGCGGCTGTTCGTCGCGCTGTCGCAGATGGTCGGGCGCGACATGAGCCGCTTCCACGCGGTGCCCGACGACGTCGCGCGGGTCGTCTACAACGGGATCGACACACAGCGATTCTCGCCGGACCACCGCGCGCGGCATCGCGACCGCGTTCGCCGCGAACTCGGCGTGCGCAACGAGGTCGTCTTTCTGCTAGTGGGGCACAACTTCAAATTGAAGGGCGTCGGGCCGGCGATTCGCGCGATCGCGACGCTGTCCCGCGAGCGACGCGACGTGCGACTGGCCGTCGTGGGCGGCGACCGGCCCGGCCGATACGAACGGCTGGCCGCGCGACTCGACTGTCCCGACCTCGTGCAATTCGTCGGCCGCACGCGCGATTCCGTCCCCTACTACGCCGCCGCCGACGTGTACCTGCACCCGACTTACTACGACCCGTGCAGCCTCGTCGTGCTCGAGGCACTCGCCAGCGGCCTGCCGGTTATCACCAGCCGCAACAACGGCGCCGGCGAACTAATGACCGCCGGTCGCGAGGGATTCATCCTCGACGATCCGGCGAACATCGCCGCGATGACCGACGCGATGCGAAAGTTTCTAAATGAATCCTTCCGCGCCGCGGCGAGCCGTGCTGCGCGCGAACTCGCCGAGCAGCACGATCTCGAACGCAACTACCGCGAGATTCTGGCCGTCTACGAAGACGCGATCCGCCGCGCCCCACTCGCGCGCCGGCGAGCGTAGGGATCGATAGGCAGCAGGCGAATGACAAAATCGGCATGATTCGCCGAATTGGAGCATGGTCGTAATGAAACGGTGCGAGGTATTGTTTCAACAGACGGTTGTGTATGGTCAACAGTCAGTGATATCTCGTCAACAACCGGTATCATTGTTAAATTATTTCGTAAGTGTTAAAAATTAGCTAGTAGGTGTTCAAAATTAGTCAGTAGAATCGATAAATTAGCAAATTTCTTGACAGTGATACGTGCTGTTGATGTGAACATATCTGATTTTGAACCGATTCTACCGAGTAATTTATGGATAAATGATGGAAATCATTCCAATCTCATGTCCGATGTCGTTCGTGCCCACGCTGAACCTGTTTATTTCCCATTGGGTTGACGCAAACTACTCACTGGGAAAGTCTTTGGTGTTGGAGGACGGACCAATCATCACAACGTTGATCGGCTACCGCGACAACTTGGACGGGTTCCGGCTGTCCATGAAGGACAAGTTCAATGACTCGCAGATTGCTGTTGGGTTCGTGACGAACCGAAAAACGGCATTGATCTCGCGGCTGGCCGAATTCAATCGCAAAGTGCGGGGGAAGATCGGCAGTTCGCCGTACGCGGGCGGGTGGCATGCTCTCCGCTTTGGGTGAGCATGCCTGAACTTCATGGTCTCGCATGCCGACGCAAAGCCGACGGCATGCCACACGTCCGCGGCGTGACCTTTCGGGTTGCTTCGGCGACTTGGAGTTGGCAGAGTGCAGTTTGGTCGTGTTGGCAACCTCGATTCCGAAAAGGAGCGTCACAATGAACTCGAAGTTTCGCGCCGGGTTTGGCGTCCTTCTGGTCGCGTTCTTGGCCTTTGCTGTGGTGTGGCATCTTGACAGCGTCTACGGACAGCAGGGAGGCGCTGGTGGTGCGGGCGGAGCCGGGGCCGCTGGGCGCGGCGGAGCAGGCGGAGCGGGCGGTGGTCCAGGGGGCGGGGCGGGCGGACGTGGCGGATTTGGCGGCGGCCTCGTCGCGAGTGGTTCCCCCGGCGCTGTTTCTGCCAGTGGTGAAGTTGTCTACGTCGTTCACAACGACACGCTCTACCAGTTTGCGGCTCAGGACCTCGCCCTGATGAATCATGTCCCGTTGCTGCCTCCTCCGCAAAAAGCCGTTGGAGCGAACCGAAAGTAATCCCGACGCTGGCAATTGAGGGCGGCTGTGTCCCGAGCGTGGCGGGCTGCGGCGATGACACCGAGGTCAACGATCGCGGCCCGGTCGCCCGCCGCGCGAACGAGGTCGCAGATCAAGTCGATCGTGTGAAACTCCGGATCGATCACGCCGAGGCACGACGGGTGCGCGAGGAAGTCGAACACGGCCCGGTGCTCGATCGTCCATTCGACGGCCTGGCGGATCGCTTTGAGGAAGTATTCGAGCTTCCACCGGCCGCCGCGGAAGGCGCCGATGTCGCTGATCGGACTCATCGGCACTTCGATGAGGCCGCTCGGATAGGTGAACGGCTGCGAGTCGGCCTGGGCTTTGACGATGGAGTCGAACACGTCTGGCGCGGGCGGCTCGCCGGGTTTGCTGTTCGCGTGCGCGGCGTACTTGCTGCTGACCCAGGTGAATTCTTGTTCGAGCAGCATTCGTTGCACGTCGGGGCGGTCGGCGATGCCGTTGGCGAAGCCACCGGGCGTGCGAAAGCCGGCCGGGGCGATGCCGAGCCGCGTCTGCATCGCGTCAGTTGTCATGCGAATGTTGTCGGCGATGACTTCCGCGGGCGGCCGGCCACGCAGCAGCCACGGCGATCGCTGGAAGCGAAACTGAATGTCCTCCGGCTTCGTGGCCTTCACGAACACGTGGTCGTAGGTGTGATTGCCCACCGGGTGGCCGGCGGCGACGATCTCCTTCAGCCAATCGACGTTGTCCTGTTCGAGCACGCGTCCGACGCAGAAAAAATGCACGACGCCGCCCGCGGCCTTCACTCGCCGCGCGGCCTCGACGGAATATCGTTTCGTCGCGTCGTCGAGGTTCCCTTTCTCATAGTCCCAGTGCGTGTCCTCCCACTGCGGGAAGTTGCGGCTCATTTCGAGATCGAGCGTGATCGCCACGAGCGCCTGGTCTGCCGCAGCCGCAGCGGACCCGGATCGCGCCGCGCTCGCGGCTCGCGAGCCAGCCGGCTCCGTGCCAGCGCGGCGCGCGTGCGCAATACCCGCGGCAGCCGCAACGCCCGCGGACAAAAACCCTCTTCGTGAACAGCCGCAATCTTGCTTCAACATCAATGCACCTCAACCCTCAACCCTCAACCCTCAACCCTCGACCCTCGACCCTCAACCCTCAACCCTCAACCCTCCTCGCCGCCCACCCCAAACTCACGATTGCCGCGACCGACCCCGCCGCCGCGATCAGCAGCAGGACCAGACAAATGCCCGCCAAGTGATTGTCCACGCCGTTGTGGGCCAGGCCAAATATCAGCACGGTGAGCGGTTTTTCGCCGGGCGGCGTCACGATGACCGAGCCGGCAAGTTCACCGATCGAGAGCACGGCTACGCCAATCGCCGCGGCGAATACCGACGGCAAAACGGCCGGTAACTCGACGTGCCGGAATCGACGCCACGCCCCGGCCCCGTCAATCGCGGCCGCTTCGAGCAGACTGCGATTCACCAGCCGCACAGCGGGCCACAACACGGCGAGCGCGAACGGCAGCGTGCGCAAGCCGTGCAGCCAGACGAGCACCGCCGTCGAATCGGCAACGTTCGCAAGCCATCCGGCGACCGCGCCGCCGAGCGAACTCGGATCATCGCCCCACCACTTCGTCGGACGCAACAGCGCCAGCTTCAGCGCGATGCCGAGCACCGGGCCGGGCAACGCGAACAGCGTACACGCGATGACGGCGGCAAACCATTTCCCCGCTCGACTCTCTCGCGCAAAGACGGCCAGCAGCAACGCCAGCGGTACGACGCAGATCGCGGTGAGACCGGCAATCACCAAACTCAATATCAGTTCCCGTTCGGCCGCCCGCCCGCCGTCGCGAACGTTTTCAACGAGTGCCGCAACCGACCATCGCGGCCGATAACGCGCGATGTCGATGTGCTGTGGCTTGCCGAAGTTTTGCGTGGTGGATTTCGGGGCCACGGTGCCGTCACTCACCGATGGACTGCCCGCGTCGCGCCCGGCGGAATCCCGATCCGGCCGCGGTTCGGTCCGCGTCATGAACGAGCCGGTGCTTGCGGGCCGCATCGGATATTTGAGGCCAGCTCGCCAGACAAGACTCGCCGCGGGCACGCCGAACGTCGCCGCGACGACCGATGCACAACCAGCCGCCGCGAGCCAGCGCACTCGTCCCAATCGAAAGATCGGCCGCCGTGCAAACAGGGCCTGTGTTTCCTGCGGCACGCGACGCACGATCAGCCAGCCGGCCGCGGCGATGAGCACGAGCCAAACGACGAGTCCCGGCACCGCCGTCGCCGTCGCAGCGCCGACGCGGCCCTTCAGCGCGAACTCGGTGTAGACCGTCTCCGCGTACGTTCGAACGCCAAGCAGGTCCGTCACGGCCATCTCGCCCGCCGTGATCACGCCGACAAATAACGCTACGGCGACCACCGCGCCGGCCGAACGACGCAGCGTCACGTGCCACATCGTGCGCAGCGGGCCGACCAGCAGCAGACAATCTTCTTCCAACTCCGATTCGACGAGTGACACGGCCACACCGACGAGTGCCGCGATCCACGGGATCGCCGCCATCGCATGAATCCACGCGGCGCCGAACAGGCCCTTCAGTTCGACAGGCAATCCGAGCGATCGAGCCAATCCCTGCGGACCCGCCGCGGCCAGCCATGCCGTCGCGTGCAAATCGATCGGCACCAGCGCCGGCAAGAGCACGACCAGTGACCAAAACGGCTTCGCCGGTACGTCCGTGCGAGAGATCAGCAGCGCCGTCGTCACGCCGATCGGCAGTGCGATCGCCAAGGTGATCAGCACGAGCAGAGCCGTTTGAATCGCCAGCGAAGCACGATGCTCGCTCGGCGTTAATCCCGGCTCGCTGTCGGCCCGCCCCGTCCACGCGGCGATCAAGACCATCGCAATCGGCCAGCCGACGAGCACGATGAACACGGCCGCGAGCGCCGCGGGGCCGATCCACGAATTACTGGCTTTTCGCCGCCAGCCGTTGGGCATGATGTTGACCGCGATGTCAAAACTCGAATCGAAATCAGCGAGTCGATCATATCAGCGATTGGTGGCGTGCGGCAGGTTCGAGCGGCGACTCCGGCGACTCTGCTTGTCCGCGCGCCGAACTTTGGTAACCTGTGCGTGCCTGAAAAGTATGGCCGGCCGAAACCAAAGCGGCGACAAGTCGCCGCAGTCCAAAGGAGCCTCCATGCCCACGACGCTGACCGCACGACGCACGATCGCCGAACGATTCGCCGAGTCCTTTCCCAACTCACAGCGACTGTACAGTCGAGCGACCGGATTGTTTCCGAACGGCGTCACGCACGATCTGCGATACCTGCAGCCGTTTCCAGTGTACGTCGAGCGGGCCGAGGGATCGAAGAAATGGGACGTGGACGGCCACGAACTCGTCGATTGGTGGAGCGGCCACGGATCGATCATGCTGGGCCACTCGCACCCGGACGTGGTCGAGGCCGTGCAGCATCAGATGGGCCGCATGACGCACCCCGGCGCGTGCCACGAACTGGAACTCGAATGGGGCGACGCGATCCGGCGACTGAAACCGTCGGTCGAGAAGATGCGATTCGTGAATTCAGGGACCGAGGCGACGTTGATGGCGTTGCGGCTCGCGCACATGTTCACCGGCAAGCCGAAGGTGCTGAAGTTTCAGGGCCACTTCCACGGCTGGCACGACTTCCTGATCCAGGCCGCCGACCCGCCGTACGACACGGCCGTGCCGGGCCTCGACCCGGTGATGCTCGCGAACCTCGTCGTCGTGCCGCCGAACGATCTGAACGTCGTCGAGCAGACGCTTATTCGCGACAAACAGATCGCCTGCGTGATCCTGGAACCGACCGGCGGCCACTACGGCTCGGTGCCGATGCGCGGCGAGTTTCTGCGCGGACTGCGCGAGATCACCGCGCGGCACAACGTGCTGCTCATCTTCGACGAAGTGATCACGGGCTTCCGCGTGGCGCCCGGCGGCGCACAGGGCTACTACAAGATTCAGCCCGACCTGACGACGATGGCGAAGATCGTCGCGGGCGGCCTGCCGGGCGGCTGTCTCGGCGGGCGGACCGACGTGCTCGAACTGCTCGAATTCAGCAATCAGCCGAACCGCAAGATGCCACACCCGGGCACGTTCAACGCGAACCCGCTGTCCGCCGCGGCAGGTATCAAGACGCTCGGCATCGTCGCCAGCGGCGAACCGAATCGGCGAGCGAACGCGACGGCCGCGTCGTTCCGCGCGAAACTCAACGAACTGTTCGTGGCCGAGGGCGTCCCGTGGATCGCGTTCGGTGACTTCTCCGGGATCAAGATCCTCACCGATTACACCGGCCCGCGGCCGGCCGGTCGCGACGACTCTCCCGACGGCGGATTCATCCCGTTCGGCGGCGAGTTCGCCAAGCTCGACGCGAAGCCGGACGCGCGGCTAAAAACGGCGTTCCGCCAAGCCCTGCTGCTGCACGGCGTCGATTGGCCCGGCCTCGCGTGCATGGCCAACGCCGCGCACAGCGAGGAAGACGTGGAGCGAACTGTGGACGCGGTGCGCGAGACGATTGGACTAGTGCGCGAGGAGAGGCTGTGCTGAGGCGAGATTGCTTCGTCGGGAAGCGAGGTGGTTGATGTCGCGCTGGTGTCGGTGGCTCGGCCACTTCTTCTCTCGGCGTCGCGCGATTGGAGATGCTCCAATGTACGAACGATTCACTGACCGCGCCCGCAAAGTCATGCAGCTCGCCAACCAGGAGGCGCAGCGATTCAACCACGAGTACATCGGCACCGAACACATCCTGCTTGGGCTCGTGAAAGAGGGCAGCGGCGTCGCCGCAAACGTGCTGAGGAACCTCGACGTGGACCTGCGAAAAATTCGGCTCGAAGTCGAGAAGATCGTGCAAAGCGGCCCAGACATGGTCGTGACGGACAAACTACCTCAGACGCCGCGTGCGAAACAGGTAATCGAGTTTGCGATCGAAGAGGCCCGTGAGCTGAACCACAACTACGTCGGAACCGAGCACCTGTTGCTGGGAGTGCTGCGCGAGCAGGAAGGCGTGGCTGCGCAGGTGTTGATGAATCTCGGCCTGAAACTGTCCGAAGTCCGCGACGAGGTGCGGAATCTGTTGGGGCACGGTGCGGACCTCAGTGAGCTGGAACTTGCGCATGTTGTGCGAGCTCAGACTGCTCGAGCCGCCAGAACCGCCCTGACAGCTCTCGAATTGCTGATCCTTGCTGAAATCCACCGAATTCCGATCATCGACCCGCACTCGCACATTAACCCGCACGCGCCGGCCGCGAAGTCGCTGGACGACATCCTTGGCTACCACTACTACACTGAATTAGCCCACTCGGCCGGCATGGACAAGGAGCCGCTGGCCGTGGAGGTGCCGGAGGCGGAACGTGCGGCGGCCATCGCGAAATTCTTGCCAGCGATCGAGAACACGGTTCAGTACAGTTGGCTGCTGGAGATCGCGCGGACCTTTTTTGCGTTCCAGGCCGCGGCGATCACGCCAGAAAACATCGAATCGCTGCGAAGCGCGGCAGCGGAAAAAACTGTGCAACCCGGCTGGGACGGTCACGTGCTGCACGTTTCCGGCGTCGAGAAAATCTTCCTCACGAACGACTTCGACGACCCTCTCGAAGGCTTCGACACGACCCGCTACGTGCCGTGCCTGCGGACCGACGACTTGGTGTTTCGGTTTGGTGAACCGTCAACGATTGAGCGGCTGAAACGGGCGACGAACTCCGACGTGGGCGACGCGAATGGGCTCGTCGCAGCGCTCGGAAAACTGTTCGAGCATTTCACGAGACACGGCGCAAAGGCGTGCGCGATCTCGCTGCCGCCGGACTTCGAGCCGCTCCCGGTGGATCGCGTTGAGGTCGATTCAAGCGTGCAGGCCGCGCTGGCCGGACGACCGCTCAGCACGGATGAATCGCGGGCCGTGCAGCGATTTGTGTTTTGGACGCTGGCCGCGTGCTGCGCTCAGTTCAAACTGCCGTTCGATCTAATGATCGGCGTGAACCGCCGCGTCTACCGCGCCGGCGTGTTTCAGGGACAGGACTTATTCGATCAGCGGACGTCGCTCATTCAGTACCGCGAACTCTTCAACGCCTTCCCGCAAGTGACCTTTCCGATTTCAGTCCTCACCAGCAGCCAGAACCAGGAACTCGTAAGTTACGCCTGGATCTTTCCCAACGTGGTCACCAACGGCCACTGGTGGTACTCGAACGTGCCGGCGTACATCGAACCGGACGCGCGGGCGCGGCTCACGGCCCTACCGGCCACAAAGCAAATCGGCTACTACTCTGACGCCTACAAGCTGGAATTCATTCTGCCGAAATTCAATATGTATCGCCGCGTGCTGGCGAAGATCCTGGCGAGCGAGTTCGTGATCGCGCGCGGCTGGAGCGAAGAACGCGCGATCGCACTTGCGCGGCAGGTACTGCGCGAGAATACGCAACGAATCTTTAGCGTGTAGCAACGAGACGCGGCGTCGAGCAACGTGCTACGCTGCGATTCTGGCTCTCGACCCTCGACGCTCCGCGCTCGACTCTTTCAGTGCACTTCAAATATCGCCTCGACTTCGACGGCGATATTCCCCGGCAGCGAGCCCATGCCGACGGCGCTGCGGGCGCCTTTGCCGGCGTCGCCGAACACTTCGACCATCAAGTCGGAGAACCCGTTGATGACTTGCGGATGGTCTTTGAAGTCGGGTGTTGCGTTCACCATGCCAAGCACCTTGATCAGTCGCAGTACGCGGTCGAGGCTGCCGATCGTGTTGCGCGTTGTGGCAAGAATCGCAAGTCCAACAACGCGTGCGGCCTGCTTGCCTTGTTCGAGCGTCATGTCGGCGCCGACCTTGCCGGCGATCATCGTACCGTCGGTCTTGAGCGGTCCGTGGCCGGAAACGTAGAGCAGGTTTCCCACCTGAACGGCCGGGATGTACGTGGCGACCGGCTTCGGCGCGCTGGGAAGTTCGAGTTTCAGTTCCTTGATGCGTGCTTCGGCTCCCATGAGTGCTTCTCCTGAAGTTAAGGACGGAATCGGATCGGGCACTAGCTGTCTGGCCCGCGCTGATCGCAAAACATACCGCCAGAACCTGCAACTTGCAAAGCATTTACGCGCGAATTTGCCGACCGGCTATTGACGATCCGCCAGCGGGCCATTACCATTCTGCGTCTTCATGCTGGCCTACCTGACAGAGCCTGCCATTGATCTCTTCAGTTGCCTGCGGTGCCGACCGAACGATTGCTCTTCTGCGCCGAACGTTAATTTCGATCAGCCAAGGGCGAAGAGCAAACTGACGCGAGGAATTGAACGTAAGAAGTGTTAGCTGCGTCCAATAGCTGCGGCTGCGTTTAGTAAGGCTGCCGAGGATCGTGAGGCTTGCGGAACTTTGCCCGTTTTTCAGGAGAAACGATGAGACGCAAGGAATTCGGAGACGACACGGTGGTCGAAGAACACGCGGTGCTGGCGGCTTCGCACACGAGACCCGTGGCCGGATTGATGGACCGGCTGGGGGATTTGACCTTTCAGGAGTTGATTCGCGAAAAGACCCGCTTGGAAAAGGCCCGCCGCGGACCGGGCATCGGACCGGACGAATGGTACCGGCTGCACGCCGTGAAGGCGTTGATCACGCGACATGAAGTGGAGAATCTGCGGCAGACAACGTGGACACCGGAGATCATTGATTGAATGCCGGACGAGCGAATGGAGACGATCGCTCGTAACGTGGAAAGCGCGGTTGCTGACTGACTGTGCTTCGCAGCGTGCTCGCAAAAAGAAAGGAGTCTGAGCGATGCTTGTGTTGACCCGCAAATTGGGAGAGGAGATCGTCATTCCGTCCCTGGATGTGACGATCCGGTTGTTGGAGGTTCGCGGCGACAAGGTGCGGCTCGGCATCGAGGCGCCGGCCGACGTGGCCGTTCATCGCAAGGAAGTGTGGGACCGGATTCGCGAGTTCCAGCCGGCGGAATCGCCGAACTGCTCATCGCGATGACGGAGCGAAATCTGAAGTTCACGCTGAGAGTTGTATCGGGAGTCGTTGAGGGCCGCTGCCGGACGAACATCGTCCAGCCGTGGCCCGTTGTTTTTGACGCGCACCGGATTCTCACCTGCTCGCATGAGCCCGGCGCGTAACAGCTTTTTTCATCACGCGGCGTAAGTCCTTACTTGGATGCGTTGTCGCAGTGACGTAAGGATCAGTTTCGCTTGCACCCATTGATGCACACGACGGTGCGTGCGCACCCACGGGGGTAA
>Ga0247727_10004214_pt1 | contig 30763 bp, 24 predicted proteins | sample WisWelCaveWW1625_FD_202498 | JGI IMG/M metagenome (GOLD analysis project Ga0247727, IMG submission 202498) | Biofilm microbial communities from Wishing Well Cave, Virginia, United States - WW16-25 | ecosystem: Environmental > Aquatic > Deep subsurface > Groundwater > Cave microbial mat | place... | reverse complement strand
GACCAGTTCGTTTTTTCTTGCTTCGCATGGCTCCGCCGAAGGGCCAAGCTCGATTGCGCGCTTCCAGCGCTAGCCTGCCCAGCATGAGCATACTACGAAATGGAAAAGTTATTTTTCTGCGGTGCCTTAGCCTGGAGTTCCGGGGCGCAGCACGCTTGGAAGTGTGGTATGACCCGAGATGGTCTATCGCAATGGGGTATTGCTGGCAACTCGCGATGTGATAGCATGGCCGTATTACGCGAACAGTGGATACATTGGGTTATGGACTATAGGCTCAGGTAATGCCCTGTTGGACGATTTTGGAGGAGGAGGATTACAATAAATTGGCCCGACAGGTAGAATAGGGAAGTGAAACATGGGCCAGCCATCTAAACAGGTCAAACAACTTTTGCTGAGAATGGTTTTGGGCGTAATCGGCCTGATATCATGCCAACCATCACCCACAGGTTTGGCAACGATCACGCCAGATACTGCGACTTCGCCAGCGCCTCTATCACCACTGGAAGTAGAGCCGTCACACAGCCCCATCATCGCCTCTCCTCTGCCACAGTCACTTCCTTCCACTGCTAGATGGATCCTTTTTCATAGCGAGGTATATTTCTATCTTATCAATACAGATGAAGGCAGTTCAGCCTACTATCAAGGATTTGATCCCTCTTGGTCCTCCAATGGTCGGCAGATTGTATTTTCAGATCGAAAAAACATTCATGTGATGTACGCTGATGGAAGTGGGTTGACTGCAATTACAAATTTCAACAAATCTGACAACGAAAGTGTCTGTTTCTATCCGCACTGGTCACCAAATGGCAAACGGATTGCTTTCTGGTCGTCAGAGGGTGCTTATTACGCTCTATACGTTATAAACGCTGACGGTAGCGATCTAAGACATTTGACTAATATAGGGCTTGCTGGTATGGGTTACAAAGGGCCAATATGGTCGCCGGATAGCCAGCAAATTGTTTATTCGCGGACCGTTCCGCATGAAAGAAGACCTTCCTCAATTTTTACTATTGATGTGGAGTCTGAGGTAGAGAGACGTTTGACGGACCGAGGTGATGAATACTGTTTAGAGGCTTGCCCAAACGACTCCGATCCGATCTGGGCTCCCAATGGTCAGCAGATTATTTTCACATCCACACGTGATGGCAACGATGAAATATACCTAGCGAGTAGCGATGGCACCTATGAAGTTCGTCTTACTAAAGACCCGGCTTATGATAGCGAGATGACTTGGTCGCCTGATGGACTACGGATCGCATTTGTGTCTGAGCGCGATGGTAACGGCGAAATCTATGTCATGAATGCTGATGGCAGTGACCAGAAACGTCTAACGAACAACACAACTGAAGATCGTCAGCCTGTTTGGTCGCCTGATGGACTACGGATCGCATTTGTGTCTGAGCGCGATGGTAACGGCGAAATCTATGTCATGAATGCTGATGGCAGTGACCAGAAACGTCTAGCGAACAACACAGTTGATGACATTCTTCCGGTCTGGTCACCACAGTTGGAAGGCAATTAGTACAAAATCAACCTATCTCATTATTCTATTAATCAGACTATGTCCCCCACAATTCTTGTCATCGAAGACGAAGAGAAAATCACCGACTTCCTGCGGCGCGGCCTCTCTTACGAAGGCTACCGGGTGAACGTCGCCCACGACGGCCCCGGTGGACTGGCCAGCGCCCGCGAGGCCCCGCCCGACCTTGTTATTTTGGATTGGATGTTGCCGGGGATGGACGGGCTGGAAGTGTGCCGCCGCCTGCGCAGTGGCGGCCCCATCCCCATCATCATCCTCACCGCCCGCGACGCAGTGGCCGACCGCGTGCTGGGCCTCGACGCCGGGGCCGACGACTATATGGTCAAGCCTTTTGCTTTCGACGAACTGCTGGCCCGCATCCGCGCCCTCCTGCGCCGCGCCCAGCCGCAGGCCGCCGAAATCCTCAAATTCTCCGACCTCACCCTCGACACCGGCACCCGCCAGGCCTTTCGCGGCGAGCGGGCCATTGACCTGACGGCCAAAGAATACGAACTGCTCGAACTCTTCATGCGTAACCCGCGCCAGGTGCTGACTCGCGAAGTCATCTTTGATCGCGTCTGGGACTACGACTTCGGCGGCGAGAGCAACATCATCGAAGTCTACGTCCGTTACCTGCGCCAAAAGCTCGAAACCAATGGCGAGCAACGCCTCCTGCACACCGTGCGCGGCGTGGGCTACGTGTTACGGGAAGAATAATTGCCTTAGGGGCTGGAAAAAATACTATTCTGTAGAACATGTCCATCCGTTTCCGCCTGGTGTTCTGGTACGGCGGCATCCTCACCACCGTCATCACCCTCTTCGGGTTTCTGGTGTGGGGCCTGCTGGCCCTGACTCTGACAAACCAAATTGATCGCCGCCTCCAGGAGACCGCCGATCAGGTGCTCCGCAACAGCAACGTCACCAGCGATCTGTCCGTCCTCACCATCCCTTCCCTCGACATCTTTCAGGCTGACGGCCTGTACATTCAGGTGTTGAATGAAAAAGGCGCGATCACCGGCATGTCGCCCAACCTCGGCAACTATAATCGCCCGCTCGATTCGACGTTGCCGAAAGGTCAAGACCGCCTGATCCGTGATGTCACCACCGTTGGTGGGGCGCACGTGCGCGTGCTCACCCTGCCCATCATCTCGCAGGGGACGATTTTGGGATATTTGCAGGTGGGCGCTCAAATGCGCGACGTTGATCAGGCCCAGCGCTTGCTGCTGTTGACGCTGGCCGTGAGCGGCATTGTGTCGGTCGGCTGGTCAACAGCGGTCGTGGCCCTCACCGCCAAGCGGGCCTTGCGCCCACTCGACCGCATCACGGAGGCCGCACTGCAAATCACCCGCGCCGATGATCTCTCGCGCCGAGTCCAGTTCAGCGGCCCGCCGACCGACGAGGTGGGCCGCCTGGCCAGCGCCTTCAACGCCACGCTGGAACGGCTCGAACGGCTCTTCAATTCCCAGCGCCGCTTTCTGGCCGACGTGTCGCACGAATTACGCACCCCCCTCACTGCCATTCGTGGCAACGTGGATCTGTTGCGGCGCATGAAGGAACCGGACCGCCAGTCGCTCGACGCCATTCAATCCGAAGTCGAGCGTATGTCGCGGCTGGTGGGCGACCTGCTCATGCTGGCTCAGGCCGAGTCGGGCAACCTGCCGCTGGCGCGCAGTGTGGTGGAGTTGGACACACTGTTGTTGGAAGTGTACCGGCAGGCGACGGTGCTGGCTGGGGGCAAAGTGACGGTCGCCATCGGCGAGGAGGATCAGGCGCAAGTCTCCGGGGACAGCGACAAGTTGAAACAAGTCCTGCTCAATCTGGCGAGCAATGCGCTCAAATACACGCCACCGGGCGGCAAAGTGACGCTGGGGCTGGCCTGCGTCAACGGTTGGGCGCGGTTCAGCGTCGCCGACACCGGAGTCGGCATCCCCCCCGAAGACCTGCCCCACATCTTTGATCGTTTCTATCGCGTGGACAAATCGCGCACCCGGCCCGCTGGGGCGACGGCCGACGGGGCCAATCCGGGCGGATCGGGCCTGGGCCTTTCCATTGCCAAGTGGATTGTGCAAGCGCATGGCGGGCGGCTGGAAGTGAGCAGTCAAATTGGCAAAGGGTCGGTATTTTATTTGTGGCTGCCCCTGTTGGAAACGCGCCCGATTGGTAAACCCGCCCCCATCCCGGCGAGGCCGGAATAGCCATGCGCCCGTTGGTTGGAAAACTGAACAATGTGGGGGTTATTGTTCTGGTCGCCCTGCTGATCCGTTGTTGCGTGTTTTACTACTACTATTTTGTGTACAAAACGCCGGGCGGCATCGCACCCACGCCGTTCGCCAGTGACGCCTACGACTTGCTGGGCCGGGAACTTGTCAATGGCAGGGGTTTTTCCTCGTGGATATTTGCCTATCGTCCGCCGCTCTATCCCCTGTTCATCGCCGCGGTCTACAGCCTCACCAGTCAAAACAATCCATTGACCGTCGTGTTTGCTCAGATAGTGGTATCGGCGTCGGTGTGTTTGCTAACGTTTGGCATCGCCCGCGAACTGGGCGCGAGCGAGCGGGAACAGAGCCTCGCTTCCCTGTTGGTGGCGGTTGACCCGGCCTCGGTGGCGATCAGCATATGGTTGATGGCGGAGACGCTGGCGAATTTTTTTATCGCGGCTTCGTTATTATTTTTGATCCGCTTGATCAAACGACACCGGCTGAGGGACTTTGCGGACGCCGCCTTGTGCGGGGGAAGCCTGGCACTGTCGGCCCTCGCCCGACCCAATGCCATCTATTTTGTACTGGTGGTCGCCGTCGTCATCATCTGGCTGGTCTCGCGTCCACAGTTTAAAGTCGCCGTCGTAGTATTGGTGTTCGTGGTCGGAGTCGTCCCCTGGTATGTGCGTAATTACGCCTACCATCGTCTGTTCACCTTTGCCACGATGAGCAGTTTCAATCTTTTATTCTACAAAGGGGTATCAGTGGAACAGTGGAGCAGTGACAAACCGGTCACTGAAATACAAGCCGACCTGACCTATGAACTGGAACGACGCCTGGGCATCGCCGGGCCGCGCGAGACTTACGACGGCTTGTCATTCTGGAGTTATCTTGTGCCTGCCGACCCGCGCGCAGCGGGCGTGATGCTCGATATGGCTTTTGAAATTTATCTTGCCCATCCGCTGACCTATCTTTTACTCCTGCCCGTATCATTGGTGAAGCTTCTCGCCTTCAGCGACCTCTCCTCCCAATTCGGCGGAGTCCGATGGGTGGAATTGGGCCTCAATGCCGCTTTTTATGTGCTGGCGCTGACAGGAACCGTGGCAATCACGAGAAAGAAGATGTGGGACTGGCTGTCCGTGACAGTCCTCCCCATCATTTATTTTCTCGCCGTGCCGATGATCACCGGAGGAATACAAGATACCCGTGCCCGAACCAACATCACTGCTTGCCTCGCCATCCTGGCCGCTTATGGACTTAACGTCCTTTGGAGCCGACGACGTGAGCACCCTTAAGCGCTCTCTGCGCCCAGCCATCTTTCTCGACCGCGACGGCGTCATCGTCGAAAACCGCGATGAGTATGTTTTGTCGTGGGATGATGTGGTGTTTATTCCCAGCGCGCTCGAGGCGTTGAACAAACTTGCCGCCAGCGATTTCGCCGTTGTCGTTGTCACCAATCAGGCCGCCGTCGGGCGGGGGTTGATGTCGCGGGCCGATGCCCAGGTGATCAACACCCACATTCAGTCTGAGGTCTTCCGCGCCGGGGGCCGGCTCGACGCCGTCTACATGTGCCCTCATCACCCCGACGAAGATTGTGTTTGCCGCAAACCCAAACCCGGCTTGTTGTTTCGGGCCGCAGACGATCTCGGCCTCGACCTCTCACAATCGTGGATGATTGGCGACGCCCTCACCGACCTTCAGGCCGGACAGGCCGCCGGAGTGCTGAACAGTTTGCTGGTGCTCACCGGCCGGGGTGCGGCGCAAAAGGCAACCCATCAACTGCAGGGCGGCTTCCCCGACCTCCATGCCGCCGTCGAACACATCATGCAGACCTGCCAGGTCGGTTAACGGCCTCGCGCAAAAATATCGCCAGCTTCGCCGACTCCCACTGCTCCGGCGACTCCCAATCCACCAGATCGCGCTCAACGGCCCCATCCATTTTTTGATAAGCCCGTCCCGGCGGCAAAGGTTGAACCCGGTTATTGTTGGCGAGGATCGTCTGAATCGGGCCGAATTGACTCTCGCACCAGCGGGTGGCTTCAGCCAACCGATCCGGGGTCGCCGCCGACGTGGCCCCCACCAATATTCTGCGCCCTCGCATCTGGCGCATCGTTTCGGCTACCTCTGCACCCACTGCCAAACCGAATGATTCACTGTTGAGGTCGGGTACAATGATTAATGCCTCGGCGCTGGCCACGGCTGAAAACGTCATCGGCGAGGGGTCGGGCGAGAGGAACCGCCCACGCAAACGCAGGCCATTACTTAAATCGCCAATCTCGGCGGGGAGCGCCGTCAACACTTTTTGCACAGCCGCTTCGTCGTCGGCCAGCGCCAACGCCAGTTCGGGGGTGGGGATCGCGAAAACCGTGATGCGGTCGGTGAATGTTTTGAGAGCGCGAAGCAGAATTGGTAGACCCGGCCCGGCGGCGGCAATCACGACCACGCGCGGCTGGCCCAACCACCATCCCCCTGCCAGCGCCCCCACCGCTACCTTCCACCAAAACGAATCGATCTCACCGACCTCGCTGGCGTTGATGGCCCGAATCGCCCGCAACAGCAACAGACCGCCAACGACAGTGAAGAGCGCGGCGGTGAGGCTGATCAGCGTGCCACGCGGCGGCGCTTCAGGCGAGGTTGGAGTCAGCACATCCACCACGAAATCGGTGAACGGTGACTGGCGATAGAGCCAGAGCAGCGCCAGCGTCAATCCCGCGCCGAAGACTCCGGCCCCCAACACAAACAGCGGCAGCCATTTGCGCTTGAGTTCAAACAGGCCGTCGGGTTTCAATGGGTGCTGAATTTCACGGATGACTCTGCGGCTGGTACTGCAAATAAATGCGTATCGCTTCGAGGTTCTCTTCGAGAGGCTTCATCCCATCAATCACCAAACGCTCCTCCGTCCACGGCGCGTAATACGACTTGACCCGTTCCACATCCGCCCAGGTCAACTCCTGCCAGCCGGGAATATTGCGCTGGCGGTTAGCGATGCGGGCCTGATGCGCCGCCTCGTCCGAGCAGATACATTCGACGACGTGCCAATTGGCATTATAGGTGTAGGCCAACTCGCGCCATCGCATGCGGATCGGTTCAAAGCTGGCGACGCTGTCCAAAATTGCCGATTGTCCAAGTTTCAATTGTCGCTCGGCCAGCATGGTCAGCAGTTCATAACCGGCGTAGCCCAGCACCTGGGCTTCTTTCTCCGTCTGCCCCAACCCGCACAGCCGCAGTGCAGCCTCCAACCAATCTTTGGCAAAAACGGGCGCGCCCATTTCCTGCCCAACTCTGTCGGCCAGGCTACTTTTGCCCGTGCCAGGAAGACCCGTGAAGATGATGAGGTGCATGAGACGCTATTGACTCTCCGGCTGCTCCCGGAACCACGCCCAGAATTTCGCCAACCCTTCGGCCACAGATATGATCGGGTTATAGCCAAACGCGCGGCGCGCCTTGTCCACGCTGGCGAAGGTGATGGACGGCTCACTGGGCGGCGACGGCTCGTCCTTGATGATGGCTTGCCGGCCGATTAATTCCTCCAGAATTTGCACGAAGTCCACCATCAGCACCGGCTGGCCGCGTCCCAGATTGTAGAGATTGAACCCTGCCGCATGATCGAGCGCGCCCACAATGCCGGACACGATGTCGCTAATGTACGTCCAGTCGCGCTGCATCTGCCCGTTGTTGAACAAGGTGATCGGCTGGCCGCGCACCAAACCCTGGGCTATCTTATAGGGCATCATATCCGGGCGGCCACGCGGCCCGTAAACGTTGAACAACCGCAACGCCGTAATTGGCAATTTGAATAGATTGAAATAGGCATGACCCATGATCTCAGCCGCCCGCTTCGTCGCCGGATACGGCGTGAGAGGATGATCCGCCGGATCGTCCTCGACGAAGGGGATGCAGTCGGTGGCGCCATACACCGACGAGGTGGAACTCAGCACTGTCTGCCGGGCAGCCACCGCCCGAGCTGCCTCCAGTACATTGACTGTGCCCCCCACGTTCACGGCGGCATAATCGGCGGCGCGATTGACTGAGACCCGGGTGTTGGCCAGCGCCGCAAGGTGAATGATGCGATCCACAGCGTGAGTCTTCACCACCGCCATCATCAGCGCCGCCTCTCGCACGTCGCCTGCGACGAAAGTGAAGCCGGGTTGCGACTTCAGTCCGACAAGGTTGCGGTGTTTGATTTGCGGATCGTAATACGGATCAAAATTATCCAGCCCCACTACTTGTTCGCCGCGCGCCGCCAGCGCCTCGCACACATGACTGCCGACAAAACCTGCGGCGCCCGTCACCAAAATCGAACCCATTAACGAGTGACCTCCACCGTGAACAACACAATATGATCGCGGATATTGGTGCCGCTGGAGTCTCGCACCGGCAACCGCGACCCGTCCGCCGTCGAATACATCAACGTCCACACCTCATAAAATCCGGGCGGCAAGTCTTTGGGCAGGACGAAGGCCACATTGTGCCGCACCACGTCGTCCGTCTGCCACGTTCCGGTCGGCCAAAAGCCGTTGAGAGGGGTGCTGTCATTCTGCAACGTCAACGACCCCTGCGAGTTAATCAGATACAAACCAATTTTGTAATCGCTCTGCGGCGCGGCCAGCGCCTGCCATTGCGTTGAGACGTTCAGAATATCGCCAGGACGAAGCGAGGCCCCATCCGGCGTCGAGTCCCAGCCCATGAGGGCGATGCTATCGCCCAACCGATAGTCCGTCGCGTGCGCCGCCGGTTTCGCCGGCTCCGGCGCGGTAACCGACGAGAACTGTACCAGTCGCACCACCGGAGTGAATTCCTGTACGCCCGCGTAGTGATACTGGCGGCTCATCCACCACTCGGTGGGGCGCGGCGACTCGGGCGTGAATGGCCCATGCTCTATGATCAGGAAAATCGTTTGATAGGGCCGCGAGAAGAATTCAATCATGCCGTAGCCCTTGACCAACGGTCGGGGATCGGTCGAGGGGGGAAGTGGCGACTGGCCCGGCGACACAAGTTCGCTGGCGTTGAGCGGCAGGGTGTACCACAGATCGTAGCCTTTGTAGTAGTTGAGCATGAACTCAAAATACGCTCGGTTGTTGAGGAAGATGATCGGGTTGGGAGCATTGGAATTACGGAGGGCGATGTTGAGTTGTTGTAACGGCTCTTCATTGCCATGATAGCGCTGGTCGTAATAAATCGAGCGCAGACTGAACCATGTCACTGCGCCGGTCAACAAAAACCCGATCACGATTCCACTGAAGGCGACCCGCCGTTTCATCGGTGTAGCCGCCCCCGTTAGGGCGCCCGATACTCCATAGGCGGCCGCTACCGCAAACACAACCACCAACCCACCCGCCAAAATCGGCGTCGCCCACGTCGGGCCGTCGGGCAAGGCCCGCGCCCACGCAAAATCCAATGGCGCAATGCCGAGCAGTCGCCAATGGCCGATAATGGCTGAATAGGGCCATTCCCACAGGCCCAGCGTCCAGGGCCCGCCCAGTTTTGCGCCGCCGAGGATCGAATCCCATTTGCCTAACTGTACACCAATGCCCCCCACTTGCACGGCGGCCCCCACGAGGCATAGCGCGATCAATATCAGGAGTCTGAATCGAGATCGGTGCAGGGCATTGTCAATAAACGGCGCGGCGCTGACGATCAAAAATGGCGTGAGGGGAACCATGTAGCGCGGCCCCCAATTCGTGCCCCCCCACCACAACTCGCCGCGCACCAGCGCATAGACCACGACAAATATCGCCAGCAACACCAGCGGCCAAGTCGTATCCAACCGGCGGCGACCACCGAGAAACGGCGCAGTCAGCGCCAAAATCAAAACGGGTGAAAACAGAAACAAACTTTTGCCGGGGCTGAGCAAAAATCCGAGAATGCCCTGCCCGGCAATAGGGGCATGGCGCAAGGCTTGTTGAAGCCGGACGAAGGGATCAAAGCGCCCCCCTCCGAAAATGATCCCCAACAACCACAGTCCCGCCGCCACGAGGCCGATGATGATAAGGGCGATGAAGGTGAGGCGAAGCCAGTCGCGTGGCTCCCGGCTCAAGGCGATTCGCCCGGAAGCCAGCATGAGTAACAGTACCGGCAGGGCGACGAGATTGACTTCCTTAGCGAAGAAGGCGATCAGCCCGGCGGCGAGGGCGAAGATCAGCCAACCGTAGGCCAGTCGGGCTTTTTCGGCCAGCGCCTCCCGCCAGCACACCAGCCCAAAGGCCGTGGCAAATAACGACGCCATCGCCAGCGGCTCGCGGAAAAACGTTTTGCTGTAGGGCAGGACGATGGTGGTGAGGCTGAAGGCGGCGGTTGCCACGGCGGCAGTCCGCGCCTCAAAGGCCAACCGCCGCAAATACAAATACAACAGCCCGGCGGTGAGGGCGGTGAGGATCGGGTTGAACAACAACGTGCCATGAACGTTGCCAATGCCGTCGAAGCCGTTGATGATCAAATACAGGGGCGCGGCCAGCAGGGGCTGGGCCGGCTCGGCCTGGGACTCGCCCGGCCAGTCCAGATCAGCAGTTTCACTACGAAAGACACTGCCATGACGGGCAATGCTCTCGACAGCATCGAACAAAAACAACTCATCGCCGCTGACAAAAGTGAATGAGGCGACGAAGAGAAAAACGCAAAACGACAATCCGACGAGCGCGGCGAAAACCCAGCCATCGGCGGCGCAGAAGGCGCGGCGCTGTTCGGCCAACGCGTTGGCGGCCAACGCGTTGGCTGGTTCAGCCATAAATGCTCCCGGAGATGGGTTGGGGTGCGCCCCGTTCACGCGCGCGCGACTGCCAAATGCGGCCCAGCGCATCGGCCACTTGCGTGCTTTGCCGCAAATCGGCGGCGGTATACCACACGCCGCTCAGGGCTTCCCCGGCACGGTCAGTGGTGATGAGGTGGGTGATCAGCCCCGGCCCGGCGGCACGGTCAATCTCGGCCAGCGCCCGCCCCGGATCGGGATGGGCCAGAATGCGCGCCCGTTTCGAGCGGCGCAGGGCATCGTTCACCTCGGTCAGGGCCAGCATGGGCAGAACATTCTCACGCAGGTCGCCGCCAATTAAAATCAGATCAGTTTGTTGCAGGGCGACCATTGCCTCGTCGCTCAAGCCCCCGGCCTCATCAGAGTTGGTGAGCAGAACGCGGCCCTGTAGGAGCAGGGTTTGGTTGGCAAGGGCAATCTGATCGGCCAATGACCCATCGGACTGAAAGGCGGTGGAGCCGGCAATCACGGCCCGGGCCGCGGTTGGATGTTCGGCCAGCACGGCCAGGCAGGCTTGCAATCGCGAAGGCGGCAGGGCATCTTCGCCCGGCTTGACCAGCACCGCCATCGTCCGGCTGAGGGCCATTGCGCCCTCGAGCAGTGGCAACATGGCCTCGCCGCCGCCAATGAAGGTCACGCGCAAATGAGGGTAGAGGCGCGCGGCGGCGGGCTGTCGTTGTATTTCTTCCAACAGCCACACTAAAAACAAGCCGACGACGATCAAACCGCCGAACAGCAAATTGGCAAACAACGGTGTGGATTGGCTCATCAACGCGGCCAGCACGCCCAGCCCCGCGCCAACCGTGTAGAGCGCAATGACGACCCGACGGTTGCTCAACCCCAGCCGTGCCAGCCGGTGCGAGATGTGATCGGCCCCGCCCTGCGCCGGAGACACGCCGCGCCGCAATCGGGAAATTGTCACGAGTGTGGTGTCGAAGATCGGCAGGCCGAGGACGACGATAGGCGCCATCCACGTCGAGAGCGGATTGACGCCGGGGAAGTTGAGTTTGATGCCGAGGACGGCCAGCATGAAACCCAACAGTAGCGAGCCCGTGTCGCCCATGAAGGTGAGGGCCGGTTGAAAGTTGTAGATGAGGAAACCGAGGCAGGCGCCGAACAGAGCCGCCGCCACGCTGGCTACCAACACCTGCCCGTTGACGGCGGCCAGAATGAAAAACGCTCCCGCCGCCGTCGCGGCGACCCCGGCGGCCAGCCCGTCCATGTTGTCCATGAAGTTGAGGGCGTTGCAAATGCCGATCACCCAGAAGAGTGTGATCGGAATATCCAGCAGTGGATTGTTGAACAGCCGGGCTTCGAGACCGCTCGCAATTAGAATCAGCGCGGCGGCAAGCTGGCCGACAAGTTTGGGGAACGGGCCAAGTTTGATTCGATCATCAATGAGGCCAACGACGGAAATGAGCGTGCCGCCGGCGACGACGCCAACCAGTTCACGCGCGCTGGAGCCGCGCCCGAAGATGAGGAGGCTGACGATGAAGGCCGCCCAGATGGCGGCGCCGCCCATCATCGGGGTGGGGACGAAGTGCGTTTTGCGTGCGCTGGGCTTGGCCACAAAGCCCATGCGGCGCGCGACGACGAGGGTGAACGGCGTGCCGACAAAGGCGATGAGACCAGCGGCGATGGCGATAAAGACGAATTGAGACACGGCAATACTCAATACTCAATACAGAATACTCAATATTGGGTATTGAGTATTCTGTATTGAGTATTTGCTAGAAGAGACTCGTACAACTTTTCAACATCTGTTATCAGGCGCTCTTTCGAGAAGCGTTGCAGAACTTCAACTTGCGCCCGACGGGCGACTGTTCCATCATCACGCAGAGCTGATTTGACTCCCTCGGCCAATGCTTCCACGTCACCATTGGAAGCCAACCACCCGGTCTGGCCGTGATGGATGAGGTCGGGGACGCCGCCGACGGCGGTGGCAACCACTGGCACGCCCGCCGCCATCGCTTCGATAAGGGCTACTGGCGTGCCTTCGTTGAGTGAGGTGTTCACCACCACGCTCAGGTCGGCGTACACTTGCGACAGGTTGCGCCGCCAGCCGGTGAAGGTCAACCGCCCATTCAAATCGGCGGCCTCCACTGCCAGAGCAGAGCGCAATTCCCCATCGCCGACGACGACAAAGTCGCCGTCAAAGCCCTCGGCGATCAGTTGTCGGGCCAATCGCAAAAAAAGGGCGTGGTTTTTAATCGGAACCAGTCGCCCCACGATACCGATAGCCGGTTTGGCCCTGCCCCGACTCTGCGCGGCGAACGGCGCCAGGTCGAGTCCCAATGGAACGGTAACGATTTTTTCCGGCGCGGCAATCTGAAATTCTATCAGATCATCCCGCACCCGATCACTGACGGCGATTAAACGATCGGCCAACTGCCCCAACAGCCGCTCGGCCATCACCGTCGCCCACGAGCCGACCGGCCCCCAATAGCCGCGAAAGGTGTGGCCGTGAAAGGTGTGGATGACGATCGGCGCCCCGGCCAGGCGCGCCGCCAGGCGGCCCACCGCCCCGGCTTTGGCGGTGTGGGTGTGGACGATATGTGGCCGCCACGCCCGCATCAGCCGCCACAATTTTATCAGGGTTATGGCATCGGCCAGCGGCGCAAGTTCGCGGCCCATTTCGGGGAGGAGGTGCCAATCCAGGCCGCGCGCCAGATCGCTCATATCGCCCTCACCCGCTCCGATCTGCCCGGTGATGAGTCGCGTTTCAAATCGGGCCGGGTTCAGCCCGCGTGTCAGATGGGTGACGTGCAGGGCCGGGCCGCCAACGTTGAGGCGGGCGATGAGGCGGAGGACGCGAATCATTTTAGTTCGACGAGCAACACACGATATGGCAACGTCGTTGGCCCCAGTTTGGTGAGGGGGATGACCGGGCCATCATACACAGAGACGGCGTAATCAGGTGGGACACGCTTGCGCCAGCTCTCCGCATCCTCCGGCGTGACGATTAACTTCATTTGATCTACTGCCGCATTGAAGGGTTGAGAATCAAGAGTGAGTAGTCGCAACGCGGACTCCGGCCCGGCTGGCAGAGGCGTGAGAAAGGACTGCGACACGTTCGGCCCCCACAACCGGGCATCCACCCAAACGACGCGCCCGCCTCTCACCATCATCGGGGAAGCCGTCACCGAGTCCCCCTGCCAGCCAATTCCCAAAAAGCGGTTGATCTCCACAGCCACATCCGTCGGCGCGGCAAGAAAGTAGGCTGCGCTCTGCGGCCCGGCCAGATAGTTTCCGAGAATGTAATCGCGCGTGGTGAAGAAAGTAGACGATACCAGGAGGGTCGCTGGCACAAGCAGTGATGGAAAGCGATGTTGCGGCCAACGCCGTTGCAATTGCGCCCGGCACCAATCCAATCCAAGGGCCGGCCAGATGAAAAGGACAGGCATGATGGCGCTGATCCGCGAGAAGTGCGGCGGCGAGTCGGAAAGGATGGTGGGCAGAATGCCGACACCGACCCAGATAGCGCAGAAAAGAACGCGGCGCGAATAGCGGCGGCGGAACGACAACGCGAGCGAAAGGATGAACGGCAAGGCCATCGCCGCATCGAAGATCGGGCGCTTGGGGATGTTCTGGCGCGGATTCGAATCGCCGCGCCATACAAACATTTGCAGACTCACGTACGTCTGCCACGCCAGCCTCGACACTATCTCACGTGGGCTGGCAGTCCAATCAATGACGGACACTTGCGCCGTCCGGCCAAAGACCACCTCAAAGTTTTGGGCCGCGTAAATCGCCAACGGCAATGCGCACAAGCCACAGCCGATGGCGAAAAGCAACGCGCCCGGCCACAGCCGCATTGCCTGCCTCGTCAGCAGCAAATATCCCGCGAACAGAATCAGCGCCAGCGGCATCACCCGAATCGGCAAGTGGGTGTAAAACGCCACGCCCCACAACGTACCGGCGAGAAGCCAGTTCCACCAGCGCCCGGTCTGCCAGCCGCAAACGCCCTGCCACACACTGAAACTGAGGATACACGGCAACAACGGTGGACGTGTACCCAGCCGGTCGAGCATGATTGGCCAGAATGTGATCGCTCCGATGAAGGCCGTTAACAGACCAATGCGCCGATTGAACAATGAGCAGGCAATGAGGTAAAGGCCGGGAATGGTGAGAATACCGGCTAATACATTTACCAGCCGGATCGCGCCTGGCGTGCGTCCGAAAAATGAAATCGAAATGGCGGCCAGATAGGCAAAGAGCGGCTCGCGGCCGTTGTTATCTGGAAAATAGATCGGGCGTTCTCCGGCAATGAGGCGCAGAGCATCCAGCCCTTCAATTGCCTCGTCGGGATACAGGCCACGCGGCAAGGAACCGATGTAGGCCAAGCGGAACCCGGCAGCCAAAGCAACGATGGCCGCCAAAACCAACCAAAGCAGAACTTTTTCGGATGGCCTCCTTTCATTTAATCGTTTCCTCATTTGTTGACCGAGAAAGCCTTTCTCTTCATCTTCCTTGCCGCGTTTCTCTTCTATACCACTCCGCTGTTTCCCTCAACCCCTCAATCAAACTGATCTCCGACTTGAACCCCAACACCTCACGAATTTTCGCCACCTCGGCGGTGGAGTGTTTGATGTCGCCCTTACGCGGCGGGGCGTAAGCGGGTTGGATGTTTGTGCCGATCAGTTCGTTGAGCATATCCACTAATTGATTGAGCGATGTCGCTTGCCCCATCGCAATGTTGAAGCATTGGCCGGGCGCGTCCGGGGCGGTGAGGGCGTGCAGGTTGGCGGCGATGACGTTGCCAACAAAGGTAAAGTCGCGGGTCTGTTCGCCGTTGCCGTAGATTGTGGGCGACCCTCCCTTCAACAGCGCGGTGATAAACTTGGGGATGACGGCAGAATACTGCGACGCTGGGTCCTGGCGCGGGCCGAAGACGTTGAAGTAGCGCAGGGCCACTGCCTCGAACCCGTACACAGTGTAAAACGACATGCAGTATTGCTCGGCGGCCAGCTTGCTCACCGCGTATGGCGAGAGCGGCGCAGGCCGCAAGTCCTCGTGTTTCGCCGCCCCCACCGACTCGCCGTACACCGACGACGACGAGGCAAACACCAGCCGTTTCACGCCCGCCTCCTTCGCCGCAACCAGCAAATTGAGCGTTGCCACAACTCCGGCTTGGTTGGTCGCAATCGGGTCAGCCACCGAGCGCGGCACGCTGGGGATGGCGGCTTGATGCAAAACGTAGTCGGCCTCGCGCACGGCGTAGCGGGCAAAGTCCAGTTCAGCCAGATCGCCCTCTAGTAATTCGATCTGATCCACAACGCCCGCTAAATTTTCGCGACGGCCCGTCGAAAAGTTGTCGGCGACACGGACTGCCGCGCCCTGCTTCACTAACGCTTCAACCATATTGGAGCCGATGAACCCGGCCCCGCCCGTCACAAGATAACGAGTCACAGTTCCACATTCCATTCCCGCGCCCACGCTTCCAGCATCAGCAAAGCCCATAGTGCTAGCCCGTGATCGCGCTCGCCGGAAAGGTGTTCGCTCACCAAGGCCTCCACCGCCGCCGGGCGAAGCAAACCGCGTTCCCTCGCTTGCGCCGAAAGTAGAGTGTCCGTGAGATATTCGCGCAACGTCGTCCGAAACCATTTGCCCACTGGTACGCCAAAGCCGTGCTTGGGGCGGTTAATAATTTCGGGCGGCAATTTTCCAGCGAAAGCCCGTTTCAAAATATATTTACTGACTCGCCCGCGCAGTTTGAGATCAGCCGGGATCGTGGCCGCGAATTCGACCAGCACATGATCGAGAAACGGCGAGCGGGCTTCGAGTGAGGCCGCCATACTCATCCGATCCGCTTTGATTAACAAATCGTCGGGCAGATAGGATCGCAAATTGACATCAAGCAGAGTCGGCACAGGGTCGCCGCCATTCATTGGGGGAAAGTAACTCTGGAAATGGCCCGTCGCCCTCGATTGGCCCACCAACCCATTTACCATCTCGTCGGACATGATCCCTACCCAACCTAAATACTGTCCGGCCAGTGGCGCGCGCGCCGCCGTCACAAAGCGCAGAGTCCGCCGCCCGAGGTCGCGATAGCCCGTGCTCTGCGGCCAGCGTTCGGCCAGCGCCACGAGGCCGCGATGCGCCCACCCCGGCAGGCGCTGATAATTTTTCGCCAGCCGCGCCGCGTAAAAACGTTCGTAGCCGGCAAACAATTCATCGCCGCCGTCGCCGTTGAGGGCCACCGTCACATGCTCCCGTGCCATCTTCGACACCAGATACATCGGCACGGCTGACGAGTCACCGAAGGGCTGATCGAAGTGCCAGGCCAATTTGGGAATCAACTCTACCGTTCTTGGCTCGACGATGAACTCGTGATGATCCGTGCCCAGATGTTGCGCCACTAAACGGGCGTGCGCAGTTTCGTCGTATGACGGCTCTCCAGCAAATCCCATCGCAAACGTCTTCACCGGGCCGGAAGCCGCCTCGGCCATCAGCGCCACCACTGCGCTCGAATCCAGCCCGCCCGATAGAAACGCCCCCAACGGCACATCGCTGATCAACCGCAGGCGCACTGCCTCGCGCAGGTGATCAAGTAGAGTCTCGGTCCATTCCGCCTCTCTCATCTGCGTTCTTCCGCTGGGGGTGAGGGCCGGGGTCGTCCAATAGGCTTGTTCTTCAATCTGTCCATCTTTTACCCGCAACCAGCATCCTGGTTTCAACGCCCGAATGTTTTTAAAGATCGTCTGCGGCGCGGGAATATAACCGTAGGTGAGATAGAGCGGAAGCGCACTGCGATCCAACTGACGCGACGCGTCGGGATACGCCAGAATACACTTAATCTCCGAGCCAAAAACCAACCGTTGGCCATCGGCGAAGTAGTAGAGGGGTTTCTTCCCCAATCGGTCGCGGGCCAGCCACAGTTCGCGCTTACGCCCATCCCAAATCGCCAGCGCAAACATCCCGCGCAGGGACTGTAAACACTCGATGCTGCGCTCCTCAAACAGGTGGACGATGGTTTCAGTGTCGGTGCGCGAACGGAAGGTATGACCGCGTCTGATTAATTCGTCGCGGATGGATTGAAAGTTGTAAATCTCGCCGTTGAAGGCAATCCAAACGTCGCCGGTTTCATTGGTCAGCGGTTGATGCCCGGCGGCGCTTAAATCAATGATCGCCAGGCGGGTATTGCCCAGCCCCACACTACCACTGACCCAAACGCCGGAATCATCCGGCCCACGATGGTGAATGGACTCCACCATGCAGTTGAGGTTTTGTTTTTCAACGGGCGAGCCGTTGAAGTGGATGACGCCGCAAATGCCGCACATAAACTATGCTCGAAACTCCGGCACGCGCGAAGCGGCCTCGGTGTAGACGGTGGCATGGCGGCGAGCCATGCGCTGAACGGTAAATTCTTTTTCCAGCCGCGCGCGACCGCACGCGCCCATCACCTTCCCCTGCGTCGGGTCAGCCAGCACTTTGGTGAGCGCGGCCGCCAGCGACTCCGGGTCGGCGGGGGGAACCAGCCACCCACTCTCACCGTCGGCGACAATTTCGGGCAGGGCGCTCACCCGACTGGCGACAATGGGTTTGCTCATCGCCATCGCTTCCAACGTCACCAGTCCGAAGCCTTCCCAAAGCGACGGCACAACCAACACATCGAGATCAGCCATTACCGTCGGCGCATCGTCGCGCCAGCCGAGGAAATGGGCGCGGTTTCCGACTCCCAAACTCTGGGCCTGCCCCTCCAGCGTTGATCGCAGTTCACCCTCTCCAGCAATGACGAGATGGGCGTTTGAGTCAAGTTTGGCAAATGCTTCGAGCAAAAACTGAAACCCTTTCTGCGCCGTCAGCCGTCCCACTGCGCCGATAAGCGGTATACGTTCACTCAACCCCAACTCAATACGCAGTGCGCCAGGCTGGGCTTTGCCTACAACCGACATTGGCTCAAGGCCATAGTGAATGGCAACAACTTTCGAGGCTGGCACTCCTTCCACATCGCGCACAAACGCCGCTAACCAGTCCGAAATGGCAATCACCGTCTGCGCCTGCCCGGCCAGCACGCGGGTCAACAATTTGACGATCCATTGCCGCCGAAACTTGTCGTCGTTGTGCCGCGTCTGCACCACCGTCATTCCCGCCCAGCGCGCGGCCAGCGTGCCATACAGATCGCCGTGGATCATGTGGGTATGAACGATCTGCGTTTGCGTCGCCTTCAACCGTTCGACGAGTCTGGGGAGGACGCCGAGATCAATATCGCTCTTCAGGGCCACCGTCTCTATCGCAATCCCCGCCGCGCGAGCCGCCACCGACATCGCAGTGGGAGGACGCCGCTCGTCCATCAGCACCAACAGTCGGGACTCGATCCCCTCAGTCCGCAACGCTTTTGACAGCGTCAGCAAGTGCGCTTCGGCGCCGGAGAGGCCGATGGTTTTGAGGACGTGAGAGACACGCATAACCATCAACGTAAACGACAAACGACGGCGGCTAACTTCGCCGCTTGACGTTTTACGTTTGGCGCTTCACGCCCTCGTCTTTTCGAGTCAACAGCTTTATCATCGCATACGCCGCCAGAATGACATAAAACGGCGTGGCCGGGAAGATGTAGCGCGGGATGATGGTGAGCACGGTGTAAACAGCAGTGAGGTAGACGATGGGGATCACCAACGGCAAGACGGCCAACCCCTTCCGCCGCGCCAGCCATAGCCCGATGAGGCCGCCGATGAGTCCGGCGAAATGAAAAACATAAATATACAGTTTGGGCCAAAACGCCGGGCCGTTGATTAACTCACTTAACGATAGCTGGCCTTGCAGAACTTTGGCCGCCATCTCTTTCAAACTCTCGCCGGGAAAAGTCACCGTGCCGTGCGGCTGAAGGTAAGCGGCGACGACTTTGGCGAACAACAGACGAACGTAGGCGGCAGGGTTGGCGGTGATGGTGCGGAGCGCATCCTCGACGTAAGCATCGCGCCCGCCGTATCGGGCTTGCATTTCCTTTCGCTCCGCCTCAAAGGCCACGATGCCGTGCCATTGTCCATCACTTCGACTCCCCATCCAGAAATGGCCCTCAAAGCCCGTGCTGATTACAACAAGTTGGCCGGTGGTAAGGTAGATTTGCAAAGCCCAACCGCCAATGCCGACCGCGGCCAGGGTGACGATTGAAGTCAGCCAGCGCAGTTGCGCCATCGTCGGCCTGGGAAGCAGAAGCAGTCCATCAAATATCAATGGCAGTGGCAGAGCAATGGCGCGAGTCAGGGCGGCAAGGATCAACAACACATTGGCGCCAACGAGCCGCCACGGGGCGGGATTCGATCTGGCGATCACAAACAGCCACACACCGGCTACCAGAAGAAAGATGAAGATCGTTTCCGTGTTAATCGCCGCGGACTGGACTATAAAACGCAGGTCCACAGCAATCACCAGCGCCGCCAGCAAGCCAACGCGCTCGTCAAACGATCGGCGGCCTAAATCAAACACCAGCGCGCACATCACCATGTCCAACACCGCCTGCCCGACCCGCGCCGCCAACACCACCGAGTCGTCGGGCAAAACGCCGTACCACACTGCCAGATAAACGGGATAGACCGGGCCAACCGCTATCAACCCCCCGACCACCATCTGAAGGAAAGTTTCGCCTTCGGCAATCGCCCGGCCAAGGTTGAGGTAGAAAATCCCATCCCCCCCGGACAGCTTCGGGGTGGGGTCGGCAACGAGGATCCAATACAAACGGGCGGCCAGAGCCAGACACAGGATAGCGGTCAGCAACCACCGCGTCTGGCGATGTTGTTTAGGACTGAGCGATTCGGCCATCCAGACTCTTCTGTCCTTCTTCCAATTCGCACAGGCGCTGTTCCAGCAACCCAATCTGCTGGGCGGCTTTGCGGTTCTGTCGCGTCAGCCGCGAGATGACGGTGGAGAAATGCAACAGGATCATGATCATCGCCACAAACAGGGCAATGAAGAGCGCGGTGGGCGGGTAGGCAATGCCGATGTTGAGTACCAGTTGCTCCCACAGATCGCGAGTCAGGCTGAGAACGATCAGCCCGGCGGCGGCGGCCAGCCAGAGCAGTGAGTGTTGCTCTTCAAGCTTTCGCCGCCGTATCAGATCAAGCACGATGAGAAACAGGGCCACTGCCCCGACGACAATGGCAATCGTAATACGATCGAGCATAGTCTATCCTTTCGGCGACAAGCGCACGACATCCACCAGTATCGCCAGCACCACTTTGATCATGTAATAAAACGAGCGCACCGGCGTGATGGAACTCTGGCCGCCGTAGCGCGGGTTCATCGTCGCCGGCACTTCGATCATGTGCAGGCCTTTCTTGGCGAACTCGACGATGGACTCCGGCTCCGGGTAATCGGGTGGATAATACTTGGCGCAGTATTCAATGGTGCGGCGGTTGCTGGCCCGAAAGCCCGACGTGGGATCCGTCACCCGCCGCCGCACGATGAGACTGATCAGCGCCGCCAGAATCATGATACCAATTCGCCGGAGCCAGGGTGTGATGTAGCCCCGGTCTTCGATGTAGCGCGACCCGGCCACCGTGTCGGCTTCCCCTTTGATCACCGGAGTCAGAATGACATCAATTTCGCGCGGGTCGTGTTGGCCGTCGCCATCCACCTGCACGGCATAATCGTAACCTCTATCGCGCGCGAACACGAATCCAGTTTGCATGGCCGCGCCAATGCCGAGATTGAAAGGCAGAGACACCACATGCGCGCCAGCGTTTTTCGCGACACGGTTCGTGGCGTCCCACGAGCCGTCGTTGACCACCAGGATGTCAGCCCCCGGCACGGCGGCTTTGATAGTGGCGATGACATGACCGATGCTGGCTTCTTCGTTGAGGGCAGGGATGATGACCAACACCCGTCGGCCATCGGGCAAAGACGGTGTCACGAATGTAGAGCCGACTCTATTGTGGCCTGCACCTGGCTGAACCGCGCCGCCCACGAATGGTCGGCGGCGGCGCGTTGACGAGTTACCGAGTCGCCAGGATGAGCCAGCACACTTTCAAGTGCGCGCGTAAACTCTTCGGGCGTATGGGTGAGCGGCATCCACTCCGCAAAACGCCGAGCCGCAGGCATGTCCACCGACACAATCGGTTTGCCCGAAGCGAGATAATCGTACAGTTTGAGTGGGTCGCAGGCCTCAGCCACGCCATCCAACACGTATGGATTGATACAAACATCAAAACCGGCCACGAAGGCCGGGACTTGGGCGTAAGGTTGTCGCCCCAAAAAATGCACGTTGGGCAGGCCCCGCACTTTGTCCACCCGCGCCAACGGTTCCACCGACCCCACAAAGGCAAACGACCATTCGGGATGGGATCGCGCCGCGTGATGGATCAAATCAAAATCAATCCAATACTGGACGCCGCCGAGGAAGCCGACGACGGGTTTGGGCAGATTGGCCACTGCCGCCGGGGGAACCGTCTCTGATTGGGAGGCCCGGGCAAAATGTTCAACGTCCACGCCATTGGACACAAGCTCAATGCGGCGGGTCAAGTCTTTCTTTGACTCGAACAGGGCGGGCGCGGTCACAATCGTCAGACCCACTCTCGACAATAGATCGCGCTCCATCGCCGCAACTGTCGGCCCGCGCACCAGCCCTTTAGCCGCCGCGAACTCGTCCACGCATTCATACACCGCAAACGATTCACTCAACTTGCCGATGAAGTCCGCCGAGTGCGGGGTGTACGTCCACAAGATCGGACTCGTCATGCCAACTTTCCGCATTGCCCAGCGCAGAACCGGTGCCAGCCACAAATTGTTGAGCCAATTGACCGCCGTATTCATTTGAAAGAACGGCAGGACGATGGGCAGAGTGAACACCCAGAGATTCGGCTCGATCTGGCTCGGGCCGCCCAACCAGCGAAAAGCCCGCCCAAATTGGCGGCGCAAATCGCCCAGCCAGCCAGCCCAGTGCATTTGCTGTTCGACGTACAACACGCGGTTGCCCCCCCGCGCCCAATTGCGCGCCCAGCGATGCTTGCGGGTGGGCATGGCGTCCCAATCTTGGGTGGAGAGGATTAAAAAGTTACGCCCCGTAATCACGGGGCGGATTCTACCATGTGCGTCCTGCCATCCTGTATGGCCGCCAACGCCGCCTCCGCGCACAATGTCGCCAACAACCCATCGTGCGCCGTCACGCCCAATATCCCTTTGCCTATGGCTGCCGCGATGAAGTTCTCCAGCAAAGCGCGGTGGCCCTTATCCTGCACGCCTTTCGCACTTTTGCCGCGCAGGCCGCTAAATTCTACGGCGCGAAAATCATCAATCACAGCGACGCCGCCCCCAGCGAAAATCTCAACGCGTTCCTTCGGATACTGCGGGTCGCCCAGCCCAGTGTAAATCAGCGTCCCCACCGAACCATCGGTGAAGCGCACGACTGCCGAAACATCGTCCACCGAGTCCCCAATCCGTTGCGCCGTCACCGACTCCGGCTTCGCTCCGATCAGCCAAGCCATCAAATCGAAGAAGTGACAGCCCTCGCCGATCAGCCGCCCTCCGCCCTCTTTCGGATCAAGTAACCAGTGTGATGATGGCAACGGCCCGGCGTTGACTCGACAGACGATTTGCTTCAGCCCACCCACTGAATGGATCGCCGTTTTGACCGCCACTGCATAGGGGCTGAATCGCCGATTGAACCCCACCGCACACACCACACCTGCCGCTTCCACAGCCTCCACCGCCGCCCGACACTCGTCTCCCGTCACCCCCAACGGTTTCTCCACAAAAATGTGCTTGCCCGCCTTCGCCGCCGCGATCACTTGTGCGGCATGAAGATGGTGGCGGGTGGCAATGATGACGGCCCCCACCCCAGAGTCGGCCAACACTGAGTCGTAATCCGTCGTCGCCCGCTCCGCGTTCAACAGCTCTGCCACCTGCCGCGCGCTCACTCCCGATCCACTCACCACGACAGGCACACGCACGTTCAACGCCTTTAAATTCGGCACATGCATCAACCTGGCAAACGACCCCCCGCCAATCAGCGCCATCGCAAACTGTTGAGTGCTGGGTCTTGAGTATTGAGTATTCAGCCAATACGTTCGGGCAGCAGAATCAAGTTTGTGTTCGGGGTATTCGAGGAGGATACCGATCTTCGATGGGCCGCCTTTCAGTACATCATCGTAAGCGGCTTGCGCGTTTTCAATTGAGTGTTCGGCGGAGATAAGGGCGGATACATTCACCCGTTTTGCGGCCACGACTTCGAGAAATGCGTTCAGGTTGCGCGTCTCCGTCCAGCGCACGTAGGCGGGCGGATAGTCGTAGCCCTGCTCCTCGAAGCGGCGATCATAGCGCCCCGGCCCGTAAGAACGTGACATGCGCAGATCGATCTCTTTGTTGTAAAAGTCGGCTCGTTCCAACTCCATCCCCACCGCGCCGACGACGACGACCCGCCCGCGCTCGCGGCACATCTTGAACGCCTGATTGATCGGTTCGGATGAGGTCGTCGCCGCGCATAAAATGACGGCATCCGCCCCCAACCCATTGGTGAGGGCCTTCACCGTTTTGGCCGGGTCTGTCCCCCGAACGTTGATCGTGTGTTCCACGCCCAGCGATTTCGCCAGCGCCAATCGTTCAGCGGAAAGGTCGGTGGCGATCACCCTGCATCCATTGGCCCGCAGAAGTTGTGCGGTCAGCAGACCGATGAGTCCGCTCCCCACGACGGCGACGGTTTCCCCCAGAGTCGGCGCGGCGCGGCGCACACCTTGCAAGGCAATCGCCCCTAATGTGACGAACGCCGCCTCCCGAAACGAAACATCCACCGGAATCTTAACAGTGAGATTTTCCGGCACAGCAATGAACTCGGCATGGTTGGCGTGGCTCGCGCCCGCGCAGGCGACCCGATCGCCAACCGTAAACCGAGTGACATTCGCACCCACTTCGACTACCGTGCCAGAGGCGCTGTAGCCGACCGGCACCCATTCGTCCGCAACCTGCCGCACCGCGCGCACCATTTGCCGCACTCCCTGTCTGAGGGCAAAGTTCACCGCACTGCGGATTAACTGCGGTTGCTTCATCACCCGCCGCACCAGACTACCGCCGCCCGTTGCCTGTGTGGCCTCTGTGCCAGCCGAGATCAACGAATGTGATACTTGCACCACCACTTCATTTGCGCCACAGGCCGGGGCCGGAACATCCTCAATGTGCAATTGGCCTTTGCCGTCGAAGAAGAGTTGCTTCATCGTCTGGTGATTATAAACTCAACCGTCACCGGCAGTTTAGCCTTCAACGTATACACTGCAATTGGGGCGGCTTCGCGGTAGCCGTAGGTTCGAGAGACCCAGCCGGTTTGGAGATTAGAGACTAGAGATTGGAGATTGGGAACAAGCGAGATATTCGGCCCTTCCGCAAATTCCGTCCACGCGCGAGAGCCATCCATTGTCACCGGGCAGGCCGCCGCAAAATGGAAGAACCATTCCAGTGTATGGTCTCCTTCGCCGATGATTGTGTCATAGATCGCCCAATCGAGTGTATGTCTTTCAAATCGCCGCTTATGTGTCACACCGATCCGCTGGTATCCAAAATGTTCCCCTTCCCAACTCTCGCTCTCCACTCTTACGCTAACTTTCGCATCGTTCTCCAACCGAAATAACTCGCCCGGTGGAATGCGGCTGATCTCTTGCCCGCCCACTCGCAAGGTGTTGTGATAAGCCGTAGAGCGAAAAAGGTTGCGGGCTTCGGGATCGGAAGTGTAAGTGTATGTGCCGGGATCAACGAAAAACGTTCGCGGACCAATGGCGTATTCAAAACTCAGCGCATCGTTGTGGGCGTGGCCGCCCCACCCGGCCTGGCCGTTGTCGCCGGCACGAATCGCCAAATACTCATCACCATCGCGGTGAACAAACCAGCCTGTTTGAGGGAAGGTTATCCATTTCCCCTCACCCCCGGCCCCTCTCCCTTTAGGAGAGGGGAAATGAGGCAACCATTTCCCCCCATCCTCATCCCCAAACAACGGCAACGTGCCATCCGGTTTGCGAATCGCCTCCGCCACCGATTGCATCCTCACCATCGTCTCGCGCACTTTGGCAGAGACGTGCACGTCGTTGAGTTCGCACAACCGCACCGTGCTCGTTACCATTTCAGTGACGAAGTGATGATAGGCAGTAGAGGCTTCGTAACTTGCGCCGTCGGGCAGGGTTTGCAGTCGCAATTGTTCTTCAAGGCCGCGTAAGCCGAGGGCGAGCCACTGTTTGGCTTCCAGACCCGCCGGGTTTTTAGAACCCGGCGGGTCTGAGGGCAGGAAGAAGAGGCCCAACCAGATCAGGCCGCAATAATTTGAGAGGATGTGATTCGTCGGCGGCCAATATTCTTCGAGATGGGAGGCGATGAAGCGGCCATGTTGGATGAGGGCCTTCAACACCGATTCACTTGTAGCACGATCAAATGCGGTGTGCAAAAATTCAAACGCCGCGATCCAGTTCACCGCACGGATAGCGGCCTCCATCGCATTGCCCCAATTGGGGCCGAACTCCGGCGGGTTGTTGGCTCGCCAGGAATTGAATTGCGCCGCCCATTCGCGGGGGTAGCGTTCATCGCCGGTGGCGGCATATCCCAGCGCAAGGGTGAGGCCGTGATGAAAGCGCGACAACTCCCACGGCACTTTCACATCCCCCTCGCGAGTCACAAGTTTGAGCTTGGAGATGTGTTCGCGCGGCCACTCATAGCCGGTGTTGAAATCGCGCCGCCACTGGATCGGATCGCCGACATCCACCGGGCCAAAGCCGAGCAGTGGGAGGCGGTGGGCGAGAATTAGTTGGCAGTGATCGGTGATCCGCGAAATGTCAAAGTCTGCAATGTTAAAAAAGCGAAAGGAAGGAGTTGCGAGCCGCGCCTCAATCGCCCCTGTGCCGCCGAAGAAGAAATCGAGTTCGGTATAGGAGAGATCGAGCGGGGGCGGTGGACGGTTGCCATGCCAGCGGCGGCGCAGGGCATAGCGAAGGAGCGAGGGATAGGCGCGCAGGGGGATAAGGCGAAAACGGTTCAACACAGAGGATTATAATCGGGTGTAGAATAACGGTGTGAGGTATGGCTATGACAGTCACTGCTGACTTCCCGCGCCTGAGAATTGAATATCCGGAGTCGGATGGCAAACCTATGGCCGAGACAGATATCCACATCCGAGAATTGACTAATACACGAGCGACCCTCCAAGACTTTTTTCGAGGTGCGCCAGATGTTTACGTGTCGGGCAATTTATTGCTGTATTACGAAGAGGGCGACCCATCAGAGTCGATAGCGCCCGATGTGTTTGTGGTGAAAGGCGTGCCGAAAGGCGAGCGGCGCACCTACAAACTGTGGGTGGAGCAACGGCCGCCAGTAGTGGTCTTCGAGTTCACCTCGCGTTCAACACGGCTGGAGGACACCGGCAACAAGAAAGCGCTGTATGCAATGCTGGGGGTCAATGAGTATTTTTTGTGTGACCCGCTGGTCGAATATCTCCAACCGCCCTTACAGGGCTTTGTGCTGGAGCGCGGGGAGTACAGGCGATTGCCGCCCGAGAGCGACGGTTCATTGGTAAGCCAGGCTTTGGGGTTGCGACTGAAGTTGGAAGGCAATAGCTTGCGGTTAATTGTAGCGGTTACAGACGAAAGGCTGCTGACCCCAGCCGAAGCGCAAGAACAGGCCCGCGCCGAGCACGAAGCCCGCCGCGCCGCCGAAGCCGAAGTCGAGCGATTGAAAGCAGAATTGGCGCGTTTGCGCGGTGAACAAGGATGAAGCCGCCGCCGGCAGGGGCGGCTTTTTGTTTAACCCAGAATCTCCTCGTACACGGAAAACGTTTTGCGCGCGTTCGTCGTCGCCTCAAATTTTTCGCGGGCCTGCGCGTATCCGGCCTCGCCTATTGCTTTGGCCCGCGCCGGATCTTTGAGAATCGTGATGATGGCCTCGGCCAATGCGGCGGGATCGGACGGGGGGACAAGGAGGCCAGTGACACCCTCCTGTACCAATTCTACAGGGCCGCCGACTCTGGAAGCGACCACCGGCTTGGCCATGGCCCCGGCCTCGATGATTGGCCGGGCGAAGTGCGGCACAACAGAAGGAAAGGCCAATAGATCAGTGGCAGCCAACACTTGGGGAATATCGGACCGAATGCCGGTGAAACGGATGTGGCCGCTGGCAATCGAGTCGCTGGCCGCTTGCATTACCTCCCGATCATAGGCATCGGCCCGTAATAAAAATTTGATCAGCGATTTGAGGCGCGACGAATCGCCCACTGAGGGCGGCGGCCCGACGATGAGAAACTTTGTGTTGGGCACTGCTTTTCGCACCAGCGGCAACGCCTGAGCGAAAATCAGAGTCCCTTTCGGATAGGCGACGCCGCCAAGCATGATGACGACGTTTTGCGCGGCGGTGAGGTTGAGTTTCGTTCGCGCCGGGCCGATGGGGAGTACTCGATCAAAAATGGCAAAGTCTACAAAGTTATGGATAACGGAAATGTTGGGAGAAGGAGAGAGGCGCGAGGCATCGTATTCTGAGATGGCGATGACCCGAGTCGCATCACGGGCGATGTTGCGTTTGAGCCACTCGCGCCGCCAGCCAAAGTAGCCATCGGCCAATGGCTCGCGAATGTGCCACACCACCGGGATGCCTTCGGCGCGCGCGGCGCGGGCCGCCGCTGAGAGGGTGGAGGAGTTGAGGTGAACGAGATCGGGTTTGAAGCGGCGAATGTAGCGACGGGCAGCGGCCACTGAGGGAAGGAAACGGGCAACCTGGATCGGCAGCCGCCACAGTTCATGGCGGCCATACCATTCGAGTTCGGTATGGCTAAAGTCGTAGAGTCCTTCGGCGACGTGAGTCTCGATCCCCTCAGCCCGATAGAGATCAACCACCGGGCCAGGCCGCAGGGTGAGGACGATGGGTTCGTACCGACTGCGATCAAGTTGTTTGAGGAGGTAAAGGAGGCTTAACGGCGCGCCGCCTAACCCGCCGCCGTGATGGAGGTAGAGGATACGTTTCAATCCACAAACTTCCTCAGCCACAACTCCAGCGTGGCCAGACTCCAGACGCGCATGTATGGCCCGACGCCGTGTAGAAATTCCTGGTACAGGCGTCGCGCTTCGGCCACGTTGAAAAGCCCCCGTCGTTCGAGCGAACGCGTTGAGAAAACGTCATCCAGCGCCGGGCGGAGGGGGCCGCGCATCCAGGCCGCTACCGGCATCTCGAACCCTTGCTTGCGGCGTTTGATCACGGCAGGCGGTAGAACATCGATCAGGGCTTCGGTGAGGAGGTATTTGGGTTGGCCGCCGCGCAGTTTGAGGCTGGCAGGGATAGTGGTGACGAACTCCACCAGTTTATGATCGATCAGCGGCACACGCACTTCGAGCGAGTGGGCCATGCTCATGGCATCCGTGTCGCGCAGGAGGGTATGGGCCATGTAGTTTTTCAACTCGAGGCGCGTAATGCGGTCAATTACTTCGGGTTCGTCGGCGCGCAGGAAACGCTCCAGCCATTTCCGGCTGGAGGTGATGTTGCCCAGCCGGTTGCGAACGTAGGGCGAGAGCAAATGTGATTTGGCTTCGGCGTTGAAAAGGATCCGCGTGCGTGTGTAACGACCGATGAAGTTCTCTTCGGCGAAGGCCACCGCGCCACTGAACGACGGGCGGCCCGTCATGGCGGTGGCGGCTTTAGCCCCAATGGCAACAAAGGCCCGCATGGGGTTGGGCAGGGCCTGCCACAACGGGTCGTAATCGGCGGCGCGTTTGAGTAGTTTGAATTGTGGATACCCGGCGAACAACTCATCGCCGCCCAGCCCGGAGAGCGCCACTTTGACATGGGCCGCCGTCGCCTGTGAGACCAGATACGTGTTCAGTCCATCCCCTGACGGCTGATCCATTGCCCAGATGAGGCAATCAAGTTCCTCGGCCACTTTCTGCCCATTGACGATCACTTCGGTGTGATTAGTGTTGTAGCGTTCGGCGACGATCCTGGCGTAGCTTCGCTCGTCAGTCCCTTGGCCCTCACCTTCAAAGCCGATGGAAAACGTTTTGAGGCGTTCGCCAGCAATCTGCGTCATTAGCCCGACGACGGCGGACGAGTCCACTCCGCCGGAGAGGAAGGCCCCCACCGGCACGTCGGCGATCATTCGTAGCCGGATCGACTCTTCAAGCAGGCGGCGCAGTTCATCACGGATTTCAACTTCGTCAGCGCGGATGGAATGGGCAGTCGGCACGTCCCAATACTGGCGGATGGTGACTCGTTTCGAGTCGGCCTCCCACGACAGGCAATGGCCGGGGGGCAGGGCGTGGACTCCGGCCAGCATCGTCAGCGGCGATGGCACCGAGTAGAACGAGAGATAGTGATAGAGGGCCTCGAGGTTGAGATCAGGTTTGAGGAATCCGGTGGCGAGCAGAGCCTTCAGTTCCGAACCGAGAATGAGGCCGCTTGAAGTCTCGGCCCAGTAGAGCGGCTTGATGCCCAACCGGTCGCGCGCGGCAAACAGGCGCTGGCGCTTAACATCCCAGATCAAAAATGCGAACATGCCCCGGAAGTGATGGACGCATTCATTGCCCCACTGCTCATAGGCGTTGGCGATCACTTCGGTATCGGAGTTTGAGCGGAAAACGTGGCCCCGTTGGATCAGCTCGGCTTTGGTTTCGGCAAAGTTAAAGACTTCGCCATTGTAGGCGATCCACACATCGCCCCTCACCGTCGTCATTGGCATGTGGCCGAGCGGGGAAAGGTCAATGATGGTCAGGCGGGTATTGACCAGGGTGACGGGCACCCCCGTTGTCGAAACCCAAACGCCGTGATCGTCGGGGCCGCGGTGGTGGAGGCAACGAGCAACTTGTTCACCTAATTCTTGATCGGCTGTGCCGAGGAGGCCGAAGATGCCGCACATGAGACTTAATCGCCGGAGCAGGGATCAATTGCCAATCCGTGCTACTCCCAAATTGAAAACATGGGTATGAGCCGCCGACTCTTTGAGACAAAAGTCGAAAAACGAAGTGTTGGCTAATACATCATCTGAAAGCAACAGCCCGCCTGCCTTCACTTTCGGCCACGCAGTTTCAAACTCCCATGTCATATTCTCGTAGCTGTGATCGCTGTCGTGAAGAAATATGTCCACATGATCAAGCTTAGTCAGCAGGAGCGGCAGGTGGTCGCTGGATTTGCCAAGCAGGAGTGTTTGCCGTGCGCGTAACCGATCGGGAACAATCCAATTTGGCTCAACGCTGGCGGGCCGAAGTTCGTGATATGTTTCGCGGCGAGCGAGCACCGCTTGCTCCACTGGCGCAGGCGGCAGATCAATCGTATACAAGTGGCCATTCCTATTTCGCTCCATCGCCAGCAAGATGAAGGCAGTGGATTTGCCTGGCGTACCGCCGGTTTCAATCATCACCG
>Ga0247727_10004213_pt1 | contig 30767 bp, 27 predicted proteins | sample WisWelCaveWW1625_FD_202498 | JGI IMG/M metagenome (GOLD analysis project Ga0247727, IMG submission 202498) | Biofilm microbial communities from Wishing Well Cave, Virginia, United States - WW16-25 | ecosystem: Environmental > Aquatic > Deep subsurface > Groundwater > Cave microbial mat | place... | reverse complement strand
GTTGCCGAGGGATATTGCTGAAGCCAGCATCATCAGGTAACCCCGTTGGGCGACACCACGCGGTGTCGCCGTGGCAACGGAGAAAGGGCGCCGTCTCGTGATAACCGCGCAGACGTGCACGAGGCGATTTCTCTGCTGTTTGTGCGGTTTTCAGTTGTTGTTCATCGGCTGGTTGGTCCGGCTCGCCTGGATTCAAACCTTCGATTCTCCTGCTTATCGTCGTCTGGCAACTTCTCAGCATCGTCGTCTTGTCACCTTGCCGCCGCAACGCGGTGTCATTCTTGATCGGCATGGCCGTCATCTTGCCGTGAACGCCAATCTTGAATCGGTGTATGCCGTGCCACCCATGGTGCGTGACAAGGCGCAGACAGCTCGTGATATCGCGCGTATCACTGGTGTGAGCGAACAGATGCTGCTCGAGCGGCTTCATCGCAAGAAGGCGTTTGTATGGCTTGCGCGTCGGCTTCCAGTGGAGCAAGCTGAGCGTGTTCGCCAGCTGCGATCGGCCGGCATCGATTTCCTGAAAGAGCCACGCCGCTTCTATCCCAATGGATCCTTGGCGAGTCATGTGCTTGGTTATGCCGGCCTCGATCATGAAGGTCTCGAGGGTGTTGAGCTTCGATGCAACACGCAGTTGCGCGGGGAGCCCGGATGGCGGTCGGCCTGGTGGGATGCCAAGGGGAGGGCGGTTGCGGCCAGGGAGCAGCAATTGGTGCCGCCGTTGCATGGGCGTACCGTGGTGTTGACGATTGATCAGGTGATTCAAGATATTGTTGAACGGGAGTTGCAACGGGCTGTCGAGCGCTTTCATGCCAAGGCGGGCACTGTCATTGTGCTGGATCCGCATACCGGTGAAGTGCTGGCGATGGCGAATCGTCCGACGTTCGATCTTAATCATGCGGACCAGTCGTCGGTCGATGCGCGTCGTAATCGGGCTGTCACGGATATGTGCGAGCCAGGGTCTGGCTTCAAGATTGTGACGGCGAGCGCGGCGTTGAATGAGCATCTTGTACCGCTGGACAAGGTGTTTGACTGTGAGGGAGGTGCGTATCGCGTTGCCAGCCACATTTTGCATGATCACAAGCCAAATGGATTGCTGACGTTTCGACAGGTGCTTGAGAAGTCGAGCAATATCGGTACCGTCAAGGTGGCGCAGCAGATTGGCGGAGAGCTTGTGTGGCGCTATGCGCTTCGGTACGGATTTGGCGAGCGAACGGGGATCGATCTACCTGGCGAAGCATCGGGGTTTGTCCGCCACCCAAGGAATTGGTCGAAGTTGACGATCTCGGCATTCCCGATCGGGCAGGAGGTGCTGACCACACCGATTCAGCTGGCAAGCGGGATGAGCGTTGTGGCGAACGGTGGAGTGTGGGTTCGGCCGCGCATCGTGCGGGAGGTGATTGATCCGAGTGGCGAGGTGGTACAGGCGTTCGAGCGCGAGGAGGAGCGGCGCGTGATGGATGAGGAAACGGCGCATACGCTCAAACAGGTGCTGGCGGGCGCGGTGGAGCATGGGACGGGTCGGGCGGCTGCCCCGCCAAGTTTCACGGCTGGCGGCAAGACGGGGACTGCGCAGAAACTCGAACCGAACGGCACATACTCTCACTCCAAATTTGTGGCGTCATTCCTGGGTTTTGCGCCGGCGCAGCATCCGGTGATTACGGTAGTGGTGATGTTGGATGAGCCGCGGCCGTTGTATCTAGGCGGTCAGGTGGCGGCGCCGACCTTCTCGCGCATTGCGGAGGCGACGTTGCGTTATCTGCAGGTTTCTCCCATGACAATAGAGGATGCGGATGAGCATCAGCCTACGTACCTTACTCAGCGCCATAACTGACGTTCGCTGTCTTGGCGGCGACCTTGACCGAACGATCGCAGGTATTGCGGTGGACTCCCGGCAGGTGGGTGAGGGCTGGCTGTTTGTCGCGGTTCCGGGTGTGCATGATGACGGGCATAGGCATATCGAACAGGCGTTAGCGCGTGGGGCGTGTGCCATCGTCGCGCAGGATGATCGGTTAAGGGAGGTAGGCAGACGCTGGAAGCGGGATGGGGTTGCGGTGCTGACAGTACCGTCTTCCCGTCGCGCCGTGTCGCAGCTGGGGTCGGCCTTCTACGGCCATCCGTCCAAACGATTGAGCGTTGTGGGAGTGACGGGTACCAACGGGAAGACAACCGTCACGTATTTGCTGCGCTCGTTGTTGGGGGCAGCCGGTCACCCGACCGGTTTGATAGGTACGGTAGGGTATCAGATCGGTCGAGAATCGGAACCATCGGTCAACACGACGCCGGGACCGCTGGAGCTGCACCGGTTGTTCGCACGGATGTGCGAAGAAGGAGATACGCACGTCGTGATGGAAGCATCGTCACATGCGTTGGATCAGGGGCGCGTGGACGATGTCGCGTTTCGCGCGGCGATCTTCACCAATTTGACGCATGATCATCTCGATTATCACCACACGATCGAAGCGTACTTTACCGCCAAGGCGCGATTGTTTGAGTTGCTCGATGCGCAACGGGGGCGCGCGGTGGTGAATGTGGATGATGCATATGGGCGTCGTTTGCGTTGGATGGATGGCGTGCAGCATCGGGCGATGACGTATGGATTGGAGATACCGGCAGCGGTGACGGCGAGCGATATTGCTTACGGTATGGATGGAACTTCGTGCCGCCTGGTGACGCCGGCCGGTGAGTTGGAGGTGTGGATGCCGCTGGTGGGACAGCACAATGTGTCGAACATGCTGGGGGCGGTGGCGGCAGCGCTGGTGTGCGATGTGCCATTGGCGGTTGTTCGTGAGGCGCTCGCCAGGTTTGAGGGAGTGCCTGGTCGTCTTGAGCAGGTTCAGACAGGGACCTCATACAGTGTGTTTGTCGATTACGCGCATACGCCGGATGGATTGAGGAACGTGCTGGGTGCGTTGAGGGCGTTGCCGCATCGTCGGTTGATTGCCGTGTTCGGGTGTGGAGGTGATCGCGATCGTGGGAAACGTTCCCACATGGGTGCGATCGCTACTGCGTTGGCTGATGTGGTGGTGTTGACCACGGACAACCCGCGGAGCGAGCAGCCCGAAGCGATTCTACGCGACGTTCAAGCTGGTGTGCGGCCTGAGCATCGTCATTGCTATACGGTTGTGGATCGGGCTGACGCGATCCGCCGGGCGCTGGCAATGGCAGAGCCAGGTGATGTGGTAGTCATTGCCGGCAAGGGGCATGAGCGGTGTCAGATCATCGGCAGCAAGACGGTTCCATTCGATGATCGACAGGTGGTGTGGGAGGCGTTGAAATGTTCACCGTTGCCGATCTCCTCGTAGCGACGTCCGGACGTTTGGTGCGCGGAGATCCGGGGCGGGTGTGCACTGGTGTCTCTACCGATAGCCGTACGCTGCAGCGCGGTCAACTCTTTGTGGCATTGGTCGGACCCCGTTTCGATGGGCATCGATTTATCGGAGAAGCGGTGGCGAAGGGAGTGTCGGCGATCGTGGTGGCAGAGGATCACGCACGGGAGGTTGCCGAGCAATGGACGGTTAGTGGCGCGGATGCATCGGTTTCCCTGGTCGAGGTCTTTGATACGCTGAGGGCTCTCGGAGATCTTGCGCAGGCGCATCGTCGCCGATCCACGGCACGCGTGGTGGCGGTGACCGGATCGAGCGGGAAGACGACGACAAAGGAGTTGATCGCTGCCGTGCTGAGAGCTCGCTATCGGGTGTTGAGCAGCGAGGGAACGCAGAATAATCTCATTGGAGTGCCGAGTACGTTGCTGCAGCTGCAGCCGCATCATGAGATCGCTGTGGTCGAGTGCGGCACCAGTCAACCGGGGGAGATCGCTCGATTGGCCGAGATAGCCGAGCCGGATGTCAGCGTTGTCACAGCGGTCGGACCTGCGCATCTGGAGGGTTTGGGGTCGCTCGAGGGGGTGGGGCGCGAGAAGCGGGCGTTGGTGGACGGCGTCAGGCGACCGGGTACCGCGGTGCTGAACAGTGATGATCCGGTGCTGCACTCGTGGCTGCGCAATCTGCCATCAGGGGTGCGGCTGGTGAGTTACGGCTATGGCGCCGATACGTCAATGCGGGCGACGGATGTGCGGGTCGGCAGCGGCTCCACCAGCTTTCGTGTGAACGACCGATGGGCGGTGACCTGGTCGATGCTGGGGCGGCATAACGTGCTTAACGCGTTGGCGGCATGCGGTGTGGGCAACGTATTCGGCGTATCGTGGGATGAGATATGCGGCGCGCTCCATCGGGTAACGCCGATGCGCGGGCGGTTGAGTGTGGTGCGGGCGGGGCGCGTGACGCTGATTGACGATGCGTACAACGCCAATCCGCTGTCTGTGCAGCGAGCGCTCGAGGTGTTGCAGGAGTTCCCCTGTGCCGGACGGCGCTTCTTCGTCTTTGGAGACATGCGGGAGTTGGGCGATTCGGCCGCCGAGTGGCATCGGCGCGTTGGACAGGCAGCATCCAAGGTCGCGCAGGTGATTGTGACGGTTGGTGATCTGGCATCGTTGGCGGCGGAGGCGGCCAGTCAGAGCCGCACTGTCGGTAACGGCGTCTACCGATGTCGGGGGAACGCGGAGGCGGTGGAGCGTTTGCGGTCGCTGCTACAGCCGGAGGATGTGGTGTTGGTGAAGGGCTCACACGCGTCGGGTATGCATCAGGTGATCGATGCCATCCAACGAGATGGGGTGATGGTGTAGCGATGCTCTATCACTGGCTCTATCCGCTCAAAGATTTCTTTATCGGGTTCAACGTGTTTCGCTACATTAGCTGGCGGGCGGCGCTGGCTAGCATCACCGCGTTTCTCTTGAGCATCGCGTTGGGCAACGTGTTGATTCGGATGCTGCGACATCGCGGTATTGGACAGACGGTGCGCAGTCGACAGGAGGTACCGCGGCTCTACCCGTTGCATCAAGGGAAGAGTGGGACGCCGACGATGGGCGGGTTGCTGGTGTTGTTTGCCATACTCGTCTCGGTGTTGCTGTGGGGAAATCTGAGCAACAAGTACGTCTGGCTGGCGCTCTTCGTCACGGTGTGGCTCGGCATCATCGGTTTTGTCGATGACTACATCAAGCTGGTGCAACGGGACGCGCGCGGGTTGGCGGGGCGTTTCAAGCTGCTCGGGCAGATCGTGGTCGGCCTGATCGTCGGCACGGTGCTCTACGTGGATCCGGGCGTCGATACGCGGCTCTCACTTCCGTTCCTGAAGCATGTGACATGGACGCTGGGCGTCTGGTTCGTTCCGTTTGCGGCGCTGGTCATCGTGGCCACTTCCAATGCGGTGAACTTGACGGACGGGTTGGACGGGCTGGCGGTCGGGTGCGTGGTGATGGTGGCCGGAGCGTATGTGGCGTTCAGCTATATCGCCGGTCATGCGGCGATGGCGGATTACCTCAATATTCCGCATGTGCCGGGGGTCGGGGAGCTAACGGTGGTGTGCGCTGCGCTGGTCGGTGCTTGCGTCGGATTTCTTTGGTTCAACGGCTATCCTGCGTCGGTCTTCATGGGTGACGTGGGAGCGTTGGCGTTGGGTGGAGCGATCGGAACGATCGCGGTGTGCGTCAAAAAGGAGATCATGCTGCTGATTGTTGGTGGAGTGTTTGTCGCGGAGGCGGCATCGGTCTTGTTGCAAGTGGCATCGTTCCGCATGACCGGGCAGCGGATGTTCCGCATGGCACCGGTGCATCATCATTTTCAATTGATGGGGTGGCCGGAGCCGAAGGTGACGGTACGGTTCTGGATCGTCAGTTTTATTCTGGCCGTGGTCGGTCTGGCAACGTTGAAACTTCAGTAGGTGTTGTCGTGATGGGTGTCAGGTGTGAAGTGTCACGTGTAAGGTGCAAGGCAGCGACATGCTGAACTCAGCTCGGACTGGGTTGCCTTTACATAACACCTGACACGTTACACATGGTTTTAATGGAGGGAGCATGAGCGAGAGTGGTAGAAACGCATCAGCCACGTTGAGCCCATCGGGAGTCAGAAGTCTGGCGGCGGCGACCGAGCGGTACCGCGGGCGGCAGATTGTGGTGGTCGGCATGGAGCGCAGTGGCGTGGCGGCCGCGCGGCTGCTGGCGCGGTGCGGCGCATCGGTGCGTGTCACGGAGCTACGGTGTTCCGAGTCGCTGGAGCGCGTGGCGCATGCCTTGCAGCGTCAGGAGATTGCGGTGGAGTTGGGCCGTCATTCCGTGGCGTGGTTGGATGGTTGCGAACTGGTCGTCACGAGTCCCGGCGTGCCGCCGTCTGCTGCACCGCTCGTCTGGGCTGAGGCAGAAGGTATTCCGGTGATCAGCGAGATCGAACTGGCGTGGCAGGCATGTCCGGCGCCGGTGGTCGCGGTGACCGGCACCAATGGGAAGACCACGGTGACGATGCTAATCGGTCGTATGGTGCAGGCATCGGGGCGTCAGGCGATCATCTGCGGTAACATCGGCAATCCGTTCAGCGGCGAGGTGGATCGTCTTGCGCCGGACGGCATCGCCGTGGTAGAAATCAGCTCGTTTCAGCTGGAGCGGACGACATCGTTCGCGCCTCGTGTCGCTGTGCTGCTCAATCTCGCGCAGGATCACCTCGATCGGTATGCGTCGCTCGAGGCGTACTACGCTGCCAAACGCCGACTCTTCGTGCATCAAGGAGCCAGTGATATCGCGGTGCTCAACAGCGATGATCCAGCGGTGGCGGCGCTGGCCGGATCGGTGCCATCGGCGGTGCGATGGTTTGGCAGTCGTGGGTTGACCGACTCGACGTTGCCGCCGGAGGCGCTGGCGAATCCGAATTTCCACGCGGCGGCGGTCGCGGCGACGGCGATCGGCGTGTCGCGTGAAACAATCGCCGAGACCCTGCGGACGTTTCAAGGCGTGGAGCATCGATGCGAAGTTGTGGCGACCATCGGCGGCATCAAGTTTATCAACGACTCAAAGGCGACGAACGTGGACAGCGTGCTTTGGGCGCTGCGGCTGATGGCGCAGCCGGTGGTGCTGATCGCCGGCGGGCGCGACAAGGGGAGTGACTATCGGCCGTTGCGCGGTCCAGTGGCGGATCGGGTGCGGCACGTGGTATTGATCGGTGAGGCGGCACCGCTGATTCGTCGGGCGCTGGAAGGGGTGGTATCGATATCGGACGCGTCGGATCTGCGTGAGGCGGTGCAGCGGGCTGCCGGCATCGCCACCGTCGGGATGACGGTGCTGCTGTCGCCTGCTTGTGCGAGCTTCGACATGTTTCGCAACTATGAGCACCGGGGGCAGGAGTTCAAGCGACTGGTACAGGAGTTGGCGGTTGTCGAGACAGGATCGTCTCCGGCATCGTAACGGAAGGGAACGTCGCGGTGTGCGTGAGGGGTGATGGATGAGACAGGCGCGGATTGGATTGGCGGCGACAACGGTTATCTTGCTGGCTATCGGCGTGGTGATGATTTATTCCGCCAGCGCCGTGTATGCCAGTGAGATTTATCATGACGGTTTCTACTACTTGAAGCGTCATGCCGTGGCGCTGGCGATAGGCGTTGTGCTGAGTGTGGCTATCTTGTTGTTTGATTACCGGAAGCTGAGACGATGGGCCAAACCGCTGTGCGTGGTGACGGCGGTGTTGATCGGTTGCACGTTTCTGCCGGTGATCAGTCGGGAGGTGGCGGGTGCCAGCCGGTGGTTGCGCGTTGGGCCGTGGAGCTTCCAGCCCTCGGAGCTCGCGGGGATCGCGATCATTCTCTATCTGGCGGATTTCCTGGCGCGTCGCGGCGGGCTGGATCCGTTGACGTGGCGCAAGACTGTGCCGCTGGCATCGTTGGTGGGGTTGATCGTGGCGATGATTCTGGCGCAGCCGGACCTGGGCACGGCGTTCTGCTACGGGAGCGTGGCGCTCGTCATGTGTTTGATTGCCGGGCTGTCGCCGAAGTATTTGATGGCGCCGCTGGTCTGTGCGGCTCCGGCGTTCTATGTGCTGGTCTACTCGGTGCCGTATCGTTGGAATCGGATTGCGGCGTTCCTGGATCCGTGGGCTGATCCCCGTGGCAGCGGCTTTCAGATCATCCAGTCGTTCGTGGCCATCAGTGTTGGCGGGCTCACCGGTGTTGGCCTGGGTAACAGTACGCAGAAGCTCTTCTATCTTCCGGCGGCGCACACCGACTTCGTCTTTGCGATCATCGGGGAGGAGTTGGGCATGATTGGTGCGGTGGTTATCACGGGTCTCTTCATGCTGTGGCTGATCTTCGCCGGGCGCATCGCTTATCGGGCACCCGATGTCTTCAGCCAGCTGTTGGCGGCGGGCTTGACGGTGCTGGTAACGCTGCGAGCGGTGATCAATATCGGCGTCAATACCGGTGCGTTGCCGACCAAAGGGTTGCCGCTACCGTTCATCAGCTACGGTGGTTCGGCGTTGATTCTTTGCATGGTGGCGACGGCGCTGCTGCTGAATATCAGTCGGAGGGCGACGGCGTTGGGCGAGGTCGAGGAATGAGTGTGCTACAGTGGTGACATCGGCCAAAGTGTTACTGGCGGCGGGTGGGACCGGCGGACACATTACGCCGGCGTTGGCCACGGCGCAGGAATTGCGGCAGCTCAACGGCGCAGCGCGGGTGGTATTTGTCGGATCGGAGTCGGTCGGCGATGAGGCACTGTGGGGCGTGCCGACCGCTCGCGTCGTGCGGGTGTCGCGCGCTCCGATGCCGAGTCGCCTGTCAGTTGGCAGCGTTCGGTTTCCGTTTCAGCTCTGCTCCAGTACGGTGCAGTCGGGAGCCATCCTCTTCAAAGAGGCGCCGGATGTCGTTGTTGGGTTCGGCGGATATGCCTCGGGGCCGCTGGTCTTCCTGGCGGCGCTGCGCGGTATCCCAACGCTGATCCACGAGCAGAACGTGGTGCCGGGGAGGGCGAATCGCTGGCTCTCGCGGCTGGTTGATCGGATCGCGATCAGTTTTCCAGAGACAAGGCAGCGGTTGGGGTCGGCGTCAGCCAAGACGATCTGCACCGGTAACCCGATCCGTCGCCACCTCCTTGAAACGCAGAAGAGCTCGGCGTATCAACGTCTTGATCTGCAGCCGTCGCAGCTGACGTTGCTGGTCGTTGGGGGCAGCCAGGGCGCGCGAGCGGTCAATCGACTGGTCGCGGAGGCGGTGGAGAAGATGACGCCACAGGCGCGGCGGCAGCTGCAGATCGTGCATCTGGCCGGAGCAGCTGATACTCCAGCGCTGCAGGAGCGTTACGCGTCGCTGGAGATCGTGGCGCGCGTGTTCCCATTTCTACATGAGATCGGTGACGCATACGCGGTGGCGGATCTCGTCGTGGCGCGCGCCGGAGCATCGACGATCGCTGAGCTGACATGTTTCGGATTGCCGATGGTGCTGATCCCGTATCCGTACGCGGGCGGGCATCAGCGATTGAATGCGCAAGTTGTGGCGCTCGCCGGGGCGGCGGTGATGCTCGAGCAGGAAGGGTTGACTGGTGAGCGGTTAGCAGCGGAGATTGTCCGATTGATGACGGATACGGCAGCGCGTCGTCTGATGGCGGAGGGGAGTTGTCGCGCGGGGCATCCGGATGCTGCCCGGCGGCTCGCCGCGGAGATTTTGGCGTTGGCAGAACAGCATGGTCGCAAGCGTTCGGGAAATGACGGAGTGGTGGAGCAGGGTCGGTTGGTCGGATCTGAAAGGAGCGTGTCGGGTGGCGCTATTGCATCCTGATCGGAAAGTGCATTTTGTCGGCATTGGCGGGGCGGGGATGAGCGGGTTGGCGAAGTTGCTGGTGGAGCAGGGGTATCGCGTCAGCGGCACCGATGTCAAGGAGTCGCCGGTCACGCAGCGGCTGGCGGCGAGCGGTTGTCGGATCGGGATTGGTCACGGTGTTCAGCACGTGCAGGATGCGGATCTGGTGGTCTACTCATCGGCGATCGTTTCGGACAATCCGGAACTGGTTGAGGCGCGGCGTCGGAGGATTGAAGTGGTGCAGCGGGCGGTGGTGCTGGCAGCGCTCATGGCGAAGCGTCGGGGGATCGCGGTGACCGGTGCGCATGGCAAGACGACCACTACGTCGCTGATCTCCATGGTGCTGCGGGCGGCGCGGCTCGATCCGACCGTCGTGATCGGTGGTGAGGTGAATGATTTCGGCGGCAACGCGTTTCTCGGTCGCGGCGAATATCTGGTAGCGGAAGCCGATGAGAGCGACGGTTCGTTTCTGGAGTTGTCGCCGCAGATAGCGGTGCTGACGAATCTCGATGCCGAGCATCTCGACCATTATGGCTCCGTGGAGCGGATCGAGGCGGCGTATCGGCAGTTTGTGCGACAGGTGCGTCCCGAAGGGTTGGTGGTGTACTGCAGCGATGACTGGCGGCTCGTCCGGATCTGTGGCGAGGCGGTGGGGCTCCGATCGGTGAGCTTCGGTCTCTCGAGCGGGGCGCATGTGCGGGCCGACGGCGTTGAGCTGGATGGGTTCGGCTCGCGATTCCAGGTGTGGGCGGGCAACCGCGCGCTTGGGGAGTTCCGGTTGCGGATTCCCGGGGTGCACAATGTCAGCAACGCGACGGCGGCGATTGCTGTCGCGTTGGAGGTCGGCGTTGAACCCGATGACATCCGAGCCGGGCTGGAGCAGTTCAGCGGCGCCGAGCGACGGTTTCAAGTGCGCGGCTGCGTGGATCAGGTGTTGGTCGTGGATGATTATGCGCATCATCCGACGGAGATTGAGGCGACGCTGCAGGCGGCACGGCGCGTGGTGCCGTCGGGCGGGCGCTTGCTGGCGTTGTTTCAGCCGCACCGGTACACGCGGACGATGCATCTGGCGGATCGGTTCGGGTCATGTTTTGCGCAGGCGGATCATCTGGTGCTGACCGATGTTTACGCGGCGAGCGAGCGGCCGATCGAGGGGGTCAGCAGCCGGTTGATCTATGACGCGGTGCGTCGCGCGGGGCGTCCGGTGACGGCGGATTATCGCCCGTTCACTGAAGTGGTTGAGGCGGCGATCGGATGGATCAGGCCGGGCGACGTGGTGATGGTGATGGGGGCGGGCGATATCACGGAGCTGGGGCCGATGCTGGTGGAGCGGTTGCGGGTACGAACGATGGCGCCGGAGTCCGCGCCGATCACGGTATCGGTGTCGATGGAGGTGGCATGACGGTTGTCGCACTTGATCCGCCGAGTCTGCGCGGGGCGCTGCGGCTGAATGAACCGATGCGGCGGCACACGACGTTCCGAATCGGTGGTCCAGCGACGGTATGGGCGGAGCCGGCGGATCTCGATGATCTGCGGCGCGTGGCGGAGTGGAGTCGCCGCGCATCGCTACCAATCTTTCTGACGGGTGAAGGGAGCAACCTGTTGGTGCTAGATGGCGGGCTCGATGCTATCGTGGTGAGTCTGGGTGGCTCGGCGTTCCGCCAGTGGTCGCTCGAGGAAGAACGGCTGCGTGTGGGGTGCGGTATGACACTCGGCGGCTTGCTGCGCACGACCTGTCAGCTCGGCCTGAGCGGGTGCGAGTTTCTCTCGGGGATTCCCGGCACGGTCGGCGGGTCGCTCGTCATGAACGCCGGTGGTGGGCGGATGGCTCCATCGGAACGGGGAGGGGAGGGCGCGGAGTCCGCGTCCGATGTTGAGCGGGTGGAAACGTCGCGGCCAGTGCGTCATATCGGCGAGCTGGTGGAATCGGTGATGTTGATGACGGTCGATGGTGATCTGCAGCGATTGGATCGAGATCGTCTCCAGTTTGCGTACCGTTCCTCGAACTTGCGCGGTGGTGTGTTGCTGGAGACGGTGCTGAGGATGGAGCGGCAGGATCAGGCGACCGTTCAGCATCGCGTGCAGCAGTATTTTCAACATAAGCGGAGCACACAGGAGTTGGGGCGTCCGAGCGCCGGGTGTATCTTTAAGAACCCAGCCGGCATGCCGGCCGGCCGGTTGATCGAGGCGTCGGGGTTGAAGGGGCGACGCGCGGGCGGCGCTGTCGTGTCATCGGTGCATGCGAATTTCATCCTCAACGATGGCGAAGCGACGGCGGCGGATGTGTTGGCGCTGGTGGAGCTGGTGCGGGAGACGGTGGCGCGGGATCATGGGGTGCAGCTGGAGTTGGAGCTGATCGTGGTAGGAAAGGCGAGTGCATGAGCGCTTGCGGTATCGATCGAGAGGATCGTCAAGTGCGGCAGCGAAGCGAGGAGACGTTGTGAGTCAGACATCGGCGACGATAGGGCAGGTGGGTGTATTGATGGGCGGGCCGTCCGCGGAGCGGGAAATCTCTCTCAAATCGGGACGGGCCGTGTGCGCAGCGCTGGTGCAAGCCGGGTGTCGCGTGACGGCGATCGAAGTGCCGGCGTCCGGGAATATCGAGGCGGAGCTGCTGACGCGTTTGCGAGCGGCATCGGTCGATGTGGCGTTCATCGCGTTGCATGGCACGTTCGGCGAGGACGGCGGCGTGCAGCGGCTGCTCGATCGGGAGGGGTTGCCGTATATCGGTTCCTCAGCGGAGGCGAGCGCTGCGGCGATGGACAAGGCGGCTGCGCGCGTGCAGTTCGAAGCAGCCGGCTTGTCGGTACCGCGTGGCATTGCATTGCGTCAGGAACGCTGGGCAGATGGCGTGACTCGTCCGGAGCTGATGCGTCACATCGCATCGTTGGGGGAGCCGGTAGTCGTCAAGCCATCGGCCCAGGGATCGAGCATTGGCGTGCAGATCGTGCCGTCATCGCAGGCTGCGCCAGCGATCGATGGAGCGTTCAGCTATGGAGCGGTGGTATTGGTGGAGGAATATGTGACAGGACGGGAGTTGACCGTTGGCATATTGGAGGATCAACCGCTGCCGGTCCTCGAGATCGTCCCGTCGCATCGTTTCTTTGATTTTACAGCGAAATATCAGGCGGGAATGACCGAGTACCGTGTTCCGGCGCCGATCGATGCCGCAACTGCCCGCGCGGTGCAGGATGCGGCGAGCGCCGCCCACCGGGCTCTCGGTTGTCGGGACTGTTCACGTGTGGATCTGATCCTCACGCCGGCCGGTCTTCCCGCCGTCCTTGAAGTCAACACGATCCCCGGTTTTACGGGCACCAGTCTGTTGCCGAAGGCGGCAGCGGCGGCGGGGATCGCGTTTCCGGAGTTGTGTCTGCGGTTGGTGCGCGCTGCCGTTCGTCGGGGTGCGTCACCGGCTCTGCATCGGGTGGAGGTCGGGGCGGATGTGGCGTCAGTCTAAGCGATCAGGACGGAGCGGGGCATCGGCCGGACGGAGTCGCTCTCGGCGCGCAGCGGCGAGCGTGTGGGCGCCGTGGGTGGTGAAAGGAACGATGGGGCTGCTGCCGTGGATGATTATGACGGCTGCCGCCATCGGTGCGTTGCAGGGGTTGCGTCTCTTCCTGCAGGAGGGCGCGATCTGCCGGTTGCGGCAGGTGCGGTTGCTGGAGGAGCGCGAGGGACGCTTTCATCCGGTGACGGATGCGGGGTTGCTGCGGGATGTCGGTCAGGCGGCGGCCGTGGATCGGGAGCCGCAGCTGGCGCGTGTCGATCTGCGGCGGGTGAAGAGTCGCGTCAGCGCCGAACATCCGGAGATGGAGCAGATGGTGGTGCGCCGCAACTGGCCGGATCGGCTGACGGTGCTTTACCGCAAGCGAGTGCCGGTAGCTCAGATCGACGCCGGTCGCTTTTTCTGGGTGGATGGTCACGGTGTGTTGTTGCCGACAACGTTGTCGGAGGCCGATCCGGCATTCCCCGTGATCGCTGGCGCCGTGCCTGAGGTGACGACCGCCAAGCCCGGCCGCCGTCTCGAATCGGCCATGCTGGAACGCTCGCTCGGCGTGCTGACGGAGTTTCCGCGTCTGCGGGCGCTGCGGTCGTTCCGTGTCGTGCAGATCAACGCGCAAGATGAGCGCAACTTCTCCTTCGTGCTCGACAATGGCGTGGAGGTGCGGCTCGGGCAGGCGTCGCTGCAGAGCAAGGCGAAGGCGTTGGGCGCCGTGTTGGCATCGCTACCCAAGGATCCACAGGCGTTGCCCAAATACATCGATCTGCGGTTCGAGCAGGTGATTGTCGGTCCCCGGTGAAACCGTCTCGACTCTTCTCTCGTGAACGCTGGTTGATCGGTCTCGATATCGGCAGCTCCAAGATCTGCGCGGCGATAGGGCGTCAGCCGATCGGTGGCTCGACGGAGATTGTCGGCGTGGGGATGGTGCCGGCCGATGGCGTTGAGGCCGGTGCGGTCATCGATCTGGAGTTGGTGGTTGATGGGATTCGGCGGGCTGTTGAGGAGGCGCAGCGGCGCAGCGGCGCGCGGTGTCGTGGCATGATCGTCGGTGGCTCGGGGCCGTGGCTGCGTCTCGTACCGGCGATCGGCCGCGTCCGGATTGCCGATCAGGCGCGGGAGATCACGCGGCGCGATGTGGAGCGGGCGGTGGCGGCAGCCACGACAATCCATCTGCCGATGGATCGCGATGTGCTGCATACGCTGATTCGTCGGTTCGCCGTGGATGAGCACAACGATGTGCGGATGCCGATCGGGATGTACGGGCGACGCCTCGGCGTGGAGGTGAGTTTGGTGACGGCGCCGATCACCGCGTTGGCAAATCTTGCCAGGGTGGTCCAGCTGGCCGGGTTCAGCACGGAGCGGATCGTCTGGTCTCGACTGGCGGCTGCCGAGGCGATCGCGTCGGCGGCGCAGCGACAAGCCGGTGTGATGGTGATGGAGTTCGGCATGGAGATCAGCAGCATACTGATGTACCGGCATGGGCGTGTCGTTGGGGCATCGCTCTATCCGCAGGGATCGACGCAGCTGCGCAATGCCATCAGCCGGGCGCTCAAGCTGGAGCGGGAGCTGGCTGATGAGGTGATTCGTCAGTGGGGAGTTCGAGTGCGTGCCGATCGTCGATCCGGTGGACAGGTGCTGGTGGGCATTGGTGCCGGACAGCAGACATTGGTGCAGGAAGAGTTGGCAGGGATCGTCGATCGTTCGCTTGATCGGTGGCTTGAAACGGTAGAGAAGGCGGTCACGCAGGCCGATCCGGAGTTTCGCAGCCACTATCCGCATGGTGTGGTGGTGACCGGTGGTGTGTCGGCGCTGGATGGCTTGGCAGAGCGGGTGGCTAGCCACCTCGGCGTAGAGGCGTCGTGTGGGACGGTGTCCGTCGGTTCCGGACGCATGCTGAAGGCCGAGGAGAGCGGTCGCGTGGCTGCAGCGATCGGTCTTGTCCATCAAGGATTGACTGTCAGCGATCGCCTCGGATTGCAGGAGCTTGATGGTCAGCGCGGATTAGCCAAACATCTTCTTAACTCATTGTCTCGACTCTACGAAGATTACTTTTAATATCCTCGCGTTATCCGCCGTTCTATTTGACGCCATGAATGCTGTGTGTTAGATTACGCCGATGCTTTCGGTATCGATGATCGATGTCCAACGACGAATCGCTGCGGCTTGCGCGCGAGCTGGCCGTCCTGCTCCTGATGTTGCGATCATCGGTGTGACGAAGACCGTGTCAGTTGATCGTATCGTCGATGCGGTCGTGGTTGGACTCAGGCAGTTTGGCGAGAATCGCGTTCAGGAAGCGGTCGTGAAGATTCGCCAGCTGCGTGAGCAGGGCCAGATGCAACATCATGTTTTACAATGGCATATGATCGGTACGTTGCAGCGAAACAAGGTGCGGCAGGCGGTTGAGCTTTTTGATTTGATTCATTCAATCGATAGCGCGGCGTTGGCTGAAGAGGTCAATAGGCAGGCGGAACGTATAGGAAAGCGGCAGTCGGTGTTGATACAGGTCAACGTGACTGGTGAGAAGACGAAACATGGAGTATCGCTGGACGCGGTTGAGCCATTGGTGCAGGTGATTAATCGATTGTCCAGTTTGAGTGGACAGGGATTTATGACGATGGCACCGTTGGACGCAGCTTCTGAGTTGGTGCGTGAGAGTTTTCATCAGCTGCGAGTGTTGCGCGATCTAATATGTGGCGGCAAGGTATTGCCGGGACACCCATGGGCGCAGTTATCGATGGGGATGTCCGACGATTTCGAGCTGGCCATTGAAGAGGGCGCGACGATGGTGCGTATCGGACGTGCGCTCTTCGGTGAGCGAGGTGTTAATCCGTGAAGCGTCGTTCGTCGGTCATCGTTCGTAAACGGCCAAAGCTTTTGTCGACTTCTCCACGACGTGCGACCTACGACGTACGACGGTTACGGATCGGCATCATCGGTGCTGGGCAGATGGGTGCGGCGCTGGCGGCGGTGTGGGCTCATCGACATCACGTGGCGGTATTTGATGTCGATCGCGCGAAAGGACGCCGGCTGGCACATCGCTGCTCCGCTCAGGTAGCATCTGACTTGCTTTCGCTTGCAGCATCTTCCGGTGTGATGCTGCTGGCTGTGAAGCCGCAGGATCTTGACGAGTTGCTTCGGCAATTGTCATCGTTGTGTGGGGCGCGACACCTCGTCATATCGATTGCGGCCGGTGTGACGACGCGGCGGATTGAGCAGCAGCTGGGCCGCGGCAGCCGCATCGTGCGCGTGATGCCGAATCTGGCGGCGCGTGTTGGCGCTGGGATGGCATCGTTGTCGCGCGGACGCTGGGCAACGGTCGGCGACCTCCGAACGGTCGGACAGCTCTTCGATGCGGTCGGGCGTTCGGCGGTGGTGCCGGAGCGATTGGTGGATGCTGTGACGGCCATCAGCGGTAGCGGGCCGGCCTATTATTTTCTGCTGACGGCGCATCTTGAGGCGGCGGCGCGTCGGCTTGGACTGCCTTCCTCATTGGCCAGACGGCTGGCGGTGCAGACGTTGATTGGGAGCGGGGCGGTGGTGTGCGGTGAGTCGGATGTCAATCCGGCGCTGCTGGTCAAAGCCGTGGCCTCGCGCGGTGGCACCACCGAAGCGGCATTGGCGGTGTTCGACCGACGACAGCTTGGGTTGATTGTGACGGAGGCTGTGCAGGCGGCTCAGCGGCGCGCGCGACAATTGAGCCGATAGCCGTCGCAGGAGGCAAAGGGGGGAGAGGCATGTTTATCGTGGCGAATCTCATCTCGGCGTTGGCATCGGTCATCGGGGCTTTGTTGGCGCTGCTCTATTGGATGATCTTGATTCGTGCGATTCTTAGTTGGGTGAATCTTGATCCGTTCAATCCCATCGTGCAAATTCTGACTGGTATCACAGATCCAATCTTGGAGCCGATCCGTCGGATTTTGCCTCCAGCGTGGCGTTCGGGTATTGATATCTCGCCGATCATTGCTGTCTTTCTCCTCATGTTCCTTCGATCGTTCATCGTGGGGACTCTGATTGATATCAGTTTGCGGCTCAAGTAGGGGCGTTCGATGAGGGGAGTGTCGCTAATGGACTCGGAGAGTGAGCGATGAGCACAGCATTGCGCGATCACGTGCAAGCGACCGTCAAGGCGATTCGAAAGAAAATTCATCTGATTCCTGACATCGCCATCGTGCTCGGTTCCGGATTGGGTGCTGTGTCGCAGCAGATCGAGGGGCGTCGCGAGATCGCGTACGAGAAGCTGCCGCATTTCCCGGTCGCCACGGTGCAAGGACATCGCGGGGCGATGATCTTTGGGACGGTCAAGGGACGTCGGGTGATGGCGATGGAGGGGCGCTTCCACCTCTATGAAGGGTACTCGATGGAGCAGGTGACGTATCCAATCCGCGTCGCCCGGGCGCTGGGGGCTAAAATCCTGATCATCTCCAACGCGGCCGGCGGGCTCAATCCGCTCTTTGCGCAGGGGGATTTGATGTTGATCGCCGATCAGATCGGGTTGCTGATGGGTGGCAATCCGTTGATTGGGCCGAACGATGAGCGGCTGGGTGTCCGGTTTCCGGATATGTCGACACCGTACGATCCGGTGTTGCTGGAGTTGGCGTCATCGGTGGCGTTGCAAGAGCGGATGAAGGTGCAGCAGGGGGTGTACGTCGGTGTGCAGGGACCATCGCTGGAGACACGCGCGGAATATCGCTTCCTGCGGATGATCGGCGCCGATGCCGTCGGTATGTCGACTGTGCCGGAGGTGATTGCCGCAGTGCACGGTGGGATGCGCGTGCTGGGTATCAGCTGTATTACCGATCTCTGCCTGCCGGATCGACTCAAACCGTTGACGATCGAAGAGGTGCTGAAGATTGCCGGCACGACTGAGCCGAAGTTGAGTCGGCTGATCCTGAAGGTGATTGAGAAGGTTACTGTGTAAAGGCGGACTCAAGTGACAAGACTCAAGACGCAAGTAGAGCCGGAAGGCGGTAGGGTAATAACCGGTCGTTGTGCCATTACTTGTATCTTGTATTTTGTATCTTGTATCTGAAATGAATGTGGCCACAGACTATCGCGCGACGCTGAATCTACCGAAGACGGAGTTTCCGATGAAGGCCGATCTACCGGTACGGGAGCCACAGCGGTTGGATCAGTGGCGGCAGCTCCGGCTGTACGATGCCATCCGTCGTCAACGCGCCAACGCCCGGCTCTTCGTCCTGCACGATGGTCCACCGTACGCCAATGGTGACATTCACATCGGCCACGCCCTCAACAAAACGCTCAAAGATATCATCGTGAAGTACCGGACGATGCGGGGGTATGACGCGCCGTACGTGCCGGGGTGGGATTGCCACGGATTGCCGATCGAGTATCAGTTGCTCAAGGAGCTGGGTGTCGAGAAACATCAGGTGGATCGCGTGAAGTTCCGGCAGCAGGCGCGCGCGTTTGCCAAGAAATTTGTGGATGTGCAGTCCGCTCAGTTCCAGCAGCTCGGCATCTTCGGCGAGTGGGAGCGTCCGTATCTGACGATGATGCCGGAGTACGAGGCGGCGATCGTCGAGACGTTCTTTCGGTTGCGCAGCGCCGGCTATATCTACCGCGGCAAGAAGCCGGTCTATTGGTGTGCGCGGTGTGAGACGGCCCTGGCTGAAGCGGAAGTCGAGTATCAGGATCGTGAGGATCGCTCGATCTACGTGTTGTTCCCGGTCGTGAGTCTGCCGGGGGATCAGGCAGCGCTACCGGCATCGGTGTTGGTCTGGACGACGACGCCGTGGACGCTGCCGGCGAACCGGGCGCTCTGCTTTCATCCGGAGAGCAAGTATGCCGTGGTGGAAGCAACGGTGCAGGGAACAGCGCGTCGCTTGATCATGGCAGAGAGTCGTGTGGTGGCAATATCGACGCTCCTGGGTGATGCGTCTCCACGTATTGTGGCGCATGTCTCGGGCGCGGCACTGGCGCAAGGTCAATTCCAGCCGCCGTTTGGCGCGACTCCAGTGCCGGGTGTCACGGATCAGAGCGTGAATCTCGATGAGGGAACGGGCGTCATTCACATCGCTCCGGGGCATGGGCATGAGGATTATCTGATTGGCCAGCGGCATGGGCTGGAGACATTCTCACCGGTCGACCATCAGGGAAAGTTCACCACTGAGGTTCCGCCGTTCGCTGGGCAATCAATCTTTGCGGCAAATCCCAAGATCATCACGGATTTGAAGGGTCGCGGTCTTCTCTTGAAGGAAGCGCCCATCATCCACTCGTACCCGCACTGCTGGCGATGTGATCAGCCGGTGATCTTCCGTGCGACGGAGCAGTGGTTTCTGAGTGTGGAACATGAGGGATTGCGTCAGCGGTTGCTGCGGGAGACGGAGCGGGTACAGTGGGTACCATCGTATGGTGCCAACCGGATTCGGGGTATGATTGAAACGCGTCCGGACTGGTGCTTGTCGCGCCAGCGCTACTGGGGAACGCCGATTCCAGTGTTGTACTGTGTACAGTGCGGGACAGCGTTGGAAGATGCGCGTGTCGATGAGGCGATTCTTGCTCAAGTGCGTCGAGAGGGGTCTGACTGGTGGTTTGTTGGTGGCGCGTCACCATCATTGTGGGAGCATCTCGACCCTCGGCCGAAGTGCGAGCAATGCAGTCATTCCGAGTTTCGGATTGGGGAGGATATCCTCGATGTCTGGTTTGACTCGGGCGTGTCGCACGAGGCGGTCCTGCAGCGGCATGACAACTGGTGGCCGGCCGATCTGTATCTCGAGGGCTCCGATCAGCATCGCGGTTGGTTTCAGGCATCGCTCATTCCAGCGGTAGCGTTGCGCGATCGGGCGCCGTACCGCGGGGTGCTCACGCATGGCTTCGTGGTGGACGGCGATGGGAAGAAGATGTCGAAGTCTGCCGGCAATGTCATCTCACCGCAGCAGGTGATTACCAAACATGGCGCCGATGTCTTGCGGCTCTGGGTCGCCGGGTGCGACTACTCTGAGGATGTCCGACTGTCCGAGGAGATTCTGCGGCGCAGCATCGAGGCGTACCGGAAGATCCGCAACAGCTGCCGGTTCATCCTGGGGAATCTGCACGGTTTTGATCCGGCGCGTGGCGCTGTGCCGGTGGAGCGCATGCAGCTGCTCGATCGTTGGGCGCTCGATCGGTTGGCGCGGCTGATTGATGGGGTGACCGAGGCGTATGAGACGTACGAGTTCCACCGGGTGTTTCGCGCCCTCTACGATTTCTGTAACGAGGATTTATCGGCCTACTACCTTGATGCTTTGAAGGATCGGTTGTATACCAACGCGACAGACGGTGAGGCGCGGCGGTCGGCGCAGACGGTGTTGCGGCGAGCGCTGGAGGCGATGGCACAGATGATGGCGCCGATCCTGCCGTTTACTGCCGAAGAGGTCTGGCAGCATCTGGGTGGCGCAGAGAGTGTGCATCTGGCGGGGTGGCCGGCGGCTGGCGAGGGGCGATTGTCCAGTGAGGAAGCGGCGTCGTGGGATGAGGTGCTGGCGGTGCGCTCGGTAGTGCTCAAGGCGATCGAGGAAGAGCGGATGGCCAAGCGGATTGGCGATCCCCTGGAGGCCGAGGTGGTGCTTGTCACCGATGATGCGCGCGCGCGCGAGTTGCTTGTGACGTTTCGGCAGCCGTTGGAGGAATTGTGTGTCGTGTCGCGGTTGCGGGTGGCGGAGCCGTCGACGGCTTCGGGGGGGGCGGCATCGCGCACGGCGACCGGTGAGGGGGCGACGCGGCTCGCTGATCGCGTGTCGGTCGCTGTGACCAAGGCGCCGGGCGAGAAGTGTCCACGGTGCTGGCGATGGGCCACCGATATCGGCGAAGTCTCGGCGCATCAGGCGTTGTGCCGTCGATGCGCAACGGTGGTGATGTCGCGTGAGTAGGTGTGGGTTGTGTGAGCGGTGATGAGGGATTGAGGGAGGTTGGAGACATCGATGACGAAGAAGGTGCTGCAGCAATATAAGAAACGGTTGGTGGCGCTGAAGACACGTCTGGCCGGAGAGATCGAGCATATCGCCAAGGATACGCTGGGCCAGTCGCCTCGTGACGCGGCCGGCGATCTCTCCAGTTACGCCTATCATATGGCCGATATGGCGACGGACAGCTACAATCAGGAGTTCTCGTTGAACATCGCATCGGCTGAGCAGAAAACGCTGCTGGAGATCGACGATGCGCTCAAGCGGGTTGAGGAAGGGACATACGGCGTGTGCGAGAGCTGCGGGAAGCCGATCGCGCAGCGACGGTTGCAGGCGGTGCCGCATGCGCGGCTCTGTGTCAAATGTCAGGAAGCGACGGAAGGGCGGCGCCGTCGTCAGTGATGGTGGTGTGGGTGGCGGGGCTGACGCTGCTGTTCGATCAGGCGAGCAAGCTGCTGGCGAGGCAATCGTTAACGCTTGGGGAGTCGGTGCCGCTGGCGCTGCCGGTCGTGCAGCTGACGCTGGTGCACAACACCGGCGCCGCCTTCGGATTGTTTCAACGCGGGACGGTGGTGTTGATCATCGTGTCGGTGGTAACCTGCGCGCTCATTATCTGGACGCTGTGGCGATCGCCTGAGAAGGATGTGACAACGGATGCGACGGTACCTGAGCACGATCGCTGGTTCTCGGCAGCGCTGGCGCTGGTATTGGGCGGGGCGATCGGCAATCTGATTGATCGGATGGCGTGGGGGTATGTGATCGACTTTATCGATCTGCGGGTTTGGCCGGTGTTCAACATCGCTGATTCGGCGATTACCGTTGGAGTGTCGATGTTGCTGTGGCGGATGGCGCGACCACGTTGCTCGACATCGGGCGTCGGATGCCATCGTGGACGTTAACCATCGATCCATCGTTGGCGGGTCAGCGGCTCGATCAGCTGCTGGCAGCTCAACAGCCCGATGCCGGGTCGCGCAGCGCCTGGCAGCGGAGTATCGCGGCGGGATTGGTGCGCGTGAACAGCGTGGTGGTCCGCAGCAGTCATTATCGGATCAAGGTTGGCGATCAAGTGGCGGCGCAGCCGATGATACCGTCGGCATCGGCGCTTGCGGCGGAGGATATTCCGCTGACGGTGGTCTACGAGGACGATGCGCTGCTGGTGGTGAACAAGCCGGCCGGCTTGGTGGTGCATCCGGCGCCGGGCCATCCGTCAGGAACGCTGGTCAATGCGTTGTTGCACTACACGCAGCAGCTCTCATCGGTTGGCGGCGCCGAGCGGCCGGGGATCGTGCATCGGTTGGATCGGGATACCTCGGGATTGCTGTTGGTCGCGAAGACGGAGGGGGCGCACCGGTTGCTGGCCAAGCAGTTTCATGATCGCACCGTGCATCGGATGTATCTGGCGGTCGTGAAGGGACGGATGCAGCAGGAGCGGGGTGACATTCATCTGCCAGTCGGTCGCTCCCGCATGGATCGGCAGAAGATGGGTGTCCGGTGGGAGATTGCCCGGGAGGCGATCACGCAGTATCAGGTGCGGCAGTTTCTCGATGGCGCGACGCTGGTGGCGCTCTATCCGATCACCGGTCGGACGCACCAGTTGCGGGTGCACATGGCGTATTTGGGGCATCCGATCCTGGGGGATCAGTCGTACGGAGGCGGCGCGTCGTCGTTGGGGATTCATCGGCAAATGTTGCATGCGATGTCGTTGGGGTTCGTTCATCCGGTGACGGGACGGACGCTGGAGGTACAGGCGCCGTTGCCGGATGAGATGCTGCAAGCGATCGAGCGGCTGGGTGGCTCGTCGGCAGTCATGGGAGGGGTGGAATGAAAGGTGCAGCACGGATTGTGATCGCGTTGTTGGTGGTGGCGGTGCTGGTGACGTCCGGTTTGGCGGCTGTGTTTTACAGTGGCAAGGTGCAGGAGGCGTCGCAGCGGACCAAGGTGGAGGGGGATCTGCGTGCGGCGTTGAAGGCGAAGGCGCGACTGGAAGAGGAGAAGCAGGCGCTGCAGCAGGCGCAGCAGGGCTTGGAAGAGCAGATGGCATCGGTGGGTCGGGATCGCGATGCGTTGCAGCAGAAAATTCAGCAGGATGAGCAGTTGTACATGCAGCTGGAGCAGGAGATGACGCAGCAGCGGGCTCAGTTGGCTGAGATGCAGGGGTATCTTGATACCGAACGGTCGGAGAAAGAGGCGCTGGCGGGTCGGGTGCAGGAGCTCGAGCAGGAGAAGTCCGGCATCGAGAAGCGGATGGCGGAGTTGACGAAGGAGCGCCAGCAGCTGGAGCAACAGGTTCGCTCACTGCAGACGGCTAGCACCGGTGCCGGGGTGCCGCTGGAGCGGATCGTGGTGCAGCCGCAGGCGGGATCGGCGCCGGCCGGAGCCGCGGCGCCTGCGTTGACCAAGGCGGTCGTTACCGTTCAGCCGCCAACGACGGCTGCTGCAGCTGGAGCCGTTGGAGCTACTGGACTGCAAGGTCAGGTGCTTGTCGTCAATCGGGACTTCGACTTTATCGTGACCAGTCTGGGCGAGAAGGATCCGATCAAGGTTGGGACGGTCTTGGGCGTGTTTGACAACAACCGCATGGTTGGTCGCGTCCAGGTGGAGCGGATTTACGGCACGATGTCGGCAGCGACGATTCTACCGGAGACGAAGAAGGACGGGCTCAAGGAAGGGCAGGTCGTCAAAGTCTTATGATCGTTGCCGGCACCGAGTACACCGTAGAGCCGGTCCGCCGGCTCGCAGGAAGTCTTTCTGTCCCTCCCGACAAATCGATCTCCCACCGGGCGGTGATTCTCGCTTCGCTCGCCAAGGGGCAGACGCATGTCCGTCGCTGCCTGTTGGCGGATGATTGCCGGCGGACGCTGACGGCGTTCGCTCGTCTGGGTGCGGCGGTGGAACCGGTGCCAAGTCGTTTGAACGGTGCCGAGGGAGACATCGTCATTCGCGGCTGCGCCATGCGGTTATCGGCACCCGATGGCCCGCTCGACATGGGGAACTCCGGGACATCGATGCGGTTGTTGTTGGGTGTGCTGGCCGGTCAAGCGTTTGACAGCACACTGATCGGTGACGCGTCGCTCTCTAGCCGTCCGATGCGTCGGGTGGTCGATCCGTTGCGGCAGATGGGTGCTGAGATTAACGGTTGTGACGGGGCCAATCATGCGCCGCTGACGGTTCGCGGCGGAACGCTTCGGGGCATCGACTACCACATGCCGGTGACCAGCGCGCAGGTGAAGTCGGCGATTCTGCTAGCCGGGCTGTTTGCCGATGGTGTGACCGCGGTGCATGAGCCGACACCGACGCGTGACCATACCGAGCGCATGTTGCCGTTGTTCGGGGTGGCGCCGGAAACGGAACATGGCTGGGCGCGTGTGCGCGGCGGCGCGATGTTGAAGGCGCCCGACGCACCGTTCACCGTCCCCGGTGATTTCTCCAGTGCGGCATTCTGGCTGGTCGCCGGTTCGATTGTTCCGGAGTCGGAGCTGGTGATTCGTGGTGTCGGGTTCAATCCGACGCGCACCGCAGCTCTTGCGATTCTGACGCGGATGGGGGCGTTCATCGAGCCGCCGTGCGGTGCGCCCGGCGCCGGTCGGATGGAGATCTCCGGCGATTTTCAGGTGGCCGGCCGTCCGCTGAATGGGACGGTGATCGAGGGGGTTGAGGTGGCACAGGCGATCGATGAGTTGCCGATTCTGATGGTGGCCGCCTGTTGTGCGCATGGCCGTACGGTGATTCGCAGCGCCGAGGAGCTGCGCGTCAAGGAAACGGATCGGATCACGTCGATGGTAACCGGATTGTCGCGCATGGGAGCGCGGATTCAAGCTGAGAGAGATGATGTTATCATCGAGGGACCGGCGACGTTAATCGGGTGTGATGTCGACAGCTTTGGCGATCACCGGACGGCGATGAGTCTTCTGATCGCCGGTCTGGTGGCTGCGGGACGAACCCGCGTGCATGGTGTGGAGTGCATCGGCATCTCGTACCCGAACTTTCTCGACACGTTGCGCCAGCTGACTCGATAAGCGTGACGGGCGACGAGTGACAGGTGAGGGGCGTAGTTGTTGTATCAGGGTGTGTGTTGGATATGAGAGAGATGGTAGCGGGGTTGTGATGATGACGCCCCCCCAGCTCGTGTTTTCGTCACACGTCACTTATCACCTGTTACAGCCATTGAGGGTGTTTGACAACATCGGGACGGCTCTGTAGAATGCCCGCGGTTGTCGTAGAGTGATGGTATCTCAATGAAAAACCTGCCTCAACAGTTTGTCCGTTTTGTGCCGCGGCTCTTCGATGGGCTGATGGGCGCGTTCTCCAACGATATGGGTATCGATCTCGGTACGGCAAGCACCCTCGTCTACGTCAAGGGCGAGGGGATCGTGCTCTGTGAGCCGTCCGTCGTGGCGATCGAGAAGGGGACGTCCCATGTGTTGGCGGTCGGCGAGGAAGCCAAGCGCATGCTGGGTCGTACACCGGGGAGCATCGTGGCGATTCGGCCGATGAAGGATGGCGTCATCGCCGATTTCGAAATCACCGAGAGCATGCTGCGCTACTTCATCAAGAAGGTCCATAATCGGAAGGTCTTCGTCCGCCCACGCGTCGTCATCGCGATTCCGTCCGGCATTACCGAAGTGGAGAAACGTGCCGTCAAGGATTCGGCGGAGCATGCGGGCGCTCGGGAGGTGTATCTGGTGGAGGAGCCGATCGCGGCAGCCATTGGCGTCGGGTTGCCGATCCAGGAGCCATCCGGCAATATGATCATCGACATCGGTGGCGGAACGACGGAGATTGCCGTCATCTCGCTGGCCGGGATCGTGTTCTCCCGCAGCATTCGGATCGGCGGCGATGAGTTCGACGAAGCGATCATCGAGCATTTGAAGAAAGCGTACAATCTGATGATCGGCGAGCGGACGGCCGAAGATGTCAAAATCGCGATCGGGTCGGCGTATCCGCTGGAGCAGGAGTTGACGATGGAAGTGCGCGGGCGCGATCTGGTCGCCGGCTTGCCGAAGACGGTGACGGTGACCTCGGAGGAGATCCGCGAGGCGCTGTCGGAGCCGATCGCGGCAATCCTGGAGTCGGTACGAATTACGTTGGAGCGGACGCCGCCGGAGTTGTCGGCTGATCTGATCGAGCGGGGGATTGTGATGGCCGGAGGGAGCTCGCTGCTGCGGGGGATCGACCGGTTGATATCTGAGGAGACCGGTTTGCCGGTGCATGTTGCCGATGATCCGGTGACGGCTGTGGCGCTGGGAACGGGCAAGGTGTTGAGCGAGTTGCATTATCTTCGCAAGGTGACCGTCCAGCCTCGGATCGAGACTTAGAGCCAACCTCGAAACCTCCCGTGACCGCGCTGGGCTCAACTGCGGGGAGCGTAAGGAGCGAGGAGGAGGCGTATCATGAGAAGCGAGATACGGCGATGACGAGCGACGCCGCGATGCGATGCAGTTCAGCCCGGCCCTGCGTGTTGCGGCGGCAGGCGTTCAACTTCGATGTCACTCCTCCTCGACGTACTGCAGCGAGTACGCCTTCGTCGTCGTTCCCTAGCAGTTGGATGCCTGGCGCTCGCAACGCGGCTCACGCGAGGTTTTGAAGTTGGCTCTTAACATCGTACGTGTTCTGTGGAGCCTCGTGGAAAGGTCTGCAGCTCCTTTGAATAAGTGTTCGAGGGGCGGAACCTTGCCGAAGCCCTGCTTCGCCGGAGCCAGGATCAAGCTTCGCAGAGGCGAACGCTCTACTTCGCCCTATGGACTTCGCAGAAATACCTGCCTTCACGTTGCTCCCCCAATAGAACTTAGGGTTTTCGGCGAAGACGGGTAGTCGTAGGTCAGGTGCGCCAGCCACGGTGGTTCCCTGTAGTTGTCGGAGTGATCGGCGGGTTGTTATTGCTCCCGATCCTACCGGTACGGGTGACGGGACCGGTGCGTGCCGGCATTGTGAATGGGCTGCGGGCGCCGCTAGGGTGGTTGAACGCGATCGGCGAAGAGATGTGGGCGTTCACCCATTGGCGGCAGCTCGCGAGGGAGGTTGAGGCGCTCCGGCGCGAGCGAGATCGGTTAATTGGGGATGTGGTACGGTTGCAAGAGGCTTCGCAGGAGAATGAGCGCCTGCGAGGCCTCTTGTCGTTTCGGGAGACATTTGACGGGAAGGCGGTACCGGCGCGGGTGATTGGGCGAGATCCGGTGCGGTGGTCTCGGAGCGTGTTGCTGGATCGTGGGAAGCGATCAGGTATCAGGCCGGGGGCGGCGGTGATCACGCCAGCCGGGTTGGTAGGACACATCAGTGAAGTAGGGACGAGTAGTTGTAAGGTGCTGCTGTTGCTGGATCCGGACTGCCGGGTGGCGGGGTTGGTGCAGCGGACGCGGGAGAGTGGTTTGGTGATTGGTGGCGCCGATGGGCGGTTGCGGATGCTGTATCTGCCGGAGATGGCCGGGTCACAGGCCGGCGATCTGGTCGTCACGGCCGGTCTTGGTGGCGGATACCCGAAGGGATTGTTGATTGGTACGATTCGTGATTTGCGCCGTGAGGTGGATGGATTGTCGGCCACCGCCCGTGTTGAACCGGCGATCAACGTGGATCGGTTGGAAGAGGTGCTCGTGGTGCTCGAGTGATCGTATCGTTGTGCTGGTTGTGCGGGTGGATGACCATCATCGTGTGTATCGATGCCACGGTGGCGATGCGTTGGGCCGGTGTGTGGTCGGCGTGCCACTGGGGATTGGTCACGGTGTTGGGCATTGGGCTGTGGCGGCGTCCTTCGGAGGCATTGGTGTCCGGACTCTGTGGTGGGTTGCTAACCGATTGTTTGACGGCATCGGCGTTCGGTTCGTCAACGGTCGGTTTCGCGCTGGTGGCATGGGGGACGACCAAGCTGCGGCGCCATCTGTACAAGGAGCATCCCCTGGTGCAGATGGCGCTAGCTGGTGCGGCGGTCATGGTCGGCTGGTGGATCGGCTGGTATTTTGCACGGGCTGGTGAAGGAGTGCCGGGATCGTTCGGTCGATGGGTGTGGCCTGCGGTGTTGTCGAGCGTGCTGACGGCGCTGGTCGCTCCGTTGTGGCTGCGAGTGGTGCGGCCGATGGTCGTGCGGGGATGGTAGTCGAGCGCGCCGTATTCTTTCACCGGTCGTTCCTAGCCGTCTTTGCCGGACTGCTGCTGGCGCTGGCGTACTGTCAGATCGTCAAGGGGGCATGGTACCGGCAGCAGAGCGTGCAGAACAGCATACGGCTGGTGCCGCTGCCGGGTCCGCGCGGGGCGATCTTCGACCGCAACGGAGAGCCGTTGGCGGTGGATCGGCTGGCGTTTCATGTTGCGCTGGTGGGGCAGGAGCTGGAGTCGTTGGAGTCGGCGTGCCGGGCGTTGGCACCGATCGTAGGGCGCAGTCCAGCGGCGTTGGTGGCGGAGTATCGGCGCAACTACACCGCGCCGTTTGCGCCGACGCCCGTTGTCAAAGATGTCTCCAAGGAGCTGGCGCTCCAAGCGGCTGAACGGAGCATTGAGATTCCCGGCGTGACGATTCAGGCGGTACCGCAGCGGGAGTATCCGCTCGGTCGGTTGGCGTCGCATTGCATCGGGTACGTGGGAGAGATCGATCAGCCGCTGCTGACGCGTTGGCGTCGGTATGGGTATCGGATCAAGGATCTGGTGGGGCGAAAGGGATTGGAGGCGAGTCTCGATAGTTATTTGCAGGGGGTGGATGGGGGGCGCCAGCTGTTGGTGGATCATCGGGCGCGGATGGTGCGTCCGCTCGGCGATCGGGCAGCCCGTCCGGGGCAGGCGGTGCGGCTGACGATCAACGCAGGGCTGCAGCGGTATCTCGCGGAGCAGATGGAGGGGCAGACGGGGGCGGCGGTGGTGATGGATGTCGAGGATGGGGCGGTCTGGGCGATGGTCAGCAGTCCATCGTTCAATCCCCACAAGCCGGCGGAGGTGTTGCGGATGGCCGGTTCGCCGCTGTTGAACCGCGCGGTGCAGGGACTCTATCCGCCGGGGTCGATCTTTAAAATCGTCACCGCGTTGGCGGCACTGGAATCCCGTCGCGTGTCGCCGGCCACCGAGTATCTGTGTCGTGGGTCGGATATGGTGGGTCGGCAGCGGTTCGGCTGTTGGTTTGAGTCGGGACATGGGGCGGTGAGTTTGCGTCGGGCGTTGATCGTATCATGCAATGTCTTCTTCATCCGGTCGGGGATTCTCGCTGGGGCGGAGGCGATCGCGCGCATGGCGTTGGAGTTCGGATACGGTCAGTTGACCGGGATCGAACTGTGGGACGAGCAGCGCGGATTGTCGCCGAGCCCATCGTGGAAACGGAGCCGACTCAAGCAGCTGTGGTACGAGGGCGATACGGCTAATCTGTCGATCGGTCAGGGGTTTCTGCAGGTGACGCCGGTGCAGACGGTCCAGATGGTGGCGGCGGTCGCCAACGGTGGACGGCTCGTGCATCCGCGATTGATCGAGCGGATTGGGGAGCTGCCGGCCGCCAGGGTGGCGTGGCGGCGGGTGCCGGTGAGCCAAGAGACGTTGCGGGTGGTGCAGCGGTCGTTGCGGGGTGTGGTGACGGACGAACAGGGGACGGGCAAGCGGGCTGCCGATGCGCCGGTGGCGATCGCCGGCAAGACGGGAACGGCGCAGGCGTCTGGAGGTACGGAAACGCATGCCTGGTTCGTCGGATTCTGCCCGGCAGAAAAGCCACGTTTTGCCTTTACGGTATTGGTTGAGCATGGGGGGCATGGAGGGAACCTGCCAGTGCTGATCGCCAAGGGACTTGTCGGTTATCTGCATGAGGAAGGAGCTATTTGATGGAGCCAATGAGCGAACGCGCCTCATCAATCGCTCGGAGCGGTTACGCTACGCCCCACCGGGTCTTGCTGCTCGCGCACCTCGTTCGAGCGACTGGTTGTTGTGGCGATGTGTGTGGGAGGGTTGACGGAATGCGTTTTGGTGAGTGATGAGTAGTCGCTGGCTGCGTTCGATCGACTGGGTGTTGGTAACGACGGTGTTGGTGTTGTGCCTAGTGGGGGTGATGACGGTAGCCAGCGCTACGTCCCAGTCGGGCGGATCATTTGTACATCGCCAGGTGCTGTGGGTCGGACTGGGGTTGTTGTCGGGAGCCGCCGCGATGCGGATCGGGTATCGTCGCATGTTGGATTGGGCGCTGCCGCTCTACGTGGTCGCGTTGGCGTTGCTCGTACTTGTATTGGCGCTCGGTCAGGCGCGACTCGGCGCACAGCGGTGGTTGGACTTGGGTCTCTTCTCGTTGCAGCCATCGGAGGTGGCGCGCCTGGCGCTGATCCTACTGCTGGCCAGGTACTTTCAGCTCAGGCCCGGCGTGCGCGATCCGATGCGTGGTCTGGTCGTGCCGATGGCGATCATCGCGCCCCTCGCGCTGTTGGTGTTGATCGAGCCGGATCTCGGTTCGGCCGTAATGCTGGGGGTGGCGGGGATGGCGATCTGTATTGCAGCGGGCGCGCCGTGGCGGTGGTTTGGATGGCTGGCGGCGATCGGCATGGCAGCATCTCCGGCGGCATGGCTTTGGCTGCTGAAGGATTATCAGAAGGAACGGTTGCTCGTCTTCATGGATCCGAACCGCGACCCGCTCGGTGCCGGCTATACGGTGATTCAGTCGAGGATCGCCGTGGGGTCCGGCGGTTTCTTCGGCAAAGGATGGCAGGCCGGCACGCAGAATCAGCTCAACTTTCTACCGGAGCGACATA
>Ga0247727_10004212_pt1 | contig 30767 bp, 29 predicted proteins | sample WisWelCaveWW1625_FD_202498 | JGI IMG/M metagenome (GOLD analysis project Ga0247727, IMG submission 202498) | Biofilm microbial communities from Wishing Well Cave, Virginia, United States - WW16-25 | ecosystem: Environmental > Aquatic > Deep subsurface > Groundwater > Cave microbial mat | place... | reverse complement strand
CTCTCAATTGCCGCGGAATATAATTACACACGTGACCAGTCCAACATCCAGTTCTTCGACTATTCCCGCAATATATACTCAGTCACGCTTAGCGGTCGTTTCTAGCAGGATGCTGAAAAAGTCCGCCAGCATCGTTCTCGCATCGCTCAGAGGCTCAACGTACCGAAGCGTACGCCTTCGCCTCTTCGCTCGTTGCGGCCTTGCTGAACGGCCTTTTTGAGCATCCTGCCAGGTCTCCTCATGCTTTCCTCTCTCCCATCTGTCTTGCCATTTTTTGTCGTGCTAGCGGCCGTATTACGGCAGGCCATCGGCTATAAATCCAAAGAAATATAACCACTTAGAGGGGGGTGTTTCCAGAACACTGATCCAGAATCTGACTGATATCAAGGGGTTGGAATAGGGCCTTCCGTTGAAGGGCTCTCGGTATGGATTGTGCCATTCCCAGGGGTGACGAAATAGGCGGTTTGGGCAAGATCTGCAACCCCGGAGATACATATGACAAACGAACGATTCACAATGAGCTTGATCGCTGCGACCCTGTTGCTGAGCCCGGCTCTCGCGTCGGCCGAAGATTCTGGTGCTGGAGGAGTCGGTGTCTACACGGCCGTGATGGGAAAGGTCACGGTGACCCATCCGGGTGAGGCTCGCGTGCTGCCGGTGAAGTTGCACGATGAGGTGTTGTTCAAGGATGTCATTCAGACTGACAAAGAGTCTCGGACCAAAGCCTTCTTCCAGGATGACAGTGTCTTGACCGTGGGGGAGAACAGCCGAGTCGAGATTACAGAATATATTTACGATCCGGACGCCAATGTTCGGCGGTCCGTCGTGAAGGTCATGCAGGGCCAAGTGAGGGCCCTGGTGAGTAAAGTGTTTAAATCGAACGGATCGCGGTTTGAAGTCCACACGCCGTCGGCTGTTGCCGCTGCGCGTGGCACCTATTTCACGGTCTGGCACGAAAACGGGCAGTCTGGGATCATCAACGTGGGTGAATCAGGGCGGGTGGATTTCACTTCCGGCGGGGTGACGGTGGCGGTCGATCCGGGGCAGTTTTCCGTGGCGGAACATGGAAATGCGCCGTCATTGCCGGCGATTCATGGACTCGGGCTCTACAAGCCTGAGCAAACCGGGCAGGTGCAGTTGACGAAGAAAGACGGCAACGGACCCACTCTGGTCGATCGCCAGGGTGAGAAGAAGGGGAACTCTCACGTCGCTTCGCTGAATGAGGGTTCATCGAACAAAGGTTTGGCTCGTGCGATCCTGGCTGTGGAGAACACCATGGTGCGCGAAGCTCGTCCGGTAGAATTGCCGATGCAAGCGGCGGAGGCCATGCATCATGATGTTCATCTGGCGCAGGCTCTTGAGACTCTGAATGGTTTGATGGTGAACAGCGGGCACGGGAACAGCGGGCCTGGGAACAGCGGGCACGGGAACAGCGGGCACGGGAACAGCGGGCCTGGTGGTGGGGTGGCTACGGCTGCGGCTGTGGTCGTTACGCCCGCGACTCCACCTGCAGTCTTTACTGGCGCGTCCGACGGGGTTGGGAGCGGGAATAGCGGGAGTGGGAGTGGGAACAGCGGGAGTGGGAACAGCGGGAGTGGGAACAGCGGGAGTGGGAATGGTTATAGGTAGTAAGAGATAAGAAAGAACAGATTTTAATCGACTGGCTGGTATCCATCGCGGCCCTTGACCATCCCGGTCAAGGGCCGCAGGTGTTTCAAGAACGTTCTCGGTCTGGTTTAGATCGTAGTTGTTTGTGGACTCTCCAGTTTTTCTTGTTCTCTCCATATAACCAGGCAGAATAGAGGGCATCAACCCTAGCTGGGTTTCTCATCTCCTATGCCCATGTCATTATCTCGTCCATCCCCTAACGGTTCAACCGGCTCGATCTCCCGTCTCGGTCTTTGGGTCGGGGCCAGTACGACGATCGCGCTGGCTCTTCTGACCTGGCTTGCTCCTGCCGTTTTGGTCAGGTTGGACAATACGGCGCTCGACTTTCAGTTCAAACTGCGAGGGGAACGGAATCCCGGCGACGAGATCGTGCTCGTGCTGGTCGATGAGAAGAGTCTGAAAGAAGAGGGGCGGTGGCCTTGGTCCCGTGCAAAACAGGCGCAGTTGGTCGATGCAATTCATTCCGGTGACGCATCCGTGATCGGGCTCGACATCATCTATGCCGAGCCGGAGGAGTCTCCCGTCGTCGAAAACGTTCGGGCCCTCGTGAACGATCTTCGCAGTCGCCGCCTCGTGCCGCTTGCGGCTGCCGAAGCCATGGACCAACGGTTGGCCGAGGCGCAGATCGACCGGCAGTTTGCCGAGAGTCTCGCATCGTCGGGCAATGTCGTGCTCGCGACTCCGTTTTTTGTGCCGGAACTTCAAGCCGTGGAGCAGGATCCCAGTCACCAGCAGCCGGCATCCAATCTGCTGGCGCGCGACGAATTCATGCTCGTCAAACAGTCACAGGCCGGAGAGGGGCTCCAGCCTTATCGCGCGACTGCGGTGCTCCTGCCGCTCGAATCATTTGCGCGGGCCGCGAAGGGGCTCGGTCATGTCTATCGCCTTCCCGATCATGACGGCGTAACGCGTCGCGAGGTGCTCGCTCTGCGGTACCAGGATCGATATTACCCCTCGTTTGCGCTCGAAGTGGCGCGGTTCTATCTGGGCATTCCGCGCGAGCAAGTAGCCCTCTCGCTGGGGGAAGGAGTCCGGTTCGGGACGAAGTTGCTGCCGACCGATCCTAAATCGCGGGCGGTCATCAACTATGCAGGGCGCGATCTCCGGTTCCCGTGGGTCTCCGCCACGGACGTGTTGGGACAGCATATTCCGCCTGGTCTATTCCGCGGGAAGGTCGTGCTCGTCGGTACGGCGGCTCTGGGGACGTATGACCAGCTGAGCACGCCGTTCTCTGCCAACTTTGCCGGTATAGAAAAAAATGCGACGGTGATCGAGAACATTCTTCATGGCCAATTTCTGACGACCGGCCTGTGGGCCGGGCCGGTCGAAGTGGGTCTCGTTCTACTGCTGGGCTTGGTACTTTCCTTTACCCTGCCGAGAGTCCGCGCCCTCCCTGGAGCGCTCGTGGTCACGACCTTGTGGCTGGCCTATGTAGGTTTAAGCCAATACGCCTTTGCTGCCGAGGGGCTGAGTCTGCCCCTAGTTATGCCGAGCCTCACGATCGGACTGGTCTTTATGGGAACCACGGTTCTGAGCTACGCAGTCAGAGAACGCCAGGCGCGAGAGATCCACGCGATGTTCTCAAGCTACGTTAGTCCGCGCATCGTCCAGGAACTGATGAAGCACCCGTCCCGAGCCAGGCTCGGCGGTGAGCGCAAGGAACTCACCATGCTCTTTGCCGATCTGGTGGGGTTCACGTCGTTCAGCGAAAAGCGTCAGGCCGAGCAGGTGGTTGGGCAACTGAACGAATATCTCGGCGCGATGACGGAGGTGATTTTCAAGTGGAACGGCACGCTCGACAAGTTCGTGGGGGATGAAATCGTGGTCTTCTGGGGCGCTCCACTCGATCAGCCAAATCACGTTGAGCTGGCGGTGCGCTGCGCCTTGGAGATGCGTAGCCGGCTCGCCGCGCTGCAGGCGCGCTGGAAAACCGACGGGAAGCCGCTGCTCGACAATGGGATCGGGCTCAATACCGGCGTGGCGTTGGTAGGGAATATCGGCGCCGAGGGCAAGAAGATGGATTACACAATGATCGGAGACCAGGTGAATCTGGCTGCGCGCTTCCAAGGGCTGACCAGGACGTTGGGACATCCCATCCTGCTGACCGAGCATACCGCGGTTCGATTGGAGCCGCTGCTGACGGCACAGCATGCTGGCGACCTCTACGGGGATCTCCGTCGGCTTGTATTGCAAAAAGTTCGGGTGGTGACCGTCAAAGGCCGTGAGGAGCCGGTCGCCGCTTATACGGTGGTGTGGGAATCGGGGAGTGAAGCCGCTCCAAGTCGCAGTGCGGCGCGGGCTGTGTAACGGTTCGTGGAGGGGAAAAGTCAGGCAACTTTCGAGGGGCGGACGAGCGTGGCTTCGTAGACTTTTTCTTTCCGAAAGAGATCAAAAAGCGCCGAGTCAATTTTGCCCTCCGCAGATTGCCCAGCCAGATACCGCAAGGCCTCGGAAGAGGAAATCGCCGACTTGTACGGCCGATCCGCGGCCGTCATGGCATCGTAGATATCGCAAATCGTCATCATCCGTGCCTGAAGCGGAATGAGATCCTTCGTCAGGCCTCGTGGATAGCCGCTCCCGTCCAATTTCTCGTGGTGGCTCCAGGCGATGGAGGGCACGTTCTTGAGCGATCGCGTCCAAGGGATTTTCGACAAGAATTCGAACGTATAGGAGACGTGCTGTTCGATTTGTCGTCGTTCTTCTTGTATTAGGCTTCCCTCTGTGATCGACAGCGACTGGACTTCCTGTTTCGTCAAATAGGGCCGCGAGCCGTCGAAGGATCGGTATTCCTGATCGGCGATCTTCTTCAGCCTTTCCAGCTGGGGAAGAGGCTGAGGTGTTGCCCGATGGGAGCGTGGCGTCGGCTGGTTGCATTTCAGGGTAAATGAGAACATATCATCCACATCGTGTATCTGCCGTCTCAGCTGTTGATCCAGCTGCGCAAACAGAGATTGCGTATTTTCATGCCGGTTGGTTTCATAAATTTCCAACTTGCGGCGTAGGGTGTCCGCCTCAAGCGTCCGCTTGATGAAATCGAACCGCGCCTTGACTGCCTCCTGCTGGGCAGGGTACAGCTTCTCTGCCTTGGACAGAATATGTTCTCGGACGCCGACTTTGCCGAAGTCGTGCAGCACGGCGGCGTAGCGAATCTCTTTGATCTGGTCGGCGTTGAACATGATGCCTGCGTAGGGGCCGGTTTCAACCCGGTTCACGATCTCGGCCAGTCGGCAGGTCAGGCTTGCCACGCGCTGGCTGTGTCCACTGGTGGTCGGGTCCCGGCTTTCAATTGCCTGTACGCTGGCGGAGATGAAACCTTCGAAGAGTTGGTGGATTTCTTCGTAGAGATTGGCATTCTCGATAGCGATCCCAACCTGATGGCCTAGGGCGACGAAGTTCTGGAGATCGCTGTCTTCGAAGAGCCCATCATGCTTTCGATTGATCGCTTGAAGCACGCCCAAGGAGCGCCCGTGGGCTTTGACTGGGACACAGACCATGTTCCGGGTGACGAACCCGCTGGCTTGATCGGCGTGGCGAAAGAATCGGGAGTCACGTTGGACGTCATTGATAATCAACGGTTCCCCGGTGCGCGCCACGTGGCCGGCGATGCCCTGGCCGAACCGAAGCCGCACCTGCCGGACCGCGGCGCTCTTTTCTCCATGGGCGACGTCGAAATATAATTCACCGGTCACCTCGTCCAGCAATAACAGGGACCCGGCTTCGGCATCCATGATGATTGTGGCGGCTTCAATGGCGCGCCGTCGGATCTCGCCATGGTCGAGGCTCGAATTCAGTAGTGCGCTGATATCCTGGAACTGGCGAAGCGTCTGTTCATTCATTTCCGGAACACCAACCCTTGATACTGTCGGGAGAAAGTTCTTCGACGTCAGCACGCACTCTAACATATAGTATTGTTTTTGCACGTGAAAACAGGATTTTAGTGTAGGCTCGCGCGTGAAAAACGAAGCGGGAGTTGTGGCGCCATGCAGCAACCGATTGTTGGTTTTCATCAAGATGAATATGGTGATTGGGTGGCCGATCTACAATGCGGCCATGGTCAGCACGTGCGCCACCAGCCACCGATGAGGAATCGGCCCTGGGTCCTGACAGAGGAAGGCCGGAGACAGCACCTCGAAGAGACTTTGAACTGTAAGAAGTGTGACGAAGCGGCCGGATGAATTATTCGATGGTGGTGACGTTCAGGGAAGGTGCTGCGTTCATGTCGAGGCCGGGTCCTGACCAGGGTTGCAGGCGTGAGCCTTCATATCGGTAGCCACCCGTGACCGGATCGCTGCCCAACAAGAGCGGGGTGTCGAGGTCGAGCACGTCGAAACCGCCGAGTCCTAGGGCCAGGCTGAAAGAGCAGCCCATCGCCATGCGTGTTTCGACCATCCCGCCGATCATCAACTTGAGGCCGGACGCTTTGGTGAAGGACGCGATCTCCACCGCTTCTGCGACGCCGGTCTTCATGATCTTGATGTTGATATAGTCAGCCGCGCCTCGGGAGACAACCTCTTGCGCGTCCGCGAGCGAGCGGACTGATTCATCCGCCGCGACGGGAATGCCGGTCTCTCGGCGGATCGCCGCCATGCTGTCGAGGTCGTCCCGCACCACCGGCTGTTCAAGCAGCACCATCGTCCCGCCAAACTTCTTCACCCCCTGTGCAAACGTCAGGCAGTCTTGGCGCGAGAAGCCTTGGTTGCCATCGCCGATGAACGAGATCCCTGGGAGTGCGCGATGCACGGCGTCCAGACGCCGGATGTCGTTCTCGACATCTTTGCCGACCTTCATTTTGAAAAGGCGAAACCCCTTCGCATACCATCCGCGCGCCAAGGCGACGGTCTTGCCGAGGTCGGTGATGGGAATCGTGATATCCGTTTCTCGCGCTCGCACATCCACGCCACCCCAAAGTTGCCACATCGGGATGTTCGACGTGCGGCAGTAGGCATCGATAACGGCGGTTTCTAGTCCACAACGTGCGGCTGGATAAGTGAGCGCCTGTTCAGATAGAAAGCGCCCAACTTCTTTGTAGTCTGCGGCTGAACGACCAAGGACGGCTTTACCAAGCTGGGGGAGTGCGAAAACGCAGCTCTCGCGAGTTTCTCCCCCGACTTCAGGAAACGGCGCCGCTTCGCCATAACCCTCTGCGCCGTTCGACAGGGTAACTCGCAGGAAGACGTTCTCTGCCATCGTTCGTGCGCCGGTGGCGACGACGAAGGGGTCGGTGATGGGCACATCCACCGGCCAGAATTCCACCTTGCGTATGGTGCCTGACATGTCGTGCATGGGAAAGAAAGGGGCAGGTTGGCTAGACGGGCTCACCCATATCGATCATTCTCCCAGGGGAACGCGCTGTTCGAGTAGCCCCGCACCTCCCAGAACCCCTTTTCATCCTTATCAGAAAATGTAATCTCCTTCACCCACTTGGCGCCTTTCCATGCATAACGCTTTGGGACAATCACGCGGACCGGACCTCCGTGTTCCTTCGTGAGGGGTCTGCCGTTCCATTTGCACGTCAGCAGCACATCCCGATCGTCGCAGGCTTCAAGCGGCAAATTGGTGGTGTAGTCGTCATAGGATTTAAAAAGCACGAATTTGGCGAGCGACAGTGGTTTCACAACCGAGACGATGTGTTTACAACTCACGCCTTCCCACTCGTTATCGAACCGGCTCCAGCTCGTGACGCAGTGGAAGTCTGAGACGTCTTTGAATTGGGGCTGGGCGAGAAAATCTTCCCAGGTCCACGTGATGGGATTCGCCACGAATCCGCCGATGGTGAGTTTCCATTCTGAGAGTGGAATATCGGGCTTTTGGCCGAGATCGAGCACAGGCCAGGTCTCGACGAGATGCTGCCCCGGTGGCAGGCGGGCATCTCCTTCGTAAAACACTTCCCGTTCTTCACCGCCCCGCCGGGCCTTCGCCCACTGTTCTTTCGTCTTGGTTAAGCGACTAGATTCATCCATATATCGGCCTCCACGCACAGAGTAGGGCAAGAAGGGCTTGTCTGACAAGTATGAGGCCACAGAATAGGGGATAAACGACGTCGTCTAACTCGCTACAATGCCTAGCTATTGACCAGACCTGCTACACTACAAGAAACTCACAATTGGGAGGGGTATGAATAGGGGTATCTTAGAACTTGTTGTACTCGGAGCGGTCTGTTCCGTTGCCTTACTCGCGACCACGGTTGGGCAGACGAGTGCTGCAACAAAAAAAGCAAAGGAGCCGACTCCCGCCGTCGTTGCAGCTAAGCCTACCAAGCAACAATCCGAGCAAGGGCAAAACCCGTCGATCCAGCGTGCCAAGAAGAGCCCTACACCCGCTGCCACGGAGCGCCAACCGGAGGCTATTCAGAAACAGGTCAAACCGGCACCGGCTGAGCGCAAGCCAGCGAGCCCGAAGAGTCCCGTACCCGCTGTCACGGAGCACCAGCCGGAGGCTATTCAGAAGCAGGCCGAGCCGGTGCCGACTGAGCGCAAGCCGGCGAGTCCGAAGAGCCCTCGAGGTGTGAGAGTTCATAAGAAGGTGGCGCCAAAAGCCGTCCTGCAGCCGAGAACCGATCTCATGTACCACGGCATGCTGGAAAGCCCCCAGCGGTACGATCCTCGCCGGAATCATCACGTTGGTGCAGGTGTTCCAGACCCGCACAATCCTGAATTGACCCTCGACCATTTCCAAGAGCTCGATCACAACCAGGATGGGTCGATCGACCCAGTTGAACGGGTGTTCGGCCGACTCGATATGGATCGCGACTTCCACGATCGCCGGCCACGATAGCTGGCTCTGCTACTTCCTTCGGCTCTTCACATCCAATCACTGTCTCACATAGTAGACCTATCAGGCTGCGGAAAAACCATTTCAGCAGAGCAGAACTTCGATGGCCTGCACGTCTAGGACAACCCCTGTCTGTCTGGTTATCTGGTCTATCTGGTTGATTTGGTTCATCTGGTTTATCCGGTTAGTCTGGTTCAACCAAATAAACAAGACAAACCAAACAAACCAATTAAACGAGACAGACCAGACAGACCGAACAGACCAAATGAACAAGACAGGCTGGCGGACTTTTTCAATAGCCGGCTAATTGACAATCCTCTGCAAGATACTTATCGTCCTCCGAGCCGGGGGAGAGCCGGCTCGGAGATAACACGATGGACAGTTCCCCTTCTTCGGTTCCTTCCCCCCGATCTCGCGACGTGTTGGAGCGGATCACGCTCCAGATGGCGTCGAGTCTCGACCTTCAGGTGGTTCTCGCCACAATCACGCAAGGACTTGTCGACGAGCTCGATGGCGCCTTCGCCCGCATCTGGCTCTTGGGTCCCGGCGATCTCTGCGCCGCCTGTTACAAAGCTGCAGACTGTACGAATCGGAATCGCTGCCTGCACCTTGAGGCGAGCGCCGGGCTCTATACCAATCTCAATGGAGAGTATCGCCGCATTCCGCTGGGGGCGCTCAAGATCGGAAAAATCGCCCAAGGCTTCGGATCGATGTACACGAACGACGTGCTCGGCGACGACCGACTCCCGAACAAACAATGGATGCAAGACAACGGGCTCCGCTCCTTTGCCGGCCACCCGCTGAAGTTCCGGTGGGAGCTGCTCGGCGTCATCGCGATGTTCGGGCGACGACCGTTGAGCGAAGAGGAGTTCGAACGATTGGCGGTCTTTGCCAACGGAGCAGCCATTGCGATCAAGAACGCGCAACTCTTTACAGAAGTCGAACAGCTCAAGAATCGGCTCCAGGCAGAGAACCTCTACCTTCGCGAAGAGATCAGGCTCGAGCACAATTTTGAAGAGATCATCGGCGAGAGCCAGAGCATCAAGGCCGTACTCCGACACATCGAACAGGTGGCGCCCACGGATTCGACGGTCCTGATCCGGGGGGACACTGGGACGGGCAAGGAACTGATCGCCAGGGCGATTCACCACTTGAGCCCGCGCAGGGCTCGCTCGCTTGTGAAGGTGAACTGCGGAGCGATCCCCGCGAATCTGGTCGAGAGCGAGCTCTTCGGACATGAGAAGGGATCGTTCACTGGGGCATTACAGCGCCGCATCGGACGGTTTGAGTTGGCGGATGGCGGGACGATCTTCCTGGATGAAGTCGGAGAGTTGCCGCTGGACGCGCAGGTCAAGCTCTTACGGGTGTTGCAGGAGCGGGAGATCGAGCGGGTCGGCAGCGGCCATTCTACCAAAGTCGATGTGCGGGTCATTGCTGCCACGAATCGTGATCTTCATGCGGCGGTGAAGGCCGGCTCCTTCCGGGCCGATCTTCTCTACCGGCTGAATGTATTCCCGATCGAGGTGCCGCCTCTGTCCGCTCGTGCGTCGGACATTCCGCTCTTGGTCAACCTATTTGCCACAAAGTTCTCAAACAAGATGGGCAAGAGGATTGACGGGGTTTCTCAAGCGACCATGGACCGCCTCACGAAATATTCCTGGCCCGGCAACATTCGGGAGTTAGAAAATGTAATCGAACGGGCCACGATCCTCGCGAAAGGACCGGTGCTTCAGATCGACGATGTTTTGCTTCACGGGAACTCAGTACCGCTTCTGCCGGTCGCCGATTCCCTGGAAGAGGTCGAACGAGCCCACATCCTCCGCGTCCTCCACGATATGAGTTGGGTCATCGAAGGAAAGCAAGGCGCCGCCGCTCGGCTGGGTCTCCATCCCAACACGCTGCGGTCGCGTATGCAGAAGTTCGGTATCAAGAAACCTCGCCCCACCGCATAGCAATGCCCCCAACGTTTCATTCCCACGAGATGTCGTAGTTCCACGACATCTCGTGGACGTGTCCCTCTTTCGGGCTGATTCATCTAGCCGCGAATAGTTCGGCAACTCCTTGTCTCGCCAACGGTTTATCTTGTTTCACTGATCGTAGTGGCACGTGGCACTGGCTTTGCCATAGTGAGTGAGTGCGATGGCCATCGCAACAGAGACAGCAGAACAACTAATAAGTAACAAGGAGGAGTTCCATGACGCTCAAACAGACAATCCAACTTGCCACGCTGGTTCTCGTGGGATCCGTGGGTGCAGCCTTTGCCAGCGATGTGGCGGTCAGCACCCCAGGTCTCAGCGGTTATGATCCTGTCGCCTACTTTGCCGACGGCAAGGCCGTGAGAGGGAGTGGCTTTCACGTCACGGTGCAAAATGGCGTGACCTACGCCTTCGCCAGCGACCAACACAAGACCCTCTTCGGCAAGAGCCCGGAGAAGTACCTGCCAATCTACGGCGGGTATTGCGCCTACGGCGTGGCCGTGGGCAAGAAGTTTGTGGCTGATCCCGAAGTGTGGGCGATCGTAGGAGGCAAGCTCTATCTGAATCTGGATAAAGGCATTCAACAGAAGTGGGAGAAGGACATTCCTGGCTACATCAAGAAAGCGGAGAAGAACTGGGACGAGATCAAAGACAAGAACGCGTCGGATCTCTAAGACACCGGGAGCAGGCCGAACACATATCCACAATTTTATAGAAATCATTCTATTCAAGGAGAACCCATGAACACTGCCATCATAATCATGTCTGATCCGAAAAGTGGCTCTGAAGAGGCGCTCGGCCGGGTCTTTAATGCTCTGGCACTCGCGTCCGAATGTAAGCAGAAGGGCGATGAAGTAGCCGTGGTCTTCAATGGGACCGGCACGCGTTGGCCAGCTGAGCTCACCAAATTGTCGCATCCGGCCAATGGCCTCTACAATTCGGTTCGCGATGTCGTGCAAGGTGCCTCGTGCGGCTGTGCGGAGGTCTTCGGGGCTACAGAGAGTATCAAGTCGTGCGGGGTGCCAGTTGTGAAAGACCATCCGCTGGCCGGGACAGCTGGACTCTTGAGCCTCCGTCGTTACGTTGCGGACGGATGGAATACGGTCGTGTTTTGAGTCACATCTCATGAGACGAAGGAAGAACGAAGAAGCCACAATCGGGAAGGAGTTCAGACCATGAAGGTGGCACAGATTTGGCGATATCCGGTAAAGTCGATGGGTGGTGAAGGACTGAATCACCCGCGCATCGGTTCGCTCGGCATCCAGGGGGATCGAGTCGTGCATGTGGAGGACGCGCGCGGTCATGTGATCACGGCCAGAACGCACCCACGACTTCTCGGTCACCATGCCACGCTCAATGAGTCAGGCGAGCCCGTGGTTGGCGGCCTTTTGTGGAGCGATCCCAAGGTCCGCACAGATGTTGTGGACATCGTTGGGCCTGGCGCCCGGCTTGTTCGCGATGAGTCGATCAATCGTTTCGACGTGCTGCCCTTGTTGGTCGCGACGGATGGAGCTATCGCGGCCTTTGGACATGATGGCCGGCGCCTCAGGCCTAATCTTGTGATCGGTGGGGTCGAGGGCCTGGCTGAACGCTCGTGGCCCGGACAGTGCTTGCGCATCGGAGACGTCGTCATCTGGATCCAGGACCTCCGTGGACGCTGCATCATGACGACGTTCGATCCCGACAGCCTGAAACAAGACCGTCAGGTGCTCACGGGCATCGTGCAGAAATTCGGCGGCACACTCGCGTTAAATTGTGACGTGATCCGGGGTGGCGAGATTCGAGTCGGTGACGCCGTAGAATTGGTCCCGGAACATGAATGCGAGGCTATTCGCGCATAGAGGGATGGGCCCTATTGCCCGCATAGCGATGTTTGCCTAAGAACATGTTGCTGCAACCTGGCAAGTCGAAACAGCACAAGCGCCTTGATCGATCACAGCAGGATCGTATGACTGAATTCTCACGGAGACGATTTCTACAGCTCACTGCAGCAGCCGGTGGCGCTCTGGTATTCGGCGATCTGATCGATCAGGTGCTGGGGCTGACAGGGGGGTCTCGCACCGCTGCCGCCGGCGAGCTGATCAAGATTGGGATTCTCGATCCCCTCTCGAGCCCGTACAAAACGTCTTCGATTCACGATATCCACGGCGCCAATGTGGCGGTGGATCTTTTCAACAAGAAGGGAGGCGTGTTGGGACGGCCTGTGGTGATTCTTGAAGCAGACGACGCGTCGAATCCAGACACCGCCGTAAAAGCGGCGATGAAATTTATCAAGGAAGATCGCGTCGATGTGCTGATGGGGACCTTCAACGGGGACTGCGCGCTCGCAGTGAGTGCGCTGGCGCAGAAGGAAAACACACTGTTCATGGTGACGGGCGCCCATCTCCCCGAACTGACGGGAGTGGCCTGCAACCGGCATACGTTCGTGTTTATGCCTAATGCCCGCATGATGGCGCAGGCTGTCGCCCCGCACATCGCGAAGGCCTATGGGGCTCGCTGGTACATGGTTACGACGAGCACACTGGATGGCAAATCGATGGCCCAAGCCATGGCAACTGCCGGCCAGGCTTACGGGGTTGAGTTCGTCGGCGACGCACTCATGCCATTCGGCTCGACGGATTTTACGCTGGCCTTGACAGAAGCCAAGGCGAAGAACCCGACCGCGATCATCCTCAACCTCTATGGCTGGGATTTGGTTCATGCGTTAAAAGTCTATACGAAACTGGAGTTAGCCAGAGCCAACATCGGCGTGGGCGGATTGATCAGTGGCGAGCAGATCGGTCGGCCTTTGGGCTATGCCAACAACTCGGGGATCTGGGGGCTGATCTGGGATCCGAAGATCGACACGGATGGGTCACGACGATTCATCAAGGGCGTGATCGACAAGTACAACCATACGCCGACGTCACGTTGCTATCTCGGCTATGCCGCGATGATGCAAATTCTTGAGGCGATGCAGCGTGCCGGTTCGACCGACACCGCCGCACTGATCAGGGCTCTGGAAGGGCATGAGTTTGATGGGTTGAAAGAAGGACGATCCTACTTCCGGTCATGGGACCACCAACATGTGCAGGACGTGCTGGTCGGTGAAGCGTTCGGTAAGGAATTGGGGCTCGGCCACTACAAGATTCTGGCCACGGTGCTGGGCGATGCGGTGGCCGGAACGATTGGTCACAACACCTGTAAGGTGTAATCAATGAAAACAACGGAGGCTTCTCCTTGTTGAGGGAAGATGTCCCTATCCCTTGGTAGGGTGAGGCCAGTCGGTGAGGCGCTGAGCGGAGCCGCCACAGCTGTGCGGATGGCCAAGCTATAGCGGTCCACGTTCCCCTTCATTCAGGCTTCATCAGTATCCTCCGTGGTCCATGTAATAAAGCGGATAGGTAAGCGACCAAACTCATAGGACACTACATAGAACACTACATTGACAGCCAGATAAGGAGTCCCCATGATACGCGAGCAAACTGTCATGACGAACGACATGCCATCTTCTGAAGCAAAGAGCGGACTGAGCGCCGGGAAAATTGCCGTGGTCCTCGCAATCGGAGTTGCGGTGGCCGCATTTTTCTACTTCGATCTGGGCCGTTTCCTCTCTCTGAATGCGCTCAAGGACAATCGCGACTACCTCCTGACGTTCACCGAAACACATTCTGCCGTCGCCGCCGCGTTGTTCGTCTTGGTTTATGTGGCCGTGACAGGGCTTTCGCTCCCCGGCGCCGTGATTCTGACGCTGGCAGGCGGATTCCTCTTCGGGTTTGTGTGGGGTACACTCTTCGTCAATCTGGGGGCGACGACAGGCGCGACGCTCGCGTTTCTTGCTTCCCGCTACTTGCTGCGCGATTGGGTGGAACGGAAGTTTGGAAAGTGGCTGGGTCCGGTTCAGCAAGGCTTTGCGAACAATGCCTTCAGTTATCTCATGACCCTCCGGCTGATTCCGCTCTTTCCTTTCTTTGTGGTCAATCTGGTATCCGGCCTGACTCGCATGAATGTTGGCACCTATGTGGCAGCTACGGCGATCGGGATTATCCCTGGCTCTTTCGTCTATGCCTACGCAGGCCGGCAACTCGGCACTATCAATTCCTTGAAAGACATTGCTTCCCCCGGAGTGATTGGTGCATTTGTGTTGCTGGGGCTTCTGGCACTTGTGCCAAGCCTGTATAAGAAGTGGTCTGGAAAACCGGCGTGACTGTAAGTCTGGTGAAACGTGATACGTAAAAGGTGAGACGTGAGGTCTAGGAGAACAGTGAGAGTGCCGCGATGGTCATGCAGTCAACAGAGAAGATCGTTGTGATGAATCAGCATGAAGAGAGCCTCATGCTGCCTGACGACGAGCATAATCGCACGCTTATCGGCAACGTGCATCCCTCGAACTGGGTCAATCCCGAGCCGACCAGCCGCTACAATATTGTGGTCATTGGGGCTGGGACTGCGGGCCTGATCACGGCCGTCATTGCCGCGAGTCTGGGGGCCAAAGTGGCTTTGATCGAGAAACATTTGATGGGCGGCGACTGCTTGAATGTCGGCTGTGTGCCCTCGAAAGGTCTCATTCGCGCGGCAAGGGCCTGGGCCGATTTGCGGAATGCCGAGGAGTTCGGCCTGCATATTCCTCCCGGGGTGAAGTACGACTTCGGCGCTGCGATGGCGCGCATGAGAAAACTGCGGGCGCAGATCAGCCACAATGATTCGGCTCATCGCTATACGAAGTTGGGTGTGGACGTCTACATCGGCAGCGGACACTTTACCGGCGCCGACACAATTCAAGTCGAAGGGCCGTCAGGCAATCGTACCCTCACCTTTGCGAAGGCAGCTGTCTGCACCGGAGCACGGGCGACGGTGCCTCCTACGCCCGGCTTGAAGGAGGCGGGCTATCTCACCAATGAAACGGTGTTCTCGCTGACGGAACTGCCGCCACGCATCGGGGTGATCGGTGCCGGTCCCATCGGCTGCGAGTTGGCGCAGTCGTTTGCCCGCTTCGGGAGCCAAGTCTGCCTCATTGAAGCGATTCACGGCATCCTGCCGAACGAAGACCGCGACGCAGCTGAAATTGTCGAGCAGCAGATGTTGCGCGATGGAGTGAAGCTGCTCTGTTGCGGGAAGGACTTGAAAGTACAAAGGACGGATGCCGGCAAGCGGCTCACAGTCGATTCACATGGCCGGCAGTACGATGTGACGGTCGACGAGATTCTTGTCGGCGTTGGCCGCACCCCGAATGTCGAGGGAATCGGGCTGGAAGCGGTCGGTGTCGAATACGACAAGAACGGGGTCAAGGTGAACGAGCGGCTGCAGACGACGAATCCCAGGATCTTTGCGGCGGGCGACATTTGCTCGCGCTACAAGTTTACCCATGCCGCCGATGCCATGGCGCAGATCGTCATTCAGAACGCCCTATTTCCACATCCCTTCGGCTTCGGCTATGCCAGCGTCGAAGCCTTGATCATGCCGTGGTGTACCTTCACGGAGCCGGAAGTCGCGCATGTCGGGATGTATGAGAAGGATGCGAGGGAGAAAGGCATCGAGGTCGAAACCTACACCTATAAGCTCGACGAGGTCGATCGCGCAATTCTCGACGGCGAAACCAAGGGGTTCGCACGAGTGCATATCCAGAAGGGCTCCGACAAGATTCTGGGCGCGACGATCGTGGCAGCCCACGCTGGCGACATGATCGGCGAGTTTTCAGTTGCGATGAAAGCCGGCGCCGGAGCGAAGACCATCGCCGGCACGATCCATCCCTATCCGACTCAGGCTGAAGTCAACAAGAAGGTGGTCAATCTGTGGCGCAAGGCGCACTTTACGCCACGGACGAAGAGCCTGCTGATGAAACTGTTCGCATGGATGAGGAGGGGATGAGGCAGGACGTGGTCGCATTCCGTGCTCGCAGAACGCGCACACTTACCTGCGCGGCTTCTCGCCCCTCAACCTCGACCTTAGCCTTGGCCTTCCGATGGGATGCGCGCAGTCGAAGGCGAACCGCGCCCGCCCTCAAAGAGGGAAATGGTGGGATGCTGGTTTTGACGGGCGTATTCCTAGCGACGTGGCTGTTGATCGCTCCGGCATGCCTCTGGGCACAGAGCGGGGCAGTGCTTGAGGTGGGCAAATTCTCGGCCAGTCAGGTCGGGCAGGCGATGCCCGATGGGTGGAACCCGCTCATCTTTAAGAAGATACCAAAACATACCTCCTATGAAGTGGTGAAGGATGGAGGCGTGACGATCGTGAAGGCGGTGAGCGAGGCCTCGGCCTCCGGCCTGATCAAGCCGGTGATGATCGATCCGAAAGAGTACCCGATCGTCCGGTGGCGCTGGAAAGTCGACAACGTGCTCCAGCGTAGCGACGTGGCCCTCAAGGAGGGCGACGACTTTCCGGCCCGGCTCTACATCACCTTTGAGTACGATCCCGACAAAGTCGGTTTTTCGAAAATGCTCAAATACAAAGCCGGACGGGCTCTGTTCGGCGATATTCCGATCGCCGCCTTGAACTATATTTGGGACACGAAGACGCCTGTCGGCACGATCGTGGAGAATGCCTATACCGATTTTGCCAAGATGGTGATCGTCGAGAGCGGAACTCAGAAAGTGGGCATGTGGATCGACGAAGAGCGGAATATTTACGAAGACTACAAGAAGGCGTTCGGGGAGGAGCCGCCGATGATTAACGGCGTCGCGATCATGAGCGATACGGACAATACCAAGGAACAGGCCACGGCCTATTATGGCGATATTGTCTTTCAGAAATCGGTGAAAGCGTCGGCTCGATGACACAATGAACGGGCCGGCCTATTCAGGGCAGGCCCGTTCCTGGACACCGCCGCGCGTGAGGTGGGTGCGCGGATTCGAAATGGGAGTTACTGAACGGAATTCGCGAAGCCGCCTCGCGTAATTTCCGCGCGGACAGTGTCCCCGACTTTTTTCTTGTTAATGTGTTTCGTGCCTTGCCCGACTTGCAGCGTGACTTTATTACCTTCGTAGTCTTCAACCGTGTAGCTGTCGACTTGGACCTTCTTCACGGTTCCACCGACGGTTTTCCAAGCCGGGCCCGGCTTGGAGTCCTGGTGGCCGGCCTTGGGCACATCGCCTTGTTCAGGGGCATAGCCGGTCGTTTCAGCCGCCGCCTTGGCAGAGGAGTGGCTGGACTTCTTATTTTTCGAATCTTTGGCCAGCGCAGGAGTCATCGCCAACGCAACAATGGCCACGGTGCTCACCAGGACTGGGAGAATCTTCTTGTTCGCGTTCTTCATAACGAAACCTCCTTGCAGGATGAGAGTCATGTTCACCCCAGAACCTCTCAGCAAGGCGTATGCCGTAGTGTAGTGTGCGATTCATCAAAGAAGTTCGGTGGTTAGAAGAGCTGGTGGGTAGCAAAGGCCCTTGAAATGCGAAGAAGACAGGAAAAAAACGGCATAGGCCTGTCCAAATATGACCGTATCTACCGATGTGAGGATAGATAATGGCAGTGCCCTTCACGGCCCTAAACCGAGCGCTCAAGCCAGTCAGAAACCTCCTGGCCGGCCGGCCGGTGTTGGCCACGTTTCAGGTCAATCTCCGGTGCAATTCTGCCTGCGGCTATTGCGACCTGCCGCTCAATGTCGGCCGGTACGAGATGACCAGGGAAGAAATCCTGGGCGTCTTTTTCCGTCTCTATCGCGACGGTGTGCGGTTTGTGCTGGTGCAGGGAGGCGAGCCGTTGTTACGGCGCGATGTGCCGGAAATCCTAGAAGACCTTTCAGCGATCGGCTTTCATCTCACGCTGATTACGAACGGCACGAAGGTCACGCCGCAACTTGTCGAACGACTGGGTCGGCTGCCGGTGGCCATCTCGGTGAGCTTGGACACATTGGATCGAGTGAAGTACCAGAAGATTCGTGGCGCGGATCAGCTGGGGCAGGTCTTAGAGGGCATCGCGCTCTTGAAAGACTTTCCTCATCCCAAATTTCTCACCTGCATAGTGAGCGAAGTCAATCGCGCCGAGGTACCGGCGGTCGTGCGATTTGCCCGAGAGCAGGGATTCTTGCCGGTGGTGGGAGCCTATCATTGGAATGTCGGAACCTACGGCAGGCCTGATGAGCTGCTCATGTACGATCGATCGAGCGCCGCTGCCGTCTTCAGCGGGCTACTCGACGGCGAGCTGATTCCCTCCGGGTACCTCAGAAAATTTGTCGAAGACAATGTGAGTTGGTTGCGCGGACAGAAGCTGGAACCCTGCGATGCGGGGCGGTACAGTATTGCGATCGATGCATCGGGGAACGTGTCTCCCTGTCTGGCATTCCCTTCCGTGGGGAACCTGCTCGAATCGTCGCTGAGCGAGATCCTGGGACGTTTCGACCGAGATGCCATCAAAACCTGTTCCGATAACTCGTCGTGCAACAGGCTTGATGGCCGCGTCGTTGGAACAGTTCTGCGCCATCCGATCACCGCGCTGCGCACAGCGCGATCATTCACCTCGCGAGGAGTCCTCTCATGAGTCGCTGGATCGGCGCGGTCTTACTCGTCGTCACCCTGGCCGGCTGTTCAATCACGCCGCGAACTTTTCAGCCGGCCAACCCCATTGCACCTGATCTGGTGTCTCACCGGGCCTGGGACCGGATCGTCCAGGCTCAGGTCCGCGATGGACAAGTGGACTATCCAGCCATACAGGCCGCCGGCATGCTTGATGGTTATGTGAGTGAACTTAACCGTATTGATCCGACAAGGTTGCAGAGCCGCCAGGACCAACTAGCATTTTGGATCAATGCCTACAATGCTTTTGCCGTCAAGGGCATCCTCGACCACTATTCTCCGATGACGCTTTGGGGGCGCTATCGCTATTTCATCGGCCGGGACTATCAGGTCGGAGGCGCTACCATCAATCTTTACGATCTTGAACGGGAGGTGCTGATCGAGCAGTTCCATCAGCCGTTGATACATTTTGCCATCGTCTGCGCGTCAGCATCCTGTCCGAAGCTCCAGCCCTGGGCCTATCAGCCCGATCAAATAGATCGCCAGCTTGTTCAGGTTGCCAAGGCCTTCATCAACGATCCCACGCGCAATCGGTTCGATCGAACGCAGAAAGTAGCCTCGCTGTCGATGATCTTTCAATGGTTCGAAGCGGATTTCGTCGGCGCAGCTGGGTCGGTGTTGGCCTATATCGCTCGCTACGTCGACGATCCTGAACTGGCGAAGGAGTTGATGCAGTCGGGCTATCGCATTGAGTTTCTCGAGTATGACTGGAGTCTAAATGGAATCCCGCCCAAGGAGATGGTACGTGCTGGTGCGACCTGATGAAAAGATGCCGATCGCACGCCTGCTAACGTTTCTTGAGCAGGGCGAGCGGTTGGCGAACGAATGTGCCAAGGCACAGGCCGCGTTGGCGCCGGATTTCGGGTCGCGGCGCTTTCTTCTCAGCCAGGCTCGTCAGGAGGCTGCGCATGCCTTGGTGTTTCAAGGGGCCATTACCTGGCTGGCGCCGAGACATCTCGGCGATGCGCCATTTCTGCCTGCGTTGGAAGAATATCGGAGGCTTCTCAACGATGCGCTGGTCCGGCAGGACTTACTCGAAACATTTTTGGCTGAACAGGTCATTCTCGAAGGACTGGGCGAAGCAATCTTGACGCGTATCGAAGCGGGGTTGGCCAAGCGCGCCGCGCCGTTCGGTCGGCTGCGGAGAATTTTGCTCCAGCAAGAAGAGGCCCATCATGGATTCGGCCGGCGCATGCTCGAACGGGCCATGGCCGATGGGCGGATCAATACCCAGACGTTGCGCCGCTGCGCGCAGGACTATCTCGCGTTGACGGACCAGATGGTACTGACATTGAGCGGTCTGTTCGAATCGATCGCCGAAGATCCTACGGCTTGGGCGAACGATGTGCGGAAGTTTCTGCCGGAGTGGCTAAACCAACCAGGCCATGAAGCGATCAGCTGTCAGCCGTCAGCGACTGTCGGTCCGGAGCAGCTGAAGGCTGAATACTGATGGCTGAGAGCTGAAACCATGGTCTCAGTCGTCATCCCGGCCTACAACGAAGAGAAGGCGCTTCCCCACACGTTGCGCGAACTTCTCAGCCAGTCCGGCGACTACGAAGTCATCGTCGTCGATGGTGGCAGCACCGATCGCACCCTCGCCATTGTTGAATCATTTGGGTTCATCGACAGTGCGAGCGACCCCCGTAGTTCATCAGGCTCTTCACGAGAATCGTTTCACGTTTCACGCCTCACGTTTCACGCTTCCAAAGGCCGCGCCTCGCAAATGAACGCTGGAGCGAAGCAGGCGCAGGGCGACTGGCTCCTCTTTCTCCATGCCGATACGGTCTTGCCGGTCGGGGCGATTCAGCGACTGAACAAGATGGAGGCGGACCAGACCATCCAAGCCGGTGGGTTCATGCACCAGTTCTCTGACGATGATTGGCGGCTCAAACTGATTTCGTTCCTGGACAATTTCCGCTGCATCCGCAGCCGGATCATTTACGGCGATCAAGCCCTCTTCGTCCGCCGCGCATTGTTCGAGCAGCTCGGAGGGTTCCCCAGCCAGCGTATTCTGGAAGATGTCGCCTTCTGTGAAAAACTCATCAAGGTAACGAAACCCCTCCTCCTGTCTCCGTCCGTCGTGACCGACGCACGAAAGTTTCTGAAGATGGGCGTCTGGCGCAGCTTTCTGCGCGTGCTCCTCATCATCCTCCACGTCGAATTCCGCCTGCCGATGCTGCCCCGCGCATTCTTCCAGGACGTTCGGTAGGACGCCTGCCTTCCCTGTTTACCTTTCTCCCGCTCCTCCGTCTAACCCACCAGACGAGGCCATAAGGAGAGTTCCATGCTTGAAACAGTATGGTGACCGACCGAGCGACGAGCCCACCGTCAGGCTTGTCGTAGCTGCGTTTCGGTGGTTGCAGTAGAAGCCTTCGTGAATGATGCGGGCTAGGACATGATCAATGTGGTCAAAAACCTGTTCGCTTCAGCAGTGCACCGTGCTAACCTATGATACAGTAGTGTCAACCAGTAACGGACCCACGCGTTGCTACGGCCAAGGGGACACAACTTACACATCAAGGAGGCATCAATGAAGAAGATGTTGCTCACGGTCAGTGCGATGACGTTAATGACGAGTGGAATAGTCTTTGCTCAGGCAGAGACGCCGGTGATCGATCAGCGGCAGACGAATCAGGAAGAGCGGATCGATCAGGGGATTGCGAGTGGGCAGCTGAACGAGCGAGAAGCAAACCGGCTGAATAAGCAGCAGGAACACGTCAACAATATGGAAGACAGGGCAAAGTCCGATGGCGTCATGACGAAAAGGGAGCGGGCCAGGATCGGCGCGGCACAGAATCGTGCCTCGCGCCATATCGCACGCGAGAAGCACGACCGCCAGGGCAAGCGGCATCGGTAATTCGAAGTTGTGTGGGGACTAAACGGGGCGCTCGGGATTGTATCCTGAGCGCCCCGTCTTGTTGATGAGGAACATTGTTCCTCATCGAGAAGGAGATTGCTACAATGGCGTGCCATGAAGCATCGTATGACCCAAAATGCTCTGTTGCGTCGTCTCCCTCAGGAGCGTCTTTCTCTTCTTCGTGAGCTTGGGAATCTCGCGGATGAGGAGGGGGTGTCCTTGTACCTCGTCGGTGGAGTCGTCCGTGATCTCTTGCTGAAGCGGGAGAACTGGGAACTCGACCTCACGGTAGAGGGAGATGGGATCGCTTTCGCGCGGCTGGTGGCCGACCGGTATGGGGCAGGGCTGGCGGTGTTTGAGCGGTTTGCGACGGCGCGGCTGGTCTTTCCTGACGGACTCAAGGTGGATATCGCAACAACCCGGCGAGAGTCCTACGCGCAGCCCGCTGTTCTGCCGACGGTTCAGCCGGCGTCGATCGAAGAGGATCTCTCCCGGCGGGACTTTACGATCAATGCCATAGCGATACAACTCAATCCGCGGCAATTCGGTCGCTTGCTCGACCCCTACGTAGGGCAGCGGGATCTTCGGGCGCGCACGATCCGTGTGCTGCATGCAGGCAGTTTCCAAGACGATCCCACGCGCATCTTCAGAGCGATCCGGTTCGAACAACGGTTCGGTTTCCGTCTAGAGCGCACTACAGTGCGCCTGCTCTCGCAAGCGGCCTCCACGAATCTGATCCAGCAACTCTCCGGTCCTCGATTGCAGAACGAAATCCTGTTGCTGCTCGCCGAGCACGATCCGGTGCGCGCGATTGCGCGGCTAGGGCAGTTGAAGTTGCTTCGTTTTCTCCATCGCCGTTTGTGCTACACGAGGAAGGTGAAGCGAACGGTCGCGACCGTTCCCAAGGCGCTCGTCTGGTGGGCGCGTCGATTCCCGGATTCTGCGATCGACAGGCCGATCGTCTATCTGATGGCCTTGTCAAGCGAGTCCAGCGCGGTCGTGGTGGCCGCGATGATCCGGCGGTTAGCGCTTTCACGAGAGCAGGCCAAGAATGTGAGTGCCGGAGGACGTCGGGTCGATCGCGTGCTGAATAGACTCACCAATAAAGGGACAGTACGGCGGTCACAGATATTTCGCCTCTTGGCAGATTTCTCGGACGAGGTGCTCGTGCTGCTTCTGGCGAAGCAGGTAAGCGCGCAGCACGGGGTGCGATTGAGTCTGCTAAAACGACACCTTGTGGCGTATGTGAAGAACAGGGCGATCAAGACGGCACTGACGGGGCAAGATCTTCAGGCCATGGGCTTGAAGCCAGGGCCGCAGTACAAGATCATCTTGGGACAACTATTGGATGCGCGCATTGATGGAATGGTCACAACCGAGGCGGACGAACGCGCCTTTGTAGGGAGGTGGCTAGGCCTAGCAGGTCGCGGAAAAACTATTTTAGCCTCCGGTGAAGCTCAGTGAATGGGAAGTTTCGCGATGATTGCCCATGAGCCAGCAGGATGCTCAAAAAGACCGTCCAGCGCGGCCGCAGCGAGCGAAGAGGCGAGGCATACCCTTGCGGTACGTTGAGCCCCTGAGCGATGCGAGAACAAAGCTGGCGGGCTTTTTCAGCATCCTGTTAATTCAGCGAGGTGATGGAGAGAGCCACTTCATTAGGCAGCAAGAGCGTCACGTTCGCCTGGTGCGTGGGGTCCGGTTGAATGAGGGCAAACAACGGCACGGGCTGAGGCACCCTGCTCGGCGGTAAGGCCAGCAGGGCCGGAAAGTCGAGCAGGGGCGACACCGTCGTCAGACTGGCTAGGCGCAGACGAAAGGCCATCAGAATATCGCGCAACCTGCTGGTTTGATCTTCTTCGGGGAGTGATCGGTTCGTGACAATTCCCACTTCCCAGAGCGGTCGGGTGATCGTGACAGGGAACATGATGCCGAGTTGCAGAGCGGTCGGCGTCACGTCGATCAAGATCCCGGCCTGAATCGCCGCTTCTCGGTCACGAAAGGCTGGAGGCATCACAGTCCCCTCCACCAACTCTTGTCCACTGACCTGTTCTTGCGCGAGAGGAGCCTCCACGGATTTTCCGGCCGTGGAAGGAGTGGGAATCGCGACGTCTGTGTGAGGCAAGGCCTTCACGATACCGTCGTAGACCGCTCGGGCTGAAGCAGACCATGCTTCATTGAAGGGGCGGCCTGCGAAGGCCGCGTCGGCGGCTTTCTTCTCGTCGTGCGACAGGGCTTTGGGTGGTGGTGTGTAAGTCATGGTATGAAGCTAAGTCGCTTTGGTGGGATGTCAAGGGGTGGTGTGTGTGTGACGCCGACTCGGAAGCGGTTAATCCGGCAGCGGTTTGCCCCTAGTCTCCGGTGCAAAAATTAAGACCACCAATCCTGCCAGATAGATCAATGCCACCGTGCTTGCGGCTCGCCCAAAGGTGCCGAGCTCCGTTACCAGCCAGCCGGTGAGAAACGGCGAGGCGGATGCTAGCACACGCCCGGCATTGAAGCAGAAGCCTGCGCCAGTGGCGCGCAGTCTGGTGGAGTAGAGTTCGGGGAGATAGATCGGAAATCCGCTGAAGATACCGTTGTTGAAAAACCCCAACAGCGGCAACAACATCAAGACGCCGGCATAGGTCGTCGGCAGCAGATACGTGATCGGCAACATTACGAAGCTGCCGAGGCACATAAAGGCAAACACCGCGCGCCGCCCAAATCGATCCGCCAGTGGGCCGAAACCCAGATAGCCGAAGAGGGCTCCTCCGTTGAGAGCCATGATGGCGTAGCTCACAGAAGCCGACAGGGTTGCGGTATCGGAGCTTTTGAGATCTGGCAACTCGCGGATGAGCGTGGGCGCCCAGTTTGTCGCCCCCCACAGACCAAAGACGGCGACGAACGCCAGCGCGGACCCTACGATGGTCGACCGTCTTAAGGGGGGGTGAAAGATGTCGGTCATATGTGTGGGGTTGATCGTCATGTCCCGGTCGTGGACCTTGGCCCAACGGTCCGGCTCCTTCACATGCCAGCGAACCAGCAGCGACACAAAGGCCGGAAGCACGCCAATCACAAACATCACCCGCCAGCCATAGCCCTTCAACAGTAAATTGAACGAGGCAGCGAGGAAGAACCCGACCGCCCAGGCCGATTGCAGTATGCCCGCGGCTTTCGCGCGTTTCTCTTCCGGCCAGGATTCAGCGACGAGCGCCGCGCCGGCCGCCCATTCCCCTCCGATTCCCAGTGCCGTGAGAAAGCGATAGATAGCCAGGTGCCACCAGTCGTGCGACAACGCGGCGAGTCCGGTGAAGATCGCATAGATCAGGATCGTGATGATGAGGGTCTTCGTGCGGCCAAGATGGTCCGCGACCACGCCGAAGAAAATTCCGCCGATGGCCCAGCCGATAAGAAAGATGGAGAAGATGATCCCCCCGTACCAGCCGATTTGCTCAGGTGAGACGGTCTCGCCTGGAGACTGGAGCAAATCGTGCAGCGCCGGATGGAGGACGATCGCGTAGATCGTCGCGTCCATCGCATCGAATACCCAGCCAAGCCATGCGATAAACAGGACGAGCCATTGATAACGCGTGACACCGGATCGCCAGGATCGGACAGTCATACTGGTCGCCTGTGCATGTGCTCCAGCCTTCCATTGAACGATTGACGGTTGACGAATGACAATTGACGCAGTGCGCGCCAGGCTACGGAGCTTGCGCGTGGGTGTCAAGGTGCAGGGTTGAAAGGTGCATGGTATAGTCGCCGCCATGGCACGAGTCGACTTCTACCGGGTGCTGGGGGTCTCGCGCGACGCGTCCGACGACGCCATTAAGAAGGCCTACCGGAAGCTCGTCTTTCAGCACCATCCTGACCGCAATCCCGATAGCACTCACGCCGAACCCAAGATTCGTGAGATCAATGCGGCCTACGAAGTCGTCGGCGATCCGGACAAGCGCCGGAGCTATGACCGGCTCAATTGGGGAGATGAAACGCCCCGGGATGGAGCGCCCGATCCAGCCGTCATCCTCGACGAAATGGAAAAGAAGCTCTTCGATGAAGGGCGGAAGGAAGTGTTCGCAGCCTTGATGAAAGACGTGAAGCGGATCAAAGCCGAACTCGCCGTGATTCGTAAGCGGACCGTGGCGGATCAAGGGTATGACACCTTCAAGGAAGAGATAATTCGGGAGCGGGCATCGGAGGTCATGAAGGAGCTGGTCACTGCTGAGATGGAGGGGCGCAAACAGCGGCTCATCGAAGTGGCGACGGAGATGCTGCTGTCCCAAGGCGTGGTCAAGCGAGACGATAAGGGAGGCGTCAGATCGTTACGCGGACAGCTTGATGAGGTGTTCCTCAAAGGACGAATGAAGGGCTTCGCCGCAGCGCTGGAGCTGTTCTACGAACGTCGCTAGCGACGTTCAATGCTCAATGTTGAATGTTCAATGATGAATTGAGCGGAAGCTCTTTGTCTCATTCAACATTCGCACTCATCATTGAGCATTGAAAATTTAACATTGAACATTGTCAGGCCCGCGAGAGCGGGCCTGACACAAACTTGCCCGCCTGCATCACTCCGATAATCCTACTGCGGTCGCGTAGCAAGTCGATGTGACGAAGCGGATTGCCCTCGAACAACAGGAGATCCGCCAGTTTCCCCTTCTCGATCGTTCCCACCTGGTCCTGAATCCCGATCAAGCATGCTGCAGCAGAGGTCGAGGCGAGAATCGCCTGCATCGGGCTCATCCCTAAGGAGACCATCCGTTCGAGTTCCTGGGCGTTCTCGCCGTGAAAGTTAAAGGGCGTCCCCGCATCGGTGCCCATCGCAATCTGGATTCCGTCCCGCAGGGCTTTCTTGAAGCTCACTTGATGGCGCTTCGTCATGGATTTGGCTTTGTCCAGGACGCTTTCGGGAGTGCCGCACCCGAGTCGGCAGGCGGCAGTGGTGGCCAGCGCAGAGAGGGTCGGCACCATGAAGACACCCTGCTGTTTCATCATGGCCGCGGCTTCTTCGTCCATGAGCGTGGCATGCTCGATCGAATGGACTCCGGCGCGGAGGGCATTCTTCATCCCCGACGATCCGTGGGCATGGGCGGCGACTTTCCGCCCAGCTCGTTGCGCTTCTTCAACGGCGGCCTGGAGTTCCTCCACGGTCATCTGTGCCTGGTCCGGCGAGGTGCCTGGCGTAAGGACGCCGCCTGACGCAATGACTTTAATGACGGCGGCCCCGGCGGCGATTTGCGCGCGCACGACGGCTCGTACTTGTCGGACCCCTTCCACTTCCTGGCCGATAAATCTGGCGTGGCCGCCGATCATGCAAATTGCCAGGCCTGCCGCGACAATACGAGGTCCTGGAACGAGTCCGCTGTCGATAGCCTGTTGCAACGTAAAGATGGAATGGTCGCGCGACCCCACGTCGCGCACGGTGGTGAAGCCTGCATCCAAGGTCTGTCGCGCGGCCCGGCTCGATTTGAGCAATGTCAGCGCGGGCGTCTCTTTGGCGATCGCGTCCAGGATATCCGGTTCAGCACCGAGGCAGAGATGCACGTGACAGTCGATCAAGCCTGGTAATAGCGTCAGCCCTCGGCCATCGATCTTGGTCGTTCCACGTGGGAGGGAGAGGTCTCGATCCGATCCGACGGCGGCAATCGTGGTGCCGCGAATGACAACCGTGGCCCGTTCGATCGTCCGACCGGTCCCGTCGATGACACGCACTGAGCGAATGGCAATGGACTTCATGATGGTATATCGATTGGAAAGGTGATGATACGGCCCATCACCGTACGGTTGGGGACAGGCGCCATTCTTTTTGGCGCCTGTCCCCGTCTGAAGCGCAGCGGGACAGGCACCGCCGCAGACGTCGGAGCCAGTCCCCTGGGCTCCGCGCGCCGAATCGTCATGAATAATGCGGGTTAGGATACCGTGCGGCCATAAACCCCTGCGGCAGCCCGGAGTGCGACCCCGGGAGTAGAGAGCCAACCACCACGGATAAACATTTCTTCCAGCGCATTGAGCAAGGTCAAGACGTGAGCCTCGGTCGATGATTCACCCATCAAGCCGATGCGCCAGACCTTCCCCTTGAGTGGACCGAGCCCGCCGCCGATTTCAATGCCATAGGTCGAGAGCAAGTTCGTCCGTATCTCGGCTTCAGGAATATGAGAGGGAACCGTGACACAGGTCAACATTGGGAGTCGATGTCCTATTGGGGGAAGGGGAGGAAGTCCGAGTTCGGTCAAGCCTGCGATCAAAGCCTCGCTATTACGCTGATGGCGAGCGAAGCGGGCCGGCAATCCCTCTTCTTCGACGAGTCGCAACGCTTCCCGCAGGGCATAGAGCATGGAGATCGGAGCCGTGTGGTGGTAGGCCCTGGTGCCTTCGGCCCAGTAGTCCGCAATCAAGGCCATATCCAAGTACCAACTCTGGCACGGGGTGCGCCGGGCTCTGATGGCGGCCAAGGCACGGTCGCTGAGGGTGAAGGGAGACAACCCGGGCGGACAGCTCAAACATTTCTGCGTCGCGCTATAGCAGACATCGATGTCCCAACGATCGATCTCGACCGGTGCGCCTCCCAGCGAGGTCACGGCATCGACGACGAAGAGCGTGTCATGGTCGCGGCAAAGGCGGGCGACCGGTTCAAGCGGCTGCCAGACGCCTGTCGAGGTTTCGGCATGCACGATGGCCACGGCTTTCACCGGGCCGGATCGGCGTAGCGTTTGATCAATGGCGTCAGGGTCTATGATCTGTCCCCAGGGGGCTTCCACGCGAATCGCTTTACCGCCGCAGCGTTCGACAATAGTTGCGAGGCGTGTGCCGAACACGCCATTGACCCCGACGATCACCGCATCGCCCGACTCAACGATATTCACCATAGAAGCCTCCATGCCGGCTGAGCCGGTGCCGGAGACTGCGATGGTGAAGTGGTTTTTGGTCTGAAAGACGACGCGCAACAGGGTTTGTATATCGTCCATGAGCGCAAGAAAGGCTGGGTCTAAATGGCCGAGCAGGGGAGTGGAGAGGGCACGCAGGACTCGCGGATGCACCATGCTCGGCCCTGGGCCAAGGAGCAGTCGGCGTGGGGGGATGAAGTTCCGAACCGGCATATCACTCCCAATACGAGAGAAATGGTAATAACTCAGGTGTTCAGGCTGAAGGCTGAAGGCTATAAATGATCTCGCATAGCACGAACCAAGCCATTCAACACCTTCTCGGTTTCTACGACCCTGGTTTCAAGCAGAGATGAATCCTCGTGCGCAAGAAGCCCAACCCCTAAACACCTTCAGTCTATCTACCTGAGTAGTTATGAGAAATGCAGTATAGCGGAGTTGGGTCGCGTTCGGCCACGGGTATTCTGAAGGGTCTCCTTCGTCGCCTAGCCACTCCGAGGGGTTTTGAGAGAGAAAAACAGCATGTTATAGTCTCAAGGATTATGGAACCTGCCTCGCTCTCTCTCAATGAACCGCAGCAGTCCAAGTCCTGGTGGCGAGCCACAGATGTGCCGCCGCCGATCGGGGTCTATTCTGAGCGGTTCTCGCCCACGGTCACGCTGTTGTCTGCACTCTTTCTCATGGTGGCTCTGGTGCCGGTTGTATGGCTGTCTACATCGGCATCTAAGCTCGATCGGATTGAGTCACCCGAGCAGGCGCTCAGTCTGATGGTCAGTCGGACCATGGATGTGCAGGAAGGACTCAAGCGTGCGCCCCAGTGGGAACAGCAGCTCTTGGCCTGGACCTCCGGCGACAACGAGGCTGAACGGGCGCACGAGATTAAATGGTATCAAGAATTGGCCGAGGTCTCTGAAGACCCGCTGGTCCCCCTTCAGCTGGCGATTCTCCAAGCCGAGGCCGGCCATGTCTCGCAGGCGCTCCTCTCCGCGCATGAGTGGGTCGTGGCAGAAGGCCCGCTTCCTCAATTCTCCGATCTGGTGATGGCCGCCTATGGCGAAGGACCGGTTCATGACGCGGACAGGTATGTCTTGTGGCAAGCAGAGGCGGCAGAGGTGTTGCCTGCCGGCTGGTTTTACGATCGCCTGGCCGAACGCTTGGCGCGCCGTGCCAATGATGGCGTGCTCTTGGCCACGATTCAGGAGCAGGCCGCTGTCCGTGTCGACCGCCAGTTTGTCCGATCACATCGTTTGACGTTTGTTGAACTCGGCGCGATGGTCGTCGGCACCGTGGTCTGCGTGCTGCTCTGGTTCAGGCGGAATGAACTTTCCAGTCTCATACGGTTGCATGAACCGGGCGTGCCGCCGCCGTGGCCTGGCGGCATCGGCGCGGCGGTGTTGCTGCGCGGCGGCGCGATCGGTGCGATGCTCACGGCGCTGTTTTTGCTCTATGCGCCACCCGACAATGCCTCGCTGCGGGCGTTGGCCATTCCGATAACGAATGTGCCGCTACTCCTCTTGGCCTACCGTCATCTCTTCCGGCCATCCGGCATGACGTTCGATGATGGATTTGGGCTGGAAATCGGATGGGCCAATGCCGGCCGTCTGGTGACTGCGGTATTAGCGGTGGTGGCAGCCGGCTTGTGGGGGGAATGGGTGATGGATCGGTTGTCGGAGGCTTTCCATCTGACGAGTCACTGGGCCGAATGGTTCGACGCAGATCTCGTCTGGGCCACGCCTTCCCTGACGGCCGTCAGTTTAGTCGAATACGTGGTCTTTGCGCCGCTGTTCGAAGAACTCGCGTTTCGTGGGTTGCTGTTCGCGATTCTCCGTCGCAAGTTCAGTTTCCTGCCGGCTGCGCTGATGAGCGCCGGCATTTTCGGCGTCGCCCATGGTTATGGACTGGTGGGATTACTGAGTGTGTGTTGGAGCGGAGTGCTCTGGGCGTGGGTCTACGAAAAGACCGGGAGCCTCCTGCCAGGTATTCTCGCCCATGCGATCAATAATTTGCTGGTGTGCTTAGCAGTAATGGCCCTCCTCCGCTAATCGGACGGTGAAACTGGCTTCCAACGTCGTTCTCAACTCACCCAAATCCTCAACGTAGCCCAGAGGCTACGCCTCCGGTTTGTGCTCGTCTGCGGCCTAGTTGGAGA
>Ga0247727_10004211_pt1 | contig 30771 bp, 31 predicted proteins | sample WisWelCaveWW1625_FD_202498 | JGI IMG/M metagenome (GOLD analysis project Ga0247727, IMG submission 202498) | Biofilm microbial communities from Wishing Well Cave, Virginia, United States - WW16-25 | ecosystem: Environmental > Aquatic > Deep subsurface > Groundwater > Cave microbial mat | place... | reverse complement strand
TACCGTTGATCACGCGATCGTGCGGATGGTGGTGGACAAGCCGAAAGAGGCCGAAGGGGTTCTCTCCCGCCTGCACGCCATGATCCAGTGCCGCGATGTGGTCTTCATGGACGTGCCGAACGAGGTTGGCGCGCTGGCTGGGATCGCGCAACGGCTGGCGGAAGCGGGCATCAACCTCGAATACGCCTATTGCACCGGCTCGCCGGCGCATGCCGCTGGCGCGATCGTCCTGCGCACCAACGACCTCGAAGCGACGATCAACGCCCTGAGCTAGTTCGGCCGTTCCGCCAATGAAAGCCGTGATCTTCAGACGCCATGGCGGCCCGGACGTCCTCGAATACGCCGATGTCCCTGACCCCGAGGCGCGCGCGGGCCAGCTCCTCATCCGCGTGAAGGCCTGCGCGCTCAACCATCTCGATCTCTGGATCCGCCAGGGGATTCCTGCCTATCAGATCGCCTTGCCGCACGTCTCCGGCTGTGACGTCGCCGGCGTCATTGAGCGCGTCGGGCCGGATGTGCAGGGGTGGCGTCCCGGCGACCGGGTCGTGCTGAGTCCCGGCCTTGCGTGCGGCCAGTGCGCCTGGTGTCGCAAGGGCCACGACAGCCTGTGCGCCTCCTACGGGATCCGGGGTGCCGCCACCGACGGCGGCTACGCGGAGCTCACCGTGGCCAAGGCCGCCGAGGCGATCCGGCTTCCCGATGGGCTCTCCTTCGAAGAGGCGGCGGCCTTTCCCCTCGTCTTCCTGACGGCCTGGCACATGCTCATGGGGCGCGCCAAGCTCCAAGCGGGTGAGACGGTTCTTGTGCACGCTGCGGGCAGCGGCATCGGGCATGCGGCGGTCCAGATCGCCAAGCATGTCGGGGCGCGCGTCTACGCGACCGTGGGTTCGGATGCGAAGATCCCGAAGGCACAGGCGCTGGGGGCCGATGCGGTCATCAACTATCGCCGGGAGCCCTTCGAGGAGCGGGTCAAGCAGTTGACCGAGGGGCGCGGGGTCGACGTGGTCTTCGAGCACATCGGGCCGGACACCTGGGAAGGGAGCCTGCGGCTGCTCGCCAAGGGCGGCCGCCTCGTGCTTTGCGGGGCGACCAGCGGCCCCAGCGTTGCGCTCGATCTGCGCTACGTGTTCTCCCGACAGTTGACGATTCTCGGGTCGATGATGGGCACCCGCGCCGAGCTGGAGCAGCTGCTGCGGCTGATCGCCGACCGGGCCTTGAAGCCGGTGATCGATACCGTCTTTCCCCTCCGGGACGCCCGAGCCGCCCAGGAGCGGATGCTCAACCGGGACCTCTTCGGCAAGCTGCTCCTGAGCCCCTGATCATTCCCCGAACTTCCCATTGCCATTGTTGCAAGAAGCTCCGCCCTGCCTTGTTGCGGGCGTCTGCGCTCAGGTATACTTGGAGGTAACGAACGCACTTGGCCACGGCCCTCAGGCTACCACCGTGGACAGGGCGCCGAAGTCGGCGTCTGTCCCGGCGCGACCTGAGGGTTGCCTGCATAAGGGGGAGCGAATTGAATAACCGTGGGATGGTGTTCGTCGTATCCCTTGGCATTGCCTTCCTGCTGACGCTCGCGGGCACCGTCGCACTCGTGCGCGGCGTCTCCGAAACCCGTATCAGCGAGCGGTTTACGGACCAGAACGCAGCCTTCCATCTGGCCGAGGCCGGGCTTGATGACGCGATCCAGCTGCTGCGCAACCCCTCTACGACCGACTGGGATACCTGGACGGGCACCGGCGGGCCGGTCACGCTGGGCGGCGGCACCTACCAGACCACCGTCGCGCAAAGCGGCAACCTCCGGATCGTCCAGACATCCAGCCAGACGACGGGCGCTGTGCAAACCCCCAGCCGCGTCGAAGCCGTCCTGCGCCGGACGATCCCGCCGAACTTCTACGACAACGCCATCTATGGTGCGGGCAGCATCGATCTAGATGGCAATGCCTATGTTGTCGACGGCGAGGTCCTCACCGGCGACATGGGTCCCATCGACAATACCCAGAACATTACGTGCGACACCCCACCGTGCCTCGAGCAGGATGCCAGCGCCGACCCGCTGGCGCGACTCAGCTTCGCGGAACTCTACCAGATCGCGCTGAGCCAAGGCAATGTCTACGATGCCGATCGGCTGCAGGACATCCAGCAGAACCAGGACGCCTTCCCGACCACCTTCTGCTGGGGCCCGCCGACCGATCCGGATGATCCGTCAACCTGCACACCCAACGTGAACTACATCGTGACCGACCTGGTGCTCAACGGCAACATTGGGACGATTGGCGGTTTCTTCGTCGTGGTCGGCAACGTCATCAGCAATCCGGCCTCCACGGAAGATACGACCATCAACGGGAACGGCCAGGTGGAGGGCATTATCTACACAACCGGCGACTTCGTCGTCAACGGCGGCGGCGGCGGCTTGAACGTCAACGGCGGCGTATTAGCCGGAGACCTCGCGCGTCTCAACGGCAACGTGACCATTGCCTATAACGAAACCTATATGAAGACGCTGAAGAAGCTCGACATCAATCCGGACATCCAAGTCATGATGTGGCGCGAGTGCCCGCCCGCCGGCTGCAGCTAGAACCGGTTGACGCCGTCCGATCCCTCCTGTAAGCTACCCCTCAATGCGTCTCAGCGGAAAGCGCGTCGCGATTCTCGTCGAAGACTTCTACCAGGACCAGGAGGTCTGGTACCCGTACTACCGCCTGAAGGAGGCCGGGGCCGATGTCGTCTTCGTGGGTACCGGCAAGAAAGACTACAAGGGCAAGTACGGCTATCCGCTGACGGCGGATCTCAGCGCCGAGGAGGCCGCGGCCCAAGCGTTTGATGCAGTGATCGTGCCCGGCGGCTATGCGCCCGATCTCTTGCGCCGCGATCCCGCAGTGATCGAGCTGGTGAAGCGGGCCGATCGGCGGGGCGCGATTCTCGGGGCCATCTGCCATGCCGGCTGGGTGCTGTGTTCCGCCGGGGTGTTGCGCGGCCGGACCGTCACCTGTTTTTCCGCGATCAAAGACGATGTCATCAACGCGGGAGCGACCTATGTGGACCGCGAGGTCGTCCGCGACGGGACCCTGATTACCGCGCGCAAGCCCGACGATCTGCCGGCGTTCATGCGCGCCATCCTCGAGGCGCTGGACGATGGTTCCTCCACCCGCCCGCCGAAGCACTCGGCCCGTTCCTCGCGCCGCGCCACCGCCCCGCGACGCGTTTGACCTCAGCGGCCGCGTCGCACTCGTCACGGGTGCCAGCCGCGGCCTGGGTGCGGCCATGGCCCAGGCGCTCTCGTCGGCCGGGGCCGATCTGATCCTCTGGGCCCGCGACGGACGGCTCTTGGCCCGGCAGGCCGCCGCGCTCTCGCGTCAGTCGTCCGTCCTCTCTCAGATCGTCGATGTCACCCGACCCGTTGCGGTGCGGCAGGCCGTCCGCGCGGCGGTGCGGCGATTCGGGCGCATCGATGCGCTCATCAACAACGCGGGGATCTGGGGTGGGGATGAGGCGTTGCGCTTGGACCGACGGACGTGGGACGCGGTGGTCCGGACCGATCTGACCAGCGTGTTTTTCGTCAGCCAGGCGGTGGCACCGGTCATGCGCCGGCGGCGCTATGGCAAGATCATCAACGTGGCCTCTACCTCCGGCGTCCTGGCCCTGCCGCACGGGGCGGCATATGGGGCGGCGAAGGCCGCCCTCTTCCATGTGACCCGCATCCTGGCGGTCGAATGGGGCCCCTACGGCATCCGCGTCACGGGCGTGGCACCCGGGCTCTTCCGCACGGACATGACGCGCGAGCTCTTCGCGGACCGCCGGTGGATGCGCCGGCGCCTGGCACAGATCCCGCTGCGCCGCGTTGGCGAACCGGAGGATCTCGGAGGGCTGGCGGTGTTTCTTGCCTCCAGGGCCTCGGATCACCTTACCGGCCAGACGATCATCATCGACGGCGGGGCCTCGTTGACCACCTAGGTCAGAGCGCGCAGACTGTATTTGACAGGATTGGTAGGATATCGTAGACTAGTTATTTAGAGAACCCATGAAACTCTCCACGCGATCCACGTATGGCATGCGGGCGCTGGTTGAGCTGGCCCTGTCGTCGGGGCGAGGGCCGGTATCGGCCAGCCTCATCGCGAAACGGCAGGAGCTCTCGGTGGCCTATCTCGAGCAGCTCCTGCATCGCCTGAAGCGTCGGGGCGTTGTCGGCAGCATCCGCGGCCCGCGGGGCGGGTATCTCCTGGCGAGGGAGCCGCAGCGGATTACGATGGCGGAGGTCGTGCGCATTCTCGACGGGGCAAACGGCGAGGCCAGCGAGAAGCCTGCGCCCAGCGCCCGGCGCGGCCGCGCAAACGGCAAGATGGCGCAGGCACGGGATGCGCACCGCTACGCCCAGCGGATCGTCCAGGCGGTGCGCCACTGCGTGCACGAACGGCTCGCCCAGTCGCTCAACACGGTCACGCTGCAGGATCTCTGCGATGCAGTCCGATCCGAGGCGGGCGAGCCGCTGGACCACCGGTATGTCTTTCATATCTAGCGGGTATGACGAAAGGTCAGTTACGGAAGACGATGTTACGTCAGCTGAAACAACAGAAGGAGGATAGACGACGTCGGAGCAGTGAGGCGATTCGGCGGAAGGTGTTTCGCCTGACGGCGTTTCGGCGGGCCAAGACCGTGTGTTGCTACGTGGCCCTGCCGTATGAAGTCCAGACGTGGCGGATGATTGAGGGGATGTTACAACGCGGCAAGCGAGTGGTGGTGCCGGTGGCTCACCCGCGGACCACGCGGCTTGAGCTCTCGGAAATCCGTGATCCCACAGCCGAGCTGGCTCCGGGGGCGTACGGGGTGCACGAGCCCGTGCGCACCGCCCGGCGCCCGGTGCGGCTGCGTGACGTGCACCTGGTCCTTGTGCCGGGGCTCGCCTTCGACCGGCGGGGCCATCGGCTCGGTCACGGGCACGGCTATTTCGACCGCTTCCTCGCGCGCCTGCCCAAGGCCACTCCCACGGTGGGGTTGGCCTTTCGGTCTCAGCTCCTCGATCGCCTGCCCGTCGCGGCGCACGATCACGCCGTCCAGCAGATCCTGACCGCCTAACTCCCCCCATCCCCCGCGTTGGATGGGACGGGACCCTGCTTGAGGTGAGACAGCCATGGTGTGGATCATCCTAAGCCTTGTTGTGACCGCTGGCGTGACATTCGCCGGCGGGTACTGGTTGCGCGTGTTCCTGAGCCACAAGTCGCTGGCGGGCGCGGAGCTGAAGTCCAAGCAACTGCTCGAGGAGGCAGGCCGCCAGGTCGAAGCCATCAAGAAGCGCGCGGAGCTGGAATCCAAGGAGCAGCTCCATGCGATGCGCCAGGAGTTCGAGGAAAAGACCAAGGACCGGCGCAACGAGGTGGCACAGCTGGAGAAGCGGCTGCATCAGCGGGAGGAGCTGCTTGATCGCAAGCTGGATCAGTTCGACCGCAAGGAGAAAGAGTTCACCGAGCAGGCGCGGCAATTCGCCAGCCGCGAGCAGGGGCTGAACGCCAAGGATGACCAGCTCGCCCAGCTCATCGCCCAGGAGAAGGAGCAGCTCAAGACGGTTGCCGGCCTGAGCGCCGAGCAGGCGCAGCAGCTGCTGCTGGAGCGGCTGGGGCAGGACTGCCGCGCCGAGGCCGGCATGGTCATCAAGCAGGTCGAGGAGGAGACCAAGCGGGACGCCCAGATGGTCGCCAAGCGGATCCTCGTCGACACGATGCAGCGCTGCGCCTCGGAGTTCACCGTCGAATCCAGCACGACGGTCGTGCAGCTGCCCAACGAAGACATGAAGGGGCGGATCATCGGCCGGGAGGGCCGCAACATCAAGGCGTTTGAGCTGGCGACGGGGGTCGATCTCATCGTCGACGATACCCCCGACGTCGTGACCCTCTCGTCCTTCGACCCCATCCGCCGCGAGGTCGCCCGGCAGTCGCTCGAGCGGCTGATGGTCGACGGCCGGATCCACCCCGCCCGTATCGAGGAGCTGGTGGAGAAGATCCGCAAGGAGTTCGATCAGCACATGGTCCAAGTCGGCGAGAAGACCATCAACGAGATGCAGGCCCATGGAGTCCACCACGAGCTGGTCAAGCTGATGGGGCGGCTGCGCTACCGCACCAGCTACGGACAGAACGTGCTGATGCACATCAAGGAGACGGGCCACCTCTGCGGCATGATCGCGGCGGAGCTGGGGCTGGACCAGCGCCTGGCCAGGCGCTGCGGCCTGCTCCATGACATCGGCAAGGCGGTCAGCCATGAAGTCGAGGGTCCCCACGCGATCATCGGCGCGGAGTTGGCGAAGAAGTACGGCGAATCACCCGAGATCGTCCACGCCATCGAGGCGCACCACGAGGATGTGCCGCCCACGTCGCTCTTGGCGGTGCTGACCATCATCGCGGATTCCATCAGCGGCTCGCGGCCGGGGGCGCGGGGCGATACGCTGGAGAACTACGTCAAGCGGTTGCAGGCGCTGGAGGCGATCTGCGACTCCTTCAGCGGGGTCGAGAAGGCCTACGCGATCCAGGCGGGACGGGAGGTGCGCGTGATCGTCCAGCCGGAGCGGGTCACGGATCTGGAGGCCATCGCGCTGTCGCGCGAGATCAAGCGGAAGGTGGAGAGCTCCGTCGAGTTTCCCGGCCAGATCAAGATCACCGTCATTCGCGAGACCCGCTCGATTGAGTATGCCCGCTGAGACATGAAGATTCTCCTCATCGGCGACGTCATCGGACGGCCGGGCCGTGCGGCGGTCGCGCGCTGCGTGGTGCCCCTGCGCGAGGAGCGCGCGGTTGACCTGGTGGTCGTGAATTGCGAGAATGCCGCCGGCGGCGCCGGTGTGACGCCAGCCGTCGCCGATGAGCTCTTCCGGGCCGGAGCGGACGTCCTGACCTCCGGCAACCACGTCTGGCGCAAGCGCGAGGCGCTTGAGCTGCTCAAGCTGGATCACCGCGTCCTGCGTCCGGCCAACTACCCGAATGGTGCCCCGGGCAGCGGCTCGACCATCGTTGAGACGCTCGGGGGCCAGAAGGTCGGCATCCTCAACGTGATGGGGCGCGTCTTCATGGAGGCGCTCGATTGCCCCTTCCGGACGGCGGAGCGGGAGCTGGCACGCCTCGCGCTGGTTACACCGGTGATCATCGTCGACATGCACGCCGAAGCGACGAGCGAGAAGGTCGCCATGGGCTGGTTCCTGGACGGCAAGGTCTCCTGCGTCTTCGGGACGCACACCCACATCCCGACCGCGGATGAGCGGATTTTGCCCAAGGGAACCGCATTCATCACGGACGTGGGGATGACCGGGCCGTACGACTCCGTCATCGGCCGGCGGGTCGATCAGATTCTCGAGCGCTTCCTGACCAGCCTGCCGCACAAGTCCGACGTGGCGGAGGGCAATATCCAGCTGCGCGCCCTCTTGGTCGAGGTCAATCCCACCACGGGCAAGGCGGTCTCGGTTGAGCGCATCACCAGGACGTTGGATGGACCCGTCAGCGGCTCAGGGGACTGAATCCCACAGCGCCTCGGCCACGGGGCCAGGCCCGATGCGTGCCGGCGCCGGGGCAGGCAAGGCGTTGACCGTGGGGGAGGTGGTCGCACGCATCCGCGGCGCGATCGAAGGCCAGTTTCCCTCGACCCTCTGGGTCGAGGGAGAGCTGTCGGACTGCAAGTACCACCAGTCCGGCCATATTTACTTCAACCTGAAGGACGAGCGGGCAACCGACCGGCTTGGCCAGCGGCTCGTGCTGCCCTGCGCATTTTTCCGCGGGGCGAACCAGCATCTCACGTTCAAGCTCGTCGATGGGATGACCGTGCTCTGCCTGGGACAGATGTCCACCTATGCGGGCCGCGGGCAGTACCAGCTGCGCGTCTTGCGCGCCGAGCCGAAAGGCGTGGGCGCGCTGCAGCTCGCCTTCGAGCAGCTCAAAAAGCGGCTGCAAGCCGAGGGGCTGTTTGACGAGCGGCGCAAGCGGCCCATGCCGGCCATGCCCGCCCGGGTCGGGGTCATCACCTCGCCCTCAGGATCCGCGATTCACGACATGGTCAGCACGCTGCGCGATTGGTTTCACGTCATCATCGTGCCGGTGAACGTGCAGGGTGACGGGGCGGCGTCGGAGATCGCCGAGGGGATCCGCCTGGCCAACCGGCTGTGCCTGGCGGACGTCCTGATCGTCGGCCGAGGGGGAGGCAGCGTCGAGGATTTGTGGGCGTTTAACGACGAGGCCCTCGCGCGGGCGATCGCCGCCTCGCGCATCCCCGTGATCTCCGCCGTCGGCCATCAGGACGATTGGACGATCGCGGACTACGTTGCCGATCGGCGTGCCTCCACGCCGACGGACGCCGCGAAGCAGCTGGTGCACGACCAGGAGGCCGTTGCCGCGCGGATCGGGGAGCTGGTCGATCAGCTGGTGGAGGGCATGCGGCGGTTTCTCGAGGATCAGGCGCAGCGCCTGGACGCCTTCGGCAGCCAGCTGCGCCTGCTGCATCCGGTCAATCACCTCGATCGCTATCTGCAGCGGACGGCAGCACTGCAGGCCAGGCTGGTCCAGACGATGCGGCACGCCGTGGAGAGCGCCGAGCGGCACGTCCAAGGGCTGGCGGGGACGCTCTCGGCGCTGAGCCCCCTGGCGGTGCTCTCGCGCGGCTACAGCATCACCTTGAAGCTGCCGGCGCGCCGCGTGGTGACCACGGCCGCTGCCGTGGCGAGCGGCGATGAGCTGGAGACGCTGGTGGCGCATGGGCGGATCATGAGCCGGGTGCATGACGTGACCGCCGAGCGCGGGCAGGAGCGCCATGGCGCAGACTGACGTGAAGTATGAAGAGGCATTGAAGCGCCTGGAAAAGCTCGTGGCCGAGCTGGACACGTCGGACGTGGATCTGGAGGCGCGGCTGAAGAAGTTCGAGGACGGCACGAAGCTGGCCCGGGTGCTGCTCAAGAAGCTGGACCAGGCGAAAAAGAAAGTGGAGCTGTTGATCAAGACCCACGTGGGGGAAACGGCCTTGGTGCCCTTCCATGGCGAGCCTCTTGACGAAGACCTCGGCTCCGAGCAGAACACCGCGGCGTGATCCCCCGGGGGGGCTTGGCGCGTCGCTCACTCCGCAGGGGGAGGCGAAGCTGCGGCGCTGGCGGCAGCTGGTCGATCGGGCGCTTGAGCAAGCACTCCCGAAGGCCATGGTGATCCCGCGGGTGATGCATGAGGGGATGCGCTACTGCGTCTCTTCGGGAGGCAAGCGGTTCAGGCCGCTGCTCTGCTTGGGCGCATGCGAGGCGGTGGGGACACCGGCCGGTCGGGCGCTTCCGATCGCCTGCGCCGTGGAGCTCATTCACACGTATTCACTGGTCCACGACGATCTGCCGGCGATGGACAACGCGGATGAGCGGCGCGGCCAGCCCGCCTGCCACCGGAAATTCGGGGAAGGCAACGCCATCCTCATCGGCGATGCGCTGCTGACCTTGGCGTTTGAATTGCTCAGCCGGGATGGGCTGCCCAACGCCCTGGCGGTCATTCGGACGCTGGGCAGGGCCTGCGGCACCGGGGGCTTGATCGGCGGGCAGGTCTTGGACCTGCAGGCGATCAGCTGCTCCCGCGTGATGGCGCAGGAGGCGCTCACGGATGTTGCCCGGCGCAAGACGGGGTCGTTGATCGCCGCCAGCGTCGTGGCTGGAGCGCTGGCCGGCGGAGCCGATCGGGAGCCAACGAAGCGCTTGGCACGCTATGGGCAGGATGTGGGCTTGGCGTTTCAGCTCGTCGACGATCTCCACGACAGTGAGGGGCTCGCACAGGTGATGGGTTCGGACGGGGCCCGCACCGAGGCGCGCCGCCTGATTGACCGCGCGCTCCAGACGCTTGAGCCCTTCGGCAAGCGGGCAGCAGGGCTGCGCCAAATCGCGCAGTGGCTGGCCTCCACCGCATGAGACCTGATGTGGCTTGAGACCATCGAACGCCCCGCGGACATCAAAGCCTTCACGGTGGCCCAGCTCTCGCGCCTTGCCCAGGAAATCCGCGAGGAGCTGCTGAAGACGATCGCCCAGCTCGGCGGGCACCTGGCCTCCAGCCTCGGGGCGGTGGAGTTGTGCCTGGCCCTGCACTACGTCTTCGACGCGCCCGATGATCAGCTGGTGTGGGACATGGGCTACCAAGCCTTCGCGCATAAGCTGATCACCGGACGCCGCCGGCGCTTCCACACGCTCAAGCAGCGTGGGGGGCTCTCCGGCTTCAACAACCCCGCCGAGAGCCCGTACGATGTGTTCCTCACCGGCCACGGCGGGACGGTCCTCTCGACGGCGCTGGGGCTTGCCCTGGCGCGCGACCAGGGGAAAGCCGGCCGCCACGTCGTGGCGATCATCGGCGACGCCAGCCTGGGCGAGGGGATGGCGCTGGAAGCACTCAACCACATCGGGCACATCAAGCCCAACCTACTGGTGATCCTCAATGACAACCGGATGTCCATCGCCAAGCCGGTCGGGGGCTTGAGCCGCTATCTCAACCGGATCATCACCAATCCGACGTACAACCAGATCCGGCAAGACTTGGAGCGCGCGATCAAGAAGCTACCGGCCGGTCCCCGGGTGGTCCGGTTGGGGCGCAAGGTGGAGGAATCGCTCAAGGGGCTGCTGGTGCCGGGCCTCGTCTTCGAGGAGCTGGGATTCCGCTATGTCGGCCCGATCGACGGGCAGCACCTCGGCGAGCTCATCGCGACGCTCAAGAACGTCAAGCGGCTGAAGGGCCCGATCCTGCTCCACGTGACGACGGTAAAGGGCAAGGGCTACCGGTTTGCCGAGGAGGATCCGGAGCGGTTCCACAAGATCGAGCCGTTCGATCTAGCGACAGGACAAGCGAAAACCTCAGGTTCTAGGTTCGAGGCTCTAGGCTCTAGGCAAAAGCGGTTGCCTACAGCCTCGAGCCTACAGCCTACAGCAACGTTTACGGAGGCGTTCAGCGAGGAGCTCATCCGCCTCGGCGAGATCAACCGGCGGCTGATCGCGTTGACCGCTGCGATGCCGGAGGGGACGGGCGTTGCCGCCTTTGCCCAGCGCTTTCCGGAGCGGTGCCTCGACGTGGGGATGGCGGAGCAGCATGCCGTGGGCCTCGCGGCGGGCCTGGCGCGCGGCGGCGCGCGGCCCATCGTGGCGGTCTACTCCACGTTCCTCCAGCGGGCGTTCGATCAGATCATGCACGAGGTCTGCCTGCAGGAGCTGCCGGTGATCCTGGCCATCGACCGGGCGGGCCTGGTGGGAGAGGACGGGCCGACCCATCACGGCGTCTTCGATATCGCCTATCTGCGCGTGCTGCCCAACCTCCTCATCGCCTCGCCCAAGGACCCCGCAGAGCTGCGGGCGATGCTCCACTGGGCGCTTGAGCAGGACAAGCCGGTGGCCCTCCGCTATGCCCGCGGCGGGATCATCTGCGGGGAGCCGCTCGGAAAGCCCGCCAAGGTGGTGACCGGAAAGTCCGAGCTGCTGCGTCAGGGCAAGCACGTGACCCTCCTGGCTCTGGGCAGCCTGGTCTACCCGGCGCTGCAGGTGAGCGAGTCGCTCGCCCGTGACGGCATTGAGGCGGCGGTGGTCAATGCGCGATTCATCAAGCCGCTCGATGAGCTGATGGTGAAGCACGCGGCGCAGACCGGCTGCCTGGTGACGCTCGAAGAGGCTCAGATCGCCGGCGGCTTCGGCAGCGCCGTCTCGGAAGCGTTGGATGCGCTGGGATGCCCGCCGGTTGCGCATCTGCGCATCGGGCTGCCGGATGGCTTCGTCGAGCACGGCAAGCGCAGCGAGCTCTTGCGCCTCTGCCGGCTGGATCCCGAGAGCCTCGCCCAGCGCATCAGCCGCTGGTATCACTCCCTCAAGCTGTCCGCCTCGGCGCGTCCACAGTCCACAGTCCACAGTCCACAGAAAGTCGGTTGGTCGTCCTCCCTGCCGGCTGCGGACTGCCGACTGCGGGCTGCCCCATGAGTGTTCGCGTTCGTTTTGCGCCGAGTCCCACGGGGACACTGCACGTCGGCTCCGCGCGCACCGCGCTCTTCAACTGGTTCTTCGCCAAGCACCACCGCGGCACCTTCATCCTGCGCATTGAAGACACCGACCAGAAGCGCTCCAACCCGGCCTTCCTCCAGGACATCTACGACAGCCTGGCGTTCCTCGGCATCCAGGCGGATGAGGGCCCGGTCTTCCAGAGCCAGCGGCTGGGCCTCTACCAGCAACACGCCGCGCGCCTGCTCGATGCCGGCACGGCCGCCCGGCAGGAGGGCGCGGTGGTCTTTTCGGTGCCGCCTCAGCAGGTGACGTTTCAGGATCTGTTGCGCGGGCCGATCACGGTGGACACGACGCTGTTTGAGACGCTGGTCCTGATGAAGTCGGACGGCCTGCCGACCTACAATTTTGCCTGCGTGGTGGATGACGCCCTGATGCAGGTCTCCCACGTCATCCGGGGCGATGACCACATCGCGAACACTCCCAAGCAGGTCGTCCTCTCCCAAGCACTCGGCTTCTCGCTGCCGGTCTTTGCGCACATCCCGCTCATTGTCGGGGCCAATCGGGCCAGGCTCTCAAAACGGCAGGGTGCCACGTCGGTGGCCGAGTACCGCGAGGTCGGCTACCTGCCGGAGGCGTTCATCAACTACTTGGCCTTGCTGGGCTGGTCGCCCGGCGGCAACCGCGAACTCGTCCCCCCCGATGAGCTGGTCGAGCTGTTTGATCTCGCGAAGGTCCGCAAGACCGCGGCGTTCTTTGACCTGCAGAAACTCGATTGGCTCAACGGCCAGTACCTCAAGCAGATTCCCGTGTCGAAGTTGGCGGAGTTGTTGGCTCAGCGGCTGATCCCCCGCGGATGGCTGCCGGCGGACTATGACCGCGCGTGGATGGAGCAGGTGGCGTCCGTCGTCCGGGATCGCATCAAGGTGCTGCAGGACATCGAGGAAGCGCACAGCTTCTTCTTCCTCGATCCACCCCCCTACGATCCGGACGCGGTCCGGCAGCACCTCCAGCCAGAGGGGGTCTGCCAGCGGCTGCGCGAGCTGCGGGATCGGTTGGGCGCGCTGCCGCGCTTCGACGCGGCGTCAGTGGAGGCGGCGACCCGCGGCTTTGCGGGCGAGCAGCAGATGGAGGCCAAGGCGCTGATTCACCCGATCCGCGTGGCGCTGACCGGCCGCGCAGTCAGCCCGCCCCTGTTCGGGGTCATGGCCGTCTTGGGCAGGGAGCGGGTGCTGCATCGCTTGGAATATGCCGCCACCAAACTGGTGCATGCGTGAGATGTACGAGCGGCGCGGCCACATCCGGGTGACGACCCCGATTCTCGTGGAGTTTCCGAACCCGGAGACGATGAAGACGGAACGCAGCTTCACGGGAGACGTCAGCGCCTCCGGCATGCGGTTTCCGACGGCGGTGCGGCTGCAGATCGGACAGGAGCTCGCCCTCTCCCTTGAGCTGCCGTTTCACAACTCGACGATTCACGCCACCGGCGAAGTCCTCTGGATCCGGGAAGTCTCGCGGCACGGCATGCCGCAGTATGACGTGGGCGTGCGCTTTCACTGGATCGAGGACCCTGACCGCCAGCGCCTGACGCGGCATCTCGCCGCGCTACTGCCGCAACGCGCTTGACATCGCGCGGGATTCGTCCTAGGATACATCGCGTAGTGCACTCCAGCGCGACCCTACCCGGGGGTGCCGCCATGACCGTCCGTACCACGCGAGCACGTCCGAGGACTTCCTGCTTCGTGCCGAAAGCCCTGCCTCCAGGAACCTATCCAGTTCTGCACGAGTTTTCACGATCTCATCGACAAGGAGCGTGGCAGCTTCGTATCGCATGATCAGGGAGGACGGACGATGGACGGATCACGATGGCAGGTGCGAATTGCCCGATGGGTAGGGGGACGGGTGGCGGTGGGCGTTTCCGGAGGCTCGCTGATGCCGGCGATGCCAGCGCCGGTGCAGGTTGGCGAGCATCACCACGCGCCGCATCTGCCGCTGCTGGCACTCCTCGCCGGGGCGTTGACGCTCAGCCTGGGCGACCTCTGGCCGCTGGCTATGCCGCTTCGGCTTGGCGATGGCAGCCCACCGCAGAGCGTGTTCGTTGAAGGCGTGGTCGAGGACTTCAGCCTCTCCTCCGGCGTGCCGCACATCACACTGACCACGCTCAACGGCCAGCGCCGCACGCTGCAGCTCGATCTGAACGCCACGTCGGTGTTCAAGCCCGGGGTCGCCCTGCACCCGGCCCATCTGCGCATAGGACAGCGCATCAGGGTGTCGGCGATCTCCGGGCCCGACGCGATCATGGCCCGCTCCATCGAGATCGTCAAGACCCCGCAGGAGATGGAGCCTGGACCCGCCGAGTCCCCCGAAGGGGTCATGAGCAAGTTCCTGCGCAGCGTGGTAAGCCCGATCGGCCTGCGGTAACTCCTCCTTCCCCGCCTGGACGTTCGCCCGGCGCATTTTTTCCAGCGCATCCGTCGCGACTTTGCTATCCTAACATTCCCCATTTCCCGTCGTTGGCGGATGGTGTAATGGTAGCACAGCAGATTCTGGATCTGCTTGTCTAGGTTCGAATCCTAGTCCGCCAGTTACTTCTCTTCGATACTAGGATTCTCCGCCATCGAGTCACACTGAGGGGCGGACCCGTCCCTCACTGCGGGAATCTGGGGACATGACATATTCTTGGGACGAGGGTCACCCAGAGTTGTAGACGTGATGGGTGAGGATTTCTTCGAAGAAGGCGAGCGGCCACCCGATGAGCCGTCGATTTGGCGGCCGCCGGTAGCGTGCCCGCAGTGCAGTCAGACGCGCACCCGCATGGTGACACTCCGCCACGAGATGTCTGTCTACACCTGCGAGCTGTGCAAGATTGAGTTTGAAGTCGAAGAGGAGCAGCCGTAAAAACCGGAGACGCCCCACAGAGCCCCGCCTAACTGATCCAGGCTGGCACATTTGGAACGCCTCCCATTTTCTTTCCCATTTTCGCGCCTTCCCTTGAAGCCGGGCAGATGCTATGGTATGCTCTCAAGCAATATGCGAAAGATGCGATTATGGCAAACCCTTGCTGTCGTCTTCTCCTGTCTTCTGGCGGGGGGCCTGATTGCCAGTGCGCTTGAGACCGAAGGCTCTAACTACCAGAGTGAAATCCATCATTGCATGACCTGCTGCACCACGCACCATACGGCCACGCCCGCGGCCACGGTCCCCATCCGCCAGGTCGCGCCTGTGGTGTCTCGTCTTCCAGCGGTGACCCCGCAGCTCTCTAGCCAGCTCGTTCTTCGCAAGCTCGATCCACCCCCGAAGTTCCTCGCGTAAGTCCGCCCGGTCGTTCCTCGTACTGGTACTGTCGGTTCTACCCTTGTAACTTCCCATTCGGAAAAGAGGTGATGGTGTATGCGCCACGTGTCTCTGGCCGTCATCGGTGTCTTAGTGATCAGCCCCCTGGCCTTCGGCCAGGAGCAAGGAGACCGTCTCTCCCTGCAAGCGGCCCTACGGATGGCCTATCAGCGCAATCCGCGGCTGCTGCAAGCGCGTCAGGAGGTTGAAGCGGCCAGGGGCCGGTGGATTCAGAACCGGGCGTTGCCGAATCCGGAGGTGGAGGTCAGCGCCACCGAGCTTCAGGAAGGGCTGCGGGGCGGCTCCACGGTGGGCGATGATTCGATCGCGTTCAGCCAAGAGGTCGATGTGCTGGGCAAATTCTGGCTCCGCGGCAAGGCGGGGAAAGCCGGCTACCAGGCTGCGCAGCATCGCCTCCAGCAGGCCTGGAACGAGGTCGTCTTTGACGTCAGCCGCGCCTACAACACCTTGTTGCTCTCCACCCAGCGCATGGCGGTCACCCGGGAGGTGCTGACGCTGACTCGCAGCTTTCTGGATCAGGTGCTGCTGCGCTACAACGCCGGGGAAGTGCGGCGCAATGAGCTGCTGCGGGCCCAGATCGAGGTGGCGAAGGCCGAGAACGCCGTCCTGCAGGCCGAGAAGCAAATCGCCCTGGACGCGGCGGCACTCAACATCCTCCTGGGCCAGGACGCCCGGATGCCGCTGCTGCCCGGGGATGAACTGGTCTATGAAGCCCAAGATCTTGATCCAGACCGGCTGCTCAGGCAGGCGCTGGCCCAGCGGCCGGACCTGAAGGCGAGCGAGGCCGACATCAAAGCCCAACACAAGCAGTGGCAGCTCGCCATCAGCGATATCCTCGAGAATCCGACGGTCAGCGCGATCGGCACGAAGGAGGGCACAGAGAAGGTCTTGGGGCTGGCGATCCGATGGCCGATTCCGTTCTGGAACCAGAACCGTGGAGCCATTCGGGAAGCCAAGGCCGAACTCACGAAGCGGGAGATCGAGCGCGAAGCACTAGTCCGCCAGGTGGGTCTGGAGGTCATGGCCGCCATCGCCGAAGCCCGTCTGGCGCAGCGTCAGGTCAACACCTGGAAGACCGGGGTGGAGCAGGCCAACGAGCTCATGCGGGTGGCCACCCAGCAATACCGGGAAGGCGACATCAACTTCCTGACCTACCTCGAGCATCTGGGCACCATCCGGGAAACGAAAGTTGCTTATGTCGAAGCACTCGCCAACTACCGCACACAGCTTGCGCTGGTGGATCAGGCCGTGGCCAGCACCGTCTTTCCTGAGAGCAAGGAGGCAGTTCGATGAGCTATTTCGCACGGCCCATGGCCATCGTCGCAGGGGTGATGTGTGTCCTCGTCCTCAGCGGCTGCGGCCGCTCGCCGGCAGCGCCGGAGTCAGCGGAGCATGCAGAAGAGGGGCATCGTGAGGCGGTTCGCCTCTCGCAGGTCACTCAGCAGGCACTGGGTATCACCGTCGTGCCGGTTGAACTGAAGCCATTCGAGCAGACGCTTAGCGTGACCGGCCAGATCGCGCAGGATACCGATCGGCTCGTACATGTCAATGCGCCCGACGCCGGTGTCTTGCACGAGGTGCTGGTGACCATCGGCCAACGCGTCGAGGCGCAAGCGCCGGTCGCAGTCATCCAGTCGAATCCCAGTCAGCAGGCCGTCCAGGTCGTCGCGCCTCGTGCCGGGCTAGTACTCGGGGTACACGCCACGGTGGGCGCCTCCGTCGATCCCTTGACCTCGCTCATGACCATTGCGGACCTGAGCCAGGTGTGGGCCACGTTCGATCTCTACGAGCAGGACGTGGCCCTCGCCCAAGTCGGGCAGCGGATTGAGGCCCAGTCGGTCGCTTATCCGGACCGGTTCTTTCCGGGCGCGGTGGTGTTCGTCTCGCCGCAGGTGGATCAGCACACGCGGACCATTAAGGTCCGCGCCCGGATGGAGAACCCAGACTATGCGCTGAAACTGGGGATGTTCGTCACCGGCACCCTCTACATCCCCACGGCGGAGGAGGCCTTGATCGTCCCGCACGCCGCCGTACAACGCATTGAAGATGAACCGGTCGTCTTCGTCCAGACCGGTCCGGAGACCTTTGAAGCCCGCGACGTCCAGCTCGGGTACGAGGCGCCCAACCAAGTGCAGGTGCTGGAAGGTCTCAAACCCGGTGAGCCGGTCGTGGCGTCGGGCAGCTTTCATCTCAAGGCGGAGCTCCTCAAAGGGACGCTAGAAGAAGGGCACGCGCATTGATGGGGCACCAGCTGATTGAGTTCTCGCTTAAGAACCGCTTCCTCGTCCTGCTGGCGACCGCGTTGGTCGCTGGCGGGGGCGTGCTTGCCATGCGGCGGCTGCCGATCGACGCCGTCCCGGACATCACCAATGTCCAGGTGCAGATCCTCACCAACGCGCCCGCCCTGGGTCCTGTGGAAGTCGAACAGTTCTTGACCTTCCCGATCGAAACCGCGATGAGCGGGTTGCCGGGCATTGAAGAAGTGCGGTCGGTCTCAAAGTTCGGCCTCTCAGCGGTCACCATCGTGTTCAAGGATGGCACTGACATCTACCACGTCCGGCAGTTGGTCAATGAGCGCCTCCAGGTGGCGCGCGAGGAGATTCCTGAAGGTTTCGGCGATCCGGAGATGGGGCCGATTTCCTCAGGGTTGGGCGAGATCTATCAGTTCGAGGTGCGCGGCGAGAACTACTCGTCGATGGAGCTACGCACCATCCTGGACTGGTTCATTGCGTTTCAACTGAAGACCATCCCCGGGGTCGTGGAAATCAACACCTTCGGTGGCGAGCTCAAGACCTACGAGGTCCAGATTGATCCCCGGCAGCTCATCCAGCACGAGATTCCCTTGAGCCGGGTCTTTGAGGCGCTGCAGGAGAACAACAGCAACGCCGGCGGCGCCTACATCGAGCATAACCAGGAGCAGTACATCATCCGGGGCGAAGGCCTCATCCAGAGCCTGGAGGACATTGGCAACATTGTGGTCGAGGTCCGGGAAGGCGGTCGGCCCGTCTCGATCAAAGACCTTGCCCGAGTTGCCTTTGCCCCGATGGTGCGTCAAGGGGCAGTCACCCGCGATGGCCGGGGAGAAGCGGTGACCGGCATCGTCATGATGCTGCTCGGGGAGAATTCCCGCGTCGTGGTGGACCGCGTGAAAGCCAAAATGGAGACCATTAAGCGGACGCTTCCCCCAGGCGTGACGATTGACACGTTCTATGACCGAACGGAACTGATCCGCAAGACAATCCACACGGTCATCCAGAACCTCAGCGAAGGCGGGGTGCTGGTCATTCTGGTGCTGCTGCTCCTACTGGGCAACCTCCGCGGTGGACTGATTGTGGCTCTGGCGATTCCCCTGTCGATGCTGCTCGCCTTTATCGGGATGCTCCGGACGGGGCTCTCCGGCAACCTGATGAGTTTGGGAGCCATCGACTTCGGCCTCATCGTCGATGGCTCGGTCGTGATCATTGAGAACATCATGCGCCATCTGGCTGGGCACGCCAAAAACGCGAAGGATCAGCTCGCTATCATCCGTGATGCGGCCAAGGAAGTGGCTCGGCCGGTGGTGTTCGGCGTAGGGATCATCATGATCGTCTACCTGCCGATTTTGACGTTGCAGGGGATTGAGGGACGGATGTTTCGGCCAATGGCCCTGACCGTCCTCTTTGCCCTCGCCGCGTCCTTATTGCTCGCGCTGACCCTCATGCCGGTTCTGGTCTCGCTGTTTCTGAAGGGCCCTATCGCCGAAGGCGATACGAAATTGCTGCAGTGGATTCGACCCTGGTATACGAAGTGGTTGGCCTGGGCGCTGGATCATCCCAGGCGGGTGGTCGGCATTGCGGTCAGCCTGTTCCTAGCTAGCCTCATCGCCATGCCCTTCTTAGGATCGGAGTTCATTCCCAAGCTAGACGAGGGCGCCATTGCCATGCAGGCGTGGCGATTACCGAGCGTGTCTTTGAGCACCTCCATCCAAAACACCACGTTGATCGAAAAGACGCTGAAGGCCTTTCCAGAAGTGGAGACCGTCGTCTCGAAGACCGGTCGGCCCGAGATCGCCACGGACCCAATGGGGGTGGAAATCAGCGACATCTTTGTCATCCTCAAGCCCAAGCGGTTCTGGAAGACGGCGCGCCACAAGGAGGCCCTGATCGCGGCCATGGACCGCGCCCTCAACGAACAAGTTCCTGGCACGAAGTTCAGCTACTCGCAGCCAATCGAGTTGCGCATGAGCGAGCTCATTGCCGGCGTCCGATCCGACATCGGCATTAAGGTCTACGGAGAAGACCTTGAGACGCTCAAGCGGACGGCTGGAGACATTGTGGCTGCCGTCGCCCGTATTCGTGGAGCGCGGGATGTGAAAGCCGAGCAGGTGACCGGGCTGCCGGTGGTCCGGATCATTGTCGATCGGCCTGCCATGGCCCGGTATGGCATTAATGCCTCGGATGTCCTGGCCGCCGTCGAGGTGCTCGGCGGCAAGGTCGTGGGAGAGATCTTCGAGGGGCAAAAGCGGTTTGCGCTGCAGGTGCGCTTCATCGAAGAGGCGCGGAATCAGCTGGATGAGCTCAAGCGGCTGCCGGTGGCGGACCCGGAAGGCCGCCTGATTCCTCTGGGGCAGCTCGTCAAGCTGCAGATTGAAGAGGGCCCGGCGCAGATCAGCCGGGAAGCGATTCAACGACGCATCACCGTGGAGTGCAATGTCCGCGGGCGGGATCTTGGAGGCTTCGTCGCCGAAGCCCAGCGGGCTGTGGCCCAGCAAGTTAAGCTCCCACCGGGCTATGTGGTCGAGTGGGGTGGGCAGTTTGAAAACCTCAAGCGGGCAGGATCACGGCTTGCAATCGTCGTGCCGGTCGCCTTGTTGTTGATCTTTGTCCTCCTCTACTCGACCTTTGGCTCCATTCGGCCAGCCTTGTTGATCTATGCCAACATCCCGATGAGCGTCAGCGGAGGGATCTTCGCGCTTCTGCTGCGCCGGATGCCCTTTAGCATCTCGGCTGGCGTGGGCCTCATTGCGCTCTTTGGCGTGGCCGTGCTCAATGGCTTGGTGCTGGTCTCCCATATCCGCCAATTGCGCCTGGAGGGTTTGAATGCCAACGAGGCGGTCACGAAAGGCTGTCAGGAAAAGCTGCGTGCCATGCTCCTGGCGCCCCTCGTGGCGGGGCTGGGGTTCTTGCCCATGGCCTTGTCGCACGGTGAAGGAGCAGAAGTGCAGCAGCCGTTGGCGACAGTCGTGATTGGCGGACTCATTACTTCAACCTTACTGACGCTTGTGGTCCTGCCTGCCATCTATCGGTGGTTTGAAAAGGAGGAGGTGGAGTTCTGATGAAAGAGGTCAAAGCCTACATCCAGCCGTTCATGCTGCAGAAGGTGACCGACGCGCTGCACGCAGTCCATGTACGCGGCATGAGCATCTCCGAGTTGAAGGGCTGTGGCCGCGAGAAGGATGAGAGTTACCCGCATCATGCCCGGGAGGCCGTGGTCGAATTTACCCCGAAGGTGAAGATCGAGATTGTCTGTCCAGATGAGGAGTGCGAGACTATTGTGCGAGCCATTCAGGAGGCCGCGCACACCGGTCGCCGCGGCGATGGGAAAATCTTCATCGCCACGGTCGACGAAGCCATCAGTATCCGCACGGCTGACCGAGGCGACGACGCCATTTAAACCTCATGTCGAAGCACGCCCATATTCCAGTCATCCCCAGGAACCTCCAGCCGCTGGCCATCGCCCTCTTCGTGACCACCGGCATCATGGTGCTGGAGATCGTGGTGGGGCTCCTCTCGCACAGCCTCGCACTCCTGGCGGATGCCGGTCACATGGCAACCGATGCCGCAGCGCTGGGGATGAGCCTCGCGGCGTCGTGGATCGCCCGCCAGCCGGCCACGCGCATCAAGACGTACGGGTTCTATCGCACGGAGATCCTTGCGGCGTTTCTGAACGGGCTGACGCTCTGGCTCCTCGTCGTCTGGGTCGTTTACGAGGCCATCCGGCGATTCCTGCATCCGCCGACCGTCCTGGCGCCGATGATGCTGGTCACGGCAACCGTTGGCTTGCTGGCGAACCTGGCGTGCTCGTGGATCTTGAAACCTTCGCCCACAGACAGTTTGAATCAGCGTAGCGCCTACCTGCACGTGCTGGCCGATGCGGTCGGCTCGCTGAGCGTCATTGGGGCCTCCGTCGTGATCTGGTTGACTGGATGGAATGCGGCAGATCCTGTCGCCAGCCTCTTGGTCTGCCTCGTGATCCTCTGGGGCTCCTGGAATCTGATCAGCCAGTCGGTCAATGTCCTGTTGGAGGGCACACCAGCCCACATTAATGTGGTGCACGTGATGCGGGCGATGCAAGAGGTGGCCGGCGTGCGGCGTGTCCACGATGTCCACATTTGGACAATCACTTCCGGGATGGAGGCCATGAGCGGGCATGTGGTGGTTGAGGATCTCGCCCGCAGCCAAGCTGTCCTCGACCGTTTACGCGCGGTGCTGTCCGAGCGATTTGGGCTCTCGCATACCACGCTTCAACCCGAAGTGGAAGACACGACACATCGACATCCAGCCAGGTAGATGGACCCGCTCACGCTGTTTGGTTTGTTCGCCGTCACGGCTATGCTGGTCTGTTACGCCTTCGAGCGACGCAGCCGGTGGTTTATTCTGGCGTTTGCCGGCGCCTGCGCGCTCGGGTCGGTCTATGGGTTTCTGCAGGGGGCGTGGCCCTTTGGACTCGTGGAAGCCGTCTGGTCTCTCGTTGCCATGCGGCGCTGGTGGTTGGCGGAGAGGCCCCCAACCGGGTGACGGCCCAGCGCAGCCAGCTTCTGATGATGACCAAGCCCTTACCCCGCTGTCCCTGGCCGACCGTTGGCGACCCGCTCTACCTCCAGTACCATGACGAGGAGTGGGGCGTGCCGGTGCGCGACGACCGCACGATCTACGAGTTCCTGGTGCTGGAAGCCTTCCAGGCCGGCCTCTCGTGGCGGACAGTGCTGTCTAAGCGCGAGAACTTCCGCAAGGCGTTCGCCGGCTTCGACGTGAGGCGAGTTGCGCGCTTTGGCGCCCGCGACACGGCTCGGCTGCTGCGGGATGCCGGCATCATCCGCAACCGGGCGAAGATTCAAGCGGCGGTGAACAACGCCAGGCGCTTTCTGGAGGTGCGTCAGGAATTCGGCACCTTCGCCCGCTACATGTGGTCGTGGGTCGGCGGCCGGCCCATCGTCCACCGGCTGCGCCGGCTTTCGGACTATCCGACATATACCGATGAAGCGGTCGCCTGGGCCAGAGACCTGAAGCGGCGAGGGTTTTCGTTTCTCGGCCCCACCGTCATCTACGCCCACATGCAGGCGGTGGGGATGGTCAACGACCACACGGTGAGCTGTTTCCGCTACCGTCAGCTGGCGCGCCGGGCTCTGAGCCCTTGACGCCGAGGCACGCGGCCAGGCATACTTGCAGTGTGGCGCCCTCAGTCAGAGCGAGGGCGTTTTTATTGGGTGCTCAGACGGGAGGCCGAGATGCCGGTTGCCGTACGCAAGCGGGTCCTCATTGTGGACGACGAAACGAAGATCGTCCGCTTGCTCAGCGCGTTTCTGGAAGCGGAAGGCTACGAGGTGGCGACGGCGACCTCGGGCACTGCCGCGCTGGATGCGGTGGTCGCACAGCCGCCGGATCTGATGATTCTGGACCTGCGGCTGCCGGACATCAGCGGCTTCGAGGTCAGCAGCCGGCTGCGCGAGAACTACGACCACACGACGCTCCCCATCGTGATGATCACCGCGATGGACCGGCCGGAGGACAAGGCGTGCGGCTTCGAGCACGGCGCCGATGCCTACATGAGCAAGCCGTTTGAGTTGAGCGAGCTGAATCGGACCATCACGACCCTCCTTGACCAAGAAGAACAACCCGCCTGAGCGGTCTCTTGGTACAATGACAGGGTGCGATGGCCGCCCGCCACACCGCGTCCCAGCCTGAGTCGCCGGACATCCGCCAGGAAGTCATGACGGCCGTGGGCCGCGGCCTCCTACGGGAATTCAACGTCGCCTTCGCGCTGATGAGCCTCATCCCGCTGGGCATCGGCGTCTACGTGGTCGCGGCCAGGCTGTTCACCATCCAGATTTTCGAAGGCCTCACCGGCCTCTACTTCCTGATCGCCCTCATCTTCGCGCTCCTCGGCTTTCTCGTGGGGCGCCGGATCCTTCGCGGGGTGCTGACCAAGCTGATCGATACCAGCGTCCAGTTGCGCCAGCATGAAGTCGTGAAGACCGCCTTCATCGGCAACGTCGCCTATGAGCTGCGGCCGCCCTTGGCGGCGGCGCACATGTCGTTGAAGAATCTCGTTGACGGCCTCTTCGGTCCGCTGACCGACGGCCAAACGAAGACGGCGCAGGAGTGTTTCCGGATCGTCGGCCGGCTGGTCCACATGGTGACCGATCTCATCGACGTGACGGGGGGCGGGCGGGATGCCTCGCCGCTGCAGCGCGAGGTCTTCGACCTGCAGGCGGCCATCCGTGACGCGGTGCAGGCGGCTGAGCCCTCCGCCGCCGCCCGGCATCTTTCGCTGACCCTGGCGCTTCCCGAGCAGCCGGCCTTGTTCTACGGCGACCGCGCGAGATTCCTGCAGGCCTTCGGCAGCCTCCTGGATCACGCGGCGCGGTGGAGTCCGGAGGGGGGCGCGATCGACGTCACCCTCTCCTCGGCCCTGGAAGAGTGGCGGTTCGTGGTGGCCCACCCACTTGTCCCGGGCCCAGCCGACTCGTTCTTCGGCTTGGGCTTGCACCTGGCGAAGAGCATCATCGAGCTGCACCACGGGCGCTTCTGGACCGAAGGGCACGGCGGGCGCAGCAGCCGGCTGATCATCTGCCTGCCTGTCCTGGAATCCCCCCATCCCGCCGCGTCCGCCGCCTCCCGCCGCTGACACCGATGAGCCGCCGGGTTCTAGGGCTGATCAGCATGCTCTGTTTCACGGGAAGCTACCTGCCGCAGCTGGTGCGCACGTTCCGCACCCGACGGGTCGATGGGGTGAGCACGTCCTATTGGGTGATCGTGGTGCTGGGCTACGTCAGCGGCTGGTTCTACATCTTGCCGCTGCGCGATCCGCTCTTGTTCGTGACCTACGGCGCGGGGTTGGGGTGCGCCCTCGCGATGCTGGCGGGGTGCCTGGCGTTTCGCGGATCCGGCAGGCGCAGGCGATAGACCGCGCTGCGGGGTGCCCGGAAGACCGGCTCGAAGAATCGCCGATCCTCGAGGAGCGCCTGGAAACCGGGATGGGACCAGGGCGCGTAGAGGGCCACGTAGTCGGCCTCCCACGTCTCCCACAGCCAGTGCGAGACGGCTGCCGGCAAGTCATCCGGAACAGGCGAGGCGGCAGGACAGGTTTCCCGGTCGCACCACCGTGCCTCATAGACCAGGTGATGCCACCGCCAGAACGAGCGAGGATGCGCCAGATAGGAGTCGATCGGGTCGAAGCCGTTGAGGAACCGGCTGTCGTAATCATGGAAGAAGAGCCACGGAAACAGATCCCAGCGGTTCTGGATGACGACCGACTGCGGCGGGACGCTCGCCCCCAACCACCGGCCCAGGCGGTGGGGCTCCTCGAAGAGAACGGACTGGCTGAGCGAGACGCTGGCGGAGATCCTCAGCGCGTAGACGGCGCGGCCAAGCAACAGCGTCAGGACGATCAGGCCGGCGAGCAGCGACGGTTGGCCGACCAGCGAGGCGACGAGCCGCGACCGGACCGCGCCCCGGCGCCGCAGGCGCTTGAAGAGCCGCTGGTGCTGCCAGCCGGCCAGCCTCAGGGGTTCTTGCCAACAATAGGCGCTGGCGAGGCATGTGACGGGCACCAGGTAGCCGACGAAGCGCAGATGCCGCAGCGCCATCGCCCAGACCAGCGTGAGCACGAGCATGAGGAAGACGCCGGCGTCCGAGGCGCCGCGGGGCTGCGGCTGCGCGCGTCGGCGCCGCCACAGCCAGACGGCGTTCGTCGCGTACAGGACGATCATGGCCGTGGCATTCTGCATCCCAGCGGGCCAGCGGTCCAATTCCGTCGCGAAGGGCAGGGTCGATCCGAAGAGGGAGGCCTGCGCGTGCGCGGCGTAGTGCATCCCGAGCAGCCGGACGTACGACCAGGGAGCCGGATGGGTCGCCAGGCCTGCGAGCCATCCGGCCAGCGTCCATCCGAGCAGACGCCAGTCGAGCGTGCGCCGCTGTGCGAGCTGCAGCAGGACGTGGAGCCCGATCGCCGCCAGCAGCAGAGGGTAGCCGTGGTGCAGCCAGGTCCAGAGGGCGACCGTCGAGCCCACGAGCCAGCGCCGCCGGGCGATCAGCCCGTAGAGCCCGATGAGCAGGAGGCTGGTCGTCACGAGCAGCGGGCGCAGCTGGGTCATCACATGGAAGAAGACGGGCGACATCACGAGGCCAGCACCGGTCCACAGCGCCGGGGCCGCGACGCCCAGGCGCGCCAGCACCCACCAACACGCCAGCGCATAGAGGGTCATGCCGGACACCGCGGCGAGCTTTGCGCCGACGATCAGATCGCCGGACGTGAAGGGGATGAGGAGCGCGTGGAAGCCGTATTCCAGATCCGTTGGCATCGCGGTGAAGGTGGAGAGGGCAAACCACTGCGACGGATCGCCGAGGCCCTGGCGCATGAGCCAGGCCTGCCGGATGTGGAAGTAGGGATCGGAGCCGGTCAGTGCATCGGGCACGGCCCACTGGACGAAGAAGCTGCCGAGCGTGGTGACTACAAGCAGCAGCATCAGCCCCGCAAGATTCGGTGGACTTTCGAGGCGTTGCCGGGAAACGGCGGCGTGTCGCCGGGGCATACGGTGATTATACCGCATCGCTCGATGACGCGCGCCTGGCTGATCCTCTGCGTGGTCGGGATGTCAGGGTCGGTCGCGGCCGCCTCTATTGATACGGCGCTGCTCGAGCAGCCGTGGCCCAAGCCGTGGGTGCATGAGTACGAAGTCGGCCGCTATCCGGTTCGTTGGCGGCAGTCGGCCGGCGCGCCGCAGGGGGTGTTGGCCGGCGTGCGCTTCGAGGCGCCGCTGGCGCGGGAGGCGGTGTGGGGCTTGACCACGGAGTACACGGATGTCGGACGGATGGTGCCGGGCGTGCGCGCCATCCGCATCCTGCAGGAGGGGCCGAATCGGAAGGTCATTCAGGTGGAGGTCAAAGTGCTGTGGAAAGAGCTGCGGCTCTCCTTCGAGATCGAACAGGACCCTCCGCGTGCCATCCGATTCCGTCTGGTCAACGCCGGGCTCGGCGAATTCCGGGGGCTGGTCACGCTGGAGGAGCGTCCGGCTGCCCACCCCGGTCAATCGACTGGCACGGTGGTGGAGCTCTCGATGTGGCTCAAGACCGAGCGCCCCATCCCGGTGAAACTGCTGCTCCTGGTGGAGCGGATGAGCCTGCTGCAGGGCACGCGGCGCTTCCTCGAGGCGTGCGACGCCCAGCGTCGTTGACACCCCCGAGGCCCTCTGCTAGAATCTGTCCGTGCCGACTCTGGACGTTGCCAAGCTGAAGACCTATCCCGCCGGCTCCCGCAAAAGCAAGGTTCGTTTTGACGCGTTTGCGAGGCTCTGCCGCAAGGGCGGAACCCTCAGCCAGTTTTACGACTCACTCCCTAATCTACTTGCCGTCAATGAGTTACGGACTATTGTCGATGCCATGGTCACGGCGCATACGCGCCGCAAGACGGTGTTGTGGATGTTCGGGGCGCACGTCATCAAAGTGGGGTTAAGTCCTCTGCTGATCGATTTCCTCAAGCGCAAGATCGTGACGGCGATCGCCATGAATGGTGCTGGCGTGATCCATGACTTCGAGTTGGCCTTCATGGGCTCCACCTCCGAGGAGGTGGCGGAGGCGCTGGCCGACGGCTCCTTCGGCATGGCCGAGGAGACCCACGCGTTCATCAACGGGGCGATCCGCGAGGGTGCTAAGAAAGGCTGGGGGCTTGGCCAGTCGGTGGGTGCCATGATCGTGAAACGCCGGCTGCCCTACCGGAACCTGAGCCTGCTAGCTACCTGCCACGCGTTGGGGGTGCCGGCGACCGTCCACGTGGCCATCGGGACGGACATCATCCACCAGCAGTCGACGGCCGACGGGGCCGCGATTGGCCAGACGTCGATGGCCGATTTCAGGACGCTGGCGGCGGTGGTGGCCACGCTGGGAGGCGGCGGGGTCGTGGGCAATGTCGGCTCCGCGGTGATCCTGCCGGAGGTCTTCTTGAAGGCGGTCTCCATGGCGAGGAACCTGGGCCATGCCGTCAAGGACTTCACCGCGTTCGATTTCGACATGATCCGCCACTACCGTCCCATGGAAAACGTGCTGAAACGCCCGACGCTGCTCGGCGGGCGGGCGATCCACATCACCGGCCACCATGAGCTGCTCATCCCGCTGCTCGTCGGCGCGGTCAACGAGCGGCTCTAGGCTCAAGCGTCCATGACCAAGCCGGCGGCCAGCGACACCCTGGTCCAGTTTCTGCCGCGCTTTCCCCGCGTGCGCGTGCTGGTTGTCGGCGACTTGATGCTCGATGAGTTCATCTGGGGCAAGGTCAGCCGAATCAGCCCCGAGGCGCCCGTGCCGGTGGTCTGGGTCCAATCCGAATCGATGATGCCCGGGGGGGCGGCCAACGTGGCGAACAACATCCGCGCCCTGGGCGGCCAGGTGCGCGCTGTCGGGGTGGTCGGCGAGGACCGGTGGGCGAGCCTGCTGCGCTCCGAGCTGGCTGCCCGCAAGATCGACACGAGCGGTGTCGTGGCCATCAGCCGCCCGACGACGGTCAAGACGCGGGTCATCGCCCATCACCAGCAGGTGGTCCGCGTGGATCGCGAAGTGAAGGAGCCCTTGCCCGCCGGCGTCATCGAGCGGCTCATTAAGGTCGTCGCCGGCGCCATCAGCGACGTGGAGGCGGTGATCATCGAGGACTATGGCAAAGGGGTGATCACCCGGCAGCTGCTCGAAGCGGTGATTCCGCTGGCCCGCAAGCACCGCACGGTCATCACGGTCGATCCGAAACAGGAGCACTTCGATCTCTATCGCCGGGTGACCGCCCTGACGCCGAACCGCACCGAGGCGGGGGAAGCCCTGGGCCGTGAGCTGGAGACGGATCGGGACGTGGAGCGAGCCGGCGAAGAGATCCTGCGGCGGCTCGAATGCGAGGGGCTGCTGGTGACACTCGGGGAAGAGGGGATGTGGCTGTTCGAGCGGACGGGGCGGCCGACGCGCATTCCGACCGTGGCACAGGAAGTCTTCGACGTGGCCGGAGCGGGCGATACCGTGATCGGCACCTTCACGCTGGCACTGGCCAGCGGGGCAACCATGGCCGAGGCGGCGCGGATCGCCAACCACGCCGCCGGCATCGTCGTCGGCAAATTGGGCGTCGCGACGGCGACACCGGAGGAGTTAGGCGCCAAGCTCGTGGCGGCGGGTGACGGTAGAGGCGCAGCGGACCGGTCACCTCGCGGCGCCCGGCACTCCCATCGGCCACCCACTGCGTGGGTCCCCGGCCTCGGTCGCAGGACCCGCCGCCACAGTCGATCGGTCACTTGAGGATGGGGGGTGTCCTGGTCGTCATCCCGGCGCGCTATGGCTCGGTGCGGTTTCCCGGCAAGCCGCTGGCGGCGCTGGGCGGCAAACCGATGATCCAGCACGTCTATCAGGGCGCCGCGAAGGCTCCCGGGGTCGATGAGGTGGTGGTGGCCACAGATGACGAGCGCATCATGGCGGCTGTCGCGCGATTCGGCGGCAAGGCCATGATGACCAATCCGGCAGCCCGCAGCGGGACGGAACGGGTGGCCGAGGTCGCCCGGTCGCGAAGCGCCCAGGTCATCATCAACGTCCAGGGCGACGAGCCGCTGGTGGTGCCGGAGATGATCGGGCCGCTGGCGGCGTTTCTCACGCAGCACCAGGCGGTGCCGATGGCCTCGCTCATGACCACGCTGTCGCGCCCTGAGGATGTGGCAAACCCCAACGTGGTGAAGGTCGTCGTCGATCGCGACGGCTACGCCCTCTATTTTTCACGGGCACCAATTCCGCACATGAGGAATGATGCCGGCTCAAGGCCACGAGCGTTCAAGCACCTGGGCATTTACGGCTACCAGCGCCACTTTGTGCTCCAGTTCCCGTCGCTGGAACCCACCCCGCTGGAGCAGGCGGAGCAGCTGGAGCAGCTGCGCGCGCTGGAACACGGCTATCGCATCAAGCTCTTGGAAACGAGCCACGATTCCATCGGGGTGGATACTCCCGAAGACTTGCAGCGAGTTGAGGCGATGTTGCAGAAGGCAGTCGGCAGAGGGTAGTCGGCAGCATCCATGGCGAAATACATCTTCGTGACCGGCGGCGTGGTGTCCAGTCTCGGCAAGGGCATCGCCTCGGCGTCGATTGGGCTCCTGCTGAAGTCCCGGGGGCTGAAGGTCACGCTGCAGAAGCTCGATCCCTACATCAACGTCGATCCCGGCACGATGAGCCCGTATCAGCACGGGGAGGTCTACGTCACCGAGGATGGCGCCGAGACGGACCTCGACCTCGGCCACTACGAGCGGTTCACCGGCCAGACGATGACCAAGGCCAACAACGTCACCGCCGGCCGCATCTACTACTCGGTGATCGAGAAGGAGCGCAAGGGCGAGTACCTCGGCGGCACGGTGCAGGTGGTCCCGCACATCACGGATGAGATCAAGCAGGCCATCAAGGCGGTCGCCGCGCCCGGCGTGGACGTGGTGATCGTCGAGGTGGGCGGGACGGTCGGCGACATCGAGGGGCTGCCGTTTCTCGAAGCCATCCGCCAGCTGCGCAACGAGGTCGGCCGGGCGAACGCCATCAACATCCACCTCACACTCGTCCCGTACATCCGCGCGGCGGATGAGCTTAAGACCAAGCCGACCCAGCACTCCGTCGGCAAGCTGCGGGAGATCGGGTTGCAGGCCGACGTGTTGCTCTGCCGCACGGAGAAGCCGTTTTCCGAGGGCGTGCGCGCCAAGATCGCGCAGTTCTGCAACGTCGCCCCCGAGGCGGTGATCCAGGCGCTCGACGTCAAGGACGTGTATGAGGTGCCGCTCATCTTCACGCAGCAGCGCTTGGATGACACGATCCTGCGCTTGCTGGAGCTCGAACGGCCCCGGCAGGACCTCGTGCAATGGCGCGCGCAGGTGGTCGAGCGCGCGCTGCGTCCCGCGCACCAGATCCGCATCGCGGTGGTGGGGAAATATATCCAATTGCAGGACGCCTACAAGTCGATCTATGAGGCGCTGCGCCACGGGGGGCTGGCCAACGACGCCGGCGTCGAGGTCAAGCGCGTGGATTCGGAGCACATCGAACGCGAGGGCGCCGCAGCACTCCTGGGGGATGTGCAGGGCATTCTGATCCCGGGCGGCTTCGGCCACCGGGGGATTGAGGGGAAGCTGTCGGCCATTCGTTACGCCCGGGAGCGCCAGGTGCCGTTTCTGGGGATCTGCCTCGGCATGCAGTGCGCGGTGATCGAGTTTGCGCGCG